>Ga0073899_10003314_pt1 | contig 14276 bp, 14 predicted proteins | sample KloWWTmetaKNB5Ph_FD_88975 | JGI IMG/M metagenome (GOLD analysis project Ga0073899, IMG submission 88975) | Active sludge microbial communities from Klosterneuburg, Austria, studying microevolution and ecology of nitrifiers - Klosterneuburg... | ecosystem: Engineered > WWTP > Aerobic digester >... | reverse complement strand
GGTGCCGCGACCGGGGCTGTGCACCGACAACGGGGCGATGGTGGCGGCGCTGGGAGCGCAGATGGTGCTCAAGGGCCGCCCGGCATCCGACCTGTCGTTGCCCGCCGACTCCTCGATGCCGGTGACGCTCGTCCAGTCCTGACGCCGTCGGGGTTCACGCAGCGAGGACGGTGCGGATGACCCCCTCGAGAGCGGTGACGACCTCGCTGACCTCTGCCTGTGGGGGGCTGGCCGCCATCGTCACGTACATCGCGGCCGAGATGACCTGCGCCTGAGCGGCCGCTTGCTCCGGCTCGGCCGCGGTGTGGCGGCCGATGAGCTCGGTCATCGCCTGCTCGGTCTGCCCGATGATCGCCAGGGCGGCGGCGTGACCGGGCACCTCGGGGTCGCCGAAGAGCATCTCGCGCAGGTAGACCCGGCCGTTGCCGACGTGGACGCGGTTGCACTCGACCACGGGGGTGAGCAGGGCGAGGAGGGCGTCGACGGCGTTCTGGGCCGTCTCGGCAGCCTCCCGGCCGCGGGCCAGGGAGCTCTCGTAGTGGCTGTTCTGGACGAGCAGGAGCAGCTCACCCTTGGTCCTCGCGTAGAGGAACAGCGTGCCGGTGCCGATGTCGGCCGCCTCGGCGATCTGCTGCGTGGTCACCTCGTCGACACCGTGCTCGGCGAACAGGGTCGAGGCGGCGGCGACGATGCGCTCGAGCTTATCCTGCTTGTTGCGCTCGCGGCGCCCGGGTGGCGGCGTCATGGACGGCATCGTACCGAGGCGGCGCACGGTCAGGCGGCGAGGAAGGCGGCCGCGCGGGGGGCGAAGTCCTGCCAGTGCTGGAAGATGCCGCCGTGCCCGGAGCTCGGGTAGATGACCAGCTCGGACCCGGCGATGCGGCGGTGCAGGTCGTGCGAGAGGACGGTGGGGACCATGCGGTCGTGGTCGCCGTTCGCGATGAGCGTCGGCATGGTGAGCGCTGACAGGTCCGACGGGGCGGAGCGGCCGAAGCGGGCGATCGCCCCGAGCTGGGTGCGGAAGGCGTTGAGGCGCACGTCGGTGTCGCGGTCGGTGGTGCGTTCGCCCAAGCGGGCGATGAACTCCTTGGCGGCTGCCTTGCCCACGGCATCCTGCTCGAAGAAGAGGAACTCCTTGGGGTCACGGCGGGTGACGGTGGCCCGCAGGATGTCGAGGTAGGTCGTGCGGACCACCTTGTCCATGTCCTTGCCGCCACGCGGGCCGGTGCCCGTGAGGACGAGGCGCCGGACGAGGCCCGGGTGGGCGAGGACGAGGTCCTGGGCCACCATGGCGCCCATCGAGAAGGCGAAGACGTCGATCTCGGACAGGTCGAGCGCGCCGAGGAACGTGGCGGCGTCGGCGGCGGCCGCCTCGATGGTGTCGGGCACCTGCCCCGAGGAGGCGCCGGCCCCGGGCTGGTCGAAGGTGATGACGCGGCGGGTCGCGGCGGTCGCGTCGATGATGCGCGGGTCCCAGTTGTCGAGGTTGGCGCCGAGGTGGTTGAAGAAGACGACGGGGATGTCGCCGCGCGGGCCGAGCTCGCGGTAGGCGAACGTCGTGCCTGCGGCGCGGACGGTGCGATTGGGGGCGAGGGCGTAGGAGGTGATGACGGGGTCGGGTGAGCTGGTCATGGTGGGGGTCCTTGGGGTCTTGGGTTGTCAGGAGCGGGTGATCACGGCCTTGCCGCGGGTGCCGGTGCTCCCGAGGGCGGCCAGCGCGGCCGGGGTCTCCTCGAACGGGTAGGTGATCCCGACGACGGGGCGGATCGCACCGCTGTCGACGAGGGCGGCGATCTCGCGCAGCTGGCGACCGTCGGCGTGCATGAACAGGAAGTGGTAGGTCACCCCGAGGGCCTTGGCCTTGGAACGGATCGACCGGCTCAGGGCCGTCATCGCTATCCGGAGCACTGGGCCCAGTCCTGCCTTCTTGGCGAAGTCGGGGGTGGGCGGCCCGGCGATGCCCACGGCGACACCGCCGCGGCGCAGGACCTTCAGGGAGCGCTCGAGGTTCTCTCCGCCGAGGCTGTCCAGGGTGACGTCGTAGTCCTTGAGCTCAGCGGCGAAGTCCTGGGTGCGGTAGTCGATGACGACGTCGGCGCCCAGGTCGCGCAGGAAGTCGGCATCGCGTTCGGATGCCGTTGTCGCGACGTGCGCTCCGAGGTGCTTGGCGAGCTGGATGGCGATGGTGCCGACACCGCCTGCACCTGCGTGGATCAGGACCTTCTGCCCCGGTCGGACATCGGCGATCTCGACCAGTGCCTGGTAGGCGGTCAGGGCGACGAGGGGGAGGGAGGCCGCTTCGGTGACGTCGATCGACGACGGCGCGTGGGCGGCATCCGCCTCGTGGATCGCGATGCGCTCGGCGAAGGTGCCGATCCGGCGGTCGCGGGGGCGGGCGAAGACGATGTCACCGGGGGCGAACCCGTGCACGGCCGATCCGACCTCGAGGACGGTGCCGGCGACGTCGTGCCCGAGGGTCAGCGGCGTGCGGTAGCGGAGCAGCTGCTTGAACTCGCCGACGCGGATCTCCTCGTCGAGCTGGTTGAGGCCGGCGGCGCCAACCTCGACGAGGAGGTCGTGCTCGCCGAGCGTGGGCTCGGGGACGTCGGACAGGTGGAGGCGGCTCTTGTACGAGTCGATGACGACGGCGTGCACGGGTGGCTCCTGAGGTGATTGAGTGACTGAACTCAATAATGAGTGTAGTCAAAAACTCTGTCAAGTCAGGGCGCGTGCGGCGCCGGGCACAATGAGCGCATGTCAGAGGCCTCGTTCGGCCAGTCGGGGTGGGAGGGCCGATGGGAGCAGGTGCGCGCCACCGCCGGCGAGCGAGTGGTTCGGATGCCGCCGAACCCCCTTCTCGTGGACCTGGTCGCCGACCTGGCGCCGGGGCGTGCCCTTGACACCGCTGCGGGCACGGCGCGGAAGCGGTGTGGCTGGCGAGAAGAGCTGGCAGGTCACCGCGGTCGACTTCTCGGCGACGGCGCTGGACTTCGGTCGGGCCCGGGCGCAGGCGGCAGGCGCTGAGGTGGCGGCGCGACTCGAGTGGGTCGACGGTGACCTCGGCAGTTGGGTGCCGCCGGCGCAGGAGTTCGACCTGGTCGTCAGTCTCTATGTCCACCTGGATGGGGATGTTGGTGAGGCCCTGGGCCGCGTGGCCAGGGGGGTCGCACCGGGTGGGCGATTCGTGCTCGTCGGGCACCAGCCGATCGACCCGGACACCGGGCAGCCCACGCCCGCCGCGGGGCAACGCCAGGTGTCCCTCGCCGGCGTTGATGAGACGTTCGACTCCGCCCAGTGGCGCATCGACCTCGCGCAGGAGCGGCGCCGGCCCGACCCGACGTCAGGGGTCGACGCGGTCGTCGTCATGACCCGACTCGACTGACCTGTGTCACGAGCCGGCGGGAGCCGTCGGGGTCCATGGCCCCTCGATGACGGTCGCCTCTGCGTCGCCGGGCCACGGGGGCATGGTGATGCACAGGAACCGAAGCGGGGCATCGCCGGTGCAGCGGTACTGGAACTCGGTGCCGACCGGGATGTCGATGGAGACGCCGTGCGTCAGGGTGGTGGTCTGCTCCCCGGTGAGGTCGCAACGCCAGATCTGGCCTTCGCCCGAGAGAACGTGCCAGAACTCGCTGACGGTGGCGTGGACGGTGGCGCGATTGACCTGACCTGGCGGGACCGTTGAGTGGATCAGTTGCCGGTCTCACCATTGAGCAGGAACCGGATCTCGGCCCCGGCGGGCGAGCGGGCGTCCGGCCGAGAGGGGAAGGGGCGGGTCTGCATGGGGCGCCTCCGTTCAGTCCCTAACATCATCCATCGCCCCCGGTGGTCGCGCGGCCGACTGGCGACGAGAGGCGCCAGGCAACCCGCCGTGGTGACGGTGACCCGGCCGTGGTTATGTGGTGCATGTGAGGCCGCGGTCGCGTCCCGGACGCTGTTACCGGCACCACGGCACCCCCGATGAAGGAGACCAACGATGAACCTGCTCGAGCTCGAGGAGACGAAACGGATGCGCCGCGAGGAGGCCGCTGCGCGACTGCACGCGCTGGCCGATGCCCTCGCCAGCAACAACGAGGTGGAGTTCGAACGCGGCGACCTGCGCTTCAGGGTGCACGTGCCCGACGACGTCGACTTCAAGCTCGAGATCGAGGTCGGGAACGACAAGCGCGAGATCAAGATCGAGCTCACCTGGTGACAGCTCGCGCCGCCGTGCGGGGCCCAATGGCGCATTGACCTCGCGCAGGAGCGGCCTCGGCCCGACCCATCGTCATGGGTTGACGCCCTCGTTGTGGTCGCCCGCTGCCCTGAAGGACGATGTGTACCGCCCCCCACTGCTAGCATTGCTGTCAGGAGGTGGATATGAGTACGTTGACGATCAGGCAACTCGATGAGCGCACACATGCCCGGCTGCGGGGGCGAGCGGCTCAGCACGGCCGGTCTGTCGAAGCCGAGGTCCGAGCGATTCTGGATGCCGCCGTCGACCTCCCGGAACAGAACTTCCTGCTGGCCCTTCGAGAGTCGGTGGCGCCCGCCGGGGGTGTCGACTTCGACGTGCCGCCGCGTACCGATCAGCCACGCGAGGTTGACCTTTCGTGATCATCGCGGACACCAATGTCGTTTCGGATTTCATGCGGGACCAACCGGACGCCATGGTGCTCGCATGGGCGCAGGGGATCGCGCCCGCCGACTTGGCCATCTGCGTGGTCACGGTGGAGGAGATCGAGCGCGGGCTGGGCCGCCTGCTGGCGGGCAAGCGACGTCGGGAGCTTGAGGAACGGTGGCGCCGGCTGGTCGACGCGTTTGCGGAGTCCATCGTCGTCTACGACGTGGCAGCGGCCCGGGAGGCGGCTGCCGTGCTCGTCGCAGCCCAGGCGTCGGGGCGGCCGATGTCGTTGGCTGACGCCCAGATTGCTGGGATCTGCCTTGCTGGTGGCTATGACCTGGCCACCCGGAACGTGGGTGACTTCGCGAGTGCCAGCGGGCTGACGCTCATCAACCCGTTCCCGTAGAGCACCTCGGGCAAGGTCTCGTGGCATCCGATGCTAGGTGCGGCAACGCACAGGCATTCGAACTCAGACCTCACCCTGCTACTCCCTCGCGACCTGCGCTCCAGGCTCCAATGCTCTTGCGGCGCTATGACGCGCATCGGCACCGCCACCGCAGCCCAGGAGGGGCCTCAACCGCGGGACGCGGCTAGTCAGACGAACTCGTGTCGGGCAGATCCCATGACCGCCAGCGGGCAACTTCCGTGACCGCTACCGGGCAGCTATATGGCCGCCTCCGGGCAGTTTCCCGTGTCCGCTGTCACTGGGTGCTCGCGGCGCCGGCAGAGACTGCGTTCACGAACAGCGTTGTAAGCCCGGCTCGGACCGGGTGGGTGAAGGTGGGCAGAGCGCCGGGCTTGCAGGAAAACGCTTCTGGGCTGAGCGTTGACAGTGGGTGACTGAAAACAGATCACGACCCCGGATCCGGGATTGGTGGCGCACCTCGCGTAGCGTGCGGGCTGCCAGATGCCGAAGTGAAAGGGGGCCACGGATGGCTCAGCCAGGGCCCAGTAGCCGCACGCTCGTATGTCCCGCGTGCCACATGCAGGTGGACAAGGATGCATGGGTGTTGCATCCGCGGTACTGCGCTGCACGTGACGATCTGGAGAGCGAGCCAAGCCTTGCGCCTAGCAGCGCCGCGGCTAGGCAGTTCGACCCTTTGAGTGCGTCGGGCTCCGAGGTTGTCGGTTCCTCCGGCGGGCTACAGGGCGCTGCGTTCGGGCCCTCGGGCCCGCCGATGAGCAGGTCGGTTCGCGGGAAGTCCAGCGAGATCACGACCTATCTGGTGGTGGGCGTCGTGCTGCAGTTCCTCGGCGGCTTACTGCTGGCTTTCGGTTTCGTCGCCGGCGTGGCCAGCAGTTTCGACACGGGAGAGTCGGACTCCGGTCTCGGGTCGGTGCTTGTCCTTCTGCTCGGATGGGCGGCAACGATCGCGGGGACCTTCTGCCTACTCGTCGGGGTGATCGCCAAGGGCGTGCAGATCGGCAATCGCGCGAGTTGAGCTCTGCCTCATGATGTGAGCGAGATGCCCCAGCCCGCTGCGTTTGCGCGATCGCTGTGTTGCCCTGCCTGCCTCAGGACGATCTGCTCACGCGGCGCAAAGACGTATCTGGTGTCGGGATCCGCGGTGTTTGACCTGGCGTCACCCGGAGGCAACAGCGCGGCCAGGAGCTCCTACGTGTTCGCACCACACCGCCAGCGGGTGGTACCCGCAGGTGCGTTTGAACGTCGCGGCGGCGTTCTCCTTCTCCGAGTGCACCCGCAAGATGGTGGCGTCCACATCCAGCACGATCACGTCGGCGGGCAGGACGATCCCGCCGCCAGGCCCTCCGCCGGATGTGTGTTCACTCAAGATGGTTTCTCGCGAAGGTGAGCCGGCGGGTGCGCCTGGGCCATAGCATCCGGGCATGGGGCGTCTGAGGGGTCTGGTGTCGGCCACCGTTGTGGCGTGCCTGCTGCTGGCGGGGTGCACGAGTGAGGACCCGGCCCCGACTCCCACCGCATCCGCCGCGTTGGGGCGCTCCGGTGTGACCGCACCTGACGGGTGGGACGGCACGGTCACGATCACGGCGCCACAGGCCAGCGACCCCCTGCTGACCGACACCCGCGCGCTGCTCGACGCCGGGCTAATGGTCGGGATGCCGCTGGAGATCAACGCAGACCAGGACCTGCCAGCCCAGGGTTTGACCATCACCCGCACCTACCCGGTCCCGTTGGGGGCGGACATGGCGGCCACGTTGGCGTTCTTCAACGAGGACGCCGGCGGGTGGCAGGCGGTGCCTTCCGAGCTGTCGTCCGACCGTCGCACGGTCAGCGCGGTCGTCACGCATCTCTCGGTGTGGAACGACATCGTCTCCGGCACGCAGCAGTCCGTCGCCGACTTCCGGTCAGCCGCTGGTGACGCCGTGCGGGCTGGGTCCGAGTTGACCGCTTCAGCGCTGTCAGCGGCAGGGGCCAAGCTGGCCGACGTCGCGGACTGGATGTACTACGCGGTCGGCAAGGTGTTTGACACCCGGGTGGAGGCCCCCGTTTGTGAGGGTGACCCACCGTCGTGGGTGCGGGACGTGGTCTTTATCGAGGACCACCGCAACAACTCGATCCGGTTCTGCACCGGGCGCGACGCCAAGAAGCCCAACCTGCTCGTGGTCAAGGCGCGAGTGAACCGTGGCTTCGCGTTCGCCGCCAAACCTGCAGTGAAGACGGCGTGGCAGTACAACTCCAGCGAAACCACGGGCCTGTGGGACGCGGTCCTGCCGTGGCTCAAAGCCAACGATGAAGCGCTACGCGACACCCTCCTCGACGTCACCGGGGGCGACCCACGACTGGCTGTGGGGGCTGGCCAAGAGCTCAGCCTGGGTCTGGCCGAGAAAGACACTCGGGCGGTCAAGGGTTCGACCGTGCTCGAGTTGCAACCCCCCGACGCGTTGCTGTTCCTGTACTCGCTGCTGGGCCAGCTCATCATGCAGGACCTCGGGTTGAAGGACGCGTCAGTCCTCACCACAGCGCTCGCCCTCTCCAGCTGCATCAGCTCCGTCGCCGAGGCCGACCGCGACGACCCCCTAAAGATCGCCAAAGCAGTGCTGGTGTGCCTGCAGTCCCAGAGCGAGACCATCACCAAACTCACCGTGCGCATCATGACCGAAACCAGCAGGGACGCTGCAGCAACCCTGTCTACCGCCCGCGTCCTCACGCGCGCGTCGATCTACCTGGCCCTGATCGGGCCGGTGTTCAGCACCATGAACTGGGTCGCCGAGACTCAGACGCTCAAGAACGCACGCACCATCGACGTCTTCACCACGGTCGTGCCCAAACGTCCCAAGACTGAAGTCATCGTGCTGGACATCTACGACTCCAACGGCAAGGTCCGCACCAAGTACGACATCGACGACATGGACGGCGAGCCGGTTGACTGCGCGAGCCCGTCCAAAGCTTCCCGAGGTCCGGCCGTCTTCGAGTGCGGTGTTGTCGCATTTAACGGCGTGGCCTGCTGGAAGGCACTAGACGGTTCCTCGACCGTGCTGTGTCTGGGCACGCCGTGGAGCACGACCCTTCGTCGCGCGCCGGTCCTCGGTTCGGGCGTTGGCGAACTCGATTCCGAACCTATTCCCTTCGGCATCGAACTCGCAGACGGTACTCGATGGTGGCTGCGCCTGGGCGGGGCGTGGCCCTTCACCGGCGTGGACACCATTCCCATCTACGGGCCAGACAGCGGAGACATGGACGAGGCCCTCATTCAACGCTTCGACGAAGAGCCCATCATCAAGGACAACGGCACCTGGACGGTCCTGCGGGGGCCGTTCCTCGACAGTGGAGACGCCCCGGACGAAGCTGTGCGGGTCGACATCGCCAAAGTCTGGTTCGTCTCAGGGCGCTGGCAGTAGACCAGAACCTTGTCCCCTATCCGTGCAGCAGTCGCGTGCTGCAGTCCCCCTCTGTCGGGTGTCGGCTCAGGTTTTGGTCTGCCGTTCGGCTGCGATTGCGGCGTAGGTGTCGCTCAGGGCCAGGGCGGCCATGACCAGGGACCTGATGATGTCGTGCCGCTGCTCGAGCGTTGAGTTCGGCCCGTCGCCCAGTTCAGGCTCGAGCGGGGCATCACCGAAGGTCTGGTGGATTCGTCGCTCTTCGACTGCGGAAACGTCGAAGAACTCCCCTTGCAGGACAAGTCCGTGAACCACCGACGCTACCTGGGCACGACCCGTCGGGTCCAGGTTTGGATGCACATCGAGGGCCACGTCAAGCCAGGACATGTCGTCGGCCTCGCAGGCCTCGAACTGGTCGCTAATGAGGGAGTAGACCAGCAATGTCGCGGCGCGCACGCCCGGAGACCCCGCTTCGCGCGCGTCGTAGGCCATCTGTGCTGCACGCTGGATCAGCTGCTCCGCACGGTCGGCATCCCCAGAGGCGAACGCTCGCATCGCCTTGGTGAACAGGTTCTCCGCCCCGGCGATCTGAGCAAAGCTCAACTCGTTGAGCATGCGACCCGACTGGCGGGCCAGCTCGCCGAACTCATGGCGGTTGCCGGGTACAGAGTCGAACCCCGACGAGAAAGGACCGGTGAGCGACACTAGCGACCATGCCAAGCTCGCTCCAGTAGCTCCCCGCACGTCGACTCGGCCACCAGATTCTCTCGCGCGTCTCGCGGCGCAGTGACGCAGGCAGGCCGACGGTCGGGCGCTTCGCCGACCAGCTGGCTGCTCTCTCCGATGCCTTCGACCTCATCTGACACTGAGCCGCTTCGCGGAGCTGCGGCCGGTCTCTCAGCGACCTCGGGACGGCAGGTGGCGTCCGGGCCTGATTAGTCGGAGACGTCCACCATCACCAGGCTCATACGGCAAGCCGTCTCGGCGACCAGTGAGTGTGACGCACCCGGTGCGAGGTAGATGACGTCGCCGTCTCGCATGCCGTGCTCGGTGCCCTCGACGGTGAACCGCATCCGGCCGCTCACCAGTTGCACTGCCACGGCGCGCGGCGATGCGTGCTCTGTGAGCATCTCCCCGGCATCGAAGGTGAACTGCACGATCCGCATCACGTCGTTGTTGACGAGGACCCGCGAGGTCGTCGACTCGGGCACGACCGGCAGTGCGTCGGTCAGGTCCATGTGCGCGGATGACTCGGATACCGGAGAGTGCTTCGCCATGTGGTGAGCCTACGTCGGGCATACGCCTGGTGATCTGGCGGCGGTGAGAAGCAATCAGTTGTCCGGTCGGGCGGCTTCTCCGACGTCAGGCGGTTGCTCTCTCCGACGTCCTTTCGACCCTCACTCACCACTGAGCCGGCCGGCATCGCGAAACGACCTCTCAGGACACTCGGGACGTCTCCTTGTCACCGATTCTGATCAGGCCGAGAGGTCCACCATCACCAAGCTCATCCGGCAAGCAGTCTCGGCGACCAAGGAGTGTGACGCACTTGGCACGAGGTACATGACGTCACCGTCGCCCATGGCGTGCTCGGTACCGTCGATGGTGAATCGCATCCGGCCGCTCACCAGATGCACTGCGACGGCGCGCGGCGAGGCGTGCTCAAGAACGTCTCACCGGCATCGAAGGTGAACTGCACAATCCGCATTGCGTCATTGGTGACGAGGACTCGCGAGGTTGTCGACTCGGCCACGACCGGCAGTGCGTCGGTCAGCTCCAAGCGGGCGGAGGACTCTGAGACAGGGGACTGCTTCGCCAAGCGGTGAGCCTACGTCCGGCCTCTGGCCGGGCTACTTCTGGACCTGGCCGCAGCCACCGTGCGCGTGCGGGGTCATTGCGGTTGGGACGCGGCCCGGACAGTGAGCCCGTTCGGAGGGGGAGGGCGGGGGCGGGCCGATGTTCGCCCTTGCCTGTGGCGACTACTGCTTGGTGAAGCCGTGCTCCAGGCGGGTGAGGACGTGCTCGAGGTGTGGTGGCGCCATCGGGACGTCGGCCTCGTCGCCATCCCTCGAGGTGGAGAGGAAGGAGCTGGTCACTACGCCGAACACCGCCCCCATGAGGGCGGTGAGCTCGGCCCGGCTCCTGTCGTCGGTCTCGCCGAGCTCGTCGAGCACCCTTGCCCCGGCCATGGTCCACAGTGACCACTGCGCCTCGCGCAGGTACGGGACGAGCTGGTGGTGGTCGCGCGCGAGGCGTGACACGGCGGCCATGGTTGCGAACGTCCCCGAGCGCTTTTGGTGGGCGATGAGTGAGCGCACCACCGGCACCAGTCCGTCGTGCGTCGTCGCGGGCTGCCAGCTCTCGAGCCCGTCGCTCGCGCGGTACAAGACGACCGCCGCGACGGCATCCTCCTTGCAGGCGAAGTAGTTCGAGAACGTCCGTCTGGACACGCCCGTCATCGCGACGATGTCGTCGACCGTGACCGACGAGAACCCCCGCGACTCGACCAGCGTCAGTGCGGCGCTGGCCAGGTCGCGCTCGAGCGCGGCGCGCTTGCGCGCGCGCAGCCCCTGTCCCATGGCAGGCACTATGTCACGGCCCGCCGGCTCCCACGGCGGACCCCACGGGGAGGTCCTCTGCGGGCTCGGCAGGGGCGAGTTCCGCCGGGTCCGAGATCTTGGCCCCGCACTGACGGAGCCGAGCCCCCTCGATGTCGAGCGTGGGAAGGATGGCGTCGAGCCACCGCGGCAGCCACCAGGCCCACTCGCCCGCGAGGTGCAGCAGGGCAGGGATGAGCGTCATGCGGATGAGGAACGCGTCAATGAGGATGCCCGCTGACAGGGCGAAGCCGAACTGCCGGATCGTCGTGTCGCTGCTGAGGACGAACCCACCGAACACGGAGACCATGATGATCGCAGCCGCGACCACGACTCGTCCCGCGTGGACGAACCCACTGCGGATCGAGGCCCGGGCGCCGGCGCCTCGGACGTAGTCCTCCCGGATCGACGTCCCGAGGAAGAGCTGGTAGTCGTTGGCGAGACCGTAGAGGATGCCGGTGGCCATGATCGGCAGGAAGGGCAGGATCGGCCCTGGCCGGTCCACGCCCACGACCCAGGTCCAGTCCGGGTTGCCGAACACGGTCACGACGAGGCCGGCGACCGCCGCCATGGTCAGGAGGAACCCGAACGTCGCAGTGAGCGGGACGAGCAGCGATCGGAAGACCACGAGGAGGACCAGGAGGGAGAGCACGACGACGATGACCACGTAGACGGGGATCGCGTCGGCGAGGGTCTCGGAGAGGTCGATGTTCATCGCCGTCAGGCCGGTGACACCGAGGAGACCAACCTCGGGGAGCGGGACCGACCGCATTCGCGTCACGAGCTCGGTCGTGGACTCGTCGTTCGGCCCACCCTCGGGAATCACCTGGTAGATGGCGAGCTCGCTGTCGGGCGAGGATCCCATGAGCGCGACGTCGACGACACCGTCGACGTCAGCCAGGGCCTCCTGGGTGGAGAGCAACTTGGCCTGGTCGAAGGGGGTTTCCTCGCGCTCGCGCGCCAGGACAATCAAAGGAGCGTTGGTCCCCTCGCCGAAGGCCTTCGAGATGGCGTCGTAGGACGTGCGCTGCGGGGAGCCGGCCTGGGCCACCGCCCCCGACGGCATCCCGAGATCGAGGCCCGGGGCGGGCAGGGCGACAAGCCCGAGGAGCGCGACGACCCCGAGGATCGTGAGCCAGGGCCGTCGAGTGACACCTGAGACCCATCCATTGGCGATCCGGTGCCGTCCGGGCCGCTGCGCCGCCTGCCGGGCTCGGTTGCTCGCGACGCGCTCGCCGACCAGCCCGAGCAGAGCGGGAAGGGCGGTCAGGGCGATGAGCACGGCCAGCGTGACGGTCGTCGCGGCCGTGAGCGCCATCGTGTTGACGAAGGCGATGCCGAGCGTGAGCAGCCCGAGGAGGGCGATGACCACCGTGAGCCCGGCGAACAGCACGGCGCTGCCCGCGGTGCCGACCGCCTCCCCCACGACGTCCTGGGCCGACCTCCCGGTGCTCACGATGAGGGTGCGGTGCTTGTGTACGACGAAGAGCGCGTAGTCGATGCCGACCGCGAGGCCGATCATCAGCCCGAGCGCCGGGGTCGAGGTCGTCATGTGGAAGTTCGCCGACAGCGCGAAGGCCCCGCCCACCCCGATGAACACGCCCCCGAGTGCGGTCAGGAGGGGCAGACCCGCGGCGACGACCGACCCGAGTGCGAGGATGAGGACGATTGCGGCGATCACGAGGCCGAGGGCCTCGTGTCCGCCGAGCGGGGGCTCGGCCGGCAGCAGTGACGTGGTCGCCGACATCTCCATCTCTGCCGCCCCGGCAGCGGCTCCGGCGGCCTCCAGCATCGAGTCGACAGCCCCCTCGGGCAGGTCGGAGACCTGCTCGGTGAGCTGGACCGACGCAACCGCCGTGCGGCCGTCCGTGGCGACGAGGACGCTGCGGTAGGCGCGTCCTGCCACAACGAGCGGCTCACCTCGGGGGCTGGTCCCGGTCGTGAGCCGATCGAGGTCGGCGAGGGCGGTGGTGCTTGCCTTCGCGACGGCCTCGTCCACCGTGGTCCGCGGATCCGACATCTCACCGGTCGGGGCCTGCAGCGTCAGTGCCTGGGTGGCGCCGGCAGCCTCGAGACGGGATGCCAGAACGTCAAGATCGGCGAAGAGTGCCGTGGATCCGTCGATCTGGTCGGTCGGCGTGGCGGTGGAGAGAGTCTGCGCCCGGGCTGCCAGCCCTTCGAGCTCCGCGACGAGGGACGATGCCTCCCGCCGGTCTGGGGGGACCGCTGCAGCGGCGGCGTCGAGCGAGGACCCCAGCGCGGCCAGCTGCGGGGTGAGCTCCGCGGCGACCTTGGTCTCGACCTGCTCCCGGATGCGGTCGTCGACCTCGGCGCGCTGTTCCTCGAGCTTGCCCTCCCGGTCGACGACGAAGCCCGTGTCCTGAGTGGCGTCCAAGGCGGCGACGATGGCGGTCGCACGCTCGGTGGTGTCGATCCGACCGCCGTCAGCGCTGGTGAACACCAGACTCCCCTGGGTGCCCTGGGCCTGCGGCATCGTCGCGCTGATCGAGTCCATCACCCGCTGAGAGGGGGTGTCGTCGAGCGTCAGTCCGCTGGAGATGACCCGCGGCTGGGTGACCAGCAGGGCGACCACCGCAGCGATCACGAGCAACCACGCACCGAGGATGCGTAGAGGGTGATCGAAGGAGAACCGCCCGAGGCGGAAAAGCACAGCAGACATGACGCGGACTCCCGAGGCTGGGCTAACAGGTGTGCTCACGCTAGACGAATTCTGCCCGATAGGCAAGATTGCCTGTTAGGCAGACTTGCTGGGCTGTCCTCGCGCTGGCCACGCGGGGACGGGTGATTGCCGGCGGCACCAAAACGGCGCCGACGGCTGTGGAAGGTCGGGGCAGGGCCGTAGCAGGCAGACCGCCAGTAGCAACCAACAGGACCTTCACATCCTGGAGGAGCTCGTGCCCGACCCGCTCAGGTCCAGATCGGTAAAGGGGGTGGGTTGTTCCCGCAGGCGGATACCGACGAGGATCTACTGAGCGGGCCGCCCGGAAGACCGGCATCCGAATGCTCATGACAGGCGGGGTCGGGGAATGTACGACGAGGGCGGCAGGCCGCGCCGCCTGAGAGATCCCTTCGGCGCTGCTGCCGAATCAGCGCCCGCCTGAACTCCACAGGGTGAGAGGCTCGGACGAGCGTCTGGCGGCGATATGTCTCAACTCGCACCTCTCTCGGAGAGGGTGGCGGAGCCATCCCCCCGTAGGACTGATCTCGAACCGGCGCGACAGAATGAACGGCATGGTCATCGTCCGAGCAACGCGCAG
>Ga0073899_10003311_pt1 | contig 14293 bp, 9 predicted proteins | sample KloWWTmetaKNB5Ph_FD_88975 | JGI IMG/M metagenome (GOLD analysis project Ga0073899, IMG submission 88975) | Active sludge microbial communities from Klosterneuburg, Austria, studying microevolution and ecology of nitrifiers - Klosterneuburg... | ecosystem: Engineered > WWTP > Aerobic digester >... | reverse complement strand
CGAAAATATCCTCTTGCCACATACTGCCGTGAATGAACCCGCCAGCCATGGCTTCGTTAGTTTCCGCATCAAACCCAAACAGCAGGTCGTTCCAGGATCTTCGTTCACGAATCGCGCTAATATATTCTTCGACTACAACCCACCAATAATAACGGACCCAAGTGTGCTAACCGTTCCATCGCCCGGAATTGCCGTATCGCCAAAGGTCATGCTCGGCGGGCCATACGTTCAAGCAACGCAGCTCATGACCGATGGATTGCGGAGCGGTGGTCTGATACCATTCACTGAACCGTATATGCAACTGGGCTACACCCACGTGAACGGCGGTGGTGGCGAAACAACAACCGGAGGAGCACTAACCGTAACCGGCAACAACGCCATCGTGGATTGGGTGGTGGTTGAATTACGCAACACAACATCGCCGTATGCTGTAGTAGCAACCAAAAGTGCATTGGTACAACGCGATGGCGATGTGGTGGCAGCATCCGGCACAGGTCCCGTGCTCTTCAATAGATCCGCAGGGAACTATCGCATAGCTATTCGTCACCGCAACCACTTGGGGGTAATGACCAATACATCCAGAGCATTGAGCACGACGACCACCGTGGTCGATCTCAGCGTAACGACAACAGCTGCGTATGGCACCAATGCGCAAGCAACTGTTGGAACGCGCCGCATGCTCTGGGCTGGAGATTGCCGTGGCGATGGAAATTTGAAGTACACGGGTATCAACAATGACCGCGACTTGATCCTCGTGCGTATCGGTGGAGCGATCGCGTCCAACACCACAACCGGCTATTTCCGGGACGATGTGAATATGGATGGCACCGTGAAATACACCGGGAATAACAATGATCGCGACCCGATATTGGTGAACATTGGTGGATCCATTGCGACGAACGTGGTGTTGCAGCAGTTGCCGTAGATTCCGGTCTCTGATCTTCTTCGTGACACTTGCACATGATGAACACCACACTCATCAGTGCGAATTGATAGTGCAACGTGCATGTTTAGAAACTTTCGGCCCTGCCTCTTACTTCATGGAACACGCTGCACTGGATTGACACAATTATCCGGCCAACTGCCCGATCCGTTCTTCCAATGCCTTGATCTTCGACTCGGCGTCGCTCTTCTTCTTGCGCTCGATCTCCAATACTTGCGGAGGAGCACCAGCAACGAAGCGCTCGTTGCTCAGCTTCTTGTCCACACTGGATAGGAAGTTGCGCAAATGGCCCAGTTCTGCTTCGGCCTTCTTCACCTCGGCCACCGTGTCCATGCTGCCACCAAGGTCAACGCCATATTCCGCCGTGCCAACCAGGAACACCACCGAACCGGACTTGGCCTGCGCCACATTGTGCAATACGCTGATGTTCGCCAATTTCTTCGCAACATCGACCGCGGCTTCTCGCATAGCAGCAGTGCCCATGGCCTGCACTTCGATCGCGGTCTTCGGGCTCATGCCGCGTTCATTGCGCACATTGCGCACTGCTGTGACCAGCTCGAACGCATGTTGCATCTCGCTCTCCAATTGCGGATCGCCTTCACCACCCTTCGGCCAACTGGCTACGATGATATCGTCACCTTCCTTACGCTCGCTCAGCAAATGCCACAGCTCCTCACTCAGGAAGGGCATGAACGGATGGAGCAATTTCATCACGGATCCAAAGATCGCGACCGTCGCTTCGTAGGTCTTGCGATCGATCGGTTCAGGAACACCTTCGCCCTCAGCATTCTTCACGAAGCCGGTCTTCACGCTCTCCAAATACCAACTGCACAGATCGTCCCAGATCAGTTTGTACGTCGCCATCAAGGCTTCGCTGATCCGGAATTGCGCGAACAAGCCATCGATCTCTGTGGTGGCGCGTTCCACCCTGCTTTGCAACCATTCAACTGCAATGGCACTGCTCGCCGGTTGCTCGCGGTCATCAACGCTCCAGCCCTTCACGAGTCGGAATGCATTCCAGATCTTGTTGCTGAAGTTGCGTCCTTGTTCGCACAACGAATCGTCGTACGGCAGATCATTTCCCGCAGGTGATGTAAGCAGCATGCCCACGCGCACACCATCCGCACCGAACTTCTCGATCAACTCCAAGGGGTCCGGACTATTGCCCAAGCTCTTGCTCATCTTGCGACCGATCTTGTCGCGTACGATGCCTGTGAGGTACACGTTCTTGAACGGCACTTCGTTACGGTATTCTTTGCCCGCCATGATCATGCGTGCCACCCAGAAGAAGAGGATCTCCGGTGCCGTAACAAGGTCGTTCGTTGGGTAGTAGTACTTGATGTCCGCATTGTTCGGATCCTTGAATCCATCGAACACACTGATCGGCCACAACCAGCTGCTGAACCAGGTGTCCATGACATCCTCGTCCTGTCTCAGCCCTTCTGTTGAAAGTCCATTCGAAGTGAAGTAAGTGATCGCTTCGGCCTCGGTCTTGCACACGGCTACATCACCCTTCGAGTTGTACCACGCAGGGATCCGTTGACCCCACCACAACTGCCTGCTGATGCACCAGTCGCGCACGTTCTCCATCCAATGGCGGTACGTGTTGGCGAATTTCTGCGGATGCAATTTCACCGTGCCGTCCATCACCACGTCCAACGCAGGCTTCGCCAGCTCGCTCATCTTCACGAACCACTGCAAGCTCAAGCGCGGCTCGATCACGGCATCGGTGCGCTCACTATAACCCACCTTGTTCTTGATGTCTTCCGTCTTCACCAGAAAGCCCTTCTCCTCCAACTCCTTTACGATCTTCTTGCGAACGATGAAACGGTCCTCACCAACATACAGTTGTGCCGCTGCGCTCAAGGTTCCGTTCGGCTCCAAGATGTCGATCGTTTCCAACTTGTGCTTCTTGCCCAATTCTTGGTCATTCACGTCATGCGCCGGTGTCACTTTCAACGCTCCAGTACCGAACTCACGCTCCACATATTCATCGAAAATGATGGGAATACTTCGGTCCAACAAGGGCACCAACACGCGCTTTCCCTTCAAGTGCGCATACCGCTCATCTTCCGGATGCACCGCCACTGCGGTATCACCTAAGATCGTTTCCGGACGCGTTGTGGCAATGGTCACCCACTCTTCTGCGGCGCCTTCGACCTTGTACCGAACGTAGTACAACTTCGAGTTCACCTCCTTGTGGATCACCTCTTCATCGCTCACCGCCGTCAACGCAACTGGATCCCAGTTCACCATGCGCAGGCCACGGTACACCAACCCTTTCTTGTGCAGGTCGATGAACACATCGATCACCGCCTCGCTCAGGTCAGGCTCCATGGTGAAGCGCGTGCGCTCCCAGTCGCAACTGGCGCCCAACTTCTTCAACTGCTCCAGGATCACACCGCCGTATTTCTCTTTCCAAGCAAAAGCATGTTCCAAGAATTTCTCGCGACCGATCACACTTTTCTTGATGCCTTGTTCACCCAACAAACGAACCACCTTGGCTTCCGTGGCGATGGATGCATGGTCCGTGCCCGGTACCCAACATGCGTTCTTTCCCTGCATACGCGCACGGCGCACCAACACGTCCTGGATGGTGTTGTTTAGCATGTGGCCCATGTGCAGCACACCCGTCACATTGGGTGGCGGGATCACGATCGTGTAAGGCTCGCGGTCATCAGGCACACTCCGGAAGTAGCCTTTCTGCATCCAGTGCGCGTACCACTTCGCTTCACTCGTGCCCGGCTCGAATCGTTTGGGGATCTCCTTGCTTTCCATCTTCCTTCGCTTCCATGACCACCGGTTTTCGGCGGATCGCAAAAGTAACCGAAGGCTTCACTCCGTCCCAAGGTCAAAACAGCAAGACGGATCGCCGGGTGAACCGTTCATTCCAGCAACGAACCGAGTATGCTATTGATACGACCGGCCCGAACCGGCATCCGGGAAGCGTTCGCCCCCTGTTAATGTCCTGTTAAGGTCTTGATGGCGCGGAACCGACCTCTCTACTTTCGTCGTACAAACTTGAAACAACCTTATCACCGCATGAAAAACGTGATCCTTACCCTTGGCCTCAGCTTCCTTTCCTTTGCGGCCATGGCCCAGCCTGAAATGAAACCAGTTGGCGGAACCGGACCGATGTTGTCCTTGAACAAGGAAGTGCATGACTACGGCACCATCACGCAAGGCGGTAATGGCGAATGCGAATTCGTGGTGACCAACACCGGCGACCAACCCTTGATCATTTCACAGTGCCAAGGCAGTTGCGGTTGCACCGTGCCCCAATGCGAAACCGCCCCGATCAAACCCGGAGCAACGAGCATCATCAAGGTGAAGTATGATTCTTCACGCCTTGGTGCTATCGCCAAGAGCGTAACGATCACCAGCAATGCCACCAATGCGCCCAGCAAGGTGATCACCATCAAAGGAATGATCGAAGCTCCGGCTTCTTCGCCTACCTCCCCGGTAAAGCCCGCCGCACCAATGGCCCCAACCGCAGTGCCTCATTGATCCTTGCCGCTTTGGCACGATAACTGCATTTTCACGAACAACCAATTCTGAAGAACGAAGACCATGAACAAGTTCCTACTTACCCTCGGCCTTGCCTTTTCCATGTTCGCGGCAAACGCCCAAGACGCTCCAGCCACAGCCCCCGATCCAAATGGCCCAGGCCCCAAGATCTCCTTCGACAAGGAGGTGCATGACTATGGTGACATTGCACAAGGTGCGAACGGCACTTGCGAATTCACGGTGACGAACACCGGCGATGCACCGCTGATCCTGACAAATTGCAAAGGCAGTTGCGGCTGTACAGTGCCCAAGTGCGATACCGAACCGATCCTGCCCGGCGCCAAGACCACCATCACCGTGAAGTACGACACCAAGCGTCCCGGCCCGATCAACAAGAGCGTGACGGTTTCCAGCAACGCCGTGAACACGCCCGAAAAAGTGATCCGCATCAAAGGCACGGTTGAAACTGCCCCTACAACACCGACATCACCAGTAAAAGAGGCCAGCCCAATGGCCCCTGTTGAAAAGAACTGATCGGTCAATTCCTTGTGAAAAGGCCCTTCCCCGTTCGGTGGAAGGGCCTTTTTCGTTGGGCTAGTTTGCATTTCCACATATGTACTGGCAATTCCGCAACTTGATCGCAGGGCAGAGCAACGAAGTATTCCCTTGACTCCATTCATTCCCGTCATTCCGGGCCGTCATCCCGGCCACCAAGCCGGGACCCGGAACACATTCATTTATTCACTTGTGCTGAGCGAAGCCGAAGCATTCTTCTCACTTGTGCTGAGCGAAGTCGAAGCATTCCCTTATAACCACGATCTTCGTCGCCCATTTACAGCTCATGCCATCCATTTCCACCAAAGGGCGCTTAATGCCCGCCTCGCCGATACGCAAGCTCGTTCCCTTCGCAGAGGCGGCAAAACTTAGAGGCACCAAGGTCATCCACCTCAACATCGGTCAACCGGATATCGCCTCGCCCGAGGTTGCGCTCAATGCGATCCGCAACCTGGACCGCACCGTGATCGAATACAGCCACTCGGCAGGCTACGAGAGCTATCGTAAGGGGCTGGTTTCCTATTATGCCGAGCACGACATCCATATCAACCACGAACAGATCATCATCACCAACGGCGGTAGTGAGGCGCTCTTGTTCGGTATGATGGCGTGTTTTGAACCAGGCGATGAATTGATCATTCCCGAACCGTTCTACGCCAATTACAACAGTTTCGCATTGGCCGCAGGTGTGAAGGTGGTCCCGCTGCCCACCACCATTGAGGACGGATTCGCACTGCCCCCCATAAGCACGTTCCGGTCGTTGATCACCCCACGCACCAAAGGGATCCTGATCTGCAACCCCGGTAATCCAACCGGCCGGATCTACGGTGCTGAGGAGCTCCAACGACTGCGCGATATCGTGAAGGAGCACGACCTCTTTCTCTTTGCCGATGAAGTGTACCGCGAGTTCTGTTATGACGGAGCCAAGCACATAAGTTGCATGACGCTGGAAGGCATCGACCAACAAGTGGTGCTCATTGATAGCGTGAGCAAACGGTACAGCATGTGTGGTGCGCGCGTGGGCGCGTTCATCACTCGCAACGCCGAATTGTACGATGCCGTGCTAAAGTTCGCCCAAGCTCGCCTCAGCCCGCCGACCTTCGGACAGATCGCTTCGGAAGCGGCTCTCAACACGCCAAAAAGCTATTTCGAAGCAGTTACCGCCGAGTATGTGCAACGCCGCGATATCCTGGTAAATGGACTGAACGGTATACCCGGAGTGATATGCCCGAAACCCAACGGCGCATTTTATTGTGTGGCCCAACTTCCTATTGCGGATAGCGATTATTTCTGCCAATGGCTGCTGGAGTCGTTCCAACTTGATGGCTACACCGTAATGATGGCACCTGCCACCGGTTTCTACGCCCAACCCGAATCGGGCAAGAAACAAGTTCGATTGGCCTACGTGCTCGAAAAAGACCTCCTGCAACGGGCGGTGGTCGTGCTCAAAGAAGCATTAAAGGCGTATTCCGGCGTAGCGGAACGACCTTGACCCCCAATAGACCGTAGTGTTTAGGTCCGCGCTATCAACGCGGCACGGTGCTCCTTCGTGCTCATGGCACGTGGTTGGCCATAAATTCCTCTTTTGACGGAATTCATTTGACCTCCATTCGGATATCATCATTGCTACGTTATACATCAATTTCTGCCCGAATAAATTAGGGCCAAGTGGTGAATTTGAGCACCTTTCATGAGGCAAGATTTACTCCGTCGATGAAATTCGTTGTTCCAACGTTGATTATAAAGCAACTATCGCCAAAATGTAACGTCTTGTCCATATCCACCGTATGAGGGTCAACTGAAGATGACACATTTGTGCACTTTCTCCCCATCCCACTGGCACGTTGCGCGTTCCGTAAAGGTCTTGTGCCTCGTCTTGACCATGGGCGTGTACAGCAGTGTTCAAGCTCAAGGGACCGGTGCTCCCGTGTATGAAATGATCTTGGGGACCGGCAACATGGATCGTGCTACCAAGCCGGTGCTCTCTGCCCTCTTGAATTCCTTCCCGGGATCGGAGATCGAATTCCTCCGCGAACCCACGCACTTGCTCATCTCACCACCGTACCCGCTTAGCTATGGCCAAATGGGTGCCGCATTGGAGGTGGCCGGCATGCGCCTTATCACCCTTCGCGATACCGCCAACGGGCCCGCACCGCTACCTGCCGCTGAACCTTTTCCCGTCTACCCCGACACCGGCAACCCCGATCAGGATGCCGCAACCTATGACACGGAAAAGTCACGCTGGATCGACCGCTATCCCGAAGCGTACGAGCAATTGATATTGAGCGCGCCTTGCGACACACCATAGGACCCTGCGATGCGAACACAGACCAATTTCCAAGCCGGCCCATTGGTGCTCCCAACCGCACTGTTACTGGCATTGGTGATCGCCTCCTCGAACATCGGCAGCTTTGGGCAGTGCACGAATAACAATACGTTGCTGGCCGGTGGTACCATATCGCCGAACTGCCCGGGCCAAACAACGATCTCGTGTATTACCGGGGGAGAATACGCTCTGGTGAACGTGACCACAGGTCGCAACTATACGTTCTCCACCTGCGGTGCACCCTTCGATACCCAGATCACGATCTACAACAATGCGGGCGGCGGAAGTCTGGGCTTCAATGACGATAGTGGCTACTGCGGAGGTGTCACATCCTACCTGGTCTGGACCGCAACCTTCACCGGGCAATTGAGGGTGCTGGTTGATCGGTACAATTGTGCGAGCAATAACCTATGCGCAACACTGATCATTACCTGTGCCACCACACCACCTGCAGTGACCAACAACGAATGCAGCGGTGCCATCCCCTTGCTTGTGCTCGATGGCTGTTTCATGCAGACCTATTCCAATGTGGGGGCTTCACGTTCCACGCAAACGCCCAACCCGACATGCGGCGGTACGTGGAACAATGCCAATTCCCGCGATGTCTGGTTCAGCTTCACCGCACCCTCCAATGGCGTGGTGATCATCAATTCTGTGCCGGGCACCTTGCAGGACGGCGTCATGCAGCTCGTATCAGGCAACTGCACCTCCTTTGCCAATGTGGAATGTGACGACGATGATGGCGTCGGGAGAATGCCAAGGATCGATCGGCGCTGCCTCACCTTGACCCCCAATGCACCCTACATGATCCGCTATTGGGGCCGCTCAGGCGCCACTGGCACCTTCGGTCTATGTGTCGGCAGCATCAGCAACTTTGCCACACCACAAGAAGATTGTTCAGGCGGCTATACCGTTTGCGGTGATCAACAATTGAACAACTCCACGGACTACACCGGGTGCACATCAGACCTCTCAGGGACCAACCGTGGCTGCCTCATGGGGAATGAACGACAAGGGACCTGGTACTTCTTCTCACCCTCGGTGAGCGGCACTATCGGACTCATCATTGCACCGACCGGGAACGTGGACTATGACTTCGCTATTTGGGGGCCCTATAACACCATTGCCTGCCCTCCGCCGGATCCACCTTTGCGCTGCTCTTGGGCCTATCCTCCCAACGTGGCCGGCTACCCCGCCAATTCCGCTTTCGAGCTCGGTATGCGCACCACGTCAAGCGACCCCAGTGAGGGTGATGGGTCCATGAGCACAGTGGATGGATTCACGTCCGCCATCACGGTGACCGCCGGGCAGAAGTACGTCATGTACATCGACAATTTCGACATTACCGGACAAGCATTCACCCTGAATTGGAGCCTCTCCGGCGGGGCATCGTTGGACTGCAATGTGCTGCCCATTGAATTGGTGGACATGAGGGCAACTGCGGTTGGAGAAGAAGTACTCGTGGAATGGACCACCGTTACCGAAAGGGGTTCCGCATCATATATCGTGGAACGCTCCTCCGATAACATTTCTTTCAGCCCCATCGGGCAAATGGACGCTGCTGGTGAGTCCAGAGAGCGGATCAATTACGATCTCGTGGACCGCACACCATACGCAGGTTTGAACTATTACAGGGTCAAGCAGCTCGATCTTGACGGTAGTTTCGAATACTCACCCGTGGTCACCGCCATGATCCTACATTCGGAAAATGCGATCCGCGTAGTACCCAATCCAGCAACGGACCGCATACAGATCCTTTCCCCGAAACATGTAACGGGCACGGCAGTTGTGGAAGTGCTCGACCTCACCGGGCGTATCGTGCTGAAGCGGAAAATGAACATACTGGATGACGGTCTCCTGATGATGGAGATCGGCGAGTTGGTGCAAGGGACCTATTTGGTGCGCCTTTCCCTTCCCGATGGCAGTGCACCAGGCACTGCGCGCTTCCAGAAAAGTTAGCCGATACGGTGGCCTTGGGTTGAACTGTCCGTTCCCCGCTCCTCGTCCGCACTGGTCCCGGTGCTCCCGCATTGTACACATTGGCGTATACCTAAGAGCGGGTTACTACCTGAAGGACAGCCCTGAGAGGCCGGCATAGCTAAGCGATGGTCCCGCAGCCAGTCGTATCGGACTGCGGGATCAACCCATCGTTTTGCGCAGGCAATGTTCTTTGGAGCCCTACAGGGGCGTAATAGTTCCACGCCAATACGCTCCAATAGATCTAGGAGGTCCGTGCTATTTCGCCCTTCCAGGGCTTGGAAACGTCGCGTCATTCTGGAACAATGGGCGAAGGCCCATCGCTGTGCTATGTTGCCCTTGCAAGGCTCAAAAGCGCTGGGGATAACCGGCTTTCTGAGCATCTTAGGTTTACACCAATGCGCATGGTGCACGAACGCGTCCAAGACGCTTGCTGGCAACCTTTTCGAACCACATGCGTCTTTCCAATGGAAGGACGCTTTTCACTCGGGCCGCTCGATACGTTCAACTACTGTGGTCGGAAACGTGAAAGCACGAAACAACATTTTCCTATATTGTGCATGTTTTTCGGGGGGAAACGATCCAAGTTCGCATGATGAGACCCTACTTTATCTTCATTTTGTCACTGATCCCATTCCTGTCCTTTGCGCAGGGGGCAACAGTGGTGCATCGGTTCAATTGCTCGGTGGACATTCGTCCAGCCGAGAAATTCGTCCGTGCAGCGATCGCTTCCTTGGACCCACAGGCGATGGTTTCCATCCAAGAGACACAACTCAAGGTTCGTATGGACAGCCGTATCCTTCCTTCGCGAACGGAAAAGACATTGAACAGGTTGGAGCAGGGTACCTTCACCCATGACCCTTCCCACCGGTCCGTAAAGCAAGGAACAGTGGAGGTGGGATCCCCGTTCCCTCAATACTTGGATACAGGCCACCCCGATGCGGATGAAGCGGCTTTTGTACAAGCAAAACAAGCGTGGCGCTTGGAAAACCCCGAAGCTCACGATGCGCTAAGACAGGCACAACGCAACATTCAACCTGTGCCCTATGAATAACTATGCACGCACCCTTCTTCTGTGCTGCTTAGCCGGCTGCGCCGCACAAGTTTCCATGATGGCACAATGCGGTACCACCGTTTATGATACCGGTGGTGCAGGAGGCAATTACGGGGCCAACGAAAACTATACATGGACCTACTGCGCACCCGCGGGCCAAGTGGTCACGCTCACCTTTACCGCATTCAATACGGAAGCTGGGTACGATCAACTTTCCATTCATGATGGTGCGACCAACGCGGCACCAATGCTGGGTCTGTTCGACGGAACCGGACTTCCACCCGCCATTTCCGGTACCGTGGCAGGGGGCTGTGTAACGCTCTGGTTCACCTCCGATCTTTCGATCAACTACGCCGGCTGGGCCATCAATATCTCGTGCGCACCGCTCGTGCCGCCACCGCCCGCATGTGGCTCCACCATTTACGATAGCGGCGGCGCCGCTGGCAACTATGCCAACAACAGCACCACGTACACCACCTACTGCCCTTCAACACCCGGAGATGTGGTCACCATGACCTTTTCGCAATTCAGTACCGAAGCGAACTTCGATATCGTTACGATATTCAATGGCCCCAACGCCGGGTCTCCTCCCTTGGGTTCCTTCAGTGGAACCGGTAGTCCCGGACCCTTTACATCCACCGACCCCAGTGGCTGTTTAACGCTGGGCTTTTCTTCGGATGGGAGCATCCCCTACCCGGGTTGGACGGCAAGTATTTCCTGTGCTCCGCCCGTTCCTCCTCCAGCAGGCGATTGCGTTTACGTGCTCAGCCTTTTCGATTCGTTCGGCGATGGTTGGGGTTCGTCCAATGTCGGGGTCAGCATCAACGGGGGAGCATTCACCTATTATTCGGTTACCGGGTACTCAAGGCAAGTGCTTATCGGGGTCAATATTGGGCAGGTGATCGTACTTACTTATAACAACTCCGGTCCTTTCCAATACGAGAACCGCTATAGCCTCAGTATCAGCGGAGGCGGGGGTCAACTCTTCCAATCCGGTACCTCACCCGCTGCGGGGATCTCCTTCACACAAACCATCAATTGCCAACCACCGCCTGCTGCACCGCAGGATTGTGCTGGCGGGGCCACCATTTGCGGGGGCCAGTCCTTCAATAACAACAGTGCCAACACCGGCAATGTTGTGGATCTGGACGGCACCAACGCGGGCTGTCTGTTGGCCGGTGAACGGCAAGGTACATGGTACTACTTCTCACCCAGTGCCGGCGGCAGCATCGGCTTCACTATAGCACCGATTGTGGCCACGGACTACGATTTTGCCGTTTGGGGACCTATGACCTCCGTGAGCTGCCCACCGCCCGGTCCGCCTTTGCGCTGCTCCTACGCGGCACCCACAGGCAGCACAGGGGCAGGCAATGGGTCAGTGGACAATTCCGAAGATGCATTCGGCGACCGCTGGGTAGCTCCTATTACCGCGACTACCGGGCAGATCTACATCATGTACATTGATAATTTCTCAACCAATGGACAGGCGTTCGACCTCTCTTGGCAATTGGGCGGCGGGGCGTCCTTGGACTGTACCGTTCTCTCCGTGGGGGAGATCAACTTGCAAGCGAAGCCCAAGATGGACCGTGTGGTACTTGAATGGACCACCTCTACCGAACGTGAAAGCGATCACTTCATCGCACAGCGTTCCACCGATGGAATATCCTTTGAGGATGTCGGCCGACTACCCGCTGTGGGCCAGTCCAGTTCTACCACGAACTACTCCCTGGAGGACCACACGGCGAAAGGGGGCATCAATTACTACCGGATCCTTGCCGTTGGACGTTCAGGAACCCAACAATACTCTCCTATGGCCAGTGCCCTGCTTACCGGCAAGACCGGTTTGCTGGTGGTGCCCAACCCCGTTACAGCTTCGGCAACGCTCTTCTTGGACACCCCTTTGCAAGGACAGATCACTCTGCGTACCATGGATGCCAGTGGCCGCATGGTCCACGAGCTCAGGAAAGTGAACAACGTTGGCGAGATCAGGTTGGAATTCCCTGTGGCCACGCTGGAACCCGGCTCGTATTTCCTGCAGGTCCTGGACGCGAAAGGAGAGGTGGTCGGAAGGGTTCCGTTCGTACGGCAATAGACCGGTTCGTCTGCCAATGACCCACTTTTCAACACCTAGGCAACCCTTGGTCCATGATGCCGTCTATCGTCCAAATAGGATGCGTGTTTTGAACGTTGGATCAACACATTAAGAACAAATTGGTGCCTTCTTACGTTAAAAAGCGACTATCTTTAAGCCAACTCTAAATTCCAATACGACCATGAGGTATCGCGCAATCCTCTCAACAGCCCTGTTACTTATGGGCTTTTCTGTTTTGGCACAGGCTCCAGTGACCCGTTCCTTCGAGGTGGCCGACACCTTTGACCGATCGGCCCTGAAGTTCATGATCGAAGCGGTCGCCAACATCGACCCTATGGCCAATGTGACCTACTCCGACGACATGCGGATCGTGCAGGTGAAAAGCGCTCAGCTTTCCGAAGCCGAGATGCGCACAGCGCTCGAAAGCACCGGGCTCCAATTGCGCGAAGGGCTCGCGGACCTCTCTACCTATTTGCCTGCTGCGGACCCGAATGCGCCACCGGTCTACGTGGTTTCTGGAAATGAGGTGGAGGATCAAGAACGCTACCGCATCGCTGTGGGCACTTGGAACGCCGCACATCCTGAGCAGCCGTATTCTGTTGCCCCGCTCCATACCAACGACCGCTAATACCAACCGAACATGAAGCAACTTTCCGCTCTTCTATTTGCCTTCACATTGTTCGTGGTGAACACCGATCACGTGCAAGCGCAAGGTTGCACCAACGGGGCCGGGCCGAACCTCGTTGGACCTGGTCCTGCTTGGGCCACACCGATCTATCCATGGTCTCCCGGTGCAGCTCCTTTCGGATCGTATGCTGCGACAAATGCACCAAATGGACCTGGTGCCATTATGACGTTATGTAGCCCAGCGAATTACAAGAAGAATTGTGAGAGCTGCCCGGCGTCCTGGTCGGTCACACTGACCGGAACACAGTACAAAATACCCATGTACATGTGCTTCGGCAATCAATATACGATCACCACCTGTGGATCGCCCACAGCCAGTTCGGCGATCACCGTGTCCACAGCCACCTCAGTAATTTTGGAATTTGATGCCAACAGCTGTGGTACCCATGCCACCGTAAATTTCACCCCGCAAACTTCCGGTTCCTACTTCATCAATATCAATGCTGCCTTTGCACTTTGTCCGGTTGGGATCCCGGGTACTGTGGTACAAATTACCTGTGGCCAAGCAGCGTGCCCTTCTGCAGGAGACGACCCTTGCCCAACGACCCCTCCTTTACCGTGTAATCAGTTCTTCACGCCGTGTCCGGCTATTCCCGGTGCAGTTGCCTTTACAGGGCTGGGACCTACCTGCACTACGTTGCCCGGTTCAACTGCTGGAGCATCTGGAACTTCAGGTATCAGCGTTAGTCCAGTATGTGGTGGTTACCCGGCGGGCGGCGATGTATGGTTCAGTGCCAATGCCTCACCCACAGGCACGTTGGCCTTGGATGTGGACCATATCAACGCAACGGATCTGGCCATGACGCTTTATACGAGTACGACCGGCTGTGTGACAGGAGGCTTCACCGAAGTACCAGGCGCGTGCAATGGTGATCTGATCCCCGGTGTTGACCGGTCACCGTTCATCAGTATGAGTGGCTTAACTCCCAATGCGTTGTACTACATCCGGGTTTGGCCATCAAACAACATAACCAATGGAGGTACCTTCACGCTGTGTGCTTATTACCCGGTGCCACCGATCAATGACAGCCCCTGTACGCCGACCACGCTCATTGCTACCAATCCTGGTTGCGTGCCTGTGAGCTTCAATACGCAGGATGCCACCAACAGTGTGATCCCAAACCCTGGCTGCAGTACGGCAAACAACGATGT
>Ga0073899_10003309_pt1 | contig 14301 bp, 11 predicted proteins | sample KloWWTmetaKNB5Ph_FD_88975 | JGI IMG/M metagenome (GOLD analysis project Ga0073899, IMG submission 88975) | Active sludge microbial communities from Klosterneuburg, Austria, studying microevolution and ecology of nitrifiers - Klosterneuburg... | ecosystem: Engineered > WWTP > Aerobic digester >... | reverse complement strand
TGAGTTTGGCAACTTCACCAACCTTCATCTCGACACGCTGAAATTCCACAAAACCTCAGCATATAATGATACGTCAAATTTCTTTGGGATCTTTCCTTGTCTGCCACCCTTCGCTGGATACTTTACCCTGTTTTTGCCCTCGTCGGCATCTCCATTGCAGTGACGGCGTTGCTTGGCATCATGGTTATCCTCGCTTATCCGCATCTACCCTCGCTTGAGGTATTGACTGATTATCAGCCAAAAATCCCGCTACGGGTCTACACCGCCGACGGATATCTGATCGGCGAGTTCGGCGAGGAACGTCGTGCTCTGGTGAGCATCAATGAAGTGCCGGCAATCATGAAGCAGGCGATCCTCTCCGCCGAGGACGAGCGCTTTTATCAGCATGGCGGCGTCGATACCCTTGGGGTTATTCGCGCAGCATACTCCAATTTTATTGGTGGTGGCAAGCGCCAGGGCGCTTCGACAATCACCATGCAAGTAGCGAGAAATTTTTTCCTATCCAGCGAAAAAACGCTCTCGCGCAAACTCTACGAAGCACTGCTGGCGTTCAAGATCGAACACAATTTGTCCAAGGACGAAATTCTGCAAATTTATATCAACCAGATTTATCTGGGGCAACGTGCTTACGGCTTTGCTTCCGCTGCACAGATTTACTTTGGCAAACCTCTCAAGGAAATCAATGCCGCCGAAGCAGCCATGTTGGCGGGTCTGCCCAAGGCGCCTTCTTCCTACAACCCGGTCGCCAATCCGAAGCGCGCCAAATTACGGCAAATGTATGTCCTGCGCCGCATGCACGAGCTCGGTAGGCTCGACGACAAGCAGTTTGCCGAAGCGCAAAATATGCCGCTGGCCGTCAAGCACGACAGCCATGATTTTGGCGTACATGCCGACTTCGTTGCAGAAATGGCACGACAAATCGCCTATGATCGCTTCCAGGAAGACACCTATAGCAAGGGGTTGCGTGTCATTACCACGATCACCCGGGCTGAACAGGAAGCCGCCTATGCAAGCCTGCGAAAGGGCATCATGGACTACGATCGGCGTCACGGCTACCGTGGTGCAGAAGCCTATGTCGACATGCAGGACATCCAGTCCGATCAGGCGGAGGAACTTGAAGACGCCTTGGCAGATCACGAAGATTCCGATGATTTGCTCGCGGCGATTGTCCTTGAAGCTAATCCGAAACTCGTGCGCGCCTATCTGCGTGGTGGCGAAATTGTCAGCGTTTCCGATGATGGACTTAAATTTGCCGGCAGGATGCTCGACGACAAGGCGCCGCCGAATAAGCGTCTGCGACGCGGTGCGGTGATCCGTCTGTTGAAGACGGACAAAAAACAATGGCAAATCGTCCAGATGCCCGAAGTCGAGGCGGGTTTCATTGCCGCCAGCCCAATCGATGGCGCGGTTCGCGCCCTGGTTGGCGGATTCGACTTCAACCGCAACAAATTCAACCATGCGACCCAAGCCTGGCGCCAGCCGGGCTCCAGCTTCAAGCCCTTCATTTACTCGGCAGCGCTGGAAAAAGGCTATACACCGGCCTCGATCGTTCCAGATGAGCCCATCGTCATATCTGCTGCGGAGACCGGTAGCCAGGCCTGGGAGCCGAAGAACTATGACGGCAAGTACGAAGGACCGATGACGTTACGTACCGCATTGGCCAAATCAAAAAACATGGTATCGATCCGCCTGTTGAAATCCATCGGCACCCAGTACGCGCAGGATTACATCACGCGCTTCGGCTTTGATGCCGAGAAGCATCCGCCATATCTGACCATGGCGCTAGGTGCCGGTTCGGTAACCCTCTGGCAGCAACTCACTGGATATTCGGTCTTCGCCAACGGTGGCTACAAGATTGCACCGTTCGTCGTGCGCCAGATACTCGACGACAAAGGCCGCGCTCTTGCAGAAACACAGCCCTCCGTTGCCGGTGACGAAGAACTGCGTGCGATCGACGCACGCAATGCATTTCTGATGGACAGCATGATGCACGACGTCGTACGCCGCGGCACGGCAACCAGGGCCATGTCGCTAAAGCGCAACGATCTGGCGGGTAAAACAGGGACCACCAACGACTATGTCGACGCCTGGTTCTGCGGTTATCAAGCGACCGTAGTCGGCATTGCCTGGATCGGCTTCGATCAACCCAAGAAACTCGGCAATGGCGAAACAGGGGGGCTGGCGGCACTGCCGATCTGGATCGGCTTCATGGAAAAAGCCTTGCATGGTGTATCGGAAAGCACCATGGAAGCGCCGGAAGGGCTCATCTCCATCAGTGCGAATGACGCCACCGGTAAGGCCAGGATGACTGAATTTATTTACAAGGAACACCTGCCGGCACCAGACGATAACGTGCCGGCCGAGGATTTTGAAAAACCCCGCGAGAATCCTCAGTCACCTGCACCGGTTCAGGATGCCCACCCGAAGCCGGTGGAGAAACGCTAGCGCGCGACTGTTCCTGTTCTTAGGCGAGGCGCACGTCAACGCCGGACTGTTCACTGATGCAACGCGACAGTTGCGTCAGCAGCTCAATACCATCGCGCGTACCAGACCAAAGATTCGGATCAGCTGCATCAATCCTGAAATGAAAACCGCCGGACTTTGCGGCGATCCAGATTTCCCGGGCAGCGGTATGTCGATTGACAATGATCTTGCTGCCGCCGGCATGCGAAAATTCCAACTCGATGACCCCACCTGGTCTGATCTCATAATCAACGTCGGCCGCGCAATGCTCAAGCGACTGTTCGATGAGTGCCAGCATTGCATCAGCGTGTTCATTGAATTCACTCTCAAGCATGTCTGATCGCCTCTGTGATAGGATTCAAATTTATTTTGGTCTTCTGCCTCATGCGCACGCCTCTTCTGGCTTTCAGCCTGATCCCGATCTTCTTGCTTGCCGGTTGCGGGACAAAAGGTCCGCTGACTCTGCCGCCCGGCCCCGACAAACCACCGCTGTTTGGCCGCTCGGCACCGATACCGTCGCCGGTAATTGCCACACCAGCGAAGCCGAATATGAATACATCAGCCGCGCACGATAATAGCAACAAACCGGCAGGCCAAGCAGTCGGGCCATGACTCTGAATGAAGCTTTCGTCTATCGTCACGGCAAACTCTGCGTCGAAGACATGCCGCTGGATCAAATTGCCAGGCAATTCGGTACGCCGTGTCATGCCTATTCACGCGCCGCGCTGACGGCCGCCTTCGAGAGCTATCACAAGGTTCTCCAGGGGCGCGATGCCCTGCTCTGCTACGCAGTCAAGGCTAATTCGAACTTGGCGATCCTCAATTTGTTCGCCCGTCTCGGCGCCGGTTTCGACATCGTCTCCGGCGGCGAACTCGCCCGCGTCATCAAGGCCGGCGGCGATCCGGCCAAAATAGTGTTCTCCGGTGTCGGCAAATCGCGTGACGAGATGCGTATGGCGTTGCAAGCACAAATTCACTGCTTCAATGTCGAATCGGCCAGCGAACTTGAGCAACTTAACGAGGTCGCTACCGCACTCGGCGTCAAAGCGCCGATCTCTTTACGCGTAAATCCGGATGTCGACCCGAAAACCCATCCCTACATTGCGACCGGCCTGAAGGGCAGCAAATTCGGGGTGCCCTTCGTGGCAGCTCTGCCGCTCTACCGGCATGCCCGCACATTGTCGCACCTGGCCATCAAGGGAATCGATTGTCATATTGGCTCGCAACTGCTCGACCCCGCGCCGGCTGCCGAAGCTGCACAAAAGATTCTCAGCCTGGCCGATACGCTGACTGCAGAAGGCATGCCGCTGACTCACATCGATCTCGGTGGTGGCATGGGAATCCGCTATCGTGATGAAAAAGCGCCCAGTGCCGACGAATACCTGGGACCAATCCTGGCCCTGATGAAAGGCCGCAAGGAAACCCTGCTGATTGAACCAGGGCGCTCGCTGGTCGGCAACGCCGGCGTGCTGCTGAGCCGTGTCGAGGTCATCAAGCATGGCGAAGAGAAGAATTTTGCCGTGATCGACGTTGCGATGAACGATCTGATGCGACCGGCGCTCTATGATGCCTGGCATGACATTCTGCCACTCAAGCAGGCCGACGCAGGGGCCGCGGAACAAACTTATGAAATCGTCGGTCCGGTCTGTGAAAGCGGCGACTTCATCGGCCACGAACGGCGCCTCTCGTTACAGGAAGGGGACCTGCTCGCAATCATGTCGACCGGGGCCTATGGTATGGCGATGAGTTCAAACTACAACTCCCGCCCACGTGCTGCGGAAGTCATGGTTGACTGCGACAAGGCCCATCTCATCCGGCAACGCGAAGATATCGCGCAGCTCTATGCGCTGGAGTCGACGCTCCCCTGAACCCGGCCCGTTCTCACTGCGAGCATCAATGCATATGCTGCATATGCTCTGTCGCCGGGGAAGCAGCGGCATTCGAATCACCCCGGGCACGCACCTCGGCCTGGACATCAAGCGTGTGGAGTTTCTTGTCCTGCCCCTCGATTTTCAGAGTCAGCGGCAACATATCGCCTTTCCTGAGTGGCTGCTTTAATTCCATCAGCATGATGTGATAGCTACCCGGCTTGAGAGCAATACGCTTGCCGGCCGGCAAATCAAGTCTGGGCCGGGCGCGCATTTTCATCACCCCATTGTCCATGATCATTTCATGTACCTCAACGACAGCGGCAAGCGGGCTGCTGACCTCAATCAAAGCGGCATTCTCGCTTGCTGTCAGTTCCATGTAGGCGGCGCTGGCAGTCTGCCCGACCACTGTGGCAACTGCCCATGGGCCGGCAACGGCGACCACCTGTTGCGCCCATGCTGACGTCGCGAACAGAGCGGCTGCAAAGCTCATCAGAATATATTTTTTTGCCACCATGACGACTCCTTTTCTGAACATCCGGACAAAGTTTCCAAACCATATACAGTCGCACATACTCTGCAAACAATGCGGCGTATTATCGCAGATTGTCTTGCGGCTCCTGGGATAAAATTCCCCCGATAAAACGGCTTTCCTGACGGCTCATTCGTCGCAAACCGCGCCTTCAATACCGCTCTCAAACACATGCCGCATAACCATCGATCGACTGGCAGCAGCAACCTGACGCTTATCCAGTGGCTGCGTGATTTCGCCATCGCCGGCCTGGCTGCCCTCGCACTACTGGCAAAACCCGTGTTCTACACGCTGGTGCCACTGTCGCCGATTTTCGCTTTACTCGGCTTGTGGGTCGCAATCAGCATCTTCACCAGACGAAGACTGAAGCACACGACGATCATCGGCAATCGCGAAATCCTGATGCATGTCGGCATCGATCTGGCAATGCTGACAACGTTGCTGGCCTTGTGCGGCGGACCGGCCAATCCACTGACCATTCTCTATCTACCGACGGTTGCAGTAGCGGCTGCGGCATTGCCCATGCGTCTTGCATGGCTGGTGGCGCTATCCAGTATTGCCGCCTATTCGCTGCTGTGGGAGTTCAGCGTACCGCTGACAGTCGAGGATGTCGACCGCGCCATGCAGATGCATCTCACCGGAATGTGGCTGACTTTTGTCATCTCGGCTCTGCTCATTGCCGGATTTGTTGCGCTCATCACCGCCACCCTGCGCGAACGCGAACGGCAACTGGCAACGGCGCGCGAACAGGCGTTGCGTGACGAGCGCATCGTTGCACTCGGCAACCTCGCCGCAGGGGCTGCACACGAGCTGGGTACGCCGCTGGCAACCATGGCAGTGATTGCTGGCGAACTGGTCAGTGATGTTGCGATTCCGCTTGATCGGCGCACGGATATCAAGCTGCTGGGAGAGCAGATCGCTGCCTGCAAGAGCATCATCAGCGGCCTTGCCGAGCGCACCGGCATGGCGCGTGCCGAGTCCGGCGGGGCGATTGCCGTCGACCGCTGGATCGAGCAAATCGTCGCGCGCTGGCACTCTTTGCGGCCACAGGCAAAACCACATCTGACGCTAAAAAGTGGCGCGGAACAGTCGGCTGCTCCGCACATTTTCGGCGAAGCAACGCTGGAGCAGGCACTGCTCAGCCTGTTCAACAACGCTGCCGATGCCAGCCCGGATGACATTGAGATCGTCGCACATTGGTCGCAGGATCGACTTCAACTGGACATCCTCGATCGTGGTCCGGGTATTGATGCGACGCAGCTACAACGTGTCGGCCGCGATTTTTTCAGTACCCGTCCCGGTGGCGCCGGCATCGGCCTGTTTATCGCTCATGCTGCACTGGATCGTTACGATGGCAGCATCACCATGGAAATGCGCGATGGCGGCGGTACACGCACACGCGTCGAATTGCCCCTTCAAGCATTGTTGACGGAAGGTGCAAGTGCATGAACGCCAAGACAGTGCTGGTAATCGACGACGATCCTGTGTTCAACGATGTTCTGTGTCGTGCGTTGACGCGCCGCGGTTTCAGCACCTGTAGTGCACACAACGCGCAGGAAGCCATTGCTGCAGCGGAAAGTGAACAGCCGGAGATGGTTGTGCTTGATCTGAACCTCGCCGGAGATTCCGGGCTGGCGCTGGTGTCGCCCCTCAAGCACACCATCCCGGAGAGCCGCATCGTCGTTCTAACCGGCTACGCCAGCATTGCCACTGCTGTCGAGGCCATCAAGCTTGGTGCCACGCACTATCTTGCCAAACCGGTTGACGTCGATGCGTTGCTGGCTGCCTTCAATGCCAGCGCTGCGAAATCCGGAAAAGTTGCCGGTGGTCTGCCACCCAGCGAACCGCTATCGGTAGAGCGCATGGAGTGGGAACACATTCAGCGCGTCATGCTGGAGAACGACAATAATATTTCTGCAACGGCGCGTGCCTTGAAGATGCACCGTCGTACGCTACAGCGAAAACTGGCGAAGAAACCGGTGAAAGAATGATTTCCTGCTGCGACCGATTACAACACGTAGCGTGCCAGATCCTCACTCTGTGACAAGTCCTTGAGCCGCTGATCGACATAGGCTGTATCGATGATGATTGAATCTGAAGCGGCTTTCCCGGCTGCAAAGGAAACTTCTTCAAGCAGCTTTTCCATGACAGTGTACAAGCGACGCGCGCCAATGTTTTCGGTCGTTTCATTGACCGCAAAGGCAATCTCGGCAAGACGGCGAATACCATCGTCGGCGAATGTCAGCGTGACATTTTCGGTTTCCAGCAAGGCTTGATACTGACGCGTCAGACAGGCATCGGTGGCAGTCAGAATGCAGGCAAAGTCGTCGACCGACAGCGAATCAAGCTCGACGCGAATCGGAAAACGTCCCTGCATTTCCGGAATCAGGTCGGACGGTTTTGCAAGATGAAAGGCACCGCTGGCGATGAACAGGATGTGGTCAGTCTTGATCATGCCGTACTTGGTCGACACCGTAGTGCCCTCAACCAGCGGCAGTAGATCGCGCTGCACCCCTTGACGAGAAACATCGGCGCCCTGCATTTCCGAACGGCTGGCGATCTTGTCGATTTCATCAAGAAAGACGATACCGTTCTGCTCAACGTTGTGTAGCGCCTGAGTCTTGACTTCTTCATCGTTGATAAGACGCGCGGCCTCCTCGTCGGCGATCACTTTCAACGCCTCGTTGATTTTCAGTTTGCGCGTGCGGCGCTTGCCGCTGCCCATATTCTGGAACATGCCCTGAATCTGCTGGGTCAGCTCTTCCATGCCGGGCGGTGCAAAAATTTCCATCTGTGCCGAAGCTGCCGCAACTTCGATATCGATTTCCTTGTCGTCGAGTTCGCCTTCGCGGAGTTTCTTACGGAATTTCTGGCGTGTCGTTGAATCCTCGATGGCCGGCGCATCGTCATGAAACTCGGCACCGCGCGCCGACGGCAGCAGAACGTCGAGAATACGGTCCTCGGCGATATCCTGCGCCCGGGTACGTACGGCGCGCATCGCCAGTTCCCGACCGTCCTTGATGGCGGTCTCAACCAGGTCGCGGATGATGGTGTCGACATCGCGGCCGACATAGCCGACTTCGGTGAACTTGGTTGCCTCGACCTTGATGAATGGCGCGTTAGCAAGCCGCGCCAGACGCCGGGCGATTTCCGTCTTGCCAACACCGGTGGGGCCGATCATCAATATATTTTTCGGCGTGATCTCGGTACGCAGCGGCTCGGCCACCTGCGCACGGCGCCAGCGATTACGCAGAGCAATCGCCACGGCGCGTTTGGCGCGCGCCTGTCCGACGATGTGTTTATCCAGCTCCGAGACAATCTCGGCAGGCGTCATCTGACTCATGTTTATCCGTAATAAGGCAACGACACAACGTTGTAAATAACGCTCAGCCGAGGGTTTCGATCAAATGATTCTGATTGGTGTAAATGCACAGATCGCCAGCAATCGTCAGCGATTTCTTGACGACCTCGGCCGGCGATAAATCGGTATTTTCCAGCAGTGCGCGCGCCGCAGACTGGGCATAGGGTCCGCCGCTGCCGATGGCAACAATACCCAGCTCCGGTTCGAGCACATCGCCGTTGCCGGTGATGATCAGTGAATTTTCACGATCGGCAACCGCCAGCATGGCCTCAAGCCGGCGTAGCATGCGATCGGTGCGCCAGTCCTTAGCGAGTTCCACAGCGGACCGCAGCAAATTGCCCTGGTGTTTTTCCAGCTTGGCCTCGAAACGTTCAAACAGGGTGAAGGCATCCGCCGTACCACCGGCAAATCCGGCAAGAATACGATCATTGTAAAGTCGACGAATTTTCCGCGCACCGGCCTTGATGACAATATTGCCCAGCGTCACCTGGCCATCGCCGCCAAGGGATACGACATTGCCTCTGCGCACAGAGAGAATGGTGGTGCCACGATACTGTTCCATGACGGGGCCTTCAAAAAGAGGTAATGACAGATTGTAGCGCCGCGAAAAATTTCAAGAGGCGTGCTACCGGCACTTACTGGATCAGAAGCGGCGGATCGCCACCTGCGCCACCTGCGCCATATCGGCAACTTCAAATAACGCCGCCACCAAGGGGCTGGCACCGCGAATGCTGATGTGCTTGCCTTCCGAAGATAAAGGTTTCAGCGTATCGACCAACACAAAAGTACTCGCAACATCGATGCGCCGCAATTCGCTGACATCGATGACGACTTCCTGATTGGATGCATGAGCGCAGGCCTCGGCAATATCCATAAAGGCGATTCCAGGGATTGCCTGGAGAATCTCGTCCGTCAATTGAAGCGTGTCGGGAACATCCGAAATTTCTGAAACCGGTGAGCTCGGTGAGAACGTGACAGAAATATCCGGCTTCGTCTTTGGCATTTCCCATGACGGCGGAGACAGCTCAAAAGCAATCGCGTATTGCAAAGCCAGATCCTCGAAGGCCTGTACCTGTCCGGTACGCTGATAGAGTTCGAGCAGCAGCAACCAGACCGACTCGTTCTCACGCTTGCCATCTTTTATTTTATTCTTCAGCAGGCCGATAAGATGCTCCGTCGAATCAAAAACAATTTCGTGGCGTATTTTTTTTGCCGCCTTCAAGGCATTCAACATCAAGATACAGCCGCCATCATCTGCATCCTGGAGTTTCGACAGAATGATGCGCACCGTCGGCCTTTCGGCGACAGTTTTTAGTACTTGGGCAAACAACACTTTGGAGCCTGCATTCAGGGTGCCGGTCAACGTTACTGAAGCACGCCCCATGGTTTTGGAAGCCGTTTTTGCACCTTGTGTCTCGCTCCAACTCGGCGGAGATTTTTCGAAGTGCGAAACATACTCCAGCGCCAGCTTCTCGAACGCACCTTGCTCGCCGCTCAGGCGATACAAATCGAGTAGCATGTTCCAGATCATTTCAATCGAATTACCGTCACGTATCGATGACTCAAGCAATTCGCGCGCTTCATCGGTCTTCCCGTTTGCATAGAGCCGCGCTGCCTGTTCGACGCACGGATCGATCTGTGACCTCGGGGCGGCTTTGGGTTTGCTGCGGGAGGCCTTGGCAATGCTTGGTTCGCTGGGGGGAGGCGCGGCTACACTCAACTCGCTAGGGACGACGACGGGCTCAACCTGCGTCAACCTCGAAGGTACGGTGAAGTCCAGCGAAAACATATCATCGTCATCATACATAGACTGCGCATCGCCCGACTGTGACGACAGAGTGCCCTTGCCTGCTATAGAAGATGACATTATCCGGTTATTGCCGGATGGCTCCGGCGTTCCATGATGGTGTTAGTTTTGGCTGGGTACTTTCTCATATTGCCGACATTGGCGCAATGCCGAAAAAGCAGGATGGGACATGGCTACGGACATACAACGATCAATGAAAAGGGTTCTCCGATGCCTTGCCCACTTCATGCTTTATCGGATCGGGGCGTTAAAAAATTGAAAGATACAGGCCTGATGGCATGCGGCCAAGGTCTGTGGAACGTCCCTCATATTCCGACAATGCCTCAAAGTATAAGGGGAATCCAGTGGAAGTTGATGACTCACTAAAAATTCCCGGTATGCATTTTTCTCATCTGGCCGTACAGCCCGGTCCCTTCAAAGACTCTTCCTCCGGAAAATCGAGCTGTTGAAAATTTCCAGCAGAGCCATGATATCCGTAGATCCGTAGTTTAGTCGCTAAGCATCAACTCTTGCCATGTGGCGGTGGATGGGAATGCAGACGTTCCCCTACATGGTGGGTTTCCCTTGCAGCCTGGTGATGCAAGAAAGCGTGCTCGGGTTCGCTGGGCAAGGGGCCGCGTACGAACTGCGGCAACAGCGAACCGACGATCATTCCGGAGAAACTGGCGAGCAGGCCGGCAAACTGGGCTGGCACCAGAGGATCTTCATCACCGAAGAGCAGTAGCGTCAACCATACCGAAACACCGCAAAAAATTGCTGCCAACGCCCCCTGGTTGGTCGCCCGCTTCCAGAACAGGCCCAGTGTCAGTGGTACAAAGGCGGCGACCAAGGTAACCTGATAGGCGCTTTCGACCATTTTGAAAATGCTGGCCTTCGAGTTGATCGCATACAGTGTTACCAGCAGGGTGAAAATCAGCGTGACGCTGCGCATCATCGCCAGCAAGCGACGGTCGCTCATTTTCCCCATCATCGGACGCAGGATATTTTCAGTGAACGTTACCGATGGCGCCAGCAACGTTGCCGAGGCGCAACTCTTGATTGCCGAAAGCAGTGCGCCGAAGAACATCACCTGGGCGAACAGCGGTGCCTTTTCCAGTACCAGGCGCGGCAGGATCAGTTGCGGATCGGTGTCGATGAGTTCAGCCACCATCTTCGGATCGATCAGCGTCGCCGAATAGACGAGAAACATCGGCACGAAGGCAAAGCAAAAATACAGGCTGCCGCCGAGCACCGAACCCCACTTGGCAATTTTTTCGGTCTTCGAGGACTGGACGCGCTGAAACACGTCTTGCTGCGGAATCGAGCCGAACATCATGGTCACCCAGGCGGCGGCAAACGCCAGCATGGATTTCAGGTCGAGCGCCGGCCAGAACTCGAATTTGCCGGCCTGCCAGGCATGATCGACGACAACACCGACACCACCGACCATGCCGGAGATTTCACCACCGATGTAGAGCATGCCGATGACGATGATGATCATCTGGATCAGGTCGGTAACCGCCACCGCCCACATGCCACCGAAGAAGGTGTAGATGAGGATGGTGATCGAGCCGATCCACATGCCGGTGACCTTCTCGATGGCACCTGTCGAGACAACATTGAACACCAGCCCGAGTGCAGTGATCTGCGCGCCGACCCAGCCAAGATACGATAAGACGATGGCAATGGTGGTCAGAATTTCGACGGTACGACCAAAGCGTTTCTTGTAGAAATCACCGAGGGTCAGCAGATTCATGCGATACAGCGGCACAGCAAAGAACAGGCCGACCAGGATCAGGCACATCGAGGCGCCAAATGGGTCGGCCACTACGCTACCCAGTCCGCCCTTGAGGAAGGTTGCCGGTATGCCAAGCACGGTCTCGGAGCCGAACCAGGTCGCAAAAACTGTCGCTGTTACCATGTAAAACGGAAGATGGCGACCGGCGATGGCGAAATCCCTGGTGTTATGCACATGCCTCGCAGCATAGAGCCCGATGGCCACCGAGATGATCCAGTAGATGATGACGAACCAGAGCAGCATATAAATTCCCGATAATGACGTTGCAACGCCTGATCAACGAAGGATTATAACGATGACATTCCGGACAGGTGCGTGTCGAAACCTGCACACTTCAAATCAACAATAGTGCGATCCCGATCAATGCCAGGGCAATGACAAAAAGATAGCGGCTGTGACGTGCCTGTTCGGCCTGCATGACGGCAAGCTGCGCACGCAATGCGGCACCGTCGTCGCGGGTCAGGGACTGATGGACGAGTCGCGGCAAAGCCGGCAGCAATGCAGCCCATTGCGGCGCTTCGTGCTGAAGATTGCGAATCAAGCCACGCCAGCCGATCTGTTCGCTCATCCAGCGTTCGAGAAACGGCAGCGCCGTTTTCCAGAGATCCAGATCTGGATCAAGCTGACGACCCAGACCTTCAATATTCAGCAGCGTCTTTTGCAGCAGGACGAGTTGTGGTTGCACATCCACGTTGAAACGCCGTGAAGTCTGGAACAAACGCAGCAGCACGCGACCGAATGAAATTTCCTTCAGCGGCCTGTCGAAGAATGGCTCGCAGACCGAGCGGATCGCCGCTTCGAATTCATCGATGCGTGTGTCCGCAGGCGCCCAGCCGGACTCGACATGTGCCTCGGCGACGCGCTTGTAGTCGCGCCTGAAAAAGGCCAGGAAATTCTGCGCCAGATAATGTTTGTCATTATCGGTAAGTGTACCGACGATACCAAAATCCAGCGCAACATACTTCCCGTCCGGCGTCACAAAGATGTTGCCGGGATGCATGTCGGCATGAAAGAAACCGTCGCGGAACACTTGGGTGAAAAAAATCTCCACACCGTTTCTTGACAAGGCTTTGAGGTCAACGCCCTGTTCGCGTAGCGCATCGATCTGGCCGATCGGTGTACCGTGCATGCGTTCCATAACCATCACCGAATGATCGCACCAGTCCCAATAGACCTCCGGCACCAGCAGCAGCGGTGAATCCTTGAAATTTCGATGCAGCAGCGAGCAGTTGGATGCCTCGCGCATCAGATCGATTTCGTCATGCAGGTATTTTTCAAACTCGGCCACCACCGCGCGCGGCTTCAGGCGCTTGCCATCCGACCAGAGCTTTTCCAGCAGCGCTGCGCCGACCTGTAGCAAGCCGATGTCATGTTCGATGAATTGCTTCACACCCGGACGAAGAATTTTTACTGCGACTTCATGGCCGCCATCTTCTTCGCGCAAGACTGCAAAATGCACCTGGGCGATCGAGGCCGAAGCCACCGGGTCGCGGTCGAAACTGGCAAACACTTCATCAACCGGCTTGCCATACACGCGTTCCAGTTCAGCCAGCGCCTGCGCCGAAGGAAAAGGCGGCACACGATCCTGCAACTTGGCAAGTTCATCTGCAATGTCCGGAGGCAACAAATCGCGGCGTGTCGAGAGTATCTGACCGAACTTGACGAAGATCGGCCCCAGCGCCTCGAGTGCCAGGCGCAGACGCTCTGCACGCGGTGCCAGCAACTGGCCGCTGCCGGTACGCCAGAACTGGCAAGCATTGGCCAAACGCATGAGCCGGCCTGATGGCTCATGTTCGAGGATCATCTGATCGAGACCGAAGCGGCTCGCAATGCGAACGATTTTAAAAAACCGAAACAAATGCATGATGGAGGAATCGAATGACGCAAAGGTCATTTCGCTGGCTGGCTCTCGACGAAGCGAACATTCTCCCATAGCCCACAGAATCGGGGAAGCGTCGCGGCAGCACGGCTGCCAAAATTAGGCAAAAGATATGATTTTCTCCGCGCCGAGTTACTTTGCAATACAAACAAGGCACAAGTCAGAATGTGACAAGGGCTTACAGGAAAACCTGTAAGCCCTTGTCTTTTTTGGTAGGCCGTGTAGGGATCGAACCTACGACCAACGGATTAAGAGTCCGCTGCTCTACCAGCTGAGCTAACGACCCGATTCAGTGCGTATGATACTGCTACAACGTTTCGGTTGAATCGCCGATAAGTTTTTATTGCTCTGGTAGGCCGTGCGGGACTCGAACCTGCGACCAACGGATTAAAAGTCCGCTGCTCTACCAACTGAGCTAACGACCCAACGAAGCCGATGATTATAGAAACTCGGGGTTCCCATGTCAAACCAGAATTCTCTTTAGTAATTGGTTACGCGAGTTCAAGTTCGAAGTGCAATTTTGATTAATTGGGTAGAAGGGCGAGATGCACTAGCATCCGAGCCCCTAGACCGCCAAGTCAAAGTTGCCACGAATGAATTACGTACATCTCACC
>Ga0073899_10003307_pt1 | contig 14306 bp, 14 predicted proteins | sample KloWWTmetaKNB5Ph_FD_88975 | JGI IMG/M metagenome (GOLD analysis project Ga0073899, IMG submission 88975) | Active sludge microbial communities from Klosterneuburg, Austria, studying microevolution and ecology of nitrifiers - Klosterneuburg... | ecosystem: Engineered > WWTP > Aerobic digester >... | reverse complement strand
GCCATTCATGGGGGTCCTGCTGGCGCTTGGACTTCTCTGGATCGCTGGCGAGTTGATCCACGTGAAAAAGAATGAATCGGATAAGCACGATCTTTCCCTCGCCTTCGCTCTGCAAAGAATCGATCTGTCCTCGATTGTTTTCTTTATTGGCATCCTGCTTGCGGTTGCCACTCTGGAACACAGTCATATCCTCGCGTCCCTCGCCCAATGGCTGGACCAGACGATCGGCAATCAGGCGGTTATCGTCAGCGTCTTTGGTCTGGCCAGCGCCATCGTGGATAACGTGCCACTTGTTGCCGCTGCGATGGGGATGTATCCATTGGCGCAGTTTCCGACCGACTCATTTCTGTGGGAGTTCATGGCTTATGCGGCAGGCACAGGTGGCTCCATTCTGATCATCGGATCAGCCGCCGGAGTGGCGGCGATGGGTATCGAGAAAATCGAGTTTTTCTGGTACGTCCGGAAGATCAGTTTTCTGGCCTTCATCGGCTACGCAAGCGGGGCTGTTATCTACATTTTTATGAGATGAAATCCGATCCTTTGTTCTGCTCAAATGTTGGGGTAGCCACTGAACCTGATTTACCTGCGTCTCCTGGGGTACTATGCGATAAAACCGTGTAGCGCCACATTGAACAATAAATCTTCGAGGAAAATATTATGAACTGGAAGAATAATTCGATACGTTATGGCTCCTTGTCAATTGGCCTGCATTGGCTGATGTTTATATTGATCGCCGCTGTGTATACCTGCATAGAACTGCACAGCCAGTTTCCCAAGGGCAGCGATACGCGCGAAGCATTGAAAATGTGGCATTTCATGCTGGGCCTGTCGGTTTTATTTCTTGTTATTTTGCGCTTGTTGGTGCGCTTTGCCAGCGGGCCGGCACCACGTATTGAACCACCCTCTGCACGTTGGCAGGCATTGCTGGCTACGGCGTTGCACTTTGCGCTCTATGGGTTGATGCTGGGACTGCCGCTGGCAGGCTGGATGGTTTTGAGTCTGAGTGGCAAGCCGATTCCGTTTTTTGGACTCGATCTACCCGCGCTTGCTGCGGAGAACAAGGATCTTGCCAAGCAGGTAAAGGAGATTCACGAAACAGTGGGAACCGTGGGTTACTTCCTGATTGGCCTGCACGCTTTTGCGGCCTTGTTCCATCACTATGTTCTTCGTGACAACACTCTGCGTCGCATGCTTCCTGGCGAGCGCACCTAATAAGAGATTCAGACGGCCCGATCCGCTCTGGGCCGAACAGTCGCTTAACTGCCGCTTACTTGATATTGAAGATCGAAAATGCAATCGGTACGCACTACGCTGACCAAGCGTGACATCGCCCGGGCACTGTTCGCCCGCCTCGCGAGACCAAAGGAGTTTATCAAGGCCTGGTCGATCTGGACCGTTGTATTCGGCATCTTTCTGGCCTTCATATACGGCGCCCCACATTCATTCGTAGACCTGCTTGTGATCTTGATATCAGCGTCCATCAGCGCGCTGATATCTGTTGGCGCGTCATTGGCATTCGTGCTGATGAGAGTGCAACGCAAACTGAAGGATGGGGATGGAATACTTGGCGATCATGAATACGAAATCACAGACGAAGGTCTGCGCGAGCGTACTTCAGTGAACGAAACGTTGGTAAGCTGGAGAGGAATCAAAAGTGTCGTGAGATTGAAGCGGTTTGCATTCATCGAGCTGGTTAATGGGTCGTTCCATATCATCCCCGCGAGTTCATTTAAGTCCAGCGAAGAACATGCTTGTTTTTTGAACGAAGTGCAGCGCTGTGCAAGCCGCGAACAGAACATTTAGGAAACGCTGAATAAATCAAAATCTTGTCATTCCTGCGGGGTGCTTTCGCAAGGATGACTGGACCGATGGTTCCTTAAACGCTAATGCGAAGAAATCGGAAGTGGATTTGAAATCCGGGTCGGCCGGGCCAGCCAGATGATCGCCGTCAGCCCCAGAAATAAAACGGCTGAAGCATAGAAAATATCGTTTGCACTGAGCATGAAGGCCTGCTGGTCTATCAGATGATTGATATAGGTCAGCCCCTGTTCGCGACTCAGGCCCAGAGTGGCGAAACCTGAAAGCGCCTGGGTGGCGGGGATGCTGGCGTTGTTGATTGTCTCCGTTAATTGCGCATGGTGCAGCGTGGCGCGACTTTCCCAGAGCGTGGTGAAAATCGAGGTGCCGAAGGCACCAGCAGTGATTCGCACAAAGTTGGACAGGCCCGCTGCCGCAGGGATACGTTCTGGCGGTAGCCCCATGAGGATCAGGCTCATCAGTGGGACAAACAGGAATGCCATCGGAATGCCCTGGGCGAAAGCGGGAATCAGCAGGGTGAATTCGTCGACTTGCGTGTTGAAAAGAGAACGCATCCAGAGCACCACGGCGAAGGTGATGAAGGCGACGGTAGACAGAATGCGCGGGTCTGTCGCGTTCACGCGCTTGCCGACGAAGGGGGTTGCCACAATGGCTAGTACGCCGACGGGGGCCATGATGAAACCCGCCCAGGTGGCGGTATATCCCATGAACTGTTGCAGCCATAACGGCAACAACACCACATTGCCGAAGAAGACGCCGTAGCCCAGGGACAGCGACACGGTACCGACCCAGAAATTACGCCGGGTGAACAGAGTCAGATCCACGACCGGATGTTTCTCGCCCAATTCCCAGATCAAAAAGAACACGAAGCCGATCAGCGCTATCAGGGCTAGGATGACGATGAAGTTTGACGCGAACCAGTCAAGCTCCTTGCCCTTGTCGAGCATGATCTGCATGGCGCCGACCCATACCACCAGGGCGATGAGACCGATGCGGTCGATGGGCAATTTGCGGGTGGGCGTTTCCCGGTCTTTGTAGAGGCTCCAGGTGACGACGATGGCTAATGCGCCGACCGGAACATTGATGTAGAAAATCCACGGCCAGGTGATGTTGTCGGTGATCCAGCCGCCCAGCACCGGGCCGGCAATCGGCGCTACGAGCGTGGTCATGGACCACAAGGCCAGCGCGGTACCCGATTTCTCCTTGGGGTAACTTTGCAGCAGCAGAGATTGCGAGAGCGGAATCATCGGGCCTGCAACCAATCCCTGAATCACGCGGAAAAAGATCAGCATGCCGAGGTTGGGTGCCAGCCCGCACAGCAGCGATGCCAGAACGAACATGAAAATGCTCAGGGTGAACAGCCGCACCATGCCGAAGCGCTGGGTCAGCCAGCCGGTCAGCGGCAGCGAAATGGCATTCGAGACGGCGAAGCTGGTGATGACCCACGTGCCTTGATTGGGGCTCACCGCAAAATCTCCGGCGATGGCCGGCAGCGAGACGTTGGCGATGGACGAGTCGAGCACGTTCATGAAGGTCGCCAGCGACAGACCCAACGTGCCAAGCAGCAGCCTGCCACCCTTCAGCGGAGGGAGTTCGAAGCCGGTCGCGGGTTCAGCCATGGCCTGGGCTTTCCTGTCTGGCGCTGTTGTCTCGCTGCATCTGGATTGTTACGAGCATGATTTTTGTTGCTGACATCAATCGGCCCGCTTGAGATGCACGCGGTGGCCGAGGTTGGCGGAGACGATGGCGTTGACCCGCTCGTCGACGGCCTTGTCAAAATCATCGAAGGCGCGGGGGCTGGTTACGGCTTGCTGCTTGCCTGCTTCGGCCGCTGCTGTGGCGGAGCCGGAGCTGGGGCCAGATTGGTCGTGGATATCCACCGTCGCTTCCATGGAAAGTCCGACGCGCAGTGGATGTTCGGCAAGCTCCTTGGCGTCCAGAGCGATGCGCACAGGAACGCGCTGCACGATCTTGATCCAGTTGCCGGTGGCGTTTTGTGCCGGCAGCAAGGAGAAGACGGCACCGGTGCCGGCACCGAATCCAGCGATATGTCCGTGGTATTCCACACGCTGCCCATACACATCAGATGTCAGCGTGGCGGGTTGGCCGATGCGCAGACTAGCCAGTTGCGATTCCTTGAAGTTGGCATCCACCCAGAGTTGATCGAGGGGAACGATGGCCATGATCGGCACACCGATGGCGACTCGCTGTCCGACTTGCGCACTGCGGCGCGCCACCACGCCGGATAGCGGTGCGACAATTCCTGCGCGTTTAACGTTCAACCAGGCTTCCCGATACTTGACCGCAGCGGCGAGTACCCGTGGATGATTTTCCACGCGAGTGTCTTCCGTCAAGGTCTGGTTTTTCACCAATTGTTCCTTGGCCTCGGTGAGGCTGGCGACAGCAGCAGCCTGAGTGGAATGGGCATTGGTGATGGCATTTTTCAGATGCTGCAATTCCTCGACCGAGACCGCGCCGCCTTCGGCCAGAGCTTCTCTTCGGCCGAGATCGGCATTCAAACGAAGCAGGTCAGTTTCGCTGCGTGACAAATCGGCCTGACGTGCATTCACGATTGCGGTCAGAGCATTGTTGGCGGCGTATAGAGTGCGCACTTCCCGCACCGTCTGCGCCAACTGCGCGTCAGCCTGGTCAAGTGCCAGCCGGACGTCCTGTGGATTCAGCTCAACCAGCAACTGGCCGGCCTGAACGTGATCGGTATCGTTGACATGGATGGCGACGACGGTTGCGCTGATCAAGGGTGTGATCTGCACCACATTGCCCTGCACATAGGCGTTGTCGGTATAGACCGTGAAGCGTGCGATCAGCAGCCAGTACAAGCCATAGCCCAGTGCTGCCAACACGCAGATCAGACCGAAGGCGATCAGTCGCCCCGTGCGTTTTTTTTGCATGCCGGTATCGGATGGCGACAGCGTATTCTCATTCGTCATGATGGTTTCCGTGGAAATTAGGGTCTGCTCAGATCTATTTATTCGATAGCACTGGATTGATGCTCGCCGCCGGCGCAGGCTGCGGAGTTTCCATAAAACCGCCGCCGAGCGCACGGATGAGGCCAATACGGCCGTCGATCCAGCGCGCTTGCAGATCGACCAGCGTGCGCTGCTGGGTGATGAGATTGGTTTCTGCGTTGAGGACGCTCATGCGATCGGTGATGCCGGCCATGTAGCGTTGCATGGCCATGTCATGACTGCGTTGGGCGCTTTGCAGCACCGCTTGCTGGCGTGCAAGCTGGATCTCCAGCGATTGCAGTGTTGTCAGGCGGTCGGCGACATCGCGCAGGGCATTCAGTAGTGTGTGGTTATAGGCTGCGGTCGCAGCATCTGCATTGGCGGTATCGGCACGATAGAGATTGCGCAAACGTCCGGCATCGAACAGCGGCAGGCTGATGGCGAAACCCACGCCGGGTTCACGACTGCCGGCCTCCAGCCAATGCTCAAGGCCGATCGCCGAAAAGCCGGTGAAGGCGCGCAAATTGAGATTCGGATAAAACAAAGCCCTGGTCGATTCGAGTCCGTGCAGGGCCGACTCGACGCGCCAACGTGCTGCCACGACATCGGCCCGATGGCCGAGCAGGTTCGCCGGCAAACTTTCTGGCAAGGCCAGCGACGCCAAGGGAAGCAAGGCGGGCAAGGAGGGCGCGACGGCATTCATTGCGCTGGGCCCCTTGCCGGTCAACGCCGCAAGTGCATGTCGGGCGATGTCGATCTGTTCGTCCAGCGCAGCGATGTCGCGCGCATTTTCCGGTACCGTGCCTTGGGCAGCCTCCAACTCGACGCGCGTATCCAGACCTGCCTTGAAGCGACGTTCCACGAGTGCGGCCCGTTCACTGCGCTGTCGTTCCTGTTGTCCGACCACTTCGCGCTGGGCCAGTAATCGCGCCAGATTGTAGTAGTTGCGGGCGACGTCGCAGGCGAGCAGTATCCGGGCCGCCTGGTGTTCCGCTTTCGCTGCACGCACTGCGCCCAGAGCCGACTTCAATTCTTCACGATGCTTGCCGAAGAAGTCCAGTTCCCAATTTCCGCCGATCTGAATATTGTTGATGCTTTGGAACGTGCCGGCATAGGGCGGTGGAAATTCGCCACGTTCGCTGAAACGCTGCCGAGTCGTGGCGGCGGATACTTCGACCTGAGGCCACAGGGCACTCTCCGCCATGCCGGCAATCGCTCTGGCTTGCGCAAGTCTGGCGTCGGCGGCTTGCAAGTCGGGACTGTCCGCCAGCGAATTTTCGATCAAGCCTGTCAGCACGGGATCGTGCAGTTCACGCCACCAATCCTCTTTGGGCCAGTCGGCGTAAGGTGTGCTCTGAGCGCTGCCTTGGAGAGCCGCGCCGTCGAGCGGCTTCGTTGTCGGCGTGATGCCCGAATAGCTGGCGCAGCCAGCCAGCAGCAGAGCCGCCGATGTCAGCAATGAACGCGCAAAGAAAGATCGGGATGCGCTCATGAGACATCGTCCGCGTTGAGTGCTTTGACGTTGACCAGCGCCCGGTTCAGCAAATCCTGGAACTGGTGAAATTCTTTTTCGGAAAAACCGGTGAGCACCTGGTTGATCAGTTGGCTGATGATCCTGGGGACTTCAGCGGCAATCCGTTCGCCCTCTTCGGTCAATGCGAGATTGACGATGCGCCGATCTTCCGCAGAACGCAAACGCTGAACCAGGCCCTTGCTTTCCAGACGATCCAGCAGTCGCGTCACCGCACCATTATCGTGACAGGCGATCCGGGAGATATCCGCCGCCGTCGAGCAGGCATCCTGTTGCAACAACAGCAGAGGCTTCCACTGAGCATCCGTCAGCCCAAGATCGACCATGCGCCGGTCGAGTTCTCGTCCCAAGGTCTGCGCTAGTTTATTGACGAGGTAGCCGACGCTGCTTTCCACGCGATAGGATTCCGCCTTGTAGAACATATGCGTATTCGACATGAAAGATTGACCATTAAATGACTATCATGGTGATTATATGCCTGTCTAGGCAATGACTGTCAAGGCAATCGCTTATCCGCAGTTGAATTTCTTGATGGTAAGATAGTAATCGATTACTATCTATTATCTATTGCAAGGGGCGATCGTGGATCTCCATCCAAAACATCTTCCGGCAGATGAACGTCGTGCCGTGACTGTCGAGTCTGTCGTGAAGCTGGCTGGTTCGCAAAACCCCAGCGAGATCACCACGGCGGCAATTGCCAAACACATGAACCTGACGCAGGGAGCGTTATTTTGGCATTTTCCGAGCAAGGAAGCCATCTGGCAGGCGGCCATGGCGTGGGTTGCGGAGTGTCTATTGGCGCGTATCGATCATGCCGCACGAGGGATCGAATCACCGCTGGCGGCCATGGAGGCAATGTTCATGAGTCATGTCGAATTCGTAGTCGAACATCCGGGTGTTCCCAGAATGATGTTTGGTGAGCTTCAGCGCGCCGAATTGACCCCGGCCAAGCGCATGGTGCAGACCCTGATTCAGCACTATGGCGAGCGCCTGCAATATCTCATCAAAAAAGGCAAGATGAGTGGCGAGTTATCGCAAACCCTGGATAACGAGGCGGCGGCAACCCTGTTCATCGGTACGATCCAGGGATTGGTTATGCAGTCATTGCTGGCGGGCGATGTGAAACGCATGCGCCGCGATGCGCCAAGGGTGTTTGCAATTTATCGACGTGGCATCGGGAGTCCGCAATGAAAAAATTACCCTTGCAAAGCCGCACGCTGGCGCTGCTGGCCGTCATCGTTCCATTGCTCGCACTCTTTATCTATGTTGGTCTGCGCTCCGGCCCGCTGGCGCCGGTTGCGGTAACGGTGACGACGGTGGAATCGCGAGTGGTCACGCCTGCGTTGTTCGGCATCGGCACGGTGGAGGCGCGCTACACCTACAGGATCGGGCCGACGTTTGCCGGGCGTATCCAGCGTCTGGATGTGCATGTGGGCGATCCAGTCAAGGCCGGGCAGGTACTCGGTGAGATGGATCCGGTTGATCTCGATGATCGGGTTAACGCGCTGGAATCCGCATTCAAACGTTCCGAAGCGGCATTGCGCGAGATGGAGGCACGTCATGCGTATGCCAGGACGCAGGCGCAGCGTTATGAAAAACTTTTCGTAACGCACGCGATCAGTGAAGAAGCTGTTTCTGCCAAGCGGCAGGAATTGCAGATTGCTGAATCTGCCCTGTCCGCAGCCAAGGAGGAACGCGCCCGCACCCGTGCCGACCGTGAGGGGCTGGTGGCGCAGCGGCGTAACCTGCGACTGATTGCGCCGGTTGATGGCGTGGTTGCGGTGCGAAGTGCCGATCCTGGAACGACCATCGTTGCTGGTCAGTCCGTCGTGGAAATTATCGATCCCAAGAGTTTGTGGATCAACGTGCGCTTTGATCAAACCAGCGCATCGGGCCTGGCGGGAGAACTGCCGGCACGCATCGTTTTACGTTCGCGCAGCGGACAAACCTTGACCGGCCGTGTATTGCATGTCGAGCCGAAGGCCGATGCGGTGACGGAGGAAACACTGGCCAAGGTTGTCTTCGATGTGATTCCCCAACCCTTGCCGCCGGTGGGTGAGCTGGCCGAGGTCACGGTTGATCTTCCGGAACTTCCCGCTGCACCGAGCATCCAGAATGCCGCTGTGCGGCGCGATGGTGACAAGATCGGCGTCTGGCAGATCGTCGATGGCGATCTGCGTTTCACCCCGGTCAAGCTCGGTGCTGCAGATCTGAATGGTTCTGTGCAGGTGCGCGAAGGACTCGGTGTCGGCGACCAGATCGTGACCTATAGCGAAAAAACGCTGACGGCGAAAAGCCGCATTCATATTGTCGAACACATTCCGGGCGTATCAAGATGATCAGCCTGGCCGGTCGCGACATTCTTCACGCCTGGGGGAAGTTTGTCTTCACCGGTATCGGCCTGGGTTTACTGATCGGTGTCACACTGGTCATGGCGGGCGTGTATCGGGGTATGGTGGATGACGGCAAGGCATTGCTCGACAACAGTGGTGCCGATCTTTGGGTAGTGCAAAAAGACACGTTGGGACCCTATGCGGAGTCGTCCAGCCTCAATGATGACGTGTATCGCTCCATCCTCGCCATGCCGGGTGTCGCTCAGGCTGCAAATGTGACTTACCTGACCATGCAGGTCCGCAAGGGTGCGCGTGATGTTCGTACCATGGTGGTCGGCATCGCCCCCGGCAAGTTGGGTGTCACACCTGGATGGCCGCCGTTTCTTGTTGCGGGGCGCCAGCTCACGCGCAGCCACTACGAGGCGGTGGCCGATATTGCCACCGGCTTTAAGCTGGGAGATCGCATTACGATTCGTCGCAATCATTACACCGTCGTGGGACTGGCGCGGCGCATGGTGTCATCGAGCGGTGATCCAATGGTGTTCATTCCGCTCAAGGATGCACAGGAGGCGCAGTTCCTCAAGGACAATGACGCCATTTGGCAAAGCCGGCGGCGCAGTGAGGCCAATCCGGCCTTCAATCGACCCGGTGTTCCAGGTTTGCTGGAGGCCGTGATTGCTTCACAGAGCACCAACGCCTTCGTCAATGCAGTACTGGTCACATTGAAACCCGGCCATGCACCGGAAGAGGTGGCCGAATCCATCCGGCGCTGGAAGCGCTTGACGGTGTACACCCGGACACAGATGGAAGGCATCCTCGTCGGCAAGCTGATCGCCACCTCGGCCAAGCAGATCGGCATGTTCCTGGTCATTCTGGCGATCGTCAGTGCCGCGATTGTCGCCTTCATCATCTATTCGCTGACCATGGACAAGATTCGCGAGATCGCCGTGTTGAAGCTCATCGGTACACGCAACCGAACCATCGCTGCGATGATCATGCAGCAGGCGCTGGCGTTGGGCGTGATCGGTTTTGTGGTCGGGAAAATCACCGCCACATTCTCTGCACCCATGTTTCCCAAGTACGTATTGCTGATGCCGGTCGATTCCATCACCGGTTTTTTTGCCGTTCTGCTGATCTGCATTCTGGCGAGTCTCGTTGCCATTCGCATGGCGCTCAAGGTCGATCCGGCCGAAGCCATTGGGGGATGAGATGAACGGTAAAGGCATTCGCATCGAAGGTTTGAAAAAACGCTATGGCGAGGGCGACACCGCCGTCGATGCCTTGAAGGGCGTGGACATGCAGGTGGCGCCGGGCGAGGTGGTCGGGCTGATCGGTCCTTCCGGTTCGGGCAAAAGCACGTTGCTCAAATGTCTGGGTGCGGTGATCGATCCAACTGTCGGTCGCATGACACTGGGTGACGAAGTGATTTACGACAATGCATGGAAGGTGCGCGATCTGCGTGCCTTGCGGCGCGACAAGATCGGCTTCGTGTTCCAGGCACCTTACCTGATTCCATTTCTGGATGTCACCGACAACGTCGCGTTGCTACCGATGCTCGCCGGGACCAAGAATGCCGAGTCGCGTGCGAAAGCGCTGGAATTGCTCACGGCACTGGATGTACAACACCGCGCGCGCGCCATGCCCTCGCAGCTTTCCGGCGGCGAGCAGCAACGCGTTGCCATTGCACGCGGTCTGGTCAATCGACCGCCGGTGATTCTCGCTGATGAGCCCACTGCACCGCTGGATTCCGAGCGCGCCATGGCCGTCATCCGCATCCTCAACGAAATGGCGCGCAAATACGAGACCGCCATCATCGTCGTTACCCATGACGAAAAAATCATTCCAACCTTCAAACGCATTTATCATATCCGCGACGGCGTGACACACGAAGAAGCTGGCGAAGGACGGGGGTTTGATTGAGTACTGTGGCGCGGTGGTGCTACGCTGCTGCACTTACAAATTATCTGTAATTTTTGAATGAACCGGGAGGGATCACCATGACAACATCTCAGCAACGTAGCATCTGGATCTGGGTGATTTCCCTGGTTGCTGTTGGCTTTGGCCTGCTCACCATCAAGTCCGGCGGAGCGGTTCTCTTCGATGATGGAGCGGCGCACATCGCTGCCGGAAACTATGTGCCGTTTGTGCTCTGGTTCAACTTCTTGGCAGGGTTCGCCTATGTCATCGCCGGCATCGGACTCTGGATGAAACAGCGCTGGGCCGTGTGGCTGGCGGTTGCCATCGTCGCCGCGACGCTGCTCACCTTCGCTGCTTTTGGTGTGCACATCTATTCCGGGGGCGCCTACGAACAACGTACGGTGATCGCCATGAGCATGCGCACGCTGGTCTGGGCGGTGATCGCCGCCATTGCCTGGCGCCAGCTTTTGCAGTGCCGTACTTGTGCCACGACTGCTGCTGGCACGAAGCCGAAAGACGTCTGATGAATCTCCATTACTCGCCAGGTGAAGCCGCACGATGAACATTACTTTCCTCGGTGCCGCCCGTGAGGTTACCGGATCGTGCTTCCTGATCCAAACCGCCAATACCCGTTTCCTGATTGACTGCGGCATGCTGCAGGGCGGGCGCGAAGCCCCCCTGCGTAACCGGCAAGCGTTTGCCTTCGATCCGCATTCGATTGATTTCGTTTTGCTGACCCACGCGCATATCGATCACAGTGGTTTGCTGCCCAAGCTGACGCGCGCGGGCTTTCGTGGCCCGATTTACGCCACAGCGGCCACTGCCGATTTGCTCCAGGTGATGCTGCCCGACAGCGCGCATATTCAGGAGTCCGATGCCGAGCGTGCGCAGCGCCACCTCAAACAGGTGCGTGGCAAGCCCGCAGTGGTTACCCCCCTGTACACCGTGCAGGATGCGAGGGACTGCCTGCGGCAGGTGCGGCCGCTGGTCTATGACCAGACGCTTGCGCCGCATCCAGACGTGCGCTGCTGTTTTCGCGATGCCGGACATATCCTTGGCTCGGCGATTATCGAGATATGGGTGACTGAAGCCGGCAAGACAACAAAGTTCGTCTTCAGCGGCGATCTCGGGCAACCCGGACGGCCCATCCTGCGCGATCCGACGCTCATCGAAGAGGCCGATATTCTCGTCATCGAATCCACCTACGGCGATCGCGCGCACAAGGACCAGACGTCCACGCAAGATGAACTCGTCCAGGTTATTGAACACACCCTGCACGCGCAAGGCGGCAACGTAATCGTACCGGCGTTCGCGGTTGGCCGTACCCAGGAAATTCTCTATTACCTGCACCAGCTCACACGGGAAGGGCGGCTGCACGGCCTGAAGATTTTTGTGGATTCGCCCATGGCCACCGAGGTCACCCGGATCACCATGCAACATCTGGAATTGTTCGATGAAGCCGCCACACGGCTGGCAGACTGGCGCGCCATGGGCAAGGGCCTGCCCTACCTGCACTTCACCGCCAGCGTGGAAGAATCCATGGCCTTGAACCGGGTGCGCTCGGGCGCCATCATCATTTCGGCCAGCGGCATGTGCGATGCCGGACGCATCAAGCATCACTTGCGTCACAACCTCGGTCGTCCCGAATGCAGCATATTGATCACCGGCTTTCAGGCGCAGGGCACGCTCGGCCGCCGCCTGGTGGATGGTGTCAAGCGGGTGCGGATATTCAGTGAGGAGATTGCCGTGCGCGCCTCGATCCATACTGTGGGCGGACTCTCGGCGCATGCTGATCAACCGGCCCTGCTGGCGTGGACGGCAAACTTCCGGCGCCCGCCACAACAGACTTTCGTGGTGCATGGTGAGACCAGTTCCGCACTGGCATTTGCCGATAAGCTACACGCCGAGCGCGGCTGGAATGTGGTGGTGCCCGAACCCGGCCAGAGTGTTTCATGGCCGTCCCATGCCGCCGCGTTGAAGTGACCCTGCGCGCTCGCAACTCAACGCGCATGTCTTCGAAATTACTGACAAGGCATGGCTTGGGGCGATCTGCCCTGGTGTTTTTGCTGAATGGCTTGTGTTTCCTGCCAGCTATGGTGCAAGCCGTCACTGAAGATGCCTCCGGCATCAATGATTGCAAGCCGAATGAGAGCATCAACTTTCGCGGCGGAACTGTGAGACTGGAGAACGACCTGTTCATCGGCACCGACCAGAATTACACGAACGGCGTGGCATTTACCTTGGTCTCGCACGACATGAGTGGCAGGCTTCGAGCCGAGTGCCTGCCGGTGCCGGTTCGGCTGCATGCGGAACTCATCAAATTCTTGAATCCAGATTTTTGGGACGATGCGGGAAGCTCTGTCAATACACAGAATGTGGTGGTCAAGTTTGGACAGTCCATGTACACCCCGAAGGATTTCTCCCGGACCGACCTGATTCTCGATGATCGACCTTATGCGGGATTGCTTTACATGGGTTTGTCCTGGAATCGAAGAAAACATGAACCACAGGCGAATCTGGAAATGCTCGATACGCGCGAAATTACATTGGGCGTTATCGGCCCGTGGTCTTTGGCGGAACAAACCCAGAATCTGGTGCACGATGCGCGGGGCATCGACAAGTTTTCGGGTTGGCAACACCAGTTGAAAAATGAGCCCGCCATTCAATTTGCTCTTGATCAAAAATACAAAGGCTATCGTGGAACGGATGCAATCACCCCCGGATTTTCTGCTGATTCGATTCGTTCTCTGGGCGTTCGGCTAGGCAACATCGAAACATCAGCGACGCTTGGCATTGAAGGGCGCATCGGCTGGAATCTGCCCAATGATTTTGGCAGCTACCCCATCAGACCCGGCGCTGAGAACCGCCCGCCATCGGCTGCTTCGATCCACAGCGCGGCTGATGGTGCCAATACCACGGCCATCAAATCGCAGCCCGGTGTGCATCTTTTCGGAACGTTCGAAACGAAGCTGGTCGCGCACGATTTTTCGCTCGACGGAAACTTTTTTCGATCAAGCCACCACGTCTCGCGTCGGCCGTGGGTTGTTCAGGCAGCGATGGGCGCCAGTGCGCACAGCACACTGGCAGGGCATGGCGCCAGTGTGGCCGTAATGCGGGTTTACCGTTCACGAGAATTCAAGGAGCAGACCACGAATCATGCTTACGGCTCCGTCGCACTGAGTATCGAATTCTAGTAGCGCGCAGGGGGCGCTAAACGTTCTGAATACACGCTCAAAAACACGGATCAATGATTTCAAGGGGAGTTCCATGCAACACCGATATCGGTTCAAATCATTTTTACAGCCGCAGTCATCGGCGCGCTCCTGGCAAGCGTCTGCTCGCAGATATGGGCTGATGATGTTGAAAAGGCCAAGCCGTTGGCACTCCGCAAGATCATGCAAGACCTGGGCAAAAACATGCAAGGCATTACAGACGGCATTTCCCGCGAGGACTGGGAAATGGTGGGAAGACTCGCGCCGTTGGTTGCGGATCACCCACAGCCGCCCCTGGTAGAAAAAGTGCGCATCCTGAGTTTTGTCGGCGCCGATATGGGCAAGTTCAAGGGCCATGACGAGAAAACACACCAGGCAGCGCAAGCACTCGAGCAGGCCGCCGTTCGTAGTGATGGACAAGCCGTGATCGCATCTTTTGCGACGCTGCAAAACAGTTGTTTGGCCTGCCATCAGAACTTCCGTAAATCATTTATGGAGCATTTTTATGGACAACACTGAAGGCTGAGTT
>Ga0073899_10003306_pt1 | contig 14308 bp, 13 predicted proteins | sample KloWWTmetaKNB5Ph_FD_88975 | JGI IMG/M metagenome (GOLD analysis project Ga0073899, IMG submission 88975) | Active sludge microbial communities from Klosterneuburg, Austria, studying microevolution and ecology of nitrifiers - Klosterneuburg... | ecosystem: Engineered > WWTP > Aerobic digester >... | reverse complement strand
TACGCGAGCAAGTCGGCCACCTGCACCGACCCGATCTCCTCGAGCGCCCTTGGCGCCCCGATCACGAAACCCTGCGCGTAGTCGACGCCGATCTCGCGCAGGTTCTGCAGCGCCGACTCGCTTTCGACCGACTCGGCGACGACCACCTTGCCCATCACGTGCCCGATCTCCTTGATCGAACGGACCATGGCGTAGTCGACGCGGTCCTGCGACATGTTGCCGATGAACATGCCGTCGATCTTGAGGTAATCGACGCCCAGCGCCTTGAGATAGGCAAAGGAAGACACGCCACTGCCGAAATCGTCGAGCGCGAACGAGCACCCGATGCGCCGCAGCGTCACGATCAGCGCATTGGCCTTGCCCAGATTGCCGATGGCGATGTTCTCGGCGGTCTCGAAGCCGACGCATCGCGGATCCACCCCGCTCGCCGCGAGGCTCTGGCGGATGAACTCGCCTGTTTCGGGATCGGCGACGCTGTCGCGCGACAGGTTGATGAAGATCCGCGAGATGCGCTTGAAGACCTCGGCGTGCGTCCGCGCCCATTCGATCGCCGTCGCGATCACCCAGCGATCGTAGCGAACCGACAGGTTGTAGCGCTCCACCGCCGGCAGGAAGGCGCCGGGCGGGACGGCGCGGCCGGACTCGTCACGCATGCGCAGCAGCAGTTCATAGTGGGGCAGGCGCGGTGCGGCATCGGGCGGCTGAGTCAGCGGGCGGATTTCCTGCGCTTCGAGAAACAGGCGATTCTCGACCAGCGCGCGTTTTGCACGCGCCGCCCAGTCCATTTCACCGTGGCGCCCCTCGAGCAACAGCGTGTCTTCCTGGTACACGGCCACCCGGTGCCGACCCGAGTCCTTGGCCGAGTAGCAGGCCGAGTCGGCCGCATTCATCACCTGCGCGAGGCGCTTGAAGTGCGAGCCGATCGCGACCAGGCCAATGCTGACGCCGAGCGTGAACTTGTTCGTGCCCCAGACGAACTCGAATTCATCGACGGTCCGCAGCAGGTTGGCGGCGATCTGCTGCGCATCCTCGGGCTTGCAGTTGTGCAGCAGCACGCCGAATTCGTCGCCGCCGAGGCGCGCCACGACGTCGTTGGTGCGGACCCGCTGCTGCAGCACCTCACCGAGCTGGCGCAGCAACTCGTCACCAGCGACGTGGCCGCTGGTGTCGTTCACCGTCTTGAAACGGTCGAGGTCGAGGTAGAGCATCGCGTGCTCCGCCCCCGTCGCCTGCGACAGCTCGAGCGCGCGCTGCAGCCGCAACTCGAATTCACGGCGGTTCGACAGACCCGTCAGTGCGTCGTGACTCGCTTCGTACGACAGCTGCAGCGAAAGTTCGTGGGAGGCCGTGATGTCGGTCAGGGTGCCTTCGTAGAACAGCGTGCGGCCGTCGGCATCGGTCACGGCACGGGAATTCTCCAGGACGACGATCTTCGAGCCGTCCTTGCGCTTCAATACGAGTTCGGCGTTGCGGACCTCGCCGGTCTCCTGCATCGTCCTGGTCCAGTTGCCGCGCTGTTCCGGGTCCATGTAGATGTCGCGGGTGACGTCGAGCTCGAGCAGCTCGTCCTCGGAGTCGTAACCGAGCATGCGCACGAGTGCCGGATTCGCCGCCATGAACTTGCCGTCCGCGGTCGTCTGGAACACGCCAGCCGTCACGTTCTGGAACAGTTCGCGATATCGCTGCTCCGACGCCTTCAGGGCCAGCATCGTGTGCGTGCGCTCGGTCGCGTACCGCAGCACACGCTCGACCAGCGTCGCACTGAGATGGTCGCGCTGCAGTGAATCGAGCGCTCCGCGCGCAATGGCCTCGGCGCCGACCTCGTCCTCGCCCGGGCCGACGAGAATCACGATCGGCACGTGCGTCGCTTTCGGCTGCAGGCGCAGGAAGGTCGTGAGACCGTCGCTGTCGGGCAGCGTCAGCGCCAGCAGGATCGTGTCGACACGGCCGTGCTTGATGCGGCCGAGCGCTGCCGCGAGCGACGACACGACCTCGAGCCGGTACGGCTGACCGCGGATCGCGGCCAGCGCCCCGGCAAGATACGCCCGGTCGGCGGCCTCGGCGCTGATGAGCAGGACAGTGGCAGTGGACATGACCAGCCGAGTATACGGCCGGCCCGGGAGCCAGAACTGTAATATCCGGCCGCGTTGCGGCGGTGGCGGGTGACCTGAAATGCGAACCGGTACTAGAAAGGAAGCTTCTCGCGGTAGTCCGCCGAGCGCAGGACCAGCACGTCGCACGGCAGCCGGTCCAGCACGCGCTCGGCCGTGCTGCCGATGAACACCTCGCGCAGCCTGCTGCGCGACACGGCACCCATCACGACGAGATCGACCTGGCCCTCGGTAGCGACGCGCGGCAGTACTTCGGAGGCCGACCCCTGCAGCACGCGCACGGATTTCTCACCCAGACCATGCGCTCTGGTGATCTCCCGCGCCGCGGCAGCGACACGCGTGCGCTCGGACTCGAGCAGATCCGCGACGCTCAGTTCCTGGGCGAGCGGCACGCCGGCAAATCCCGTGGTTGCGGCCAGCAGTGCGGCAGGAAAGAAGGCGTGGACGGCTTCGACGGTCCCGCCGAGTTGTCGGGCCAGGAACTGCGCGGCGTCGAGGATGTCGTGATCGAGCGCAGCCGGCTTGTCGCCGTGATGACCCGGATCGAGTGCCGCAAGGATGCGCGGCCGCGCGGACCAGTCCGCCGTCCGGCTCAGCAGCAACGGCACCGGGCAGCGCCGGATCAGGTTCCAGTCCGTGTTGGTGAAGAGCGCGCGACGGAGCAGGGAGTGGTAGTGCGTGTCCTTGACCATCAGGTCAGGCTCGAATTCCGCGACGCGGCGCAGGATGCCCTCGTGCAGCGGGTTGTCCCAGTGCACGTGGGTGGTCACATCGAGTCCACCGGCGCGTAACTCGTCGGCCAGGTCTTCGAGATACGCCGCACGGTCGGCAATGAATTCTTCCCGCAGCCGGCGCAGCTGGTCGGTGTCGAAAAACGGCTGCCCCGTCAGCGCGGGATCGAAATCGCAGGCGAACAGTTCGAGCGCGGCGCCGCTCAACCGGGCCAGTCGCGCCGCCTTTGCAGCACCAACCTGTACCTCCACCGTGGGATCGATCACGGCCAGGATGCGATCGAGGCGTTGCATGATGTGCCTCCCCGTGGCACGCGTTGCGGCGCATTTACTGTGCGACGACACCACGCGACCCGCAATGCGGGGAAGTCACCTCGGAAAATACGTAGGCATCCCGATTCGTGTCCCTACTGCCGCTGCGCATGTGTGATCTTTAGCATTCGCACGTCGTCCCGTGCCCGCGGGCCGGGACGACATCTGTTCTCATCCTCTGCAAGGCGACCGAAGAAAATGACGGCCACTCACTACAACGACAAGGTGGTCCGGCAGTTCGCAATCATGACCGTGGTCTGGGGAATCGTCGGCATGCTGGTCGGCGTCCTGATCGCGGCGCAACTGCTGTGGCCCGACCTGCTGCCCCCGTACTCTTTCCTGTCCTTCGCGCGGTTGCGCCCGCTGCACACCAACGCGGTGATCTTCGCGTTCGGCGGTTCGGCGCTGTTCGCGACCTCGTACTACATCGTGCAGCGCACCTGCCACACGCGGCTGTTCCTCGACAAGCTCGCGGCGTTCACGTTCTGGGGCTGGCAAGCGGTGATCCTGCTGGCGGCGATCACGCTGCCGCTCGGCATGACGACCTCGAAGGAATACGCCGAGCTCGAGTGGCCGATCGACATCCTGATCGCGGTCGTCTGGGTTGCGTACGCAATCGTGTTCTTCGGCACGATCGCGCTGCGCAAGGTCAAGCACATCTACGTCGCGAACTGGTTCTTCGCTGCCTACATCATCACGATCGCCGTGCTGCACATCGTCAACAGCCTCGCCATCCCGGTGACGCTGACCAAGTCGTACAGCGTCTATCCCGGCGTGGTGGATGCGATGGTGCAGTGGTGGTACGGCCACAACGCGGTGGGCTTTTTCCTGACCGCAGCCTTCCTCGGCATGATGTATTACTTCGTGCCGAAGCAGGCGGGACGGCCGGTCTATTCCTACAGGCTCTCCGTGGTGCACTTCTGGGCCCTGATCTCCACCTACATGTGGGCCGGCCCGCACCACCTGCACTACACGACGCTGCCCGACTGGGCGCAGTCGCTCGGCATGGTGTTCTCGTTGATCCTGCTCGCACCGTCGTGGGGCGGCATGATCAACGGCATGATGACCCTCTCCGGCGCGTGGCATAAGCTGCGCACCGACCCGATCCTGAAGTTCATGATCGTGTCGCTGTCGTTCTACGGCATGTCGACCTTCGAAGGGCCGATGATGTCGATCAAGACCGTCAACTCGCTGTCGCACTACACCGACTGGACGATCGGCCACGTGCACTCCGGCGCCCTCGGCTGGGTGGCGATGGTTTCGATCGGCACCATGTACGCGCTGATCCCGAAGCTCTACGGCCGCGAGCAGATGTACAGCGTCAAGCTCATCGACGTGCATTTCTGGACGACGACCGTCGGCGTCGTGCTCTACATCACCTCGATGTGGATCGCCGGCGTGATGCAGGGCCTGATGTGGCGCGCGACGAACGCCGACGGCACGCTCACCTACGCGTTCATCGAATCGATCAAGTCGACCTATCCGTACTACGCGGTCCGCCTCGCGGGCGGCACCCTGGTCTTCGCGGGCATGCTGCTCATGGCCTGGAACGTCTGGAAGACGGTTGCGGCACGGACGTCGACCGCAGATTCGCCTGTCGTGCAGCCCGCCTGAAGGTAATCACGCATGAACCACGATGCAGTAGAAAAGAAAGTCGGCCTGCTCGGCGTGCTGATCGCGCTGGTGATCAGCGTGGGCGGCCTGGTCGAAATCGTCCCGCTGTTCTTCCAGGCGTCGGTCACCCAGCCGGCCCCGGGAATCAAGCCGTACGAGGCGCTGCGGCTCGAGGGCCGCGACATCTATGTGCGTGAGGGCTGCTATCTCTGCCACTCGCAGATGATCCGGCCGTTCCGTTCGGAGACCGAGCGCTACGGTCCGTACTCGCTGCCGGGCGAGTCGGTGTACGATCGCCCGTTCCAGTTCGGCTCGAAGCGCACGGGGCCCGACCTCGCCCGCGTCGGCGGCCGGTACTCGGACGACTGGCACCGCGTGCACCTGCTGAACCCGCGCGACGTCGTGCCGGAGTCGAACATGCCGCGCTTCCCGTGGCTGGCCGACGGCAGCATCGACGGCACGGTCACCGTGAAGAAGATGGAGGCGCTGCGCAAGCTCGGCGAGCCGTATACGGACGCGGACATCGCCGGCGCAGCGGCCGCGGTCGAGGGCAAGTCGGAGCTCGACGCGCTCATCGCCTACCTGCAGGGCCTCGGCACGAACCTCAAGGCGGGAACCTGAGGCATGGACATCGGCACGGTGCGCGGACTGATCACGGCTGCGTTGTTCATCGCGTTTCTCGCGCTGGTGTTCTGGGCCTACAGCAAGCGTCGCAAGGCGGACTTCGACGAGCTGGCACGCATGCCGCTCGAGGATGACCCGCCCGTCAAAGACTCAGGGAGCAAGACCCCATGACTACTGGTTGGAGCCTGTTCGTCATCATCCTGACGATCGCAAACATCCTGGCCTGCTTCTGGCTGCTGCGCTGGACGTCGAAGCCGCGCACCGCCAGCGAAAAGATCGGCGGCGGCGCCGACACCGGGCACGTCTGGGACAAGGACCTGCGCGAATACAACAACCCGCTGCCGAAGTGGTGGCTGTGGCTGTTCTACATCACCATCGCGTTCGGGCTTCTGTACCTGGCGTTCTATCCGGGCCTCGGCAATTTCGCCGGCCTCGGCGGCTGGACCCAGGCGGGCCAGTACGAGCGGGAAAGGGCCGCGGTCGAAGCGCGTGCTGCCACGCTGCTGGCTCCGCTCGCTGCGCTGCCGGTCGCCGAACTCGTGAACAACGAGCAGGCAATGTCCGCGGCGCACAACCTGTTCCAGCAGAACTGCGCGCAGTGCCACGGCTCGGATGGCGGCGGCGCCGTCGGCTTCCCGAACCTGCGCGACGCCAACTGGCAGTGGGGCAGCGACGCGGACTCCGTGGTCGCGACCATTGCAGGCGGCCGCGTTGCGGCGATGCCGCCCTGGGCGGCCGTGATCGGCGAGCCGGGCGTGGACGAGGTCGTCGCGTACGTGCAGACGCTGGGCGACCAGCCGGCCGATGCGACGAAGGCAGCGGCCGGCCAGGTGCACTTCCAGACGCTCTGCTCCGCGTGCCACGGGATCGACGGCAAGGGCAATCCGCTGCTCGGCGCCCCCGACCTGACGGACCAGACCTGGCTGTACGGCGGCGACGCGGCGACGATCAAGCAGACCGTCATGAACGGTCGCAACGGCCAGATGCCGGCGTGGGGCGACAAGCTCGGCGAACAGCGCGTGAAGCTGCTGACCGCCTACGTCACGAAGCTCGCCGCGGGCAGGTAACGAGTGCGCAAGGCACCTGACGATTACCCGGGCAGGCTGCGGTGGCCGCGTCTCGGACAGGACGTGGCCATCGTGGCCTGGCCGTCGTTTCTGGTTGCCAGCGTGGCGACGATGGTGTGCTTTGGATTCATCGACCCGCTGCTGATCGGCAACGACGATTACCCGCCGCCGGCCTTCCAGACGCGCATGGCGGGCTACGCAGTCGGCTTCTTCTTTTTCTGGCTGATCGCGGCCCTGTCGAGCCTGATGACACTTTACCTGGTGCGAACGGCGCATCCCGAACCGGCGGACGAGAGGATTGACGACGGGACACGGAGTCCCGAATGAACGAGGCTCAGACCCCCACCGACGGCGCGCTGTACGCAGCCCGCCAGAAGATCTATCCGCGTGAGATCAAGGGCCGCTTCCAGCGGCTGCGCGTTTACGCGGTCTTCGCGCTGCCCGGGCTCTACTACGTGCTGCCGTGGATCCGCTGGGGCGAACGCCAGGCCGTGCTGTTCGACCTGCCGGCGCGCAAATTCCACATTTTCGCCCTGACACTCTGGCCGCAGGACTTCTACTTCCTGACCTGGCTGCTGATCATCGCGGCCCTGGCGCTGTTCTTCTTCACGGCGCTCGCCGGGCGGCTGTTCTGCGGCTATGCCTGCCCGCAGACGGTCTGGACCGAGACTTTCGTCTGGATCGAACGCTGGGTGGAAGGCAGCCGCACGCAGCAGATGAAGCTGGCCAGGGCACCCCTGAGCGGCGAAAAGATCCTGCGCAAGGGCACGAAATACTTCCTCTGGTTCGCCTTCGCGCTGTGGACCGGCTTCACGTTCGTCGGCTACTTCACGCCGATCACCGAGCTCGCCGGCAAGATCGTGACTTTCTCGACCGGCCCCTGGGAGACCTTCTGGGTGCTGTTCTACGGCGGCGCCACCTACGTCAATGCCGGCTTCATGCGCGAGCAGGTCTGCAAGTACATGTGCCCGTACGCGCGCTTCCAGAGCGCCATGTTCGACCGGGACACGCTGATCATCACCTACGACGAAAAACGGGGCGAGCCGCGCGGCGCGCGCAGGAAGGGCTCGGACTCGAGGGCGGCCGGGCTCGGCGACTGTGTCGACTGCACGGTGTGCGTGCAGGTCTGCCCGACCGGCATCGACATCCGCAAGGGCCTGCAGCACGAGTGCATCGCATGCGCGGCCTGCATCGACGCCTGCGACGAAGTCATGGAGAAGGTCGGCTACCCCAAGGGCCTGATCCGCTATGACACGCAGAGCGGCCTCGAGGGCAGGGCGAAGCACGTGCTGCGGCCGCGCACGATCATCTACGGATCGCTGATCGCCTTGCTGATCGCCGGCTTCGCCTACTCGATCACGCATCGCAACGTCGTCGCCGTCGACGTCATTCGCGACCGCAACGCGCTGTTCCGCGAGCTGCCGGGCGGCCTGATCGAGAACGTGTACAGCGTGAAGATCCTGAACAAGGACGCCGCCAGGCACCGGTTCTCGATCACCGCGGATGGCCTGCCCGGCCTGCAGGTCGATTACGGTACGGACGCCGTCGAGGTGGGTCCCGGCGACGTGCAGAGCGTCGCGGTCCGGCTGCGCGTGCCGCGCGGCGAACTCAAAGGCGGTTCGGACATTCATTTCACGATCCGCACGCAGGACGAGCGCGCGCTCGAAGCGACGGGCAAGGCCCGTTTCCTCGCGCCCACGAACTGATAGGCTTGAACCCATGAGCGACCAGACCGAGCGGCCCTGGTACCGCCAGTTCTATCCCTGGATGCTGATCGCGCTGCCCGCCTCCGCGGTGATCGCCGGCTTCATCACGCTGTACATTGCGATTACGCATCCCGATGCGCTCGTCCGCAAGGACTGCGTGCGCGACGGCGCCACGATCGTCTGCGGCGAGGACGCCCCGCGGAGCCCATGACGGCGCGGCCGGGCTCGGCTTGCTTTCATTGCGGCGAGCCCATCCCGCCCGGCGTGCGTATTGCCGCGCGCATCGATGCCCGGGAAGAACCTGTCTGCTGCCATGGCTGCAAGGCCGTCGCGGAGTTCATCACGGGTGCCGGGCTCGACGACTACTACAAGTATCGCGACCGCTCGGGAGCGCGTGCCGACGAGTCGCCGCGCCCCGACCGCTGGTCCGCCTACGACCGCCCTGAACTGGTCGAGCGCCTGACCCGCGCCGAGGCCAATGGCGCGCGCTCGATCACCGTGCTGCTGGAAGGCCTGCGCTGCTCGGCCTGCAGCTGGCTCGCCGACAAGGCGCTGCACCTGCAGAGCGGCGTGCTCGAGGTCAGCGTGAATCCGGCCACGGCTCGCGCACGGCTGGTGTGGGAGCCGTCGAAGGTCAGGCTTGGCGACCTGCTGCGCGTGCTCGAGCACGTCGGGCTGCGGCCGCATCCGCTCGCAGGCGAACCTGCCGAGCAGGTCGCACTGCTCGAACGACGCAAGGCGCTGAAACGGCTCGCGGTCGCGGGCTTCGGCATGATGCAGGTCATGATGTTCGCGCTGCCGCTGTACGTGGCGCACACGTCGGGCATGGAGCCCGGCATGCGTGAATTCTTCCGTCTCGTCAGTATGCTGGTTTCCATTCCGGTCGCCTTCTATGCGGGTTGGCCGTTCTACCAGGGCGCCTGGCACGCGCTGAGGGCCCGCAGCGTGAGCATGGACGTGCCCGTCACCCTCGGCATCGTCATCGCCTTCGTGGCGAGCGTGTGGAACGCGCTGACCGGTCACGGCGAGGTCTATTTCGATTCCGTCACGATGTTCGTGTTCTTCCTCTCGCTCGGCCGCTACGTCGAGATGGTGGCGCGCCATCGCGCCGGCAGCGTCGCCGATGCACTCGCCCGACTCGCTCCCGTCACCGCGCGGCGCGTGCGGGACGGCCTGGTCGAAGACGTGCAGGCGATCGAGCTGCAGCCGGGCGACGCGATGCTCGTGCGCACGGGTGAGGTATTCGCCGCCGACGGTGTCGTGGCCGAAGGGGCTGAAGGCCGCGTCGACGAATCGATGCTCACGGGCGAATCGACCGCGATCTCGAAGCACCGGGGCTCGCCGGTGCACGCCGGCACGCAGAACCTGGGCGCGCCACTGCGCGTGCAGGTGTCAGCCGTCGCCGGTGATACCGTACTGGCCGGCATCGTCGCGCTGCTCGAGCGGGCACAGGCCGAGCGGCCTCGGCTCGCCAAGGCCGCCGATCGCGCAGCCGCCTGGTTTCTGAGCCGCATCCTGGTCGGCTCGGCGCTGGTCTTCGTCGTGTGGTGGCTCATCGATCCGTCGCGGGCCATTCCCGCGACACTTGCCGTGCTGGTGGTGACCTGTCCCTGCGCGCTGTCGCTCGCGACGCCCGCCGTGCTCGCGGCGGCCACGGCAGATCTCGCCCGGCGCGGCGTGCTGGTGGCTCACTCCGACGCGTTCGAATCGCTGACGAAGGCCACGCACGTGCTGTGGGACAAGACCGGCACGCTCACGCACGGCCTCGTGCGCGTCGAGGAAGTCCGGTCGTTGCGCGACGAAGACGCTGAACGCAGCCTCGCGCTGGCGAATGCGCTGGAGCGAATGTCCGAGCACCCGATCGCCAGGGCGTTCCTGGCCGCAGGTGCGGCGACTTCCACCGCAACGGACGTGGTCGTGACTGCAGGTGCAGGTCTCGAGGGCCGCGTCGACGGTCGGCTGCTGCGTATCGGCACGCTGGACTTCGCACGCGGCTTGTCAGTGTCCGCCGCGCGCGCGCGGCACGCAGAAGCGGCGACTGCCGCGGAGAGCTGGGTCTACCTCGGCGACGAACGCGGGCTGCTGGCGGGCTTCCGCCTTGCGGACCCGCTGCGTGCGGAAGCGGTGGGCTGCGTGCAGCAACTCGCCCAGCTCGGCCTCGCTTCGGAGATTGTGAGCGGCGATGCGGCGGCGGCCGTCGCACGCATAGCGGCGCGCAGCGGCATCGAGCGTTTCGAGGCGCGACTGACGCCACAGGCGAAGCTTGCGCGACTCAAGTCGCTGCAGGACACCGGTGCGGTCGTGGTCGGCGTCGGTGACGGCATCAACGATGCGCCGTTGCTGCAGGCGGCGAACGTCGCTGTCGCCATGGGCCGGGGCTCCGCCCTCGCGCAGACGAGCGCTGACCTGATCCTGGTGCGCGATTCGCTGGACCAGTTGCCGGAAATCGTGCGGATCGCGCGGCAGGCCCAGCGCATCGTCAAGCAGAACCTGGCCTGGTCGATCGCCTACAATCTGGCCGCGCTGCCGCTCGCCGCGCTCGGCCTGGTGCCGGCGTGGCTCGCGGCGATCGGCATGTCGCTGAGTTCAGTGTTCGTGGTGCTGAATGCGACGCGTGTCACGCGCCGAACGACGACGGGGGCAACCCCGCGCTGGACCGACGCACGACCGGCAGGAGCGGCATAGATGGAAATCCTCTACCTGATGGTGCCGCTCGGCCTGGCGCTGGTCGGCATCGGCCTGTGGGCCTTCTTCTGGGCCGTGGGCAGCGGGCAGTTCGACGATCTCGACAGTCCCGGCTGGTCGGTGCTCGACGATGAACACAGCCGCAAGGCCGCGAGTGACGGCGCCGGCGACGACTCCGCGAGGCCCGCAACGCAGGAACCACCCAGACCGTGAATGTCCTTGACGCCGGTTCGCTGAGCCTCGGTGCCGCGTTGCTCGCCGGACTCGCCGGCAGCGGCCATTGCCTGGCCATGTGCGGCGGCATCGCGGGTGCCCTGGCGCTGCGCGACAGCACGTCGGAGCGTGCGGAATCGCGCCTGGCGCTGGCCATCGCCTACAACCTCGCGCGCGTGGCCAGCTACATGCTCGCAGGCGCTGTGGCCGGCCTGCTGGGCCGGACGCTGCTGCGCGCGGTCGACGTCGCGCCGTTCTCGATCGCCTTGCGCGTGCTGGCCGGCGCCATCATGGTGGCGGCCGCGGGTCGCCTGCTGTTCGGCTGGCGATTGCTCGACCCGCTGGAGGCCGCGGGTGCCGGTCTGTGGCGCAGGGTTGTGCCGGCAGGAGGGCGTGTTGCGCAGCGGAGGGGCCTGTCCGGAGCGATCGGGCTGGGCCTGGCGTGGGGCTGGCTGCCTTGTGGACTCACGTATTCGATGCTGCTGCTGGCTGCCACCACGGCCAGCGCCTCCGACGGAGCGCTGGTGATGGCTGCGTTCGGCATCGGCACGTTGCCGGCGATGGTGTCGGCGACGGTCGCCTTCGAGCGCGCGGCAAAGCTCCTGGCCCGCCGTGCCACGCTGCGCAACGTAGCGGGCTTGCTGCTGCTCGGATTCGGCGCGTGGACCGCGGGCTCAGCCTTGTACCACCTGGCTGCCCACGGAACGCACGGCGGCCACTCAGATCACGGCATGGGTTCGATGGGCGACCCTGCCGACCCGCCTGTCGGCCACGACACGGGTGCAGCTGCGGAAACTGAACGACGACCGCAATGGCAGCGCCCACCGGCAACCCCGCCCAGCAGCGCGGCTCGGGTGAGTCTGCGACAACGGGAAGAGCGGCCGGGACGCACCAAGGCCTGCCTGGCCGGGGACGCTCGACCACCCCTCCCGGGCTGATGCAGCTGCTCTCAGGGCCGACGACCGGCCCTTCGTCTATACCGCCTGGCCGTCGATCACTGGATCGTGATCGCCAGCGGACGCGGCTTCTGCACCGCAACGCGCGGCAGGCTGACCATCAGCACGCCATCCTTGGATTCGGCGTGGATTCCCTTCGGATCGACATCGTCAGGCAGCGCGAAACTGCGCTCGAACGCGCCATAGAAACGCTCGGTGCGATGCACGGTCTCGCCCTTCGTTTCCTTCTCAACCTTGCGTTCGCCCTTGATCGTGAGCACGCCTTCGTCGAACAGGACCTTCACGTCTTCCTTTTTCACGTCCGGCAGGTCGACCTTGATCAGGTATTCCTTTTCCCGCTCGACCACGTCCGCTGGCGGCAGGAACTCATAGCCGCCATCGGTCGGCCGGGCCAGGGTCGGCATCCGGCCGAACATCGGGCTGAACCCTTTCAGCAGGTCGTCCATCTCGCGGAACGGCTCCCATCTCATCAGTCTCATGGCGCCCTCCTTGGGTGTCCCCTTGCCAACAAAACCCGGAGACCGGCTCACATCCGGCCTCGTATTCATTATCCCGGCATGGCCGCGATCCCGCGATTCGCAGCGTTGCCTAGTCGGGTTTCCAGCAATACCTAGTGTCGCGCCCCGCGTTCTTTTAGGATTCGCACTTTCAACGCAGTTCCCGCAGATCTTGCCCGAAGAACGCCAGCCCATTGCCGCCCAGCACGCCACGCCCGGCACCGCGCCCCGACGCTCGAACCAGGCCGAGCTCGAGTTCAGGTCGCTGCTGGACGCGGCGGTTGACGCGATCATCGTCATCGATCATCAGGGCCTGATCGAACAGTTCAGCCTCTCCGCCGAGCGGACCTTCGGTTACACCGCAGCCGAGGTGATTGGCAAGAACGTCGACATGCTCATGCCCGCGCCCTATCGCGCCGACCATGACGCGTACATGCAACATTACGAGCGGACCGGCGAAGCCAGGATCATCGGGGTCGGCCGCGAAGTGAAGGCGCGACGCAAGGACGGCTCCGTCTTCTCGTGCGAGCTCTCGGTCGGCAAGGTGCGGGGCGTCGAGCCGCCGCGGTTCATCGGCTTCATCCACGACATCACGCCGCGCAAGCTCACCGACGAGCGCCTGCGGCGCAGCGAATCCGAGCTGCGGCTGGCGCAGGAACTCGCGAATCTCGGCAACTACGTCGTCCACCTCGACCAGTCCGAACCCGATTACTACTCGCCGCAACTCTGCCGCATTCTCGGCATCGACGCTGCCGAAGTGACGCCGCCGCTCACGGCATTGCTTGAGCGCTGGGTGCACCCGGGCGACCGCGAGAAATTCGACCAGGCGTGCCGCGAACTGCAATCGCCCACGAACGCATTCGACTGCGAGTATTGCATTGTGCTCAACGACGGCACGACGCGGTACCTGCACCACATCGCGCAGGTCACGCGCGACGCGCAGGGCAGACCGCTCAAGCACATCGGCACGATCCACGACGTGTCCGATCGTCGCGCGACCGAGGACGAGGCCCGGCAGCTGCAGGAACGCCTCACGCATTTCAGCCGGCTGTCGACGATGGGCGAAATGGCCGCGGGCCTGGCCCATGAGATCAACCAGCCGCTGACCGCGATCGCGACGTACGCGCAGGCGTGCCAGCGCTTCATGCGTTCGCCGAACCGCGACGACGCGGACGTGCTCGAGGCGCTCGTGCAGATCAATGCGCAGGCACTGCGCGCGGGCGAGGTCATCCGGCGCCTGCGCAATTTCGTGAAGAACCGCGAAGTGAAGCGTGAGCCCGTCGACTGCAATCGCCTGCTCGACGACCTGCGCACGCTCGCCGAGACCGACGCCCGGCTGCACAACGTCCGCTTGCGCATCGACGCCGAGTTGTCGCTGCCGACCGTCTACGCCGATCCGATCCAGCTGCAGCAGGTGGTGCTGAACCTCGTCCGCAACGCGATCGACGCGATGTCGGACGCGCCCGAGACGCGCCGCGAGGTCCTGCTCAGCACGCGCCTGCTGCCGGAAGGCGAGATCGAAATCATCGTGGCGGATCATGGCAGCGGCCTGGCGCAGGAAGCCGCCGAGCACCTGTTCAACCCGTTCTTTACGACGAAATCGGGCGGCACGGGCCTCGGCCTCGCCATCAGCCGCTCGATCGTGCGCGCTCATGGCGGACGCCTGTGGCACACTCCCAACGAGGGAACTGGCGCACGTTTTCATTTCACGCTGCCGGCGTCGCCCGTGAAGCTGGCATCCAAAGGGGAGTAGTTCCGAGTGATCAAGTAAATCAAGCCCACGGTGTTCGTG
>Ga0073899_10003301_pt1 | contig 14311 bp, 11 predicted proteins | sample KloWWTmetaKNB5Ph_FD_88975 | JGI IMG/M metagenome (GOLD analysis project Ga0073899, IMG submission 88975) | Active sludge microbial communities from Klosterneuburg, Austria, studying microevolution and ecology of nitrifiers - Klosterneuburg... | ecosystem: Engineered > WWTP > Aerobic digester >... | reverse complement strand
CGCTGTGGCATGCCGTTGCCGTACGCAGCAGCATGGCTGCGCATCCACCGCACGATGAACCCCGCAGCCAGCGCCGCCACAAAAAATGCAACCACGGATAACAAAATCATGAGCCGCTGATGGTACCTGTGCCTGCCTGCCCGGTACGTAACCATTCAATCGTCTTGCCGTATGCAGGTGAACGCCACAAGCGCAACAGGCTTACCACATGCCAGCGCAGATGCCTCCACTGCCGACGACTGTTGCGCTGCCCTGCATGCACCACCTTCACCGGAACACGCACCAGCGCCCATCCTGCCAACCGCAGACGCAGACAAAGATCAACATCCTCGCAGTACATGAAGTACCTCTCATCGAAGCCACCTATTGCTTGCCACACTGGTTGCGGTAGCACCAGACAAGCTGCATTTACCCAATCGACTCTGGTGTCCTGCTGCCCCCGTATGCGTCGGCGCCACAAAGCTGCGGGCGTTGGCAATGCACGTTCGCTGTCTTGTATACCCCCATACTCATCCACTTGTATGGGATAAACACAGCCCACCCCGAGAAACGAGGCTTGAGCCACAAGATCAGCAAAGGGGTCTCTTCCCTCCAGCCGCACATCCGGATTGAGAATGCCGACAAACGATTCCCCAGCATTTTCTAAGGCCCGATTGTGGTTGACTGCAAACCCTGCGGGAACGACATTTCGGCGCACTTCAAGAACAAAGGGCCACCCCCCGTGAACGCCTGACACGGGTTCTGGCTCCGGAAGATTCAGTGTCAGAACCACCCGCGCCACAACATTTGCACTGAGTTGTGCCAGATCCTCCAACAACGACTGCACCAGTGCCCCATGGCCATGGCTCACCACTGAAACTACCAGTTTCCGAAGTTCTAGCATTGTGTATCAGGCATCACGGCATGAGCCAGCGGTTGACTTGAGCCACATTCGCCTGCCGGTCTTCACCGGCAAGCGACTGCAGGCGCAAGCGAGAGACCAGGTAAAGATAGCGAGCCTGGGCCAGATCGCGCAGGGCCATGGTCTTTTGTTGCTCGGCATTGAGCACATCCAGCGTCGTGCGACTGCCAGCCTGGAAAGACTTGCGATTGGACACCACTGCCTGCTCCGCCGAATGCACGGCCTGCTCCAACGCTTTGATGCGCAGAACGCCCTCGGTCACGCCACGGAATTCACGGTGCACACGCACGCCCAGGTCACGGCGAGTGGCTTCCAACATTTCCTGCACACGCTCCTGCGTAGCCACTGCCTGACGTACGGTAGAGCTGACATACCCTCCCGCGTACAAAGGCACCGACAACTGCAGGCCGATGGTTTTGTTGTCATAGCGCGAATTCACGCTGGTCACGCTATCGCTGTTGGTCCGCGCCCATTGCGCCACGGCATCAAGCGTCGGCAGATGCCCTGCCCGGGCCTTTTCGATTTCCTGGCGCGCCGTCTCCAGTTGCGCACGCAGCGACTGCAGCTCTGGGCTACTTTGCTCTGCCTGCCCGATCCAGTCATCCACGGACGCCGGTACCGGCCCCATCGGCATGAAGCGCTCCACATCCAGTTTTGCCAGATCGTCGACAGGCTGCCCCGTGAGCACGGCGATGCGGTGGCGCGTGAATTCCATGTTCTGGCGCGCCTCCAGTTCCTGGGCCACCGTCATGTCCAGCCGGGCCTGGGCCTCATCCACATCGGTGCGCGTGCCCGAACCTGCGGAAAACCCCTTGCGTGCGGCATCGAGTTGCGTGGAATAGGTCTCTTTCTGGGCCAGCACCAGGCTCAACTGGTCGCGCGCGAGCAAGGCCTCGAAATACGCCTCGCCCACCCGCACTACCAGCGCCTGCTCATCACGCTCCAGGGCAGCATTGGCGTCCTCGACCTGCGCCTGCGCTTGGCGCAACTGGGCCGTCAGATAGGGGCGGTATAAAGGCTGCCGCACCGAAAGCGTCTGGTTGCCAGAATAGTATTCCGTCTCGCTTCGGCTGGGCTGCCCCAGCATATTGCGCCCTTCACTGGTCAGATCGTTGTAGTTGCGTCCCGCATTCAAAGACACATTGGGCCGCAACTGCGCTCTGGCTTGTGGCAGGCGCTCACGGCTGGCAGCGGTTCCGGCACGCGATGCCCGAATCGTTGCATCGTTGTCCACCGCCGCCTCGTAGGCCTGCTGAAAATCCATGGACCAAGCCATGCCAGACAATCCTGCCCACAAGCTAACGCCCCCCAGGGCCTGTACCAGCAGCCGGGCCAGCGGCTTTCCAGCAAATGTATTTGCAAGCATCGCTTCACTCCTCCTTCATGGATGCAGAGACGCGCTTGATCAGCGGATGCAGCAGATAGGTGAGCAGCGAGCGCTCGCCGGTCTTGAACACCACCTCGACGGGCATCCCAGGATGGAGCTGGCGCTTGCCCAGTGTCTTGAGCCCCTCGGGAGTCACCTGCACACGTGCCAGGTAATAGGAAACGCCGGTCTGCGGTTCCGTCAACAGATCACCCGACACCGATACCACCTTGCCTTGCACCACCAACTGGGGTGAATGGGCAAACGAGTTGAAACGCACGTCCACCGGCAACTGCGCATGCACCCGGTCGATCAGGTGCGGGGCAACATGCGCTTCCAGCAACAAGGCCTCACTTTCCGGCACGATGTCCATCAGTTTCTGACCCGACTGAATCACGCCACCAACGGTCTGCACCGCCAGGCTTACCACCTGGCCCGCCACCGGCGCCTTGATTTCGGTACGCTCCAGATCGTTCGACACTGCCTTGAACTTTTGCTCCTCGGACAGCACCTCGCGGCTCACATCAGCCAACTGGGTTTCGACCTCACGGCGATACTCCTGCTGGCGCGAGATGGCGCGCTGGCGCAATTCACCCATGGCGCGCTGAGCACGCACCGTGTTGCCTTGCAGATCGGCAATGGCGGTACTAGAGTCGGCCGCCATACGCTCCATTTCCAGTTGTCGGTTGCGCGGCGCATAACCTTCCTTGACCAGTCCACGCAGATTACCCAACTCTTCGTTGATCAGGGACAGCTGATTGCGACGATTGACCATCATGCCGCCATAGGCTTGCAGCAGGCCTTGCTGGCCCTGAATGCTCTCTTCGATCGACTGTAGATCCGAACGCAGCAAGCTGCGCCGCGTCATGAACAACTGCTCCTGGTTCAGCATCTGCTGACGAATGAGCGGATCGGAGCCCGCCTTCTCCAGTTCCGGATGAAAACTGATGTTTGCAGCGCCCGACTGCTCCGCCACCAAACGCCCCTGCATGGCACGCAAACCCAGGTAACGCTGCCGCGCCCCCTCATAGTTGGCACGCGCCACAGCCTCGTCAAGCCGGATCAGCAACTGCCCCTCTTTGACCTCGTCGCCTTCACCCACCAGAACTTCTTTGACGATGCCACCACTCAGATGCTGCACCGCCTTGCGCTTGGTATCGATCGCCACAACGCCCTGCCCTGGTACGCCCTCGTCCAGGGGTGCCAGGCCTGCCCACAGCAAAAAACCGCCAAAACCGATGGCCAGCGCCCAAAGACCGATGCGCCCGGCGCGCTTTGCCTCGGTGGCAGCTTGGCCCTCCCCTCCTGGGGCGGTGCCTGCATCAGGAGTCAGGCCTTTGGCAAGGGTCGAAGAATTCAAAAGTGGTGTAGCCATGTCAAAACTCGGCAATCAAAAAGATCAAAAAAACAGGAGAACGGACCGCTTACGCAGGCTGCACCGTCAGGGCGGCACTGCCAGGCTGGCCTGCGGCAGGTGCTGCTGCGGCCTGCGCAGCGCGCAATGCAGCCAGCACTTCATCGCGGGGCCCATCGGCCTGCACCAAGCCATCGCGCAAAATCAGCAGTCGGTCAGCCACGGCCAAAATACCGGGGCGGTGGGTGATCAGAAAAACCGTCTTGCCCGCCGCCTTCAGCCCCTGCACCGTGCGCACCAGTGCCTGCTCGCCCACATCATCCAGATTGGCGTTGGGCTCGTCGAGCACCACCAGCACCGGGTCGCCGTATACCGCCCGCGCCAGGCCAACGCGCTGGCGCTGCCCACCCGACAGCAGGCCGCCAGCCTCACCAATGGGCGTGTCATAACCCTTAGGAAAACGAAGAATCATTTCATGCAGACCGGCACTGCGCGCTGCTGCAATCACCTTGTCGGAATGCACTTCGCCAAAGCGTGCGATGTTCTCTGCAATCGTGCCCTCGAACAATTCAATGTCCTGAGGCAAGTAGCCCAGATAGGGACCCAACTCGGTACGATCCCAGCCCTCAATGGGTAGGCCATCGAGCAGCACCTCCCCCGTTACATCGGGCCAGATACCCACCATGGCGCGCGCCAGCGTGGACTTGCCCGACCCCGACGGGCCCAGCACCACGGTCACGGTACCCGCCTGCACTGCGGTGCTGATGCCCTTGAGAATAGGCGTGCTGCGCCCCGGCGCACTGGCCACCACATTGCGCAGGCTCAAGGCCCCTTGCGGCGCCACGCGCGAGAGCGCCGGATCGCGCGCCGGGTAGTTGCCCAGCAATATCTCCAGCCGCTCAAAAGCCGAACGCGCCCCAATGAACGCACGCCAGGTGCTGACCATCATGTCGATGGGCGACAGCGCGCGCGTCATCAGCACGTTCGACGCGATCATGCCGCCGGGCGAGAGCTGACCGTCGATGACCAACAAGGCGCCGGCGCCCAGCGCCAGCGACTGTTGGGAATAACGAATGAACTTGCTCCAGGCCGTGATGCGGTGTGCCAGCGATTGCGAGGCCGACTGCAGGGCCAGCGTTCCCTCGTGCCGATCCTGCCAGTGCGGACGCAGGTTGTGCACCATCCCCATGGATTCGAGCACTTCGGCATTGCGCAGCTTGCTCTGCAGATAGGCCCCGGACTCGGCTGCTGCTTTGCCAGCGGCCTCGGCCGGTGCCACCGTGTGGCGGTGACCAAACCAGGCCAGCGCCAGTTGCACACAAGCAAAGAAAATCGAGAGCCAGCCCAGCATCGGGTGCAGGAAGAACAGCACTGCGATGTAAATCGGCGCCCAGGGCGCATCAAAAAACGCAAAAATGCCGTTCCCCGTCAAAAACTGGCGAATCTGGATCAAATCGCCAAAGGCCCGTGCCGGCCCCGTGCTCGACTGGCTCAGGTACGACTCGAAGCTGGCGTTAAACACGCGCGTGCCCAGGGCTGTATCCAGGCGCACACCCGAACGCACCAGCACACGCGATCGCATCCACTCGGAAAATGCCATCACACCAAAGAAGAACAGCGTGACCAGCGACATGGCCACCAACGTCAGCTCGCTGCGGCTCATCAACACCCGGTCATAAACCTGCAGCATGTACAGCGTGGGCGCGAGCATCAGCACATTGGCCACCATGCTGAAGATGCCCACCATGAAAAATTCACGCCGGAAGCTCCACAGCACCTGCGTCAACTCGCTGCGTTCAAAAAAGGAAGGGTTTTTCATGTTCTTGTTCCGTTGCAAAGCTCAGGCAGCGCCCGCCACCTGTACAGCGCCCGCAGATGGCATGGCCTGCGCCTGCACCTGTTGCGCCGCCTTCTGCAGCGCAGCGAGCACCTCGTCACGCGGGCCAAAGGCCTGCATTTGGCCGTCACGCAGCACCAGCATCTTGTCGGCCACTGCCAGCACACTGGTGCGGTGAGTCATCACCACAAAGGTGGTGCCGCGCGACTTCATCACCTGAATGGCATTTGCCAGCGCGGCATCGCCCTCTTCATCCAGGCTGGAATTGGGCTCATCAAGCACCACAAACACCGGATCACCATAAATAGCGCGCGCCAGACCCACGCGCTGGCGCTGCCCGCCCGAGAGCATGGCGCCGTCGCGCCCCACCGGGCTGTCATACCCCTGGGGCAGCGACATGATCAACTCGTGCAGCCCCACGGCGCGGGCCGCAGCCTCCACCTTGGCCATCTCCACCACGCCAAAGCGCGCAATGTTCTCTGCCAGCGAGCCATCAAACAGTTCAACCCCTTGCGGCAGATAGCCCACATGCGGGCCCAGCTCCGACTTATCCCAGGTAAACACATCTGCGCCATCGAGCCGCACCTTGCCCATGGCGGCAGGCCACAGACCTGTGAGCAAACGTGCCAGCGTCGTCTTGCCAGAGGCCGACGGCCCCACCACAGCCAGCACCTCGCCGGGACTGAGGGCAAACGCCACTCCCTTGAGAATATTCACCGGATTGCCCGGCGCACCTGCCACCAATTGCTCCACCTGCAGCGACCCGCGTGGCGCGGGCAGCGACATGCCCGGCACCCGCTGGGGCACCATGCTCAGCAGACTGTCAAGGCGCGACCAGGCGTCGCGCACGTTGATCACCGTCTGCACTGCGACACCGCCTGCACCAGCGGCGCAACCACCCGCCCGCCAAACACCGAGGCCATGATCATCATCACATCGCCACCATTGAGACTGTTGTGCAGCAACAGCCAGCAACCCAGCCCCAGCAACCCGGAACTGAGCGTGGTCTGCAGAAATTTCGATACCGCCTGGTAGCCCCCCGCACTCTCGGACGCCTTGGCCTGCAGATTCAAAAATTCGCGCTGTTTGAGCATCCAACGCGCATGAATGTCGCGCAGCATGCCCATGGACTCAATCACCTGCGCGTTGCGCAAGGAGCCATCGGCATACTGCTGCGCGGCAATGGCACTGCGGTTGGCCTGCATCAGTGGCGGCTTGGTACTGCGCTCGTTGAACCAGCCCACCAGCGTGATCACGCAGGCAAACGCAATCGAAGTCCAGCCCAGCACTGGGCTGATCAGGAACAACAACACCAGCATGACCAGCGACACCGGCGACTCCATCAGCCCCAGCAGCACCGGCGAATACAAAAACTCGCGCACCAGCTTGAAATCATTCAAGGGCTGTTGCGTTCCTCCCGGAACACGCTTGAGGTTGGCATCAAAAATGGCGTGAAAAATCCGCCCGCGCATGCGCTCATCCCACTCCACGCTGGCCGCGCGCATCACCTCGCTTCGCGCCCACTCCAGAAGCTCCATCAGCACATAGACCCCCAGAATCAGGAGCGTGAGCATCCACAGCGTCATGTGGCTGCGGCTGTTGACCACCCGGCCATACACTTCCAGCATGTAGCCAGACGGTGCCAGCACCAGCAGGCTGCCCAGCAGGCTGAACCAGCCGGCACGCACAAAATAGGGGCGCAATGCGGCCAGTGCCACACGCAATTCAGTCGGGGGTTTGTTGGGATTCATACCGCTTCTTCCACCATCACATATTCAGGAATTTCCGCATCCGTCCCCACCATGGGTAGAGGGCTTGCGCCAGGTTCGCCAGGGTCTGTCAGAAAAAATGCCAGTTCGTACACACCATCGACCCGGCGCGACAAGACAATCTCGCGCAGCTTTCCCGCATGGAAAACAGCCTCATCCTGCGCACCCAGTGCCAGCTGGAAACGCATGCGACCGTCCAGCGTGAACATCGACAACTGGCCCGCCTTCAGGCTCAGCGTGTGCCGATCAAAATACACCGGGCATGAATCGGCAAAGCGCAGCAACGGCAAAGGCTTGTCACCCAGACGGGTCAGATGGAACGGGCTCCCCGGATGCTGGAATACCAGGCGAGAGGTGCGCGACACCGAATAAATCGCATTGCACACCATCTGCGAACCCATCTCGGGAAACTGATCGCGCAACTGCCGATAGGCCAAATGATGCAAGGCCACCCGGTTCCATACCCGCGTCTGCTGCACCACTGGCGCCAGGGCATTGCAGACCTGAGCGAACCCGCTTTGCAAAGCCTGCAAGCGCGCCATCTGTTCAGGCGAAGCGTTGAGGGGAATGCGCAACAAAGAGTTCATATAGGAAATTTTATCAGATTCCTATATGAACTTTTGAAGTTCGTCGTCTAGCGCGCGAAAAGAGCGCTCATGCAAGAACACACCGCCAAGTTATTGGGACAAAAAAATGCCGTGCCAGCCCACCGAGAAAGCGGTCAACAGGTACATAGAAGGCGTAGCGTCGCGCTACACGCTAAACAGGCAAAAACTCCAGCCCAGTCGACGCGAGACCCACCAAATGAATATTGTCGGCATTGACTTGCAAGTCAGAAGCCACCTGAACCAGATCGGCCTGGCTATAGGCCCCAGAGTCGAGCAAACCGGTGAGCGACTGCAAGGTCGCGGCATCGGGTGCCGTGCGGAACAAATTGGCGTACACATGAGACACCACCTGTGCGTTGCTTGCCGCAGACCCCAACACAGCCTGCAACGCCAGATTGGCCAACGGCGCTCCAGACAGGCCCGAATCCACAACACTGAGCACTACACCCACCCAGTCCCGGTGCGTCAATGCGCTGGCGCCCAGCACCGCGCCCAGCAATCGCGCCGTCGCACCTGCAGCGCCATCCAGATCCAGTGCCACCGCATAGTCGGCGAAATGCAATCGCTCCACTCGTTCAAGTGTGTCGGTTCCATCGCGGCCTTGCGCTGCGTCCACCATCTGCCAGCCACGGCCCTGCTTCGTCAGAGTGTAATCAGCGCGATTCCCCTGCAAGACCAATTGGTCAATACCACCCGCGCCATCAAAAGACTCATTGGCGGCCATACTGGCAAACACGTCTGGCAGCGCCGTACCGACAAAGCGCACCGGCGTCGTTGTAGGCGACAGCGATGGCCCATGGGTTGAGTTGAAGCCCCACGCACCCCCGAGCCCATCACCTCCGTAGATCCAGTTCAATGCCAAAACGTCGTAGGGTTGAAACTGCGATTTACTGGCGCCCATCTTCGTATAAGACATCACCGTGTTGCCGGTGTTGTCTAGGGCGCTTGGCAATGGGTGCGAAGAAGAAAAGGGATGCCCCAGTCCCAGCACATGCCCCACCTCATGGAGCAAGACCTCGTAGCCCGCAGAGCCGACGACCGGTTGGTTGTTGATACCGGCGTGCTCCACGTTGTCCAAATACACGATGCTCTCCGCCTCAAGACGGGTTAAAACTCCATTACTTTGGTAGCTGTAACTATAGAAACTTGACGCCAATCCAGCAGTAGAGCTGCCTGCAATATTGGTGGCCGCAAAATGCACATCGGCCTGCGCACTGGTAGCGACTTCGACAAATACGATGCCTGTCAGGGCCGCGGCGTGTTGCACTATCGAACGCGCCGCTTGCTGCTGCGCCGCATTGAACCGGGCCACACTGCCTGACGTATTTTCGTCCACCACACTGCCTGTGCCAACGTCGAATGTGTAGTACAGAACGTTGCGACCATCTGGCCAAAAATTCCAGAACAATGGATCGTCCAAGAGTGCATCAACCCGTGCATCCCCCGAATACACCACAGTTTTCAGATCCGAAACGGTTGCAGCCATGCAAGTCTCCCACACTGGAACCCTGCGCGACTGAGGGCTCCTGACATCATAAAAAAGCAACACCCCCCTCAACCAAGGGGGCTGAAGGATCTGATCAGATAAACCTGCCTTGCGCGTAGCAAGGAAAGAGTTCGCTCATTTTTTTTGACTGTCGGCACCGCCAGCCTGGGGGCCGTCGCCTTGCTGAGCAGAAGGCGCCGATTCGTCACGCGAAGTTGATGCGACCGATGGATTCGAGGCCTTTTTCGCCGCATTGGCAAAAATTGTCTGTAAATCACCGCGCACCTTGTTCGTGATGTCCTCGGCGGTCAATGGTTTTTCAGGAGATGTAGTCATCCAATCACTTTACCACCCTTGGTACCGGCCAGGCTTCGCTCCAGCGCTCTATGCATGCCGTGACAGCGCACGCGCAGCCCGTGATAATGAAACTGCAGTTGCCAACCCCAGCCAGCTCCCCCACCACCAAAGGGATACCATGCCAAGTTTTTGCCTTCCCCGGCTTCACACCTGCGGCCTTCTTGTCTGTGCATTGCTCCTCTCCCATGCTCAGGCACAAACCGTTGCAGAAGGCCCAGACCATGCCACCCAGGTACTGGGCAGTGCATGGGACATGTCGGAACAGAGCGACGTCTTTCCGCTGCTGTGGACACACAACCTAGCATCGGCCACCGTGGCACAGGGCATCATGACCGGCACAGCCCGAGATACCGATCCCCACTTTTGGCTACAGTTTCCGCGAATCCCTTCCGCAACGCCCGCGCTAAACCAGGCTCAGCCAGCCATTGTTGCGAGTCGCTTCACCCACTTTGCTTTCATGATGTGGTTACCCGACACCGTGGTGCCAGGCTCGCGCAATGGTCGTTTGGTGTGGCACAAGGGAGGGGACACCGTGGCCGCCTTCGACGCCGCTTATTCAGAATCCCCCATGTTCCCGGTCTATCCGGGTTGGCATCTCTACGATTTCAACCTCGCCGCCATGCAACCAGGCAGCGGCGCCCCCTGGATTGACTCTGTTCAAGGACTGCGCATCGATCCCTGCCTGGGTTGCAATGTGGAGTTCAAGATCGATTGGGCGCGGCTCTACAACCACAGCGAAGCCGGATCAATGACCAACCTTCCGCCGGGCAAAACCCGGCTTCTGGCAACAGTGCAGCCCACAGGTTCAACAACACCCGTGACCATGCCGCTGCAAACCGTGCAAGGCAAGGCCTCGGCTGCCGGCCTCCCACCGGGCCAGTATCGCGTGGCACCTATTACTGATGGCGACTACGCCCTGAGCCAACGTGGCAAGGCATGGACATTTGACACCCGCTCCGACATCCTGTGGGCTGCAAACAATGGCATTGCCTCTGCGCAAGTCACCCCTCAGGGCCTCAGCGGCATCACCAGCAATGGCGACCCATATGTTCTGCTCGACCTTGCCTCCCAGGCCCCCATTGATGCACGCCTTTACCGCTACCTTGCCATCGACCTCACCATTGATCAAATCCCAGCACAAGAATCCGGCCTACTCGTCTGGTGGGGCGATCAGACGGCCTCTGTTCGCCATCCCAGCAATTTCATCCCGGTGCAGGCGGGACGAGCAACCTACCACATAGATCTGGGCCAATCACCTGACTGGACTGGCTTGGTAAAGGCACTGCGCATCGACCCGCTCAACGGTCCCAATGCTGGCAATGCCGTTCATTTCACCCTGCACAGCGCACGGCTGACCCAGGCCAGTGGGTTTGAGGAATCGGTAGCGTTCAACCCCGAGCCCCTCTCCGTGAATGCACGGCCAGTTGTCCGCATCCTGTCACCCGCCCTGGGTGACGGCGAGGACTATGCCCTGGTGGAACAAGGCAGGGCATGGTCCATGCAAACAGGCCAGGTTCAGCACCCCGAACTCAGCAACCTGCGGAGCTGGGGCTACACCAACCGTATTCCCGACCTCAACCTGACGGGCGCATTCTTTCAGGGCACCTCGCAGCCTGCAGCCACTCAGCAGACCGAAGGCGACCCTCACGTTTTTCTCGCATTCCAGGAAAACGCCCACCCCATCGATGCCAACACCTTCCGCTGGCTAGGCTTTGACCTGTACGTCCCAATGGACGCCACCGCGCAAAACGAGCTAACCCAGGGCGCCGTCGCCCGTCTGGCCTGGAAAACCGATGACACGGACCCCGGCGTCACCACTGACGACATCATCCTCACGCCCGGCCTGCAACGGTACTGGTTCGACATGAACCAGCTGGTGTACGAACCCAGCACCGCACGCACCTGGAACGGCTTGGTGCGATACCTGCGCATCGACCCTTTTGAGTTCCCGGAACCACGCAGCTTTTACGCAGGCCCGGCGCAGTTGCGTGCCACACCGTCTGCGCGCTATGTGGTGCCCGTCGTATTGCAGCTCAATGATGCCGATGGCGACCCCCTCACCGTCACCGTTCGAAGCGGCAGTAGCGTGCTTGGGAATGCGACCGGCCTCACTTCGGGAACCCATCAGATCATCGCCAGCATGGCAATGCTACCCGCCGGAGAACACACCCTGTCTGTAGAAGTATCGGACGGCCTCAACACCGTGCAACGCAGTGCCAGCCTTCCGGTCATCAAGCTGCCAGTTCAGGCACCGCTGCCCGCCCACCAGATCAAGGCTGCCGACCGCATCTTCAACTGGGCCGAAAACCTGCTAGCCACCACCGTCGGGCCCGGCGGTCCCTCCAGCAGCAGCCTTGCCTGCTTGCAGGCCATCCCGGGCGCCTACGGTCGCATCTACGCAAGCAGCGGAATCTGCTTGTTCACGGTGGATGGTCAGGTTCTCTTCACCATCCATGGCGATGGGCTTGCGCTGGCAGGCAGCATTTCACAATTACTGGAACAGGCTACCGCTGCAGGGTATTAAAAATACAGGCCTCGAGTACGCGGGATTCAGGCCTAGTTGCCCGCTGGCGACAGACGCGAAAGGCTACGCTACCGATACGGCAGTCGTCGACGTCCGTAAACGTTGCCCGCATGGTACACACAGAGGCAACATCAGTCCAAGGTACTTGCCGACATCGAGTACGTGTTCACCCGGGGCAACCCGAACACCATCGCTACTAGCCTACTAGACCAGACCGTGGGACTGAAGAGCTTATCTGCCTGACTAGAGACCGCTCAGTGTGATCTTCACGGGAGCACCTCAAAGCCCTGCACCCATCCATCCGCGTAACGAATAAATAGCTTTACCCCTTCGATCCACCACTTTTGATCGACCGGGACCGAGTCGGCACGCACAAGCGTGTAGTCAGGGATCAACCGGTACACAGTTCCATTCACCACCACTTCAAGGCGCATGTCAAGACCCGTGCGCAACTCGACAGAGGATGAAAGCGCCTGCTCAAGCACCGCGTGCATCCCTGTGTAATCAGCCACATCAGGCATCAACACCTGCGCCATGCCTGCGGCATTGACGAAAACCAATCCAGATTCTCCGAAAGAAAAACCGGCAGGGCTGGCCTGAGGCGCTTCCGCCGTTGTCCATTGCGGTCGCACCATATAAACCACCCCTGGCATTTCGATCCGAATGCTCCCGTTCTGCTGGAGATACATCTGAGATCCTACGCCATCCAACGCGGCGGCAAAACCTGTCGATGCGGACAATGCCGGGCCAAAGCGAGTCACGACGGCCCGCAACGCGATTTCGATGCTTCCATCGTTGGCCACCGTCACGCCATCAGCGCGCCCGGGAAATACCGAGACGTCAAGAGGTACAACATGATAAACAGTGCTACCAAGTGTCCATGACATGCTGCCATCGATGTTTTGCCCCCGGTCGCAAATCCGAATTCCTGCACTTGACTGCTCACCAAATCATCCAGTGTTCGGGTTCCGCCCAAGCGATCCAGGGTACCCGTCAAACGAGCATAACCACGTCCTACATGGAAACTAGCAGGCAGGCTGGTCTGCGGCACCGGATCCCCCACTCCCCCTCCTGTTGCTGTTCCGAGGCGAATGCCGTTGAGTTGTCCAGCAGCACCAATCAATGCTACTTCGCCTGGGTATACCTCTATCGAGCCAGATCCATTGACACTTCCAACGGTGGTATTTGCGCTCACCGGAACACTGATTCTTCCTTGCGAAACATAGATGCCCCACGCATTGGGAGCCCCACTGCCTTGCGGCGTAGCCTCCATCACTAGTCGGACCGGCCCACTACCTATCGTGGTCATGGGAATATTCCCGCCGCTCGTGGCCAACAAGGCGATCACCGTTCCATCGCTCACCACACCACCAACAGTTACCTGGGAACCACTTGTTTTGATGGGGTTGAGTACCAACGCGACCTGCAGCCGACCATCTGCGCCCACCAAGGTCACCACACTCAGGGTCATCGCACTGCTTGCATCTGCCAGAAACTGAAGTGTCTGCCCTCCCACAACCACGGTTACCGGCATATTTGAACCGGCTACTACAGGCGATATGGTGATCGTTGTGCCGCCTGCCTGAGGAGTCAGGACAATCGTGCTTCCCGGCCCCGCAGATACCTGAACAGCACCACCCACCGTCACCGCCCCCCCGCTGGGCACGCTGACGGCACCCTCGATCACCACTTGTGGTGCTGGCGGAGGTTGTACCAATACGGTGTAGCCCATTAGCGCTGGTGCACTCACGTTGCCTGCCGCATCCTGTGCTGTCAAAGAAAAATTGTGCAGCCCATCAGCCAACCCAGACAAGGCGACCGAGAAAGCACCACCCGAAATGCTTGTCGAACCCAGCACGACCACCCCCTCAACCAGAAACACCCGTGAGCCAGCTTCTGCCGTTCCGGACACCGTGAGCGTCCCGCCCACTCCCGAAACTGTGAGAGGACTGGTCACCACAGGCGCTGCCGGTGCAGTGACGTCGTACATCACTCCTGTGACCTCGGTGGCTGCAGACGCATTGCCTGCTGCATCCGCAGCTGCATATGCCAGCGTGTACATGGCGCCATCGATCAACCCCAGAGCCACCATGCAACCATTGGCATCCT
>Ga0073899_10003297_pt1 | contig 14320 bp, 7 predicted proteins | sample KloWWTmetaKNB5Ph_FD_88975 | JGI IMG/M metagenome (GOLD analysis project Ga0073899, IMG submission 88975) | Active sludge microbial communities from Klosterneuburg, Austria, studying microevolution and ecology of nitrifiers - Klosterneuburg... | ecosystem: Engineered > WWTP > Aerobic digester >... | reverse complement strand
TGAAGACGACGATGCGCTGGTGGGCGGTGGTCATGCTCGGCGGTTCGATGGGCTGTGGGAGCGACCCGCCCAGCGCCACCGCGCCGACCCCCGACGTGGAGGTCCCCTCGGACGCCGCGCCTGACCTCGCCCCTCCGCCCCCCGACCTCGCCCCTCCCACGGACGTCCCCGTCGCCCCTGACGCCCCCGAGATGGACGCCCCTCCCGCCGACGCACCCGCGGAGGTCGGGATGGACGCGGCGCCCGACGACGGCCCCACCGGGTGCCGCGACAACACCGACTGCGGCGCCGACGAGATGGGCAACCGCGTCTGCGACACCGCGACGGGCCGCTGCGTGGCATGCACGGCCTCCAACCGCGGGTCGTGCACGGCGGGGCAGTACTGCACCCCCGCCAACCGCTGCGAGGCGGGCTGCGCGACGGACATGGACTGCGCGGCGGCCGACGCCGGGGTCGACCACTGCAACGTCGCCACCCACACCTGCGTGACCTGCGCGCGCGACGCGGACTGCGCCGCGGGCTTCCTCTGCGCGACGAACGGCAACTGCGTCCCGGGCTGCAACGTCGGCCACCCCTGCGCGACCGGCCAGGCCTGCTGCGCGGGCGCCTGCGTCGACACGCTGAGCAACCCCGCCGCCTGCGGGACGTGCACGACGATGTGCGCCGGCGCCACCAACGCCACGCCCGCGTGCGCCGCGGGGAGCTGCGGCATCGCCTGCAACGCGGGCTTCGCGGACTGCGACGGCAACGCCGCCAACGGCTGCGAGGCCAACACCGCCACCAACCCGATGCACTGCGGGGCCTGCGGCACGGCCTGCCGCGCGGGACCCGGCGCCACCGCGTCGTGCGCGATGGCCCGCTGCGCGAGCGCGTGTGACCCGGGCTTCCTCGACTGCGACATGGACCCGAGCAACGGCTGCGAGGTCAACGGGACCACCAACCCCGCGAGCTGCGGGGCCTGCGGCGCCGCGTGCCCGGCCCGCGCCAACGCGGCGGGGACCTGCGCCGGCGGCCGCTGCGGGATCGCCTGCCAGCCTGGTTTCGCCGACTGCGACGGCGACGCGGCCAACGGCTGCGAGGTGGCGCTCGACGCCGTCGGGAGCTGCGGGGCCTGCGGGCGCGCGTGCTCCGGCGCCACCCCCGTCTGCGGCACCTCGCCGACCGGCAACGTCTGCGTCTCGGGCTGCGCGGCGGCCCAGACGCGCTGCGGGATGTCGTGCGTCGACACCCAGTCGGACGTCACCGACTGCGGAGCGTGCGGCAACGCCTGCCCGGCGCGGGCCAACGCGCGCCCGACCTGCGCCGCGGGGCGCTGCGGCCACACCTGCGACGCTGGCTTCGGCGACTGCGACGGCGACGCGACCAACGGCTGCGAGACCGCGACCCGCGAGAGCGCCGCCCACTGCGGCACCTGCGGCCGCGCCTGCGCCACGGGCCCCAACGCGACCGCGACCTGCACCGCGGGCGAGTGCGGGCTCACCTGCGCGGCGGGCTTTGGCAACTGCGACGGCGACGCGTCCAACGGCTGCGAGACCAACCTCGCGACCGACGCGAGCGGCTGCGGGGCCTGCGGGACGGTGTGCGGCCCCGGACGCTCGTGCATCGCGCGGATGTGCGTGAGCAGCGTCCCGGCCACCTGCGCCGAGGTCCGGCGGCGCGCGCCGACGACGCCGAGCGGCGTCCAGTCGCTCGACCCCGACGGCCTGGGGGGCGCGGCGCCGCAGCTCTTCTACTGCGACATGGCCCTCGACGACGGCGGGTGGACGCTCATCGGCCGCGGGGTCTGGTACAACGGCTTCGCCGACGACCTCCCCACGGGCGCCAACGCGCTCCTCACGGACGCGACGCGGGCGCGGGTGCTGGCGGCGACGGGGCGGACGTTTCGCCTGGGCTCCGGCGCGCGCCGGCTGTTCATCGAGGACATGAACCCCAACTTCGGCCCCGGCCCCGTGGGGCGGCACTTCTGGCGCACGGCGGCGGCGTCGGTGCGCTGCGCCACCGAGTACGCGCGGGTGCTCGCCGGCACCATGGCCAGCACCGGCAGCCACGCCGTCAACTGCGACGGCCAGGGCATCGGCTCGCACACCTGCGGCCACGGCAACGGGTGGATCCTCTGGCACACGAGCGACACGTACAACTACTCGGGGGCGCACCCCTGCGCCTTCGGCACCGGCGACGGGCCGACCGGCTACACGCTCACCGACCTCTGGGTCCGGTAGGGTTGATCAGGGCCTCGACGCGCGGCACCACAGCCCGCGCGTCGAGCCCGAAGGGACTCAGCGGCGGCGCCGCGTCCGACCGAGCGCCACGAGCACCGCGAGCGCCAGGAGGGGCGACGGGCTGCGGGTTCCGGTGCCGCCGACCGCGCGGCAGCCGCAGCCCGCGGAGCCGCCGCCCGCGTTGCCGCCGCCGCCGTCCGCCGCCGCGTCGCTCCCGGCGCCGTCCGACGCCGCGTCGCCCGATCCGTCCGACGCGTCGCCCGCGCCGTCCGTCGCCGCGCCGTCCTGCGCGCCGTCGCTCGCGTCCGCGCCGCCGTCGGTCGCCGCGTCGGCGCCGCCGTCCATGCCGCCGTCCGCCGAGGCGTCGGCGCCCGCGTCGGCCGCGGCGTCGCCCGCGGTCGCGTCGGCCGCGGCGTCGCCCATGGCGGCGTCCGTCCCCGCGTCGGCGGGGGGGGGCTCCGGCCGGCACATCGCGCTGCAGCCGTCGCCGTCGCGCGTGTTGCTGTCGTCGCACCCCTCGCCCGACTGGACGAAGCCGTCGCCGCAGCGGGCGCCGCGGCAGGTCGCCGTGCAGGTGTCGGTGTTGGAGAGGTTGCCGTCGTCGCACTCTTCGGCGCCGGCCTGCACGAGGCCGTCGCCGCAGCGGGCGGCGACGCAGAGGTTGAGGCAGGCGTCGGCGTTGGAGGTGTTGCCGTCGTCGCACTCCTCGGGGCCGTTGCGCATGCCGTCGCCGCAGCGGGGCCCCGGGCCCGCGCAGGTGGCGGAGCAGGCGCCGTACATCCCGTTGCGGGGGCCGTCGTCGCAGAGCTCGGTCCCGTTGCGGATGCCGTCGCCGCAGCGGGCCGCCTCGGCGCTGCACGAGGCGGGGCACGCGCCCGCCATGCCGTTGCGCGGGCCGTCGTCGCAGGTCTCGACGCCGGCCCGGGTGAAGCCGTCGCCGCAGCGGGCGCTGCGGCACATGGCCACGCAGGCGTCGGTGTCGGCCGCGTTGCCGTCGTCGCACTCCTCGGCGCCCGCCTGGACGAAGCCGTCGCCGCAGCGGGCCGCCGCGCAGGTGGTGGTGCAGGCGTCGGTGTTGGAGGCGTTGCCGTCGTCGCAGGCCTCGGCGCCCGCGCGCACCACGCCGTCGCCGCAGCGGGCGCTGACGCAGGTGTTGCGGCAGGCGTCGGTGTCCACCGCGTTGGCGTCGTCGCACTCCTCCGCGCCGTTGCGCATGCCGTCGCCGCAGCGGGCGTTGACGCAGGTGTTGCGGCAGGCGTCGGTGTCCACCGTGTTGCCGTCGTCGCACTCCTCGGGGCCGTTGCGCGTGGAGTCGCCGCAGCGGGGCCCCGGGCCGGTGCAGGCGGCGTTGCAGGCGCCGTACATCCCGTTGCGCGCGCCGTCGTCGCAGAGCTCGGCCCCGTTGCGGACGCCGTCGCCGCAGCGGGCGGCCCCGGCGGTGCAGGTGAGGTTGCACGCGCCGGGCATCCCGTTGCGCGAGCCGTCGTCGCAGCTCTCCACCCCGGCCTGGACGAAGGCGTCGCCGCAGCGGGCCGCGGCGCAGGTGGTGAGGCAGGCGTCGGTGTTGGAGGGGTTGCCGTCGTCGCACGCCTCCACCCCGGCCCGGGCGAAGCCGTCGCCGCAGCGGGCGTTGCGGCACATGGCGGTGCAGGCGTCGGTGTTGGCGCCGTTGCCGTCGTCGCACTCCTCCACCCCCGACTGGACGGCGCCGTCGCCGCAGCGGGCGTTGACGCAGCTGTTGCGGCAGGCGTCGGTGTCCACCGCGTTGGCGTCGTCGCACTCCTCGGGGCCGTTGCGCGTCCCGTCGCCGCAGCGCGGGCCGACGGCGGAGCAGGCGGTGTTGCAGAAGCCGTAGGTTCCGTTGCGGGGGCCGTCGTCGCAGGCCTCACCGCCCTCGCGCACACCGTTGCCGCAGGAGGCCGCGCCGACGCGCTCGTAGGCGCCCATGTCGAAGGCCGCGCCGCCGATGCCGTCGCCGTCGAGGGGGCGGAGGGTGTGGTCGAGGTCGTGGTCGGGCGCGCCGGAGGGGGAGGCCGCGTCGATGGCGAAGCTCCCGCTCTGGAGGCGGAAGTCGCGGCCCGCGGCGTTGACGTAGAGGGGGTTGGCGGACATCGACCCTGTGCCCGCGCTGGCGGCGCCGCCGTAGTTGCCCGAGCTGTTGCCCCAGACGTCGGAGTAGGTGACCGAGGGGGCGACGCTGGAGGAGTACACCCCGTAGCTCCCGTGGGAGGTGATGAGGCTGTTGCGCACGGTGGCGCGGGCGCTGGAGCCCGAGACGTACACGCCCGTGCTGCCGTTGCCGTGGAGCGTGCAGTTGGTGAGGGTCACCGCGCCCGCGCCCGAGACGAACACCCCGTAGCTCGACGACGCGGTGACGAGCCCGTTGGTCAGGTCGAGCGCGCCGCCTGATACGGTAGCGGCGTTGCTGTTGGCGTTGGCGTCGAGCGCGTCGAGCGCGTGGGCGCCGCCGCTCACCTGCAGGCCGGTGCTGTTGCCCGTGAGCGTGAGGTCGCTGAGGCGAGTCATCGCCGTCGACTCGAGGGACAGGCCGTAGGAGGCGTCGCGGACCGTCGCGTACTGAAGCGTCAGGCCGGTGGCCCCGGCGGGGACGAGGAGCCCGTGCCAGTTGCCAGCCCCGGCGCTCGTGGCCTGGAGGACGACGCGGTTGGTCGCCGTCCCGACGGCGTCGAGGCGGCCGAGCACCGTGAGCTCCGCGCGCGAGGTGTTGCGCCCCGCCCCCATGAGGTCGGAGGTGGCGAAGCGGAGCACCACGCCGGGCTCCACAGTCACCGTGACGCCGGGCGCGACGGTGAGGTCGCCCGCGACGGTGTAGGGGCTGCCGGCCGCCGTGATGCGGGTGGTGCTCCAGAGGGTGCCGTGGAGGCCCGGCGTCGCGTCGCCGGTGTACGGGAGCGCCCCCATGGCGGCGCCGGCGCTGGCGGAGTTGCGCGCGGGCGAGTTGGACGTGAGGCGGAGGTTGGTGGTGGTGTTGACGAAGAGGGGGTTGGACGAGATGGCGCCGGTGCCCGCGCTCGCGGCGCCGCCGTAGTTGCCCGAGCTGTTTCCCCAGACGTCGGAGTAGGTGACCGAGGGGGCGATGCTGGAGGAGTACACCCCGTAGCTGCCGTTAGAGGTGACGACGCTGTCGCGCACGGTGGCGCGGGCGCTGGAGCCCGAGACGTACACGCCCGTGCTGCCGTTGCCGTGGACGGTGCAGCTGGTGAGGGTCACCGCGCCCGCGCCCGAGACGAACACCCCGTAGGAGCTCGAGCGCAGCACCTGGGCATTGGCCACGGTCAAGCTGCCGCCCGAGACGGTGACGGCGTTCGAGTCGGCGTCGAAGAGGGTGCCGTCCACGAGGGGCGACCCCGCCGTCACGTAGAGCCCCGTGCTGTCGCCGCGGAACTCCCCGCCGACCACCCTCAGCACCGTCCCCGCGGCCTCGTGCTGCGCGCCGTAGGACGCGTCATGGACGCGGGTGTTCTGCAGCAGCACGTTGGCGGCGCCCGGGGCGACGATGAGCCCGTGCCAGTTGCCCGCGCCGGCCGACGCGGCGTGGATCCACACGGTGGAGGCGGGCGTCCCGTTTGCGACGAGCGCGCCCTCGACGAGGATCTCCACCCGCGAGGTGTTGCGCCCGGTCGCGAGGCCGTCGCTGGTGGCGAGGCGCACCTCGGTGCCGGCCTCGATGGTGAGGGTCGAGCCCGCGGGGACGCGGATGTCGCCGTTGATGACGTAGGGGCCGTCGGCCGCCCGCCAGGTCTGGTTGATGATGTTGCCGCCGGCGATCGTAACGAGCGCGTGCGCGTCGGGCGCGGCGGCGAGGAGGGCGGACGCCGCGGCGGCGGCGAGCGCGAAGCGAAGGGGGGGCGGTGCGGGGATCATCGGGGCTTTGTGGTCTCCTGGGGATGTGATGGGCGCCCGGCGCGGGCGCGCGGAGTCTACCCAGGTCGCCGCCCGGGGGAAGGGGCGCGGCCGAACGAAAGGAGCGGGGCGGTGTGGTTCTGACTACAGCGCCGCGCAGGCGTCGCTGGAGGGCGCGTCGGCGTCGAGGGCGGTGAGGCTGCAGCTCCCGTCGGCGCGCACGACCGCGCGGGCGACGCGCCAGAAGGTGTTGGCGCTGCAGTTGCCGCTCGCCGTCCCCGCGAGGGGGCGGCTGGTGTAGACGGCCGCGGGGGTGGTCCCCGAGGCCCCGCAGTAGACGCGCACGGTCGCGACGCGGCCCGCGGCGCGCGCGTAGTGGTGGACCCCGATGGCGTACGACGCGCCGGCGGGGGGCGCGTCGACGCGGATGTTCTCGGGGCCGCCGGCGGTGACGTTGTCGACGTCGAAGGTCGCGCCGAACGACGGCCGCATGTTGGCGTAGTAGCAGTCGCTGGTGGAGAACCAGCGCGTCGCCGTGGCGGCGTCGGCGAGGTGGAGGTCGACGTCGCCGGGGCCGTCCCAGGTGAGCTCCACGCGCAGGCCGCGCGCGTTGGCCGTCACGTCGAACGCGCACGACCGCGCGGCGCCCGCCCCGTCGACGGCGCTGACCTGCACGCGGTACACGCCCACGATGAGGGGCTGGAAGGTCGCCGTCGGGCCGTCGCGGGAGATTGGGCTCCAGCGCGCGGAGGTGTCCCCGCCCGGCGGCGCCGACAGCACCGTCCACTGGTAGCCCGTGAGCTCGCCCGCGGCCGTGACGGAGAGCGCGCGGGTGTCGCCCGCGAACATCGTCACGTCCGCGGGGCACGCGATCGCGCCCGCGCACGCGTCGTCGACGGCGCCGTCACAGTCGTCGTCGAGGCCGTTGCAGCGCTCCGCGCTCGGCGCGCCGGGGGTGCAGGACTGGGCGACGCCGCGGACGCACGACGCGACCGTCCGCTGGCACGCGCCGACGCCGCAGGTGACGTCGCCGAGGCCCTCGTCGACCAGCGCGTTGCAGTTGTTGTCGCGCCCGTCACAGGCCTCCGAGGTGGTGCACGCGACGCACGCGCCCGCGCCGTCGCACTGGCTCGCGATGGGCGGGGCCCAGCGGAGGGAGCTCCCCGGGCGCACCGAGCCGGGGGCGTCGTGGCTCACCTGGTCGAAGCGGGCGCCGTCGCCGCGCTGGATGCCGACGGTGGCGCTGGCGCCGCCGGCCCGCGCGTCGCCGCCCATCGCGCCGTAGACGACGTCGATCGCCTGCGTGGCCTCCTCGAGGATGACCTCGAAGTTGAGCGAGGCGCCGAGGTCGCCGGTGACGCCGCGGTCCTCGAGGTCGACGTCGGACCACTGGACCACGAAGAGGCGCTCGGGGGCGCGGCCGAGCGCGCTCACGCAGAGGCCCGCGGGGCGCGTCTGGAGGTCGTCCCAGAAGGGGAGGATCGCGTCGCCGACCCCCGCCGCGGGGAGCGGAGCGTTGGTCCACGCGGGGGGGGCGGAGGGGAAGGCGAGGAGGCCGTTCACGGACGCGCCCACCTGGGTGTAGGTGGTCCCGTAGAAGCGGAAGGGGAAGGGGAGCGTGAGGTCGACGGCGCTGTCCCTGGCGGCCGCGAGGTCGCGGGTCGCGCCGGGCAGCGAGCACGCGTCGATGAACCCGAGGGGAGAGGCGCCGCGGGTGTAGTCCCCGGCGCCGAGCGCGCAGACCGTCCCCGCGGGGCGCTCGCTCACGCCGACGCAGGTGGGGGCGCCGGTGGCGCAGGTGATCCGGCCGAGGAGGCACGGGTTGCCCGCGTCGCACACGGCGCCCTCGTCGCAGGCCACGCACGCGCCCGTCGGGTCGCAGACGCGGTCGACGCCGCAGGGGGTGCCGACCGGCAGCGGGCCCGCGTCGACGCACAGCGGCATGGCGATGTGGGGGCACGCGATCGCGCCGCGGCGGCAGACGCCCGCGGTGAGGCACTCGCCGCCTTCCTCGCAGCGGAAGGGCGACTCCAGCGGGAGGCAGTTGTACCGCAGCTCCACCGCGCCGAGGGCGGGGGCGAGGTCGCCGTCGGGCCCCGGGTCGAAGCGGGCGGTGAGCTCGACGAAGCGCGCGTGGGCGAGGCCGTGCATCGCGCCCTCCAGGGTGTCGCCGAGGTCGTAGCCCGTGGTGAGGGGCGTCGGGCCCGCGGCGCGCGGGGCGTCGGGCAGGCGGATGGGCGTCGCGCGGAGGAGCCCCGCGGCGGTGTCGGCGGCCCGGAGCTCCATGCGAACGGACGCGCCGGGAGGGACCAGGGAGGTGAAGTGGAGCCGACCCCAGGTGGGGGCGGTCCCCAGCCCGGACCGGGGGCAGGTCGCCTGGAAGACGCGGCGCCAGAGGCCCTGCTCGCAGGCGCGGTCGTTGGCGTAGGGGGTCCAGCGGAGGCGCGTCCCGGCGGTGATGACGCCCGGGGTGTTGAAGGCCACGAGGTCGAAGCGGGCGCCGCCCCCCTCCTGCACCCCGACGGTGGCGCTGGCGCCCGTGGCCCGCTCGTCGGCCCCCTGCATCGTGCGGTAGAGCACCTCGGTGGTCTGCTCGGCCTCGCTGAGCACCACCTCGAAGGTCAGGTGGGTGGCGGCGTCGGGGGCGGGGTAGAAGCCGGCGTCGTTCCATTGAAAGACGGCGCGGCGGTCGGGGGCGGTACCGACCACGGCCACGCACACCCCGGCGCGGAGCACGAGGTCGTCCCAGAAGGCGAACACCGTGTTGGGCGCGCTCGGGGCTGGGAGCGTGGTGTTGGTCCACGGGAATGAAGCCGCTGCAAACTGGAGCATTCCGTTCGAAGAGACGTTGACGCTCCGATAGGGGACACCCCAGTACGAGAAGGCGAAGGGGAGGGCCACGGGCGCGGTCGCGTCGTCGGCCGCGGGGAGCACCACGACGCTGCCGGGGGCGGCGCAGGCGTCGATCCACGGGGCGCTGGAGGTCGAGCGGAGGTAGGGGCCGCCGGGGCGGTTCTCGCAGGCCGGCTGGAGCCCGCCGGCGCCCGTCCCCGAAGGACAGAACACGGCGGGCGGGAGGTCGGAGGGCGTGAGCCGGTCGGAGCCGGGCGGGAGCGGGTCTGCGGGCTCGGGGCAGTCCACGATCTGCTGGCAGCTCGGGTCGCACTCGCCGGGGCAGTTCAGCGGGGCGCCGACGTAGCGGTGGCTGTCGTCGATGGGCTCGCAGGCCGACCACGCCCCGCCGCGGCAGGTGCGCTGGCCGAGGCGACAGATTCCCTCCGGGCCGTTGGCCGTGGTTCCCGTCGCGACGTTGCAGGCTACGGGCGCGGCCGTCTCCGCGCAGGGGCACCCGGTGGACGGGCGCAGGCACGCGCGGCACTGGTTGGTGAGGCGCGGGTCGTCGTCGTCGCAGTCGGGACCGCGCGGGCACGCGGCGCCGAAGCCGTCGCCGTCCCGATCGACGCAGGGCGCCGGGGACGCACCGCCGGAGAGGCCCGCGTCCCCGGCGCTTCGGAGCGACGCGGGGGCCATCGTCGCGACGTCTCCGCAGGCCACCAGCAGCGCCGCGCAGGCGATGAGTCTCACCAGGGATCGGGCACCGAGCATTCAGGTCCTCCGGTCGGGTTGACGGTGCGCGGACGTCGGCGCCTCGCCGCCCGCGGCGTCGGCCGTGTGTGCAGCGGCGCGACATCAGGGACGGTGTGTCATGAGGGCGACGGCGGCGATGGCGGTCGTGGCTTCCTATGGCCCATTACACACGACACAAACCCGATGAAAAGAGGAACCGTGTTGAAAAACACCTGAATGGAAAGGGTGTTGGCGCCCATCTGCAGTGAGGTGGGTGCGCGTGGGGGCAGCGTCTATCCCGACTTATGCTGTGCATTGAATGCACAGACGCCCGGAGCGGCGCGGCGACGCGTCAGGTCGGTTCGCTCGGAGCGGTCGTCGCGGGCAGCGCGATTTCGTGGCGGAGGCCGCCGTCCTCCACCCAGAGCGCCCCGTCGTCGGGCGCGACCCCGATCAGCCGCGCGCCGCGCCATCCACGCGTACTGCGCGCGCCTCGATGAAGCGCCCCATGATGGGCCGGGCGTACGCGGTGTTGCCGCCGCCGTTGTTGCGCACGTCGATCACGAGCGCGCGTCCGTCGCGTGGCTCGGCCCAGAGGTCCCGCCCCGGGAGCCGGCGGTCGCCGTCGATGTGCATCTTCGCGTGGGTGTGCGGGTCGTAGAGCTCGTCGAGGGCCGCGACCACCACGCGGAGGAAGGCGACGCCGTCGGTGGCGCCGACGACCTGCGGGCGGTAGCGCTCGCGGACCCGCTCCCACGCGACGCGCTTCTCGCCGAAGAAGCAGTAGTGGTCGCGGACGAACGCCCAGAGCTGATCGAAGTCGGCCACGAGCTGCGACGAGAGGAAGTGGAGCGCGTCGGAGCGGTTCGGCTCGGCCGGTGGGGGCGTCGGGCGCGCGGCGCAGGAACAGGTGAGTACAAGCGCCACCCACGCGGCGCGCGATGACTCCGGGCGCGTGGGGAGGGGGGAGGCTCACGCGGCGGTTCTATGCGGGGCGGCGGAGGGGGGTCAAGGCTCGCGCTCAGCGAGCGCGCATGCGGTTGTTGCGGGGGTTGTGCTCCAGCTCGGCGAGGCCGAGCGCTTCGAGGAGGGGCGGGAGGTACATCCCAAAACGCCCGCGCAGGCCCTTCTTCTGCCCGTACCAGCCGCCGACGGGGTTGTCCGCGGCGCGGCCCCACGCCTCCACCGTGCCCGCCGCGGCCTCCTTCTGCTCGTCCGCCGCGCCGAGCGCGACCCAGTCGGCGCGGGCCTTCAGCATCGCGTGGAGGTCGTCGACCGCGCGGGCGAGGTACTTCAGCGTGGTGGTCCCGACCTGGCAGACGAGCATCGGCGGGGTGACGGCGTCGTCGCGGTAGAGGGTGTAGTCGGCCGTGAGCGGAGGCGTCTTGAGGCGCCAGGGGTCTTCCTTCGTGCCGGTGCCGGACCAGTGCTTCGTCATGGTGATCGCTCCTCGCGGCGCGTCGGAGTGCGCGCCCGCGACGCGGAGGGTCGCCGAGGCGGGAGGCGCCCGTCTTGTACGAACAGGACGACGTTGGGCGCGAAGTCCGAGGGCGCGGCGGGGGGGAAGTAGCCCCGGTAGCCACGCGGGACGCCGCCGGTGAAGCGCCGGAAATCTTTGATGAAGTGCGCCTGATCGAAGTACCCGCAGCGGGCGGCGACGTCGGCGAGGGCGCAGCCCGGGTCGCGCATCAGGGCGCGCAGCGCGGACTGGAACCGCAGCACCCGCGCGACCGCCTTGGGTGCCACGCCGAGGTGGCGCGCGAAGAGCCGCCCGAGTTCGCGCGATGACACCCCCGTGGCCTCTGCAGCCTCAGCGACCGTGGCGCCGCCGTCGGAGCTCACCAGCGCCGCGAGGGCGCGGTCGAAGCGCCGCCGCGCCGCGTCCTCGAAGCGCGCGCGGAGGAAGAAGGCGTCAAGGAGCGCCGCGCGAGCGTCGAGACCCGCGGCGTCGCGGAGCGCCCCTTCGAGCGCGGTGGCCTCCGGGCCGAGCACGTCGGCGGGCGGAGGGGTCTGCTCGGTCCAGGGGGCGAGCGGCGCACGGACGAAGGGCCCGAGGCCGCCGAGGCGGAAGCGGACGCCGCAGACCTCCACCGCGCCGCGCTGCGTGATGCGGATGGGGTGGAGCCGCTGGGCGTCGAGGGTGGAGCGGCGCACGCGGCGGGCGACGCCGAGCGCCTCGCGGGTGTAGGGGGCGCCGAAGTTGAAGACGAGGTCGGCGCGGGCGTCGACGAAGACGTCCACGCGCAGGTCGACGGGCCCGCTTCCATCGGGCGCGACGGACCAGTAGTGCTCGATGAAGGGCCGCAGCGGGGCGGCGGGCGGGCGCAGATCGTACATCGTCGGGTAGCGCGGTGGCGCCGCCTCAGCGGTCGGGGAAGGGGGCGGTCGGCGGGGCGAAGGAGCCCGTGTAGCGCGCGACCCCGCGGGTGACCCGCACCTCGTCGATGGACCCGTTGAACCACGGCTGCACGCCGCCCGAGTAGCCGCCGACGACGAGGTAGTCGTTGGACTGCGAGCTCAGGCGACCGGCCCGTTCGAGGGTCACCGCGCCGTCGATGAACCAGCGGTACGTGGCGCCGTCGTAGGACAGGGCGACGTGGTGCCAGCCCTCGGGGACGGTGCCCGCGGCGGTCCCGGTGAAGTCCCAGGGGAGCACGCCGTTGACCCAGACGTAGAGCGTCCGCGCGTCTTTGATGGCCATCACGAGGCCGAAGGAGTCGCAGCTGAAGACGGTCCCCGTGCCGTTGACCCACGCCTCCAGGGTGAAGGCGTCGGCTCCCTCGAAGACGAGCTCCCGCGCGCGCGGCGCCACCACGAGCTGCGCCCCGCTCCCGTCGAAGGCCGCGCCGCCGGCGCCGAAGCGCGCGGTGGTCCCGATGCTGGCGGCGCCGTCGGCGCGGACGGTGTGGCCGCCCACGTCGACGAAGGAGCGCCCGCCCGCGGGGCCCTCCATGTGGAGGAGCACGACCACGCCGGCGAAGGAGGGGTCGACGCCCGCCGCGTCGGCGTCCACCGCCGCATCGACGGCGTCCGTGGTGGAGGCGTCGACGGCGTCCGGCGCAATGACGTCGACCGCGGGCGCGTCCATCGCAGGTGCGTCCATCGCGGGTGCGTCGGCGCCGAGGTCGGTGGCGACGTCGGCGCTGGCCTCCGGTCCGCTGTCCGCGCTCGCGTCGAGGGCGGCGTCTTCGGCCGCGTCCGGCGGGGGCGTCGCGTCGAGCGCCGCGTCGGCGCCGACCTCCGGGCTCGCGTCGGGCGCAGCGTCCTCGGCCGCATCGGGGGCAGCGTCGACCTCGGCGTCACTCGCCGCGTCCGCGCCGCCCTCCGCGGCGACGTCGGGGCCCGCGTCGTCGGCGTCGGCGCCGACCTCCGCTGCGGCGTCCGGCCCGTTGTCGCCGGCGGCGTCCGGCGACGCGTCGGCGGGCTTCGCGCGGTCCTGCGTCGCGGCGTCGCCGTTGGGGGTCTGCGGCTCCGACGAACAGGCCGCGACGAGGAGCGCGGCGCCGAGCAGGCGCCGGAGGGAGGTTCGCATGGGCTACTTGGATGCACCGCGCGGCGAAGCGATGTCAACGGCGGCCGCCGTGCCGCGGTGTTGGGCACATCGGCGACGGCGTCGTCGAGGGCTCTCAGTCGCGGCCCGCGTCGCGGGGGCAGAAGGTGATCGCGGGGTTGGTCGAGCAGTCGAAGTCGTTGCAGTCGACGAAGCCGTCGCAGTCGTTGTCGACGGCGTCGCGGCACACGGCGGCGGCGTTCTCGAGCCCGCGGCAGGTGCAGTCCGTCCGGAAGGGGCGGCACGACCCGACGCAGGAGCAGTTGCGGTCGTCGCAGTCGACGAAGCCGTCGCAGTCGTCGTCGAGGCCGTTGGTGCACGCGGCGAGGGAGTCCTCCGTCCGCGGCACGCACGACGGGTCGACGTCCCGCGGGACGCCGCCGTCGCGCGGGCACACGGTGACGGCGGCGCCCATCGTGCAGCCGAAGTCGGGCAGCGTCACCCCGCCGCAGTCGATGTAGCCGTCGCAGTCGTCGTCGAGGCCGTTGCTGCACGCCGCGTTGGAGTCCTCGGCGCCGCGCGGCACGCACGCGACGTCCGGGGCGGGGCCCGCGTCGCGGCAGACCGTGACGGCGGCGCCCATCGTGCAGCCGAAGTCGGGGAGCGTCACCCCGCCGCAGTCGACGAAGCCGTCGCAGTCGTCGTCGAGGCCGTTGCTGCACGCCGCGTTGGAGTCCTCGGCGCCGCGCGGCACGCACGCGACGTCCGGGCCCGCGTCGGGCACGCAGAACACCGCGCACCCGAGGTCGCGGCAGTCGGTGGTCCCGTCGCAGTCGTCGTCGCGGCCGTTGGTGCACGCGGCGGCCGAGGACTCCGGCTGCGCGGCGCACACGTCCATCGGGGGCGGGAGGTCGGGGGTGACGTCGGGCGCCGGGGTGTCGATGGTCACGTCGGGCGTCGCGGGCGTGTCGGGCGTGTCCGACGCGTCGCTCGTGTCGTCGGAAATCGTCGCATCGAAGGGCCGCACGCCCACGATGCTGCTCCCGGAGCACGCGGAGAGCGTCGCCCCGAGGAGCGCCAACGCGAGCCGCAACCGTACCGTCTCGTTCCGCATCGCCACCGCATCACCTCCACTGAAGGATGAATTCATGGCGATGGGACGTCGCCGCGCGGCCCGGCG
>Ga0073899_10003296_pt1 | contig 14321 bp, 12 predicted proteins | sample KloWWTmetaKNB5Ph_FD_88975 | JGI IMG/M metagenome (GOLD analysis project Ga0073899, IMG submission 88975) | Active sludge microbial communities from Klosterneuburg, Austria, studying microevolution and ecology of nitrifiers - Klosterneuburg... | ecosystem: Engineered > WWTP > Aerobic digester >... | reverse complement strand
GATGATCCATGCCGGCGTCTATCTGCTGCTGCGCCTGGCGCCGCTGCTCGAACAGGTGCCCGACCTGATGGCGGCGCTGGTCGTCGTCGGCGCCCTGACCGCGGTCTACGCCTGGCTGTGCGGACTGGTGCAGAGCGACGTCAAGTCCGCGCTGATCTTCGCGACGGTCTTCCAGGTGGCGCTGATGTTCGTCGCCATCGGCCTCGGGTGGACGACGCTGGCCGCCATTCACCTTTGCCTGCATGCGGCGTGGCGCGCCTGGCAGTTCCTGCTGGCGCCGTCGTGGCTGGCGCTGACCGCGGGGCGGCCGAAGCCGGCGCCGTTCTGGCTGCGCCGCTGGCAATGGCTGTATGGCGCGGCCATCGAGCGCTTCTGGCTCGACCGGCTGGGCTTCACGCTGCTGGTCAAGCCGACCGCGGCGTTCGCCCAGGACATTCGCGGTTTCGAGGAGCATTTCATCGATCGCGCGCTGGGCGAGCCGGGGCGCGGCCAGCCGCTCTCCGCCGGGCGCCCGCTGATCGTCGGCGACGGCCTCGCCGGGCGGGCGCTGGCCAGCCTGGCCGAACGCCTGCAGCGACTGGAGACGCACCTTTCGCTGCGCGGTCGCGGCGGGGTGGCGGAACGGCTGCTGCTGCGGACCGGCGGCTATCTGCGGGTCGTGGAAAACCTGCTCGAGCAGCCGCGCTACCTGATGATGGCGGTGATGGCGACCTTCGTGGTGATCCTGTGACCGGCGGTTTCCGCGAAATCCTCTGGTTCGCGGAGGGCGGAGCGCCGCTGCTGGCAATCCTGCAGCTGCTGCCGCTGGGCGGCGCCGCCGTCGTCTTCGCCCTCAGGGAAAGGACGGCGGCGGTCGTCGCCGGCAAGGCTTTCGCCCTGGCCGAACTGCTCCTGTGCATCGTCATCGCCGGCCGGATCGCCCCCGCGTCGGCGAAGCTGCAACTGGCCGAGCGTTTCGCTCCGCTCGGCTACCATGTCGCGGTCGACGGCCTGAGCATCGTCCTGCTGCTGGTTGCGGCCCTGCTGACCGTGTTGATGACCTTCTACGGGATGAGTCGCGGCATGATCTCGCCGGGCCGCCTGTTCGCCGTGCTGCTGGTCGCCGAGGCCGGGCTGGCCGGCATGCTGGTGACGCTCAATGTCGCCTGGTTCGCGCTGTTCTCGGCGCTCGAGCTGTCGGCGGTGACCTATCTCCTGCGGCGCTGGGCGTCGTCCCGCGCCGAGACGCAGGCGCTGGCCCGCTTCGTCCAGTATCAGTCCTTCGGCCTGGCGCTGTTCGTCGCCGGCTGCGTCGTTCTCGGCTGGGGCCACGCCGCCGCCCGTGGCGGCCGCTGGAGCTTCGACCTCTTCGAGCTGGCCGGAGCGGCGCCGGCCGGCCGTTTCCAGACGCTGGCCTTCTATCTCCTGTTCTACGGACTGGCGGTGCGCACGCCGCTCTTCCCGCTGCACGGCTGGCTGCCCAACATGGCCCAGCACGGCCTGATCGCCGTCGCCCCGGCGCTGATGGTCGGCGTCAAGGTCGGCATCTACGGCATGCTGCGTTTCGTGCTGCCGCTGACCCCGGCCGCCGTCGTCTACTGGCAGCCGTATGTCATCGGCTTCGCCATGGCCGGAATCTTTTTCACGGCGGCGCTCGCCTTCCTGCAGACCAACCTGCGGCGCCTGCTGGCCTTCGCCGTGGTCAGCCACACCAGCCTGCTGGTGATCGGCGTCTTCAGCCTGCACGAGGCGGGAATCCAGGGCGCCGTGCTGCTCGCCGCCAACTTCGGGCTGGCGGTCACCGGCATGTGGTTCGTCGTCGGTTTCGTCTTCCGCCGCACCGGCACCACCGAACTGGGCGAACTCTCCGGGCTGTTCGAACGCATTCCCTTCCTCGCCGTCGCCTTCCTGATCTTCGGCCTGGCCATCGTCGGCATGCCGGGAACCCCCGGTTTCGACGCCGCCCACCTGATCCTCGAGGCGTCGATCGACACCTTCGGCGCCCTGTCGACGGTGGCGGCGGCGCTCGGCAACGTCGCCGCCGCCGGTTTCCTGCTCTGGGCCTTCCAGCGCGCCTTCCTGAGCCAGGGAAAACAGGGTTCCCCGGACGTCGACCGCACCACGTCCATGGAATATCTGGTGTGCGGAATCGCGCTGCTGGCGATGCTGGCCATCGGCTTCTTCACCGAGCCCTGGCTGTATCTGACCGAGGCCGCCAGCAAGAGCCTGGCGGCGCGTTTCGTGCGATGAGCCGGCACCTGCTTTCACTCCTCGTGTTCCTGCCGCTCGCCGGCGCTGCCGTCCTCTGGCTCCTCCCGGCGCGCGCGGCGCGCGGCCTGACGGCGCTCGTCATGCTGGCGACGCTGGCGGCGGCGAGCGCGGCGCTCGTCGCCTTCGATCCGGCCGGTGCGCGCTTCCAGCTGCTCGAGCGCGTGCTCTGGGTGGCGAGCCTGAACGTGCATTACCAGGTGGGAGTCGATGGCCTGTCGGTGCTCTTCCTGCCGGCGACGGCGCTGCTCTTCCTCGCCGGCCTGGTGGCCTGCTGGAACCTCGTGCACGACGCGCCGCGCCTGCACTACAGCCTGCTGCTGCTGTTGCAGGGCGCGACCCTGGGCATCTTCTGCGCGCTCGACACGGTACTCTTCTTCCTGTTCTGGGAACTGACCCTGCCGCCGGTCTACTTCCTGCTCGCCCGCTGGGGTGCGACGGCCGGCAGCGCCCGTGTCGCGGCGCGCTATTTCCTGATGATGCTGGCCGGCGGCGTGCCGCTGTTGCTCGCCTTCGTGCTGCTCGCCGCCAGCCAGCCGGCGCCGGCCTTCGACCTGCCGGCGCTGCTGGCGAAGCCCTTGCCGCAATCGACCCAGTACGCCGTCTTCTTTCTCTGCCTGGCGGGCTTCGCCGTGAAGGCGCCCCTGGTGCCGCTGCACACCTGGCTGCCGCAGTTCGCGCTGGCGGCCCCGGGATCGCTGACCGCGCTGCTGGCCGGGCTCAAGGTGGGGGCCTACGGGCTGATCCGCTTCGCCATTCCGCTGGCCCCCGCCGCCGCGCAGGATCTGCACTGGCTGCTTGCCGGCCTCGGCACGCTGACCCTGATCTACGGCGCGGTGGGCATTCTGGCGCAGAGCAACCTGCGGGTCGGGCTGGCCCATGCGAGCATCTGCCACGTCGGGCTGGCGATGCTCGGGCTGGCCGCGTTCACGGCGCAGGGGGTGCAGGGGGCGGTAGCGCTGCTGCTCAGTTTCTCGCTGTCCACCGGCGGCGCCTTCGTGCTCCTCGAGTTCCTGCGCCAGCGCACCGGGTCGACCGACATCAACGGCCTCGGCGGGGCCGCCGCGACGATGCCGCTGCTCGCCAGCGGTTTCCTGATCTGCGGCCTGGCCGGCGTCGGCATGCCGGGCACCAGCAGTTTTCCCGGTGAATTCATGCTGATCCTCGCCGCCCTGCGGAGCCATGCCGGCGCCGGCATGGCGGCGCTGTTCGGGCTGGCCATCGCCGCCGCCGGCTTCCTGGCGCTCTACCGCCAGGCCTTCTTCGGCCGGGCAACGCGTCGCGAGGTGCTTGAAGCCGAAGACCTGCGGCCACGGGAACGGGTGGTGCTGGTGATCCTGATCGCCCTGATCGGCGCTATCGGCCTATATCCCGGGCCGTGGCTGGAAATCGTGCGGCCGGCGGCGGAGGCGTGGGCCGCCGGCCTGCGGCGCTGAGGGACAGTGCGGAACACCTTTCAGGTCAGGCGCCCGGCCCAGCGTTCGCTCCCTTGACGGACGACCTCTTCCAGCGCGCCTTCGCGCATGTAGCAGTCGCGAACCTCGCTGGCGCCGTTGCGCCCCTGCAGGACCTCGGTGCGCAGCAGGTTCAGCGCTTCGGTCGAGCCGAGATCGTAGGCATGCACCTCGACGATGGCCATCGTCCGCAGGATGTCGTCGCGGATGACGCGCTGTTCGGCGCTGCCGGGAACGACCAGCGTGCCGTCATAGCCGAAGCGGCAGGCCTGGAAACGGTTGAAGGTATAGACCAGGTAATCGTCCTCGCGCGGCTCGACCGGCCGTTCCTCGAGCAGATAACGCGCCAGGGCCTGGGCGTAGGCGGCGATCTGCGCGGCCCGGTCGACGGTCAGCGGCGTGTCCATCACGCGCAGTTCGATGGTGCCGAATTCGGGCTTGGGACGGATGTCCCAATAGAAATCCTTCATGCTCTTGACGACGCCGGTGGCGATCATCTTGCGGAAATAGGCGGAAAAGTCGTCCCAGGTCAGGACGAAGGGCGCGCGTCCGCTGAGCGGGAAGGCAAAGACCGAATTGAGTCGCGCGGACTGGAACCCGGTGTCGAAGCCCTGCACGAAAGGTGAAGAGGCGGACAGGGCGATCAGGTGCGGGATGTAGCGCCCGAAGGCGTGCAGCAGCCACAGCGCCTGGTCCGGGCAGGCGCATCCGATGTGGACATGCTGGCCGAAGATCGTGAACTGCTTGGCCAGATAGCCATAGAGTTGCGAAAGGTGGTGGAAGCGCGGGGCATCGAAGATCGCCTGCTGTCCCCAGTGCTGGAAGGGATGGGTGCCGCCCCCGGAGAGCAGGATGCCGAGGCGGTCCGCCTGTTGCACCAGGGTGTTCCGGATGCTGAACAACTGGGACAGGGCATCGTTGTAGTCGCGGCAAATGCCGGTCGACAGCTCGATCATCGAATCGGTCATTTCCGGCTTGATGTCCCCCGGATGCTGACGGCGGGCCATTTCGCGCAACAGGTCCGGGGCCGCGCCGATCAGGTTGTAATCCTGGCTGCCGACGATCTGCAGTTCCAGTTCGACGCCCAGGGTCAACGGCGCGGACTGCGAGAAGTTCGGCAGTTCGCTCTCGGTATCTTCACTCACGGCGTTCTCCGCTCCACTTGAGACACAATGCCACGATCACCGGGCCGGCCAGTTCCATGATCGCCGCCGCGCTCATCGCGACCGGGACCATGGTGCCCTGCAACTGCGGGTAGATGCGTCCGATTTCGGCGGCGGCCACCATCACCGGCCCGGCCGCCGGCGAGAGCGCGAGGCCGAGCAACAGGCCCTGGCGCCAACTGATGCCGGCCGGCCGCGCCAGCAGCAGGATGCCGCACAGCTTGGCCAGACTGCGCGCCGCGATCAGGACGAGGGCGAGGAAACCGCCGGTCAGCAGGTGCTCGATCCGGATCTGCGCGCCGACGACGAGGAAGAGCATGACCACCAGCACGCCGCCGACCGAGCCGAAATGGCGCGGGAATACCCAGGCCCGCGGTGTGGCATTGCGCAGGACGATGCCGGCGAACAGCATGCACAGGGTGACGGGCAGGCGCAGGGCTTCGATCACGCCGATGGTCATCAGCACCAGGCCGAGCAGCACCGCGGAGGCGTACTCGTCGCGCAAGCGCAACCAGCGATCGAGCCGGCTGACCGCCTCGGCCAGCAGCATGCCGACGAGCAGTCCGCCGCCGAGCAGGTAGAGGGGATGGGTGATCGCCAGCACCCAGTCGTCGCTGTAGCGGTGGTGCAGCACACCCAAGGTCAGATTGACGGTGACGACGGCGTAGATGGTGTTGAGCGCCGTCAGGATCAGCAGGCGGGTGCTCACCTGACCCTGCGCATTGCTCTCGGCGACCACGCGCATGACGACGGCGGGCGAGGTGGCCATGCCGATCGCGGCGAGCAGCACGGCGGGTTCGGCCGCCAGGCCGAGATGGCGGCTGACCAGGAACACCGCGGCGAAGGCGGCCAGCGATTCGCAGAGGCTGGTCACCAGGAGCCAGCGGTTGTTGCGCAGCCAGCGCAGATCGACACGGCTGCCGAGTTCGAAGAGCAGGATGGCGAGGGCGACGTCGAGTCCACGGTGCAGCCATTCGCCGTGCTCGGCGATCAGCGGGTCGCCCGCCAGCGCCGCGACCACCATGCCGACGATCGGGTAGGCGGTGATTCTCGGCAGACCGAGATGATGACGCACCCATTCGCCGGCGAGCGCGGCGCCGACGACCGCCAGCGCGACCCACAGCAAGGGTCCGATCGCCAGCGGCCAGTCGGGGAGGAAGAAAGCGGAAGGGTTCATTGCGGATACGTTGAGGGTTGTCGGGCGCTACCGAGAGGAAGAGAATGAGGCTTTCGGGAAATTATCCCCCTTCCGGCCAAGGAGTTCACCATGAAACGTACGCTCAAGATCGGTCTGTCCGCCCGGCTGCTGCACCCGCGAGCGGGCGGCAAGGGCCTCGAGAGCAAGACGCTGCAATACCTCGAGCAGTCGGTGGCGCAATGGATCATGGCGCGGGACGTGCTGGTCTTCATGATTCCTTCCATCACCCGGGACGGCATGCTCGACCGCAGCGTAATGCGCCTGAGCGACTACGCCAAGAATCTCGACGGGCTGGTCCTGCAGGGCGGCGCCGATATCAATCCGGCAGCCTACGGTGAAACGGAGTTGCGCCCGGAATGGGCCGGCGACCGGACGCGCGACATGTACGAGATGGAATTGTTGCACGAGTTCCTCGAGTGCGGGAAGCCGGTTCTCGGCATCTGCCGCGGCGCCCAGTTGATCAATGTCGCCATGGGCGGCGCGCTCTATCAGGACATTCCGTCGCAACTCCCTGAATCCACGGAACATCTTGCGGAAGCCTACGATCGCCATGTGCATGGCGTCGTTCTGGAGCCAGGGGGGTTGCTGGAAAGGCGGCTGGGAAGTCCGGCCGAGTGCAAGGTCATCTCGATCCACCATCAAGGCATCCGCACCCTCGGGCGCGAGCTGATCGTCGAGGCGCGAGCGGAAGGCGACGGGATGATCGAGGCCATTCGCGGCACCGGGCGAAATTTCCTGCTCGGCCTGCAATGGCATCCGGAATTCCGGCGACCGGGCGACGAGGGCATCCTCGATTGCCTGCCTCTGCTCGAAGCCTTTCTCGACGCCGCCCGCAGCCGGCGCTGGCTGTAGCGATCCTGCCCCTGAGCGGGCCCGCGGGCCATGGCGTGCGGCCGCCGATGCGGCTTGCCCGCCTGCCGCGGCGGTGGCTGGTCCGCGGTGTTCCGGGCGGCGCGGGTCAGGGCTCGGCGTCGATGAAGTGCAGCAGATCCCTGGCGAAGCGCTCGCGCTGCCATTGGTGCGGCGAGTGATCGGTGCCTTCGTAGATGTGCAGGATGGCGTCGGGGATTTCGCGGGCGACATAGCGCGCCGCGTCGTTGCTGTAAAAGTTGCTCTGGCCGCCATAGACGAGCATCGCCGGGATGTCGATCCGGCGCAGGACATCGCGGTAGTCGGCGGCGGTCAGGCTTGCCCAGCAGGCGATCAGCGGGGACGGGTCCTGGGCGCGCAGCGCCGAACGTGAGCGCTCCCAGCCGCTGGTGCCGGCCAGGTATTTTTCCCGGGCGCGCTCGTTGAGGCCGAAGGCCGTCAGCTTGAGCACGCCTTCGGCGAAGTCCTCGGCCAGCCAGGTCATCAGTTCGTGCGCCTTCTCCGGGCCGAAATCGCCGTAGATGCCGTGCTCCCAGCCCGGTTCGGTGATGAGCTTGGGCGACTGGTCGATGATGCACAGCCGCGACAGGCGCCCGGTTCCGTAATCCCGGATGTACTGCCAGAGGGTCAGGGCGCCCATCGAGTGGCCGACCGCCGCCACTTTGGCGAGCCCGTAATGATCGAGCAGGTTGGCGAAATCCCGGGCCATCCGTTCGGCGGTCGGCGCATCGCCATGGTCCGCCGGGTGGCCGCCGTGGCCGCGGGCGTCCCAGCGATAGACGCGGTGGCGCCGGTTGAGGTCGTTGAGGAAGGGCGCCCACTCGTGATGACTGGCGGTCCAGCCATGCAGCATGACGATCGGCGGTCCCTCGCCGGAAACCCGGACATGAATCTTGGCGCCGTCGTCGGCGATGAAGTGGGACATGGTGGCGCTGTGCGTGGTGAGGCCGGAAGTATAATCCGGCCTCCGGAACGGAGGGTAAGGGAATGTTCGACTGGCGGGATTACGGCAACGGGATCGTTGCATTCGACGCAGGCTACGTGCGGCCAATTCTGGCCGCGATCCACCTCGTCGTCGAGGCCGGGCGGGTGGCTTTCATCGACACCGGCAGCAACGATGCCCTGCCCAATGTGCTGGCCATGCTGGACAGGCTGGGGCTCGATGGCGCCGCGGTCGACTACGTCATCCTGACCCATATCCACCTCGACCACGCCGGCGGGGCCGGCAGCATGATGGCGGCCTTTCCCGGCGCCCGCCTCGTCGTCCATCCGCGCGGCGTCCGCCACATGGCCGAGCCGGCCCGCTTGGTGGCCGGGGTCGCCGCCGTCTATGGCGAGGAGTACGTCCGGCGGGTCTATGGCGAGATCGTCCCGGTTCCCGCCGAGAGAATCATCGCGGCGCCGGACGGCCACGTCGTCTCGCTCGCCGGTCGCGAACTGCTGTGCCTCGACACCCCGGGTCACGCCCGGCACCACATCTGCATCGTCGATCGCCGGACCGGCGGGATCTTCAGCGGCGACCTGTTCGGGCTGTCGTATCGCGAGCACGATGTCGCGGGGCGCCCCTTCATCTTTCCTACGACCACGCCGACCCAGTTCGAGCCGGCGGCCATGCATGCCTCGGTCGACCGCCTGCTGTCGTTCGCTCCCGAGGCGATCTATCTGACCCACTACAGCCGGGTGCGCGATGTGGCGGCGTTGGGCGCCGACCTCCACCGGCGCCTCGACGCCATCGTCGCGATGGCCGAGGGCGTGGCGGGATCGGGCGAGCAGCGCCATGGCGCGCTGAAGGACGAACTGACCCGTTACCTGCTGGCCGAGCTGCGCGCGCACGGCTGCCCGCTGCCCGAAGGGCGCGCGCTGGAGATCTGGGAAGCCGACCTCGAACTCGACGCCCAGGGACTCGCGGTCTGGCTGGATGGCCGGGAGCCGGCCTAACGCCGGCGCCAGAACAGGACGAGCATGATGACGGCGATGGCCAGCATCAGGCCCGTTGCGTAGTAGAAGCCGGCGGGGCGCTCCAGCCACGGCATGACCTGGAAGTTCATGCCGAAGATTCCGGCGAGCAGCGACGCCGGCATGAAGACGGTGGCGACCACGGTCAGCGTCCTGACTTCGAGATTCACCCGGTTGCTGACCGTCGTCAGATGGATGTCGAGCAGCCCGGTCGCGAGTTCGCGCAGGTCGTCGAGCGATTCGACGATATGCACGGTGTGGTCATAGACATCGCGCAGATAGACCTGGATTTCCGGCCCGAAAAAATGCGCATGCTCGCGATGCAGGCTGCCAAGAAGCTCGCGCAGCGGATAGACGTTGCGGCGCAGCCGGGAGACGCAGCGCTTGAACTGGTGGATCTTCTCGGGAACCTCCCGGCTGGCGCCTTCGAGGATGTCGGCCTCGAGGTCTTCCGCGTAGTCGTCCAGTTGCTCGATCACGGCGAAATAGCTGTCGACCAGCGCATCCATCAGCGAATAGGCCAGCATGTCGGGCGCCGCGCCGCGGAGGTTTCCGCGGTCGGAGCGCAGGCGCTGGCGAACCGGCTCGAAGATCCCGGTCGGGCGTTCCTGGAAGCTGATGAGGTAATCCGCTCCGATGACCAGGCTGATCTGGTCCTGCACGACGTCGAGCGGCTCGCTGCTGACTTCGTAGCGGTGCAGGACGACGTAGAGGTAGTCGTCGTAGGCATCGATCTTCTGCCGCTGGTTGTTGTTGAGAATGTCCTCGAGGACCAGCGGGTGCCACCGGAAGGCGGCGCCGATGGCGGCGAGGTCCGCTGCATCCTGAAGTCCATGGATGTTGCCCCACAGGGTCGAGTTCTCGCGCCGGTAGGCAACCAGCGCGGCGGCGTCGGGCAGCGCGGCCTCGGTCAACGCCGCGGGGCCGAAGTCGAGGACCGAGATTCCGGGCGTCGCCGTCTTGGTTTCGCCGATATGCACCAGTGAACCCGGCGGCAGGCCGGCCTTGCGCGAGCGCGGTTTCGTCGGTTTGCGCATTGGCTTACCTCGTCAGCAGTTGAATGGCGTGCGCGGCGGCGGCCATGCCGAAGACCGAGGTCACGCAGACCGAGGAGCCGAATCCGGCGCAGCTGAGGCCCGCCGGCGCCGGTGCTGCGGCGCAGCTTGCCGGCACGGCGGGGTAGCGCAGGGCTTCGGTCGAGAAGACCGCGGCGACGCCGAACTTCCTGCGGCTGTCGCGCGGGAAACCGTACTCGCGGCGCAGCAGCGAGCGAACCCTGGCGAGCAGGGGGTCCTGCACGGTGAGCGCCAGGTCGGCGAGCCGCACCTGGGTCGGGTCGGTCTGCCCGCCGGCGGCGCCGGCGACGACAATGGGAATCTCCTGGCGCCGGCAGTGGGCGATCATCGCCGCCTTGGCGCGCGCCTGGTCGATGGCGTCGATCACGACATCGAAGTGCGGCGGCAACAGCTCGGCCACATTCTCGGGCGTCACGAAATCCTCGATGCCGGCGACCCGGCAGTCCGGGTTGATCGCGCGGATGCGCTCGGCCATCGCGTCGACCTTGGCCTTGCCGTAGATGTCGCCGAGGGCATGAACCTGGCGGTTGGTGTTGGATTCCGCCACCATGTCGAGGTCGACCGCGGCAAGCCGGCCGATTCCCGTCCGCGCGAGCGCCTCCAGCGCCCACGAGCCGACGCCGCCGACACCGACGACACAGACGCTGGCGTCTTTCAGTCTCTCCGCCGCCGCCGTGCCGTAAAGGCGGGCGACGCCGCCGAAGCGGCGTTCGTAATCAGCCTCCACGGGGCTTCGCGGCCGGTGTGCAGCGCCTGCCTTGTGCCGGCGAACAGGGGTCATGGTGAATTCCTGCGGTCTGGTCATTTCCCGGCGAGTTTAGCCGAAAGCGCGGGCGGTGCAGAAGGCGGAAAGCCGATTTGCCGGCTTGACGACCCGTGAGCCCGCGCCTAACATTCCGCGCTTACCCAAAAACTGGCCCACTGTGACCCTGGAACACCTTTACGCCCTGATCGGGCCCGGCATGAAGGCCGTCGATGCGGTCATCCGCGACCGTCTGCACTCCGAAGTCGTTCTCGTCCGCCAGGTTGCCGAGTACATCATCGGCAGCGGCGGCAAGCGCATGCGGCCGGCGCTTGTCCTGCTGGCGGCCGGCGCCATGGGTTATGCCGGCCGGCGCCATCATGACCTGGCGGCGGTGGTCGAGTTCATCCATACGGCGACGCTGCTGCACGACGACGTGGTCGACGAGTCCGACCTGCGGCGCGGACGCAACACCGCCAATGCCATTTTCGGCAATGCCGCCAGCGTTCTGGTGGGCGATTTCCTGTATTCGCGCGCCTTCCAGATGATGGTCGAGGTCGATGACATGCGCGTCATGCGCGTCCTCTCGGACGCCACCAACGTGATTGCCGAAGGCGAAGTGCTGCAACTGATGAATTGCCACGACGCCGACGTCGACGAGCAGCGCTACCTCCAGGTGATCCGCTACAAGACGGCCAAGCTGTTCGAGGCGGCGGCGCAGCTCGGCGCGATCCTCGGCGGGGCAACGCCCGAACTGGAGAGGGCGCTCGCGGAGTATGGCATGCATCTGGGAACTGCTTTCCAGCTGGTCGATGACGTGCTCGACTATTCCGGGCTGGAGGGCGAGACCGGGAAGCATCTCGGCGACGACCTGGCCGAAGGCAAGCCGACCCTGCCGCTGATCCACGTCCTGCGGAACGGAACGCCGGAACAGTCGGCTTGCGTGCGGCGGGCGATCGAGACGGGCGGCCGCGACGATTTCCCCGCAGTGCTGGCGGCCATCCAGGCAAGCGGCGCCCTTGACCATGCGCGTCGCCAGGCGGCGCAGGAAGCAGAGCTTGCCCGCGCGGCAATCAGTGGCGTGAACGATACAAATTATCGGGAAGCTCTGCTACAATTGACTTTCTTTGCAGTCGAGAGGGATCACTAGGGACCTCGCGCAAGGCATCGGAGTGTAGCTCAGCCTGGTAGAGCACTGCGTTCGGGACGCAGGGGCCGGAGGTTCGAATCCTCTCACTCCGACCAGATCGCAACCCATGCAGCTGATCGAGTTGCATGGGTTTTTTCATGTCGGCAGTGTTCCCTGCCACAGCCGCCTGCTGACCATCCTGTGGCCTGGCCGTGACCCGGACTGGCCGATCCGCTATGGCAGGAATGGCACGCGCCCCGGCCGGGCCTAACGGGACTCACCGGCCGGGTCCCGAAGCCCATCCTGCTGGCGATACCGCGCCAGCCCGGCCGCGAGTTCTGCGACGACCCTTGCCTTGAGCGACTCCGGCTCGATGACCTCGCAATCGCTGCCGTATTTCAGGATGTCCATGATCAATTCGCGGTCGTCGGCGTAGGGGACGCGCAGCTCATAGCGGCCATCTTCCAGGAATTTCCCCGCCTGATTGCGATGCCAGCGCTCGGAAGCCACCCAGCGCGCCCGTTGCGGAGTGAAGCGCAGCACGGCCCAGGAGATCCGGTCGCCGGAAAACACGCCGTAGCCGGAACCCAGGACTTCGTCGAGCCGCCGGTCGGGAACATCCTTGGCGCGCCGGTCGAGGATTTCGGCATGTTCGATGGCGTCGACCGAGAAGGCCCGCAGTCCTTCGCGCAGGTGGCACCAGGCGTCGAGATACCAGTTGTCGCGATAGTGGTTGAGGCGCTGCGGCGAGACTTCCCGTTCGGTCACCTCGTCGGTGCCGCGGGCGTGGTAGCGGATGACGAGGCGTTTTCTGCGCAACAGCGCGGAGCCGACGGCCTGGAAGTGATCCAGGTGAAACTCGCGGGCTCCCACCGTCTGGATGCGAATGCGGCGCTGAACTTCCTCGGCCGGGTTGTCGGCGGTGCCGAGCAGGCCGGTGAGGCGGGCGAGCAGCGGCTGGATCTGCGGCCCGAGCAGGCCGCCGGTGTCTAGACTGGAGAGGAGGTGCTGCATGGTCAGCAGGGCGTGGATTTCCTCGGCGGAGAACCACAGTCCCGGCAGCTCGTATTGCGGCCCGATTCGCCGTCTGGCTTTCTCGAAGCGGTATGCGCCGAGAGCGTGATCGAAAATCAGCGGGGCATTCAGGCGGTCGCGCATGCAGGCGATATCGCGCTTGAGCGTTGCCCACGAGGCGCCGAGGCGCTCCTGCAACTCCTGGCGGGTGACCGAGCGGCGGGCGCCGAGAATCTGGTCGATCTGGTAGATGCGTTCCATGCGGCTCATGCGTGGTCTCCGGAATGGATTCTGGACGAACGGGCTCTGCTGCCGAGCCTGGCGCCCCGCATCATGGCATGAAACGGCCCCGGTCCGAGGGAGGAAAAGCGAATGACGGCAAGGCCAGGGCGGCGAACCGCAGCTTCGGCGCGGCGCGTCCCGACTCCGGATCGGCGCGCCGAAAAAAGCGGACGAACGATTCCGGTGGCGCATTCCGTGAGCCTGTCGTCCGCTATCTTGGCTGACATGTCCCGGCAATGACGCCGGGTGAACAGGAGATCCAATGTCCGCCAGCAATTCCCCGCAAGTCCTGCTTGTTCCGCTCAAGCCCGCGCTGATCCTGGGCATGGCCCAGAAGTTGCCCGTCCTGGTCCGCGTCCAGGCTCCCGACGCCGATCCGGACCGACAGCAGGCGCGCAAGCCATATCGCCTGTCCCTGGTCATCGACCGCTCCGGTTCGATGTCGGGTGAGCCGCTGCGCGAAGCCGTGCGCTGCGCGCGCCACATGATCGACCGCCTGGCGCCGACCGACCTTGCCTCGCTGGTCGTCTTCGATGACCGTGTCGATACCCTGGCGCCGGCAGGCGCGGCCGGCGACCGCAAGATGCTGCATGCCGCACTCGCGCATCTGCGTCCGGGGGGAACGACCAATCTCCATGGCGGCTGGAAGGCCGGCATGGAATCGATCCTGCCGGGGGCCGCCAGCGCCGCGCTGGCGCGTGTCATCCTGCTCTCCGACGGCAACGCCAATGCCGGCGAGACCACCGCCAGTGAAGAGATTGCGGCGCTCTGCGCGGCGGCGGCCGAGCAGGGCGTCACCACCTCGACCTACGGTCTCGGGCGTGACTTCAACGAAGACCTGATGGTCCGGATGGCCCAGCGCGGCGGCGGCAACCACTACTACGGCGATACCGCCGCCGATCTCCTCGAGCCTTTCGTCGAGGAATTCGATTTCATCTCCAGCCTCCATGCCCGTCAGGTCCGGCTGTCGCTGGCCGCGCCCCAGGGCGTCAGGATGAAGCTGATCAACGACTACCCCGTTGAGGCGCGGGAAGGCTTCCCGATGATCCGCCTTCCCGACATTCCCTTCGGCGCCGAAGCCTGGGCGCTGGTCGAACTCGAGATCGCCGCCGGGATGGCGCTCGATGCCGGCAGTCAGTTGCTGCAAGCCGAGGTCACCTGCACCTCGCCGGACGGCGCACCGATCGCCG
>Ga0073899_10003295_pt1 | contig 14322 bp, 7 predicted proteins | sample KloWWTmetaKNB5Ph_FD_88975 | JGI IMG/M metagenome (GOLD analysis project Ga0073899, IMG submission 88975) | Active sludge microbial communities from Klosterneuburg, Austria, studying microevolution and ecology of nitrifiers - Klosterneuburg... | ecosystem: Engineered > WWTP > Aerobic digester >... | reverse complement strand
GAACTCGCCCTCGCGCCTGGAGCCGGACTATGGCTGGGAAGTCGTGGGCCTGACCATCGACCCCGACGCCACCGAATACCCGGTGACCGTGACGCTCAAGGACGCCAGCGGCATCAACTGGTGGGCTACGCGCACGGTGCGGGCCAACTACGTGGTGGGCTGCGACGGCGCCCACTCGGTGGTGCGCAAGTCCATCGGTGGTGAACTGCACGGCGATGCCGCCCACCAGGCCTGGGGCGTGATGGACATCCTGGCCAACACCGACTTCCCGGACGTGCGCCAGAAATGCCTGATCTCGTCGGCCAACGAGGGCAACGTGCTGATCCTGCCGCGCGAGGGCGGCTACGTGTTCCGCATGTACGTGGAGCTCGACAAGCTCAAGGATGGCGAGAAGGCGGCCAGCCGCAAGTTCACCCAGGAGGACATGATCGCGGCGGCCAACCGCATCATCCGGCCCTACTCGATCGACGTGAAGGAGATCGTCTGGTGGTCGATCTATGACATCGGCCACAGCATCACCGACAAGTTCGACGACGTGGGCCCGGAGGGTGACCGCAACCCGCGCGTCTTCACCGCCGGCGACGCCTGCCACACCCACTCGCCCAAGGCGGGCCAGGGCATGAACGTGTCGATGCAGGACACCTTCAACCTGGGCTGGAAGCTGGTGCACGTGCTGCAGGGCCGGGCCGACGCCAGCTTGCTGCGCAGCTACTCGAAGGAGCGCCTGACCGAGGCCAAGCGGCTGGTCGACACCGACCACGAGTGGGCGCGCATCATGTCGGCGCCGACCACCCAGGCCGAGCGCGAAGGCAGGGAAGAGCCGCGCATCATCCGCCAGTTCAAGGCGAACCTGGAGTTCACCGGCGGTACCGCGGTGAAGTACGACAGCTCCTACCTGTTTGCGCCCGGCAAGTACCAGGCACTCGCCAAGGGCGAGGAGATCGGCCGCCGCTTCCATTCGGCGCCGGTGGTGCGGCTGTCGGACGCCAAGCAGATGCAGCTCGGCCACGTCGCACAGGCCGACGCGCGCTGGCGCATCTATGCCTTTGCCGGCAGGGCCGACAGCTCGAACCCGGGCTCGGCCATCCACAAGCTGGCCGACTGGCTGGAAACCAACCCCGACTCCCCGGTGGTCAGGCACACCCGCCCGGGCGACGACGTCGATGCGGTGATCGACTTCCGCGCCGTGTTCCAGCAGACCTTCGACCAGCTGGCCTACGAGAACCTGCCGTCGCTGCTGCGGCCCAGGACCGGCAAGCTCGGCCTGCAGGACCACGAAAAGGTCTTCTGCGTCGACCACAAGGGCGTGGGCGACATCTTCGACCTGCGTGGCATCGACCGCGAGCAGGGTTGCATGGTGGTGGTCCGCCCGGACCAGTACACCGCGCACGTCCTGCCGCTGGACGCCTACGACGAGCTGGCCACCTTCTTCGCCGGGTTCCTGCGCTGAGTTGACGCTGCCCGCGCGGCCGGCCCGGAAATCACGGCCGGCCCGCTTCCTCTCCACTAGCACCGCTGCGCGGACGAGGATTGGATCAAGGGGTTCTCGGCCCATGCCGGGCTGGCCAACGCCCGCTTCAGGAAGTCCACCAGCTGGTCCGCATGCGGCATCAGCGCCTCGCGCAGGTCGTGGTCGCCTGTGACGGGCAGGAGCCGGGCATCGGCACTGGCCGCCTGCAGGCGCCGGGCGTCGTCAAAGGGCACAGTGCGGTCCTGCAGGCCGTGCACGAGCAGCACGGGGCAGCGCAGGCGGGTGATGGTGTGCAGGGGCGCGATGGCGTCGAAGGTGTGGCCGATCACGCGCTGCACGTGGCGCAGCACGTACCAGCCGAGCACGGGGTAGGGCACGCGCTTGTCGGCCATGAAACGGCGCATCACCTCCTGCGGGTGGGCGAAGGACGACAGGCTGGCGACGGCGCGCACGTCGTGGTGGCGCGAGGCGTGGAGCAGGCTGGCAGCGGCGCCCACCGAATGGCCGATCAAGGCCAGGCGACGGCCATCGATGCCCGGTTGCCGGCGCAGCCAGGCGAGGCCGGCGGCGATGTCCTCGGCAAAACGGGGCATCGAGGTGAAGGCCTCGCCGTCACTGTGGCCGTGGCAGCGGGCGTCGAGCAGCAGGACGGCCATGCCTGCAGCGTGCAGTGGCGGCACCACCGGCGCCATCATCGCGGCGTTGCCGCCCCAGCCGTGCATCACCAGCACGGCGGGCACGGGCTCGCCCGGCTGCGCTGCGCCGACGAGGCCATGTGGACCCCCTGGGCCATCTGGACCGCCCGGACCACCTCTCTCGTGGCCGGGTGGCATCACCAGCCAGGCGGACAGGTTGCGTCCGCGCGGGCCGGGGATGCGGGTGCGGTGGAGCCGGTCCGGTGCCAGTCCCAGGTCGGCGGCGTTCAGCTGGTGGGGCACCCGGGGCGCCCGCAACCCACGCAGGATGGCCTGGTGGACCAGCTCACGCGCGCCCAGCAGGCCGGCGGTGGTGGCGAGGGTCTCGAAGATCACGGCCGGGTCAGCGGCGGCTTGGCCAGGAGGGGAGGTTCATCGCGGGCAACCTGACGCGCTCCCGGTGCAGCGCTCCACCCGGGCAGGGATGCCAGGCGCGCCGGCCCGGCGGGCGCAGGTGCCGTGCGCAGCGGCGGTGGGCTCATCGAGGGTTCCGATCATGGCCCGAGTATCCAGGTACACGGTGTGCCGGGTGCCGCTGGTCCGTGGGGATCTGCCGTGGCTGCCGGGTCCTTCGCGGCGGGACACTCCCAGTTCGGCCATTCTGGGTGGGTGGTTGCGCCGATCTGGCTCGTGCCCGGAGGGCGGGCTGTCTGCGACGGTGCTGGACAATCCGCTCCATGGACCAAGCCACGCACAACCGAATCGTCTCGTTCATCTGGGGCATCGCCGACGACGTGTTGCGCGACCTGTTCCGGCGCGGCAAGTACCCCGACGTCATCCTGCCCCTGTGCGTGATCCGGCGCATGGACGCTGTGCTCGAGCCCACCAAGCAGCAGGTGCTCGACCTCAAGCAGATCCTCGACGAAGCCCAGATCACCGAGCAGCGCGCGGCCCTGTGCGACGCTGCCGGCCAGGCCTTTTACAACACGTCGAAGTTCAAGCTGCGCGACCTCACGTCGCGTGGCAGCCAGCAGCAGCTGCTGGCCGACTTCGAGGACTACCTCAACGGCTTCTCCCCCAACGTCCAGGACATCCTGGAGAACTTCAAGTTCCGCAACCAGCTACCCACCCTGTCCAAGGCCGACGCGCTGGGCACGCTGATCGCCAAGTTCCTCGACCCCGAGATCGACCTTTCGCCCGCCGGCATCGACAACCACGCCATGGGCACGGTGTTCGAGGAGTTGGTGCGCAAGTTCAACGAGGACAACAACGAGGAGGCGGGCGAGCACTGGACGCCGCGCGACGCGGTGCGCCTGATGGCCAACCTGGTGTTCCTGCCGGTGGCCGACGACCTCAAGTCGGGCACCTACCTGCTCTACGACTGTGCCTGCGGCACTGGCGGCATGCTCACGGTGGCCGAGGAGACCCTGGCCGCGCTGGCGGCCGAGCGCGGCCAGGAGGTGCGCAGCCTGCTCTACGGCCAGGAGATCAACCCCGAGACCTACGCGGTGTGCAAGGCCGACATGCTGCTCAAGGGCGAGGGCGAGTCGGCGGAGCACATCGTGGGCGGCGCCGAGTGGTCCACGCTGGCGCATGACGCTTTCCCGGCCCAGACCTTCGACTTCATGCTCGCCAACCCGCCTTACGGCAAGAGCTGGAAGAAGGACCTGGAGGCCATGGGCGGCAAGGACGGCATGCGCGACCCCCGCTTCAAGGTCATGCACCAGGGCGAGGAGCTGTCGCTGGTCACCCGCACCAGCGACGGCCAGATGCTGTTCCTGGCCAACATGTCGGCCAAGATGAACAGCCAGTCCGTACTGGGCAGCCGCATCGCCGAGGTGCACAACGGCTCCTCGCTGTTCACCGGCGACGCCGGCCAGGGCGAGAGCAACATCCGGCGCTGGATCATCGAGCGCGACTGGCTGGAGGCCATCGTCGCGCTGCCGCTGAACCTGTTCTACAACACCGGCATCGCCACCTATGTCTGGGTGCTGAGCAACCGCAAGCCGGCGCACCGCCGCGGCCAGGTCCAGCTCATCGACGCCAGCAGCTGGAGCCGCCCGCTGCGCAAGAACCTGGGCAAGAAGAACTGCGAGCTGGCGCCGGAGGACATCGAGCGCATCAGCCGCACCTTCCTGGACTTCCAGGAGACGCCCCAGTCCAAGATCTTCCCCAACGAGGCCTTCGGCTACTGGAAGGTCACGGTGGAGCGCCCGTTGCGCCTGCACAGCCAGCTGAACACCGCGGCCATCGAGCAGCTGCGCTATGCCTCGGGCGACGAGGACATCCGCGCCGCGCTGCACGAGGCCGTGGGCGATGAGCTCTACCAGCAGTTCGCCCGTGTCGCGCCCGCGCTCGAACAGCGCCTGGCCGACTGGGGTCAGGACGCCGACGACGGGGCCGACAGCGATGCCGTCGACGACGACGGCGAGACCGCCCGTCGCAAGGGCCTGCCCGAGAAGAAGCGCAAGAAGCTGCTGGACGCCAAGACCTGGGAGCGCGACGCCCGCCTGGTCAACGCCGCGCTGGCGCTGCGCGCCGCGCTGGGCGACGGCCTGTTCGAGGACCACAACGTCTTCCGCGCCCGGGTGGACGAGGCGCTGCAGCGCGCGGGCATCCGCCTGGCCGCCGCGGAGCTCAAGCTCATCCTCAAGGCCGTGAGCTGGCGCGCGCCGCTCGCCCCGCCTGTCATCGCCAAGGTGCACCGGCCGGGCAAGGCCGTCGGCGCGGGCAAGACCGGCCCGCGCCAGGCCGACCCGCTGCTGGGCCTGTTCGAGGCCCAGGTGGGGGGCAAGACCTGCCTGGTCGAGTACGAGAGCGACAGCGAGCTGCGTGACACCGAGCAGATCCCGCTGCTGGAGCCCGGCGGCATCGAGGCCTTCTTCCGCCGCGAGGTGCTGCCCTACACGCCAGACGCCTGGATCGCCAACGACGCCACCCGCATCGGCTACGAGGTGAGCTTCACCCGCCGTTTCTACCAGCCCAAGCCGCTGCGCACGCTGGCCGAGATCAGCGCCGACATCCTGGCCGTCGAGCGCGAGGCCGAGGGCCTGCTGGACGGGCTGCTGGTGGGAGGCGCTCGCACATGACGGCGCAACCCGGCAAGAAGACGGGCGGCCTGGCCAGCGCCCGCCCCGTGCAGCCCGCCGACACCGCCTTTGCGGAGGTGGTCAGCCTGATCGAGCAGGCCCGCCAGCGTGCCTACCAGGCCGTGAACACCGAGCTGGTCAGCCTGTACTGGCAGGTGGGCGGCTACATCAGCGCCAAGCTGGCTTCGGCCGAATGGGGCGACGGGGTCGTGGTGAGCCTGGCCCAGCACCTGGCCCGGCACATGCCCGGTCTGCGCGGCTTCTCGGTGCAGAACCTCTGGCGCATGCGCCAGCTCCACGAGACCTACCGGGGCGACGAAAAACTCTCGGCACTGGTGAGAGCATTGCCGTGGACGCACAACCTCATCATCCTGACCCAGTCCAAGCGGCCCGAAGAGCGCGAGTTCTACCTGCGCATGGCGGTGCAGCAGCGCTGGGGCTCGCGCGAGCTGGAGCGGCAGCTGCGCCTGGGCGCCTTCGAGCAGGCGGTGCTGGCGCCGGCAAAAGTGTCGGCAGCGCTGACACAAATCCATGGCGCCGCGGGCGAGCGTGTCTTCAAGGACGCCTACACGCTCGAATTCCTGGGCCTGGCGGCCGACCATGACGAGGCTGACCTGCACCGCGGCCTGCTGGCCGAGCTGCGCCGCTTCCTGATCGAGCTGGGCCGCGACTTCTGCTTCGTGGGCTCGGAGTACCCGCTGCAGGTGGGCGGGCGCGACTTCGCACTGGACCTGCTGTTCTTCCACCGCGGGCTGAACTGCCTGGTGGCCATCGAGCTGAAGGTCGACCGCTTCGAGCCCGAGCACCTGGGAAAGCTCAACTTCTACCTCGAGGCGCTGGACCGCGACGTGCGCAAGCCCCACGAGAACCCCGCCATCGGCCTGCTGCTGTGCGCCAGCAAGGACGCCGAGGTGGTGGAGTACGCGCTCAGCCGCACCCTGTCGCCCGCGGCGGTGGCGCAGTACCAGACCCAGCTGCCCGACAAGGCGCTGCTGGCGGCCAAGCTGCACGAGTTCTACGCCCTCAGCGCGCCGGACGCCGACCCTGACCCCGCCCCAGCGCCCGCGGTGCGCACCCGGAAAGCGAGGGCGCGATGATCGGCGAGCTCAAGCCCTATGCGGCTTATCAGGACAGCGGACAACCCTGGCTGGGCACCATTCCGTCGACATGGCGTGTCCAGCGCATCAAGACTGTCCTGAGCGAGGTCGATCGCCGCAGCGTGCTGGGCCGCGAAACCCTGCTGTCGCTGCGCATGCACGCCGGCTTGGTGGACCACCATGCCGCAGGTGGCAAGCCGATCCCGCCCTCTGCTCTCGTCAGCTACAAGCACGTTCTGCCAGGCGAGATCGTGATGAACCGCATGCGAGCGGCCTTGGGTCTGTTCGCTGCGGCCAGGACTGAGGGGCTGGTCAGCCCGGACTACGCCGTCTTCAGCGCTGCCTCAGGCCTGAACATTGACTACGGTGTGCGGCTGTTCCAGACGCCGGCAATGATGGCGGTGTTCAGGCTTGAATCGACTGGCCTGGGCACCGGGGAATCGGGCTTCCTCCGGTTGTACTCTGACCAGTTCGGCAGGCTGTCCATCCCCGTGCCTCCCCCCGAAGACCAGGCCGCCATCGTCCGTTTCCTGGCCTGGGCCTGTGCCCGCCTGGACCGCGCGATCCGCGCCAAGCGCCGGGTGATCGCGCTGCTCGATGAGCAGAAGCAGGCCATCGTCCACCGGGCGGGGACGCGGGGTTTGGACCCGGACGTGGCGCTGAAGCCGTCGGGGGTGCCGTGGCTTGCCGATGTCCCATCACATTGGGACATACGCCCGCTCAAGGCTGTCAGCAATGTCCAGTCAGGCGTGACGTTGGGCAAGGACTATGGCGCCCAGGCGACCGCTGAGTTCCCTTACCTCCGGGTGGCAAATGTTCAATCTGGGAGGGTCGACCTTGCGGTCGTCAAGACGATCCGTGTGCCCAAGGCGGAAGCGGACCGAAGCCGCCTTCAGGAGGGCGACGTATTGATGACTGAGGGAGGCGACCCCGACAAACTTGGTCGAGGCTCTGTCTGGGACGGACAAATAGCCACGTGCCTGCACCAGAACCATGTCTTCGCGGTTCGCCCAGACCGTGCCCGCCTTGAGCCTCGCTATCTGGCTGCGCTGCTTGGTACGCGGTATGCCCGGAGCTACTTTGAGTCCACGGCGAAGCAGACGACCAACCTCGCTTCGACGAACAAGACCAAGATCGGCCAGTTCACTGTGCTGCTTCCAGCCGTTGAAGAACAACACTCGATCTTGTCGAACTTGGCCAATGCCTTGCGACCCGTGCAAACGGCAGCGTCCCGCCTCGAACGCGAGATCGACCTCCTGCGCGAGTACCGCGCCCGCCTGATCGCCGACGTGGTCACCGGCCAGCTCGATGTGCGCGAGGCCGCGGCACGGCTGCCCGAGGAGGCGCCCCCCGATGTGGCCGATGACGCGGCCGACCTGGGCGACGACACTGACGCTGGCGCAGAAGAGGAGGAGGGCGCCATCTCATGAGCACCGACACCAGCGAGAAGGGCCTGGAGACGCTGATCGTGCGGCACATGACCGGCACGGACGGCCTGGGCGTGCCCCCCGGCGCGGCCGTCGCCCAGCCGCAGGCGCCCTACGGCGGCACCGGCTGGCTCGCTGGCAGCGCGCGCGACTATGACCGCGCCCACGCGCTGGACGTGCCGCAGCTCTTCGCCTTCCTGCGCGCCACCCAGCCCGAGGCCTGGGCGCAGCTGGGCATGGCCGACGCGCAGGACCCGCGCGACATCCAGCGCCTGAAGTTCCTGGCCCGGCTGTCGGCCGAGGTGGGCAAGCGCGGCGTCATCGACGTGCTGCGCCACGGCATCTCCCACGGCCCGGTGCAGCTCACCCTCTTCTGGGGCACACCCTCGCCCGGCAACGCGCGCGCCGCCGCGCTGCATGGACTGAACCGGTTCACCATCACCCGCCAGCTGGCCTACAGCCTGGACGAGACGCGCCGCGCGCTGGACCTGGTGGTGTTCATCAACGGCCTGCCACTGGCCAGCTTCGAGCTCAAGAACAGCCTGACCAAGCAGACGGTGCACGACGCCATCGAGCAGTACAAGCTTGACCGCGACCCGCGCGAGCGCCTGTTCGAGTTCGGCCGCTGCGCCGCCCACTTCGCGGTCGATGACGCCGAGGTGCGCCTGTGCACCGAGCTGCGCGGCAAGGCCTCCTGGTTCCTGCCCTTCAACCAGGGCTGGCAGGACGGCGCGGGCAACCCGCCCAACCCCCACGGCCTGAAGACCGACTACCTGTGGAAGCAGGTGCTCACGCCCGCGGGCCTGACCGACATCCTGGAGCACTACGCCCAGATCGTCGAGGAGACGGACCGCCGCACCGGCCGCAAGAAGCGCCGCCAGGTGTGGCCGCGCTGGCACCAGCTCGACGTGGTGCACCAGGCGCTGGCCGACGTGCGCACCCACGGCGTGGGCCGGCGCTACCTGATCCAGCACTCGGCGGGCAGCGGCAAGTCCAACTCCATCGCCTGGCTGGCGCACCAGCTCATCGGCGTGCGGCGCGAGCCGCCCGAGGGCGACGGCAAGGGCGAGGGCGAACAGGTCTTCGACTCGGTGATCGTGGTCACCGACCGGCGCATCCTCGACGACCAGATCCAGGCCACCATCCGCCAGTTCATGCAGGTGGGCGCCACCGTGGGCCACGCCGAGCACTCGGGCGACCTGCGCCGCTACATCGAGCAGGGCCGCAAGATCATCGTCTCCACGGTGCAGAAGTTCCCGCACATCCTCGACGAGATCGCCGCCGAGGCCGGCAAGCGCTTCGCCATCGTCATCGACGAGGCGCACTCCAGCCAGGGCGGCAAGGCCTCCTCGGCCATGAGCCAGGCGCTGGCCGACGCGGCAGCGCCCGCCCAGGGCGGTAGCGGCGCGGCGGGCGACGGCGCCGCACCCGACCCCGAGGACGTGATCAATGCCGCGCTGGCCAGGCGCATGGCCGCGCACAAGATGCTCACCAACGCGAGCTACTTCGCCTTCACCGCCACGCCCAAGAACAAGACGCTGGAGCTGTTCGGCGAGCCGCTGCCGCCCGACGCCCAGGGCAAGGTGCGCCACCGGCCCTTCCACGTCTACACCATGAAGCAGGCGGTGCAGGAGGGCTTCATCCTCGACGTGCTGTGCGCCTACACGTCGGTGGACAGCTACTACAAGCTGGTCAAGACCATCGAGGACGACCCGCTGGTCGATACCGCCAAGGCGCGCAAGAAGCTGCGCCGCTATGTGGAGAGCCACGACCACGCGATCCGGCTGAAGGCCGAGATCATGGTCGACCACTTCCACGACCAGGTGCTGGCACCGGGCAAGATCGGCGGCCAGGCGCGCGCCATGGTGGTGTGCAACGGCATCGCCCGGGCCATCCAGTACTTCCGCGCCTTCACGGCCTACCTGGACAAGCGCAACAGTCCCCACAAGGCCATCGTCGCCTTCTCGGGCGAGCACGAGATCGACGGCGAGAAGCTCACCGAGGCCACGCTCAACGGCTTCCCGAGCAAGGACATCGCCGACCGGATCCAGGCTGACCCGTACCACTTCCTGATCTGCGCCGACAAGTTCCAGACCGGCTACGACGAGCCCTTGCTGCACACGATGTACGTGGACAAGGCGCTGGCGGGCATCAAGGCGGTGCAGACGCTCTCGCGGCTGAACCGTGCCCACCCGCTCAAGCGCGACTGCTTCGTGCTCGACTTCCAGAACAACACCGAGGCGGTGAAGGCGGCCTTCCAGGACTACTACCGCACCACGCTGCTGGCCGAGGAGACCGACCCCAACAAGCTGCACGACCTGCAGGCCGATCTGGACCGCGCCCAGGTCTATGGCCCGGCGCAGGTGCAGCAGCTGGTCGCGTTGTTCCTGACCGGCGCGGCACGCGACCGGCTCGACCCGCTGCTCGACCTGTGCGTGGCCGAGTACACGAACCGGCTGGGCGAGGACGAGCAGGTCGCCTTCAAGAGCAAGGCCCGGGTGTTCTGCCGCACCTATGCCTTCCTGGCCTCGGTGCTGCCCTACAGCCACGCACCGTGGGAGCGGCTGTCGATCTTCCTGGAGCTGCTGGTGCCCAAGCTGCCGGCGCCGGCCGAGCAGGACCTGGCCCAGGGCATCCTGGAGGCCATCGACATGGACAGCTACCGCGTCGAGCGCAAGACCGCCCTGCAGCTCGCCCTGGCCGACCAGGAGGCGGCCATCGCGCCGGTGCCCACGTCCGCCGCCGGCCACAAGGCAGAGCCCGAGCTGGACACGCTCAGCGCCATCCTGAAGCGCTTCAACGAGCAGTTCGGCACCGCCTTCACCGACGGCGACCGCATCCTGCGCCACATCCGCGAGGACATCGCCCCCAAGGTGGCGGCCGACGCGGCATTCCGCAACGCCTGGGCCAACACCCCGCACACCGCGCGCATGGCGCACGATCAGGCGCTGGCCAAGGCGGCGCAGGGCTCGATCCGCGACCACACTACGTTCTACAAGAAGTTCGTCGAGGACGAGGAGTTCAAGCGCTTCGTCGGCGACATGGTCTTCGCCATCGCCACCGCGCGCAATGGCAACCCAGGAACCTCGGCTCCGCGAGCGTCGGCGGGGTGAGGACAAGTTACGCAGTTGTGGCCGGATCGTCCGCAGGGCCGCTGCGATCCGCGACGGGGCGGATGTTCCCAACGGGAACGGCTGGGGGCCGCGATATCGCGATGATCCGGTTCAAATCCGGCGTCGCCCCACCCAACGACCGCTACATTTCCAACTGCGGGCGCGACACGGTGAAACTCTCCCGGCCGTAGCACGGCGGGCAACCGCCGGAGCGCCATGTGGGGTTTCGGGCTCAGCCCGGTGGGAGGCCCCTCCGCCCGCACCTGCTGCGAAGGATCGAGAGCGCCAGACCAAAGGAGTCCCGCGCAACCGCATCAGCCACCTGCAACTGGCGCAACGTGTGCTCGCTTGTGCCAGCGCAAGGAATTCGCGCAAGCGCAGGCCCACGATGACCCACGCAGCCTTCGCATCCCCCCATCTTTTCGATGCGGCCACAGCTGGCTACTTCAGGAGAAGACGATGCTCAGAACCCTTCTGGAACGACGCGACCAGGAAATCCAGAAGGCAGATCTCGCGCTGGACCTGAGCCCGACGGGCAATGACGCTGATGTGCGGGTCCACCAGTTGGAGCAGTCGTTGGAGGTGTTGCGGACGATCGTGTTGTGCTTGGCAGCGATCGATGCCCCAACACTTGAGCAATCAAGAACCCGGCGGCAAATCGGCCGCCTGCTGTTTCACCTGTCACTCTCGGGCAAACACGACGTGCTGGCTGCAGCCCACCAAGAGTTGAAGACGGCTGCCTCGTTGCTCGGGTCACATCCCGAAGACCGATTGGAGGCAGCGAAGGTGCACTTCAATCTCGCGCAGGTGCTGGCTCAGCTGGGGAGCACCACCCCTTCTCTCTTCGATGAGGCACGACAGGAAGCCCAGGTAGGACGGGCGGGATTCGCTGCCACCGCACCTGAGCTGGTCGGAGACGCGGATGCGTTGCTACGCACCATCGACGCAAGGGCCCTGCTGACGGACCTCCAAGCAACAATCAAACGCAACTCTGAGGACATGGCCCGGCTTCAACGGGAACTGGCTCACGGCGGCCCCGTGGATGAGATCGCCCGTCGGGCGAAGGCACTGATGTCCCGGGATGGAGGATTGCCCCAAGTCATCGGAGCCGCGCGCGCAGTAGCCGACAACCTCCCGATTGACGCCGGAACGAAAGACGCAGCGGCAGAAGCCGTCAGTCGACTGGATGAGCTCGCGCAGAAGGTGCGCAAGCCTTCGTTGAACCTCGGTCCTGATGCCCTTGAAGCAGAGACGCTCCGCCTCTTGAGGCAAAGGCTGGACCGCGAGCAGCAGCAAGGCCAAGTCGATCAGGATGAGGCTGCCGCACACGGAGCAACGATCGATGCGTTCGAACAGGCGATGAGCCACCGCGGAGAAGACGTGGACTCCCTGCGCGCCAAGGGCGAAAGCATGCGTGAGGTCGCTGCACGCTTCCTTCAGACCTCGCGGCCGCGCATCCAGGAACTTCAGCCCTGGTCAGAAGGAGCACGCGTCGACCAGCTGCTGGCGCTGTGCGGCGATATTCGAGCGTATCTGGGCGAAGAGATGAATCGCCCATGGCAGGGTGAAACAGAGGGCCGTGAAGGGCTTGACCTGTACACCCAGGTTGGCGCCCTTGCGACGCGACTCAAAGCGTGCGCTGACGATGACGCCCGAGTCATGCGGCTGGAGTTCGAAATGATGCGTCCCTTGGCACTTGCCGTGCGCGCTTTCGGACTGCGCCAGCACGCCATGCCGGCAAAGCCATTCTGGGGGAGCGCCGATCTACCAATGCGGACCACGGCGGCCTTCTTGTCACCAGCCGCCGCTGTCCCCCAGGACGTTGAGGCCGCCTTGAGACGGTCCGGCCTGGAGATTGAAGACACGCCGCAATCGGAAGGCTTCGGGGCTGCCCGATGGAGACAGCTCCAGCAGGCAACCACCGTGATCGCGGACATGCGCGGTGCACAGGAGAAGCCACGCGCACAGGCATGCTACGAGCTAGGGCTGGCGCTGGCACTGGGTAAACCAGTCGTGGTCCTCGTTGATGGGAAGAAGGCGCTCCCGTTCGACATCGACCTGCCTCCACTGCTGCTCGGTGGCTCCCACGACGATGAAGACCGGCTGTCTGCCGCGATGGATCACGCCTGGGCTTGGACACCTCCGCACGGTGACGAGTCAGCATGGCTGAGAACGCGCGAGCATGTCTTGGGCATCCATGGAGACGAGCCACGCGCTCACCCTCACGATGAAAGCTCAACGCTGTCATCGCTTCGACTTCTGGATCCGAAGGCTCCGGATCCAACCTTGTTCCGCGCGCTCCTTCGGCAGTGGGTCCGTGAATGCGCTGGCACTTCCACTACCCTTCTGGCTCCCAGGTGGGCCCCACAGTACTGCCGGCCAGGGACACGAAGGCTGTTCCATGTCATGCCGTTCAGCGAAGCATGGTCCGACGGTGTCTCCAAGAAGGTGCGCACTCTGTGCAAGGCTCATGGCATTGCCTACCAGCGAGGCGACGACGTCTCCGATCCAGATGTGATTCGATCGATCTGGCAGTGCATCGGAGAAGCCAGCCACGTTCTCGTGGACCTGACGGGCCTGAATCCAAACGTAGCCCTCGAACTGGGCCTTGTAGACGCAATCGGTCGGCGAACATTGCTCGTCTCTCAGGCCGTCTCGCCAGACCATCTGTTTGCATCGATCTCCCGAGTGCGTGTCCATGAGTACCAGTACCGGGCAGGAGCAGGTGGTATCCGCATGCCGAAGGAGCTCGCTGATTTCCTTGCGACCTGAGACGCATGTTCACGAACGGAGAACGGCCGGGGCGCCGGCCACCCATCGACGCCCCTGCCGAGGACGAACACACCGATCAGGCCGGGGTGGGAGCAGTCTGAACGGCAACCTCGAATGCGCAGGGTCAGGTCTTGTCTTTTGCCAACCCAAGCCTCTCACCGGCCGCATGCAGTCGATCAACCTCCCAAACCGCCCGGTCAGCAGCCCACAGTTAGCTACGTCGTGGCCATCGGCACATAGACGGACTGCCGCTCGGCGTCCACGCGTTGCCTGAGGTAGGGGTTGCGGACCGCCCGCTCGACGACCAGATCCACCGGGCGGTCGAACATCGCCTCCAGGCCTTCCTTCAGCGAGAAGAAGGCGTCGTAGTAGTCCACCGGCGGGAGTTCGTCGAAGGACACCAGGAAGTCGTGGTCGCTGCGTGCGGGATTGAAGTCTGACCGGGTGGCCGAGCCGAACAGCTCCAGCCGCCGGTCATGGCGCAGGTGGCAGAGGACAGCGGTTCGGGTTGTAACGAGTCGATGGCGGCCTCTCCAGGTGGCGACATTTCGCACCAATAGTATGATGAATCATCACCAAAAGGAGCCCACCATGTCCACCGTCCGCAAGACCATCACCCTGACCGATCAGCAGGACGGCTGGATCAAGGCGCAGATCCAGGCCGGGCACTACACCAACGACAGCGAGGTGGTCCGCGACCTGATCCGCCGCGAACAGG
>Ga0073899_10003293_pt1 | contig 14323 bp, 18 predicted proteins | sample KloWWTmetaKNB5Ph_FD_88975 | JGI IMG/M metagenome (GOLD analysis project Ga0073899, IMG submission 88975) | Active sludge microbial communities from Klosterneuburg, Austria, studying microevolution and ecology of nitrifiers - Klosterneuburg... | ecosystem: Engineered > WWTP > Aerobic digester >... | reverse complement strand
CTTCGCGCGGCGGACCAGCGCGGCGCCCTCGAGTCGACGCTCGGGGACCTGCGGCGCGAAGCGGTGGATCACGCCGCGTCGCTTCTCGCCGCGGCGGGAAAGTCCGGGCCGGGTGGCGCCGGCGACGTGGGGCCCGACGACTGGATGGCATTCGCCCGGGAATTGCTCACGGCAAGGGGCGAGTGGCGCAAGGGGCCGGCGCTCGCGAAGGAACTCGCGGGAAACGACGAGATGCTCGCGGCGCTGCGCGCCCTGCTCGGGTTGCCGCCGCCGCGCTACGAGGATGGGCCGTGGGAAGTGCTCGGCGCGCTCGTGCGCGTGGCCGATGTGGCGGTGGGCCTGCTGAAAGTCGCCTTCGCCGCCCATGGCCAGGCAGACTTCGTCGAGATCGCGCAGGGCGCGCTTCGCGCCCTGGAGACCGAGGACGGCCCGACGGACCTCCTGCTCGCGCTCGACTACCGGATCCGCCACATCCTCGTCGACGAGTTCCAGGACACCTCGGTCTCGCAGAACGAACTGCTCGCGAAGCTCACGGCCGGCTGGGAGCGCGGCGACGGCCGCACGCTCTTCGTCGTGGGCGACCCGATGCAGTCCATCTACCGCTTTCGCGAGGCGGAGGTGGGACTCTTCCTGCGCGCGCGGCACGCGGGAATCGGCTCGGTGCCGCTCACGCCGCTCACCCTGTCGGCGAATTTCCGTTCGCAGGCAGGCATCGTGAGCTGGGTGAACGAGGCCTTCGCGGGCATCATGCCCGGCCGCGAGGACATTGCCGCGGGCGCCGTGACCTACACGCAATCCCACGCCGTGCGCGCCGCCGAAGGGAGCCCGGTCACGGTCCATCCCTTCTTCGACGGTGACCGCGCGGGCGAAGCCGCGCGCATCGCCGAACTCGTGCAGGAGGCGCTCGCCGAGCGGCCGGCCGATCCCGCGAATCCCGCGACGGTCGCGATCCTGGTCCGCGCCCGCTCCGCGCTCACCGAGATCGTGCCGGCGCTGAAGGCCGCAGGCTTGCGGCTGCGCGCGATCGAGATCGATCCGCTGGCCGGGCGACCGGTGGTCGGCGACCTCCTCGCGCTCACGCGGGCCCTCTCGCACCTCGCGGACCGGACGGCGTGGCTCGCGGTGCTCCGAGCGCCCTGGTGCGGACTCACGCTCGCCGACCTCCACGCGCTCGCGGGCGTCGACGACTCGGACGCTTCCGGGGAGGTGCCGACGGTCTTCGAGGCGATGCGCGACGACGCGCGCGCGGCGCGAGTCTCCGTGGAAGGACGCGACCGGCTGCTGCGCGTTCGAGAAGTGCTCGACGCCGCGCTTGCGAACCGGTGGCGAACGACGCTTCGCGACGCGGTCGAAGGCGCGTGGCTCGCGCTCGGCGGCCCGGCCTGCGCCGCGGACGCCGCGGCCCTCGAGGAAGCGGACGCCTACCTCGATCACCTCGAGCAGGCGGAGTCCGCGGGGGCGCTGGCCGATTGCGCCGCGTTCGAGGAGGGTCTCGCGAAACTCTACGCGCCGCCCGACGAGCAGGCCGACCCGCGGCTGCAGGTGATGACCATCCACAAGGCGAAAGGCCTGGAGTTCGACACGGTCATCGTCCCGGGGCTGGGCGGCGGCGCTCCGCCCGAGGAACGGAAGCTCTTCCTGTGGATGGAGCGCCCGCGGTCGGGATCGGCGGGAGGAGACTCGGGACTGCTCCTCGGTCCGGTGCATGCCACCGGCGGCGACAAGGACAGGATCCACGAGTACATCCGCGCACTCGACCGGCGAAAGGGCGATCTCGAGAACGCCCGACTGCTCTACGTGGCGGCGACGCGGGCCCGACGCAGGCTGCACCTGCTGGGCGATGCGAAGCGAGGCGACGGGGCCGATGCCGGCAAGGTGAAGGGCCCGAAGAAGGGTTCCCTGCTCGCAAAACTCTGGCCGGCGGTGGAAGGCGAGTTCGCCCGCGCGGCGGCGCAGGCGCGGCGCCCTCTCGAGGGAGGTCGCCCGGGGCCGGCGGCAGAGGGCGCCCTGATGCGCGTGACGAGCGCCTTTCGCGTGCCGGATCCGCCGCCGGGCGCGCCGTGGCGGTCGCCCGCCGCGGATGCACGGCCCGGCGAATCGATCGAGTTCTCGTGGGCGGGAGAGACGTCGCGCCACGTCGGAACCGTCGTGCATCGCTGGCTGCAGGCCATCGCGCAGGAGGCGATGGGCGGCTGGGACGCGAAGCGCGTTCGCGCGCTGGCGCCGCGCATCCGGGGCGAGCTGCAATGGCGGGGCGTGCTTTCCGCCGACCTCGACGAGGCGGCGGCGCGCGCGCTGTCTGCGCTCGAGCGGGCGATCGCCGATCCGCGCGGGCAGTGGATTCTCGGACCCCATCCGCGGGCCGCGAGCGAGTATCGCGTGACCGCGACCGTGGCGGGCGAACGCCGCCGGCTCGTGATGGATCGCGTGTTCACCGAGGCGGGCGGCACGCGCTGGATCGTCGACTACAAGATCGGCGGCCACGAAGGCGCGGACGTCGAGGCGTTCCTCGACCGCGAGCGCGAGCGCTACGCGGAGCAGTTGCGGGTCTACGCGGCCGCGCTGGGCGGCCCGGTGCGGCTGGGGCTCTACTTCCCGCTCGTTTCCGGCTGGCGCGAAGTCGAGGCCTGATCAGCCGCGGATTCCCGAGAGCCAGTGCACGAGGTTCATCGTCACCAGCTGCGGCTGCTCGAGCGGGGAGAGATGGCCGCACTGGTCCGCGACCACGAGGCGGGAGCCGGCGATCGCATTGGCCATTTCCTGGTGCTGCGCGACCGGCGTGAGGGTGTCCTCCCGGCCGCACAGCACGAGCGTCGGGCAGCGGATCTTCGCGAGGTGGGGCCGGCTGTCGATGCGCCCGATGATCGCCTCCTGCTGTCGCCGGTAGGCATCCTTGCCGACGGAGGCGGCCATCGCCTTCACGCCGGCCACGAGCGCGGCGTTTCGCATGTGCGCCGGCAGCAGCAGCTTCGGCAGGAGCGCGTTCACCACGCGCTCGAAATCCGTCTCGGCCATCTTCATCATGCGCCGGCGGTCTTCCGTGGCCTGCTCCGGGTCGGGCCGGGCATTCGTGTCGAGGAGCGCGAGTCCGACCACGCGGGCCGCGGCTTGGCGCTGGACCTCCAGCGCCACGTATCCGCCCATCGAGAGGCCCGCGACCGCGAAAGGTCCCGGCGGCATCCTCGCGATCGCCGCCGTCGCCAGCGCGGCGATGGAGTCGGCGCCCGCCACGTCGGCCACCTTGCATTCGGCCGTGTGGCGCAGGCCCTCCACCTGCGCCTGCCAGAGGCGATGGTCGCAAAGCAGTCCGGGAACCAGCATCAGGTTGGGTTTGCTCATGAAGTCCTCAGAGCCAGCGGGCCTTGCGGAACCGGGCGAAGAGCCAGGCATCGATCGCCACCATCGCCGAGACGGCGAGGGGATACCCGAATCTCCAGTCGAGTTCGGGAATGTTCTTGAAGTTCATGCCGTAGATCCCGGCGATCATCGTCGGAACGGCCACGAGCGCGGCGTACGCGGCGAGCCGCTTGGTCACCTCGCTCTCCGCGAGCGAGATCATCGCGACGTTCACCGACATGGCGGTGGTGACGGTGTCGCGCAGCCCGTCGATCACCTGGCTCAGCCGCATGAGGTGGTCGTAGACGTCGCGGAAATATTCCTGCGTGCCGTGGCACACCTGCGGCACGCGCCCGCCGTGGAGCTTGCCCACCGCCTCGAGCAACGGGTCGACGGCATGCTTCACCGTCATCAGCTTCTGCTTGAGCCCGTAGAGCGCCTCGAGGTTCGCGCGCGGCGTGGCGCCCTCGAAGATGCGCCCCTCGAGCGTCTCCAGCGCCATCTCGAGCGCGTCGACCACCGGAAAGTAGCGGTCGACGACCGCGTCGATGAGCGCGTAGAAGACGAATCCCGACCCCTGGCGAAGCAACTCGGGCTCGCGCTCGGTGCGCGCGCGCACGGCGGCAAAGCCGTGCTCCGTGCCCTGGCGCACGGAAAGCACGAAGTTCGGGCCCACGAAGAGGTCGATCTCGGCCACCGTGAGCTCGCCGTCCTGGATGTCGATGTGGTGAAGGACGGCGAAGAGCGAGTCGCCGTATTCCTCGAGCTTGGGCCGCTGGTGGCCCTTGCGCGCGTCCTCGACGGCGAGCTCGTGCAGGTCGAATTCGGCCTGCAACTGCGCGAGTTCCCCGGGGGTGGCGTCCTTCAGGGCGACCCACACGAAGCATTCCGGCCGGCTCACGTACTCGCTGATCGCCTCGACGGGGATGTCGGCGAGCTTGCGGCCGTCCTGGTAGGCGACGCAATTGACTAGCATGCGCGAACCTTCGCCGTGCCCGCGGCCGCGCCGCCCGCGAGCGGTCCGTCGCGCGGGCGGCGGCTCAGGGTTTCGTGTCCGGCTTGCTCCACGCGGCGATGTCGTCCAGCTGCACGGTGAAGCCGACGTTCTTCGGTTCGTTCTCCGCGTTCAGCTGGTCGAGGACGCGGTGGAAGTCCTTCGAGAACTCGAAGCTCATCCGGGCGAGTCTTTCGGCCTCGGCGGCCGCTTTCGCGCCGCCCTCGTGCCGGGTCATGGCATCGCGAACCAGGTCCGAATAGATCCTCGAGGCGAGGTCGGTGAGCCGGGAATTGAATTTCGGGGCGGCGGGCATGGCGGGGAACCTGTCGGAATCGAAGGCCCATCCTACGCCTGTGCCATCGCCGGCGCGGCGCCGATCACTCGCCGAGTTCCCGGCAGAGCCTTGCCACGGTCTCGCGAAGCGCCGCGACCTCGCCTTCGAGCCGGTCGACATTGGCCTTCAGCGCGGCGATCTCGCCGACGGTGACCGCTTCGCCTGGAACCGGCGCGGCGGCGGCGGCGGGGAAGGCATCGGGGGCGGGTTCGCCCGAGAGCAGGTGCGCCCATCGCGTCTCTCGCGCGCCCGGCGCCCGTGCCAGCTCGCGCACGAGCGCGCCGGCGGGCAGCTCCGAGAGCTCGTCCAGGAATCCCTGGACCGCGGAGAGGTCGCCGAAGCGGTGCAGCCGCTCGGTATTGATCCGCAGCTCGCCCACCGTCTGCGGCCCGCGCAGGAAGAGCGAGGCAAGGAGCGCCACCGACTGCGGCGGCACGCCCAGCACGCGGCCGGTGTTGTGCGCGTAACGCATCACGCGCCCGCCGCTCGATTCGACGACGAGGGACAGCGACTTCAGGTGGTCGAGCGCCGCCTGCACCTCGGGCTCGGTGGCCTCGAGTATCGGCTGGCGGCTCGTCTTCTGGTTGCAGCCGGAAACCAGCGCATTCAGCGTGAGCGGATAGGTATCGGGGACCGTATGCTGCTTCTCGGCGAGGACGCCGAGGACACGGGTCTCGAGCAGGGACAGCGCGGGTAGCGGCGTGGCGCTCATGCGGTTCGGCTCGGCGAAACCCGCATGTTACCTCGCGCCGGTGGCGACTCCGGCCGCCGCGTCAGGGCGGTCCGGGGCCGGGCCCCCGACGGTTCGCGGCTACGCGTCGAACGTGAAGACGCTGTTGCGCGTCTTGGCACGTGCGAAGGCGCGGAGGTCGGTGGCGGCGCGCTTGAGGGCGTCGCGGGTCGCGAAGAACGAGCTCGAAAGGAGCTCTGCGATGTAGATGCTGCGCTGGACTTGTGCGCGGTTGATGTAGCCCTGGACCGATTCGTACGTTTTCATTGCCATTTCCTGGTTGAGGTACCGGGCCGCTTCAGCGTGAATCGCTGTTTCGACGGCCTTCGGAAGTGAATATAGTGTCGGTTGTGCAGTGCAACAAACGAAATGATCTTGCGCCCTGGGCTAGAAAAGCTAATCTATAGGTTCCGTGAGCGATCGACTTCCCCCGCTGAATGCCCTGCGCGCCTTCGAGGCCGCGGCCCGGCACCGCAGCTTCAAGCGCGCGGCCGAGGAACTGTTCGTCACGCCAGCGGCCATTTCCCAGCAGGTGAAGTCGCTCGAGGACTACCTCGGCGTGTCGCTCTTCCGCCGGCTCACGCGCTCCATTGAACTCACCGCGGCCGCCGAGGCGCTGCTTCCGAAATTGCGGGAGGGCTTCGATTGCTTCGCCGCGGGCCTGGTGGTCGCCCGGCGCGCCGAGGAACGGGGAAGGATCGCCGTTGCCGCGCCGCCCAATTTCGTCTCCCGCTGGCTGATGCCGAGGCTGCGCTCGTTCACGACGGCCTATCCGCAATTCGACCTGCGCATCATCGGAACGCTGCGCGCCATCGACCATCCGGACCAGGAGACGACTCCCGATCCGGGCCGCGCCGATGCCGAGGCGCAGGTGGCCGTTCGCTTCGGCATGGGCGACTACCCGGGCCTGGAGGTCGATCTGCTCTTCCGGCCATCCTACGTGCCGGTGTGCAGCCCGACGCTCCTCGAGCATGGCCCGCCCCTTCGCAAGCCCGAGGACCTGAAGGGCCATACCCTCATCCACGACGAATCCTCGCCAGGCGACGAGGAGCGTCCCGGCTGGGAGGAGTGGCTCGACCATGTCGGCGCGACGGGCGTCGACGGGACGCGCGGACCGAGATTTTCCAATGCGTCGCTCGTGCACGAGGCGGCCATGGACGGCCTGGGCGTGGCGCTCGTGCTGCGACCGCTGGTCGATTCCGACATCGAGGAGGGGCGGCTCGTCGTGCCCATCGAGCGCCCCGTGCCGACCCGATTCGCGTATTTCCTGGTGACGCCCAAGACGCTGGTCGACCACCCGGCGGCGAGCACCTTCCGGCGATGGCTCACCGCGCAGGCGAAGCAACAGGCGCGCCGGCGCAGTCGCTAGGGCTTCAGCGGTCCGGCACGAGCGGCGGCTCCTGCATCGCGGCGACTTGCTCCTTCAGCTCGAGGACGCGGTCCTGCCAGTACTTCTGCGTGTTGAACCAGGGGAAGGCCATCGGGAAAGCGGGGTCGTCCCACCGCCGGGCGAGCCACGCGGCGTAGTGCAGCAGGCGAAGCGTCCGGAGCGCTTCCACCAGCCCCAGTTCGTGGTCGTCGAAATCGGCGAAATCCTCGTAGCCCCTGAGCACATGGCGAAGCTGCGCCGACATGTCGGCGCGGGTGCCCGACAGGAGCATCCACAGGTCCTGCACCGCGGGTCCGGTGCGCGCATCGTCGAAATCGACGAAGTGCGGGCCGCCGGGAGTCCACAGAACGTTTCCCGCATGGCAGTCGCCGTGGAGGCGGATGCGCGCCACGCGCGAAGCCCGGTCGAAGGCCCGCTGCGCGCCCTCGATCGCCAACGCGGCCGCGGCCGACCACGCCTCGCGCAGGTCGGGCGGAATGAACTCGTGCGCGAGGAGCCAGTCCCGCGAGGTGACGCCGAACGTCTGCACGTCGAGGGCGGGGCGGTGCGCGAACGGGGTCACGGCGCCGACGCCGTGGATGCGCCCGATGAACCGTCCCAGCCATTCGAGCGTGTAAGGGTCCTCGAGCTCGGGCGCGCGGCCGCCGCGGCGCGGGTAGAGCGAAAACCGGAAGCCGCCGTGGTGATGCAGGGTCGTGCCGCCGATCTCCAGCGCGGCCACCACGGGGATCTCCCGATCGGCCAGTTCGCGGGCGAAGCCGTGTTCCTCGAGGATCTCCTCGTCCGTCCAGCGTCCCGGCCGGTAGAACTTCGCCACGAGGAAGCGCGCGTCGCCGAGAGGCCCCCCCTGATCCTCCTCCAGGCCCACCTGGTAGACGCGATTTTCGTAGCTGTTGAGCGCGAGCTGCCTGCCGTCGGCGAGGAAACCCGTGCTTTCGACGGCGTTCAGCACGACGTCGGGTGTGAGGCCCGAGTAGGGCGGGGTGGCGGGAGCGTCGGTCACCTTTGCATTGTACGGCCGCCCCCGATTGGGATTGACGCGCTGCAGCATTGCACCCGGCCGGTGCACGGCGGCGTCCGGACGGCGGCGCGAGCCCCGGAAAGGCCACCATGGCACGTCTCCTGCTAATTCAGCGGCATTGCCATTACCGGGGTCCGCGAAATGCATTCGATCTCCCACGTCCTTCGCGGCCTGTCCAGGCGCGCGGCCCGCCCCGGCGACCCGGAGGGAGGTCTCGACGAGGATGAGGCCGGCGCGCTGTGGGGCGCGGTGCTGGACGGCGCACTGCCGGAGCTCGAGCTGGGCGCGCTGTTCGCCTCGCTATCGATCGCTGGAGAGTCGCTCGCCGAATTGCTCGGGCTGCACCGCGCGCTGGCGGCCCGGCAGGCGAAATTCCCGGTAACGGACGCGCGCCGCCCGATCGCGATCGCGCTCCATGGGCTCGTCGCGGGCGAAGCGGCCTTCTGCGTGCTCCTCGCGCTGTTCCTTCGCCGCTTCGATGTCCCTGTCGTGCTGCACGGGCCGCTCGACGCGCCCGAGGCTCCTTCGGCGCCGGCATTGCTTCGCGAGTTGGGTGTGCTCCCCAGCGCGTCGCTCGCGGAGGCGGAACGCGACCTTCGCACTCGCGGCGTCGTCTTCCTGCCGGTCCAGCTCCTGTCGCCCGTGCTGGGGGATTTGCTCGCGCTTCGCGCGCGCCTGGGGTCGACGAACGCCGCCCACCTCGCGGCGCAGGCGCTCGACCCCGGCGCGATGGGCGCGGTGCGCCTCGCCATGTGCGTGCCGGGAACGGCGAGCGAGCGCCTCGCGGGTTTTCTCCCGGCAACCGGGGCCCGGTCGCTGCTCCTCGCGTGGCCCGAGGGAACCCCGGCATGCGACTTCGCGTTCCGGCCGCGAATATCGCTCCATTCCGGCGGTCTCGAGGAGATCGTCTTCGATGCCGAGAACGCCGAAGGCGCCTCCCATGCCGGGTTTCCCGCGCCCGGGCGACTCGTGCCGTGGATGCGCGACGTCATCGCGCGAAATGCGCCGGCACCGCCCCCGCTGGTGAACCTTGCCGCCGCGTGCGTGTTCGCCGCCGGCGCGGCCGGCGACTTTCCCCAGGCCAAGGCGGTCGTGGCCCTGCAGTCGGGCCGGCTGGCGGCATGATGCCAAGATAACTCATTATTATTGTTGGGGATTTCCTCTCGCCGCCGGGCGATTGCCGGCGTCCGCTGTGCTAGTATCGGCTTCACCACGCGCCCTCCACGGAAGGCGGACCGCAACGATGAAAAATCCCCTCGACTCCCTCACCGGCACCGTCCTCTGCGGACTCGCCCTCACGGCCGTTCTCTACTACCTCGTGCTCCGTCTGATGGGAGGCTGACCATGGATTTCCTCCATTTCGGCGTGGGCAGGTGGGTGCACATCATGGCCGGCGTGATGTGGGTGGGACTTCTCTACTACTTCAATTTCGTCCACGCGGCCGCGATGAAGGACGCGCAGGGTGATGGAGGCGCCCAGGCGATCGCGAGGCACGTGGCGCCGCGCGCACTCTTCTACTTCCGCTGGGCCGCGGTCGTCACCTGGCTCGCGGGCATGTGGATCCTGGGCGACAAGGTCGACGAGGCGTTCCTCTTCAAGGAGCGCGCCTATGTTCCCATCGGGGTCGGCGCCTGGCTGGGCACGATCATGTTCGTGAACGTATGGGCGATCATCTGGCCCAACCAGAGGAAGATCCTGGGACTCGCGCCCGCTTCCGCGGACGAGGTGTCGCGCGCCCGCCGCGTCACCTTTCTCGCCTCGCGGCTGAACGTGGTGCTCTCCATGCCGATGCTCTTCTTCATGTCCGCCTCCGGCGGTCTTTTCCGCACCGCCGTCTTCGGCTGAGGCAATCGCCCGAAAGGATTCCGAGGCGCCGGCGACGGCGTCCCTCAGTCCGGCGGACGGGGAAGCCCCGATACCCGGTCGCCCGCCTTGACCTTGCGCGCGGCGAACCAGCCCTGGTTGGTCTCGATCGCGTAGCGCGCGGGGCCGGCCGCGGCGTGCGCATCCAGCGTCCCGGGCGCCATGTCGGCGATGTTGAGGATGCGGCCCTCGGCATCGATGAAGGCGACCGACAGCGCGAGAAGCGTGTTCTTCATCCACATCGCGTGGTAACCGGGCTCGTCGAAGACGAAGAGCATGCCGTCGTTCCGGCCGAGTTTCGCGCGGAACATGAGTCCGACGGCGCGCTGCTCGGTCGTGGCCGCGACCTCGACGCGAAGCGCGTGGCCGGCGACCTTCACCTGGATCGCCGGCATCGGCGCCTGCGCGCGGGCGTGGGCGGCGGTGGCGAGCAGCAGCGCGGCCGCGAGCATGCGCCACGCCGTGGCGCGAAAAAGAACGGCAGGTAGAATGGCTTCCACGAATCTCACTTTCCTCGAGTCGGCGCTGGCAGCTTAACGCACGAGACATCCGATGCGCCTACCCGCAAGCCTCGTTCCCGCCCTGTTCCTCGCCTCCTGCGCGCTGGCGCCGCCAGCGCCGCCGCCGGAGGAAACGCCACGGCAGGCGCAGGAGCGCCGCGCCAAGGCGCCGCGCCCGGCGTACAACCTCGCGGGCTATCCGCCCGCCGTTCGCGACGGCTACATCGACGGCTGCGAGACCGCGAAGAATTCCGAGTACGGTCGCAAGGACGAGAAGCGCTTCGCCCGGGACGCGCGCTATCGCATGGGCTGGAATGACGGCCTGTCGATGTGCGCCGTCCGGTGAGCTAGCCGACGCCGTCGAGAACCCAGGCGGCCATCGCCTCGAGGATCTCCGGCACCTCGCCGACCGCGGTCTGGACGGCGATCGGCAGCCCGGCGTGGGCGGCCCGCAGTTCCTCGACGATCCGCGGCAGGTCGTTCCGGATGTGCCCGCCGGGGGCCATGAACAGGGGAAAGACGGTGATCGCCGCCACGCCCTTGGCCGCCAGCGCCCGCACCGCATCGGGGAGGTTCGGGGTCATCAATTCCAGGAACGCGAGCTCGACGGGAAACTCCGGCCGCCTGGCGCGGACGATGTCCCGGATGGCTTCGAAAGGCCGAGCCCACTCGGGGTCGCGGGCGCCATGGGCGAAAAGGACGATGCCGTGCATGGCCGCGGTCAGTGCTTTCCCGTGGAGCCGAAACCACCTTCGCCGCGGGCGCTTTCGTCGAACGACTCCACCACGTTCAGCTCGACCTGGACCACCGGGATCACGACGAGCTGGGCGATCCGCTCCATCGGGTTCACGACGAAGGAATCGCGGCCGCGGTTCCAGCACGACACGAAGAGCTGCCCCTGGTAGTCGGAGTCGATGAGCCCGACGAGGTTGCCCAATACGATGCCGTGCTTGTGGCCGAGGCCCGAGCGCGGAATGATCACCGCGGCGTGGCCGGGGTCGGCGACGTGGATGGCGAGGCCGGTCGGCACCAGGGCGCTGTCGCCGGCGTGCAGCGTGAGCGGGTGGTCCAGGCAGGCGCGCAGGTCGAGTCCCGCGGATCCGCCGGTGGCGTAGGCGGGCAGGTGGGTGCGCATGCGCTCGTCGAGGATCCTCACGTCGAGTTTCTTCATGGGACGGTGCCGGCCACGCACTCCAAGGGTTCGCTCCGCCGGAGGGCGGACGGGTTCACGGCCGGCAAGATCAGGACGCCTGCTTGATGGGCGTGACGCTCGCCGCGCCGCCCTTCGCATCGAAGAGCGCGATCGCGTGCTCGAGGATCGCGTGCGCGATGCGCGACTTCGGGGCCCGCGCGATCGGGTGCGCCCCCGCGTCGTCGTAGATCGTGACCTCGTTCTCCTCGCGGCCGATCGTGTGCTGGACGAGGTTCGCGACGATCATGGGCAGGCTCTTGCGCTTGCGCTTGGCCTGCGCGTACTCCGCCAGGTTCTCGCTCTCCGCGGCGAATCCCACGCAGAAAGGGCCGCCCGGCATCCTCGCCACCTGCGCGAGGATGTCGACGGTGGGCTTCAGCTTGATCTCGAGGGGCTCTCCCGACTTCTTGATCTTGCGCGACGAGGTCGTCTCCGGCGTGTAGTCGGCCACGGCCGCGACGCTGAAGAAGAAGTCCGCGCCGGAGGCGTGGGCGTTCACCGCGTTCAGCATCTCGGCGGCGCTCGTCACGTAGACGAAATGCGCGTTCGCGGGCGGCGCAAGCAGCGTCGGCCCGGAGACGAGCGTCACGTCCGCGCCGAGCGTCGCGGCCGCTTCCGCGAGCGCGTAGCCCATTTTCCCGGAGCTCTGGTTGGTGAAGCCGCGCACGGTGTCGATGGCCTCGAAGGTGGGGCCGGCCGTGACGAGCACGCGGCGGCCCGCGAGCCGCTTGGGCGACAGGAACGAGAGGATGGCGTGCAGAAGCTCCTCGGGCTCCAGGAGCCTGCCCATGCCCGTTTCCCCGCAGGCCTGGTCGCCGGCGGCCGGGCCGAGCACCGCGACGCCGTCGGCGCGCAGCAGGTTCAGGTTGCGCTGCGTGGCCGGGTTGTCCCACATCTCGCGGTTCATCGCGGGCGCCACCAGCAACGGGCAATTGCGGGCGAGACAGGCCGCCGAGAGAAGATCGTCGGCGAGCCCGTGCGCGAGCTTGGCGAGGAAGTTCGCGCTGGCCGGCGCGATCACCATCGCATCGGCGCCCCGCGAGAGTTCGATATGCGCCATCGCATTGGGGAAGCCCGCATCCCACAGGTCGATCGCGACCGGCTTCCCGGTAAGCGCCTGGAAGGTCGCGGGCGTGACGAATTTCGTGCCGGACGCTGTCATCGCGACCTGCACGTCGACGTTATTGCGGATGAGCGCCCGCGCGAGTTCCGCCGCCTTGTAGGCGGCGATGCCTCCCGTCACACCCAGCAGAACGCGGCGCTGTCCCGAGTCGTCCATCGCCGCATTCTACAAGAGAGAGTCACGCCCCATGCTTCAAGCCCCATGGCCCGCCGCCGGCCGGCCTCGCGTGCGCCTGGCGACCCACGGCGCCGCTTCGCTGTCCGACGCGGAACTGGTCGCCCTCATGCTGCACACGGGGCGGGCGGGCCGGTCGCCCTCGGCGATCGCGGGCGAGCTGCTCGCCCGTTTCGGCCGCGTCTCGCGGCTGCTCGCCGCGCCGGTCTCCGAGGTGGCAGCGGTCCCCGGGGTCGGCCCGGTTCGCGCCACCCAGCTCGCCGCGGCGATGGAACTCGCCCTGCGCTCGCTTGCCGAGCAGATGCAGTCGCGCGACAGCCTCGCCTCGCCGGCGGCGGTGCGTGGCTACCTGCGCCTGCGCATGCAGCATCTCGGGCACGAGGTCTTCTGGGCGGTCTTTCTCGATGCCCAGAACCGGGTCATCGCCGCCGAGGAGCTCTTTCGGGGCACCCTCACGCAAACCAGCGTCTACCCCCGCGAGGTCGTCAAGCAAGCGCTCGCCCACAACGCCGCCGGGGTGATCCTGGCGCACAACCACCCCTCCGGGGTTGCGGAACCATCCGTTCAGGATCAAGCACTTACGCGGTCCCTGTGCGAATCCCTCGCGCTCGTGGACGTGAAGGTGCTCGACCACTTCATCGTCGCCCCCGGGGCCTGCCTGTCGTTTGCGGAGCGCGGGCTGCTCTGACCCCGTGCGGCCAGACGAATTCGCCTTGAGGAAGGTGGCCGCCCTGGGCTATAATCACGGGCTTTCCGCCCCGGCTCTTCGGGGCGATGGATCGGAGAGTTTCCATGTCTCGAGTCTGCCAAGTCACCGGCAAGGGGCCCATCGTGGGCAACCACGTGTCCCATGCCAACAACAAGACCAAGCGCCGCTACCTGCCCAACCTGCAGTACCGCAAGCTCTGGGTCGAGAGCGAGAACCGCTACGTGAAGCTGCGGCTCACGAACGCGGGACTTCGCCTCATCGACAAGAAGGGCATCGACGTGGTGCTGGCCGAAATGCGCGAACGCGGCGTGGCGATCTAGGGAGAACGGACATGCGTGAAAAGATCAAGCTCGAATCCAGCGCCGGCACGGGCCACTTCTACACCACGACCAAGAACAAGAAGACCAAGCCGGAGAAGCTCGAGATCATGAAATTCGATCCGAAGGCGCGCAAGCACGTCACGTACAAGGAAACGAAGCTCAAGTAGTTTCCGGGCGAAGCCCGCGAACGAAGCCCCGCCCCGGCGGGGCTTTTCGTTGGCGTCGGCGTCGGCCGCGTCCGCGGTCCGTGGCGCGCGGGCGCTGGCAGCTTCAGTCGGGCGGGCAAGCCTCGCCATCATCGTCGCGCGCCAGGGCCCGGCGCGCGATCGCTTTCACGAGCGCGCGGAAGAGCAAGAGGTGCGCCGGAATCATCGCGTACCAGTACGCCAGCCCCCAGATGCCGGCCGGATGCCAATAGGCGTTGACGGCAAGTCGCCGCTCACCGGGTGCTACTTCCTCGATCTCGAATTCCAGCACACCCGCGCCGGGAGCCTTCATGCCGAAGGCGAGCGTGAGGCGCCGCTCGGCCTCGACGCCGGTCACGCGCCAGGAATCGATCACGTCGCCCACGCGCAGCTCGTCGGGATCGCGGCGCCCGCGCTGGAGGGCCACGCCGCCCATCAGCCAGTCGGCG
>Ga0073899_10003292_pt1 | contig 14325 bp, 16 predicted proteins | sample KloWWTmetaKNB5Ph_FD_88975 | JGI IMG/M metagenome (GOLD analysis project Ga0073899, IMG submission 88975) | Active sludge microbial communities from Klosterneuburg, Austria, studying microevolution and ecology of nitrifiers - Klosterneuburg... | ecosystem: Engineered > WWTP > Aerobic digester >... | reverse complement strand
GTCTCGCGCGCATCGACGAACACGTCCTTGCCCGACTTCGCATCGTGCAGCAGCCACAGGCCGCCACCACCGAGTCCGGAGCTGATCGGCTCGACCACCGACAGCACCGCGGACGTGGCCACTGCGGCATCGAAGGCATTGCCACCCTGGCGGATCACCTCGATGCCGGCATCAGTGGCCAGTGCATGCGCGGAGGCGACGGCCGCACCGGGTGGCTTGGGTGCTTGCTGGGCGAATGTGGAAAACGACAGCAACAACAGGATCGTCATTCCCGCGAAGGCGGGAAACCATGGACGTTGAACGCCGGAAGAACGAAGTCCTTGGATTCCCGCCTTCGCGGGAATGACGGGCAAATTCATGGGGCGTTTCCTTGCAGCCTTGCCAGCTTCGCCAGCAATTGCTCATTGGTTTCCGGGTACGCCGGATCGGGATCGATGCATTCGACCGGGCACACCGCGATGCATTGCGGCTCGTCGTAGTGGCCGACGCATTCGGTGCACAGCGCGGGATCGATCACGTAGATCTCCGGCCCCATCGAGATCGCCTTGTTCGGGCAGGCCGGTTCGCAGACGTCGCAGTTGACGCAGAGTTCGTTGATCTTCAGCGACATCGCGGTGGATGCGTCGCAACGCCCGTCCTTCGCGTGGAAGGACGGGCATCGATGCGCTTACTGAGTCTGCACGAACACGTATTTCACGCCGGCCGGCTTGGAGGCAGCCTCGACCTTCATGCTGTCCTCGGGCTTGCCGATGAACACGACCTTGACGTTGTTCAGCGAACCCGCCGGCACCTGGCCGAACGCAACCACGGCCAACTCGCCGATCTTGGCCGACGACGGCGATGCGAACACCAGCATGTTGCCCTCGATGATGCCGCGACCGAGGTCGCCTTCGACCTTCTCCAGCAGGCGCTGGTACTGGCCACCGAAGCCTTCGCTGGTCTCGCCCGGCAGGAAGTACACGTAGGGGCTGTTGGTGATGCCGTCCATGTTGCGCTTGGCAACGTCGGTCACGTAGGTGCGCCAGGCGCTCGCCTCGTCGGTGGTAGGCGCGGTCAGCGGCGCTGCCTCGACCACCTTGGGTGCCTCTTCCTTCTTGCACGCGGCAAGCGGCAGGATCAGGCAGGCGATCGCCAGCAATCGGATCATCGTGTTCATGAGCTGTCCCCTCGTTTCTCGGTGGTGAATCGTTATCTGTCGGAACCGCAACGGGATGCGGTGGTCAATCGTGCCGATGACGGCGTTGCGCTTCGAGCGCGGCCGCAACCGCCGCGGGCACGAAGCCGGACACGTCGCCACCAAGACGCGAGATCTCGCGCACCAGCGACGACGAAATGAAGCCGTACTGCTCGGCCGGGGTCAGGAACAGGGTCTCGACCTCCGGGATCAGGTGGCGGTTCATGCTGGCCATCTGGAATTCGTATTCGAAATCGGACACCGCGCGCAGGCCGCGCAACAGCGCGCCGGCCCCCAGGTCGCGGACGAAATGCGCCAGCAGCGAATCGAAGCCGATGACTTCGACATTCGGGCAGCGCGCCAGCGCCTCGCGCGCCAACTGCACACGCAGATCCAGCGGCAAGGCCGGCCCCTTGGACGGACTGGCGGCGACGCCGACGATCAGTTTCTCGAACAGCGGCGATGCGCGTTCGACCAGATCCACATGTCCATTGGTGATCGGGTCGAAGGTGCCCGGGTAGACCGCAACGCGTCTGGCAGTCATGTCTAGGCTGGATCGCCGCCGTGGAGGACTTGCGCAAGTGTAACGCGCCGGTACAGCGCATAGCGCACCTCGCGGGTCCCGCTTTCGCGATGCAGGGCCCATTCCGCGGTCATCACGGGCGCGTGGCCGGCCGGGGACTCGATGTACAGCCAGGCATCGGCGGCCATCCGTGCCGGCAGCGCCGCCAGCACCGCCGGCCACAGATTCGCCTCGAACGGCGGATCGACGAAGGCGATGTCGAAGCCGCCATCCCCGGCTTCGCGCAACCAGGCCAGGGCATCGCCGCGATGCACCCGCAACTGTGCCGCAGCCTCCAGCCGCGCGGCCGCCGACTGCAATGCCTGCGCCAGCTGCGGATCAGCCTCCACCAATTGCACCGATGCCGCCCCGCGCGAGGCCGCTTCCAGCCCCAGTGCGCCGCTGCCGGCGAACAGGTCCAGCACCTTCGCCCCGGGCAGCACCGGCATCAGCCAGTTGAACAGGGTCTCGCGCACGCGGTCGGAGGTCGGCCGCAGCCCTGGCCTGGCCGGGACAGGCAGGCGGGTGCCGCGCCAGCGCCCACCGATGATCCGCACGCTGCCGGCGGGGGCTTCGCGGCCGGACTGCGGTCGCTTGTTCATCGGGGCGGCAGGAAGGCGAGTGTTACCATGCGCGCCATTCTCCGACATTCCCCCGACCTCATGGTCAGCTGGTTCCGCCGCAAGCAGCCCGATGCGCCCGAGCGCGTGCCGGAGGCGACCCCAACCGACATCCCCACCGCCGCCCCGGCCGTCGCCGAGCCGCAGCCAGCGCAGGCACCCGCCTCGACGGAACCGGCAGCGGCCGCCGCCGGCAAGCTCGGCTGGATGCAGCGGATCGGCAAGCTGCTGAATACCGATGTGGCCGAACTCATCGGCCGCAATCCGATCCTCGACGACGACCTGCTGGACCAGATCGAGACTGCGCTGATCACCGCCGATGTCGGCGTCACCGCCAGCAGCGAATTGATCGAGAAGTTGCGCAAGCGGATGAAGGCGCGCGAGTTCGCCGATGCCCGGGCCTTGCTGAAGGCCTTGCGCACGGAACTGGTGGCACTGCTGATGCCGGTGGCCAGGCCGCTGCAGATCGATGCCGGCCGCAAGCCGTTCGTGATCCTCACCGTCGGCGTCAACGGGGTCGGCAAGACCACCACCATCGGCAAACTGGCACGCCGCTACAAGGACGAAGGCCGCAGCCTGATGCTGGCTGCCGGCGACACCTTCCGCGCCGCCGCGGTCGCGCAGTTGCAGGCCTGGGGAGAGCGCAACGGCGTGGCCGTGGTCGCCCAGGGCCAGGATGCGGATCCGGCCTTGGTCGCGTTCGACGCGCTGCAGGCGGCGAAGTCGCGCGGCGTCGAGGTGCTGATCGCCGACACTGCCGGCCGCCTGCATACGCAACAAGGCTTGATGGCCGAACTCGGCAAGATCCGCCGCGTGCTCGGCAAGCTCGACCCCGACGCGCCGCACGAGGTGTTGATGGTGATCGACGGCACCACCGGCCAGAACGCGATCTCGCAGTTGCGCCAGTTCAATGCCGCAGTGCAGGTGACCGGCCTTGTCGTCACCAAGCTCGACGGCACCGCCAAGGGCGGCGTGCTGTTCGCGCTGGCCCGCGAATTCGGCATCCCGATCCGCTACGCCGGGATCGGCGAGCGCCCGGAAGACCTGCGGTTGTTCGATGCCGAGGCCTTCGTCGATGCCTTGCTGCCCGAGTCGCTCGGCGGGTGAACGACGACGCGTCGAAACCGGACATCCCGGCGCTTCGCCGCCTGCTGCGCTTCATGGCCACCGCCGCCATCGTCCTGGCCGTTCTGGTCGCGGTGCTGGCCTGGCTGATGCAGCCGCCGCGCGCCACCGGCTTCCTGCTGGCGCGCATCGGCGATGCGCTGGGCCTGCGCATCGTCGCCAACGGCGCGGTCGACTATCGCCTGCGCGGCACCCCGCAATTGCTGCTGCACGACGTGGTCGCGCAGCGCCCCGGTGACCCGACACCGCTGCTGCGTGCCGAGCGCGTATTCGTCTCGCTGCCGTGGAGCACGCTCCGCGCACGCGGCGACGACCTCACCGTGCAGCGCATCGAGCTCGATGCACCCGTGCTGGACGTGCCTGCCCTGCAGCGCTGGCTGGCCACGCGCCCACCGAGCGAAACCAGGATCCCCACCCTGCGCGACGGCCTGCGCATCGTGCGTGGTCGCATCGTCAACCACGACTGGACGATCGACGGCATCGAGCTTGCCCTGCCCTCGCTGTCGCCGACCGCGCCGGTGCAGACGAAGCTGCGCGGCCGCTATCTGGACCCGCCGACGCGGATTCCGTTCGACTTCGACATCGCGATGAGCAAGCCCGCGAACAACGCGGGAATCGCCGCGATCGGCGGCATGACCATCGAAGGCGACGGCTGGAAAATGCCGGCCCGCATGCAACTGTCCGGCCCGCTGCAGCTCGGCGACGACAGCGTGCGCATGGCGCCGGCGAAGATCGGGATTTCCACTCGCTACATCTCGGCCACGTCGGAGCTGCCATTCACCCTCGGCGCGTTCGGCCCCTTGCTGTTCGACGAGGCGGTGTGGTCGCTGGATCCGGCAGCACTGGTCCTGCGCGGCGCAGGCTCGACCCCCAACGCGGATGCGCGCGGCGCGCTCGCCCTCGGGCGCAGGCTGGTGCTGCGCCTGGAAGGAGACATCGCCGCCTGGCCCGAAGCATGGCCGGCCTTGCCGCCACCGCTGTCGGCTTCGGCAACGCCGCTGTCGTTTGCGCTGGACTATGCGGATCGCACCGATTTCAGTGGCCCCGCCGCCCTGCAGGTAAAGCGCGACGACACCGCGCTGGATGCACGCTTCCGCCTGCCCGATGTGCTCGCCTGGCTCGATGCGGATGCCGGCGGCTCACCCTTGCCGCCCTTGCAAGGCCACCTGCGCACGCCGCGCATCGACATCGCCGGCGCACGATTGGAAGGCGTGGAGATCGAACTCGACGATCCGGCCATCGCGCTGCCGCCGTCGCCGTGAACGTCGAGCGCGACTACGCCCTGCGCCTGCTCGCGTGGTTCGATCGCCACGGCCGCCACGACCTGCCCTGGCAGCATCCGCGCACGCCGTACCGCGTCTGGCTCAGCGAGATCATGCTGCAGCAGACCCAGGTGGCGGTGGTGATTCCGTACTTCGAACGCTTCATCGCCGCGCTGCCGGATCTGCCCTCGCTCGCAGACGCCACGCAGGACGAGGTACTGGCGCTGTGGTCCGGGCTCGGCTACTACGCCCGCGCGCGCAACCTGCATGCGGCGGCGAAGCGTTGCGTCGAGCTGCACGATGGCGGGTTGCCGCGCGACCTCGATGCGCTCGTCGCCCTGCCCGGGATCGGCCGCAGCACCGCCGGCGCGATCCTCTCGCAGGCCTGGGGCGATCCCGCGCCGATCCTCGACGGCAACGTCAAGCGCGTGCTGTGCCGCGTGTTCGGCATCGAAGGCTGGCCCGGCACACCCGCCATCGAAAAGAAATTGTGGGCGATCGCCGACACCCTGCTTCCCGATGCGCCCGCGTCCGGCATGCGCGTCGCCGACTACACCCAGGCGCAGATGGATTTCGGCGCCACCCTGTGCACGCGCAGCGATCCGGCCTGCGCGATCTGCCCGCTGCAGGATGGCTGCGTCGCATTGCGCGACGGCCGCGTGTCCGAACTGCCCTCGCCGAAACCGGGCAAGCCGCTGCCCGAACGCAGCACGCACATGCTGATCCTGGAGGACGGCGAACGCGTCCTGCTGCAACGCCGCCCGCCGACCGGCGTGTGGGCATCGCTGTGGTCGCTGCCGGAACATGCGGACATCGCCGCAGCGCGCGCGTGGTTCAAACGCCATCTGCACGGGGAGTTCGATGCCGTGCAGACCGGTGCCGCCATCGCCCACGGCTTCAGCCACTACCGCCTGCACATCCATCCGCATCGGATCACCGATGTGCGGCCGCGCGCTGCGGTCGGCGATAATGACGACATGCGCTGGGCCACGCGCGCGGAACTGCACGCGATCGGCCTGCCCGCGCCGGTGCGGCGATTGCTGGAACCTTCCCCGAACGAGAAATGACGATGGCGCGAATGCTGTTCTGCGAAGTGGACCAGGTCGAAACCGAAGGCCTGGACTTCGCCCCTTGGCCCGGCGAGGCCGGCAAGCGCGTGTTCGCCGGCGTCGGCAAGCCGGCCTGGCAACGCTGGCTCGCGCACCAGACCATGCTGATCAACGAGAACCGGTTGTCGCCGCTGAATCCGCAGCACCGCGCCTTCCTCGAAGCCGAGATGCTGAAGTTCCTGTTCGGCGGCGGCGCGGAAAAACCCGCGGGTTACGTCCCCGAGGATGCCTGAGCCGCCATCGCGTCCTGCGCGGCACGCAGCGCCTTGACGTCGACCGGGCGGATTTCCTCGATCCGGCAGCTGACCGGCGAACCTTCGGTGAGGATGCGGTCGAACTTGGCCATCACGTAGGGGCCGGTCGAGCTCAGCCGCAGCACCGGCGAAGCGCTGCCCCAGTCCAGGCACGGCCCCGAAACCTTCAACATCCAGGTTTCGCTGGGCCGCATGCTGAGCAGGACGTGCTCGTCGTCGATGCGATCCCAGCCCATCGCGTTGTAGAAGCGGATCTGCTTCACCGGTGCGCCGGCATGCGCGTCGTACAGGGCCAGGCGATCGGTATCGCTCATGCGGCCGGTTGCACAAGCGGCAAGAATCGACATGGCCAGCATCGGAAGGATCAGGGTTTTCATGCGGCACTCTCCTGCGTGGGTGGAATGATCCTGCACCAGTCCAGCCAAACGGCTGCTTTACCCGGCACGATGCGTTCAGCCGCCATCCGGCTTGCCCTGAATCACGGCAATCCGTATCATGCGCGGCTCGCTGTCCAGCCCCACACGGCCGGGTAGCTCAGTTGGTAGAGCAGGGGATTGAAAATCCCCGTGTCGGGGGTTCGATTCCCTCCCCGGCCACCATCTGGGACTGGATCGCGATCGCACAGACCCCGCATGCCCCGCATCGCGGGGTTTTTGCTCTGCGGCGTTCGTTGCAGGCATGCCCGGTGTATGGTCGCAGTCCACGCCAACGGAGCCTTCTCATGGACATCCACGATCAAGCCTTCGCCCTGTACACCGCGCTTGCGGGCAAGCAGGACCTGTCCAATGCCAGCGACGAGACCCGCGCCGCGCTCGGCCGCGAGGCCTACAAGCTGGCCGAGGCCTTCTTCCTGGCCAAGGACACCTACATCCGCGAGCTGCCGGCCAGCCAGATCGATGCGGGTTTCTGAGGTGGGTGCGATGCGTTTCGCCTCGATCGCAACCCTCGCCGTGATGCTCGCCGGTTGCGGCAGCGGTGGGCCGGTGCGGCGCATTTCCGAGCCAGCCGCCAGCATCCAGCAGTTGACCGTGCGTGCGGATGGCCAGTGGGACGTGCAGCTGCGCCTGCAGAACTACAGCAGCATTCCGATGCGCTTTGCCGCCACCAACATCCAGATCGCCTTCGACAACGGCGCGGCGGCGTCCGTGCAGGCACAGCCGCAGATCGCGATCGGACCGGAATCCGCCGACGTGGTGGTCACAATCGTGTCGCCGCTGCCGGAGGGTCGGGCGCGCATCGCCACCGCACTGGCCGATGGCAGAAGCCTGAATTACACGCTGGGTGGTACCGTCGATGCCGGTCCGGAGGACGGCAAGCCGCGCAGTTACAAGATCAAGCTGAGCAGCGCGCTGACCCCGGTTCCCGGCCTGCCGGGCGTCCTGCGCTGACATGAAACGGGGGGCAGTGCGCATCGACCATACGCCGTAGTATGCTCTCGTCTCCCCGGGCCGGTTGGCGGCCCGGACGATCGCACTGGACTTCCCCATGAGCAGCTACAAGGCCCCGCTGGACGACATCCGTTTCGCCCTGTTCGACGTGCTGGACAGCGAGAAGACTTTTGCCCGGCTCGGTTTCGCCGACGCCAACCGCGAATTGATCGATGCGGTGATCGACGAGGCCGCGCGCTTCAGCGAAACCGTGCTGGCCCCGCTCAACAAGGTCGGCGACCAGGTCGGCTGCAAGTTCGATTCCGCCAGCGGCGAGGTGGTGGTGCCACCCGGCTTCAAGCAGGCCTTCGACCAGTTCGTCGAAGGCGGCTGGACCGGATTGACCAACGATCCCGCGCACGGTGGCCAGGGCATGCCCGCCACCCTCGGCGGAGTCCTGACCGAAATGATCGACAGCGCCAACCTGGCCTGGGGCAATTTCCCGATGCTCAGCCACGGCGCGGTCAAGGCGCTGGAGACCTATGGCGAAGACTGGCAGAAGGAGGTGTTCCTGAAGCCGCTGGTCGAAGGCCGCTGGACCGGCACCATGTGCCTGACCGAACCGCACTGCGGCACCGACCTCGGCCTGCTGAAGACGAAAGCGATGCCGAACGACGACGGCAGCTACGCGATCACCGGCACCAAGATCTTCATCACTGCCGGCGAGCACGACATGTCCGGCAACATCGTCCACCTGGTACTGGCCAAGCTGCCGGATGCACCGGCCGGGGCCAAGGGCATCTCGTTGTTCGTGACCCCGAAGTTCAAGGTCGGCCGCGATGGCAGCGTGGGCGAGCGCAACAGCGTGCGCTGCGGTTCGATCGAACACAAGATGGGCATCCACGGCTCGGCCACCTGCGTGATGAACTTCGACGATGCGCAGGGCTATCTGGTCGGCGCGCCGCACAAGGGCCTGCAGGCGATGTTCGTGATGATGAACTCCGCGCGCCTGGGCGTCGGCGTGCAGGGCCTGGGCCTGTCCGAACGCGCCTACCAGAATGCGCTGCGCTACGCCCGCGAGCGCCTGCAATCGCGCTCGCTGACAGGCCCGAAGTTCCCCGACAAGCCGGCCGACCCGATCATCGTGCAGCCCGACGTGCGCCGCATGCTGCTGTCGCAGAAGGCACTGGTCGAAGGGGGCCGCCTGCTGTCCCTGCACGCCTATTCGCTGCTGGATGCTGCCGAACACGAAGCGGATGCCGAGGCGCGCGAACGCGCCGAGACCCTGGTCGGCTTCCTGACCCCCATCTCCAAGGCCTGCCAGACCGAATGGAGCATCGAGAACACCTACAACGCGGTGCAATGCTTCGGTGGCCACGGCTACATCGCCGAGCACGGCATGGAGCAGTACGCCCGCGACGCACGCATCACCACCTTGTACGAAGGCACCACCGGCATCCAGGCGCTGGATCTGATCGGGCGCAAGACCGCAGCCACCCAGGGTGCCGGCTTGAAGCTGTTCCTGGCCATGATCGAAGAGTTCGCGCAAGCGCACGAGGGTGACGAGTCGCTTGCCGAGTTCATCGGTCCGCTGCGCGCCAAGGCCGCCGAATGGGGCAAGCTGACCATCGCCACCCTGACCCGCGCCGCGGCGAATCCGGAAGAACTCGGCGCAGCCAGCCACGACTACCTGTTCTATTCGGGTTACGTGGTGCTGGCCTACTGGTGGGCGCGCAGCGTGGCCGCGGCGGATGCATCCGACCGCCCGCAGGCGTTCAAGGACGCCAAGCGCGAGACCGCCCGCTTCTACTTCGCGCGCCTGCTGCCGCGCACGCTGGCACACAAGGCCGCGATCGAGAGTGGCGCGGCCTCGTTGATGAGCATGCCGGCGGAATTGTTCGGGGACTGATCGGCGGCATCGCCCGCGGCAGATCGCCGCGGGCGGCGCACGACACGGCTGTACACAAACGGTCACCGAAGGCGTATAAGCTGGTTTCCCGATGGAGACCGATAGCGCAACGCTACGTCCGGTCCTTGCCGGATCCCGAACCGCGGTGGTCGATGCGGACGGGCAACTGCCCTCCCCGACTTCACCTTCCAGCGGCGGCATCGCCCGTTTTCCGGGCCTGCGCCTGCTTGGACTTGACGCGCATGGGCGTGCCCTCGACTGGATGAGCTGGCAGGACGCGACCTGCCTGTACGCGCGCGGCGCGGTGGCCTGGACCTTGGGCGAGCCTTGCCTCGAGATCCACGGCGGCATCAGCCGTGCCACCGGCGAACAGAGCCTCCTTCACCTGCATCCGATCATCGCCGCGCGCGGCCATGCCCGCCCGCAGGCACTGGATCCCACCCCGGCACTGAGCAACCCGGCCCTGTTCGCCCGCGATCAGCAACTGTGTCTGTACTGTGGCCGTTCGTTCCATCGTTCCGCGCTGACCCGCGACCATGTGCAGCCGGTTTCCAAGGGCGGCCTGGATCTCTGGGAGAACGTGGTCAGCGCCTGCATCCACTGCAATTCGCGCAAGGGCAATCGCACCCCGCAGCAAGCCGGGATGCCGCTGCTGGCGGTGCCGTATCGTCCCAGCTGGATCGAGCACCTGATCCTGTCCAACCGCAACATCCTCGCCGACCAGATGACCTTCCTGAAGGCGCAGCTGCCGAAGAAAACCCGGCTGTTCGCATGACCAACGCGAGGATGCCCGGCCCGCGCATGGCGCGGGCGTTCCGGATGCCGCCATCGGCTTGACGCCGATGGCAAGCGGCATCCCTCACCCTCGCCGACCAGATGGCCTTCCTGAAGGCGCAGCTGCCGAAGCAGACCCGACTGTTCGGCTGAATCCACCGACCCGATGCCTGGCCTGACCTGACCTTCGTCCGGAATTGACGCCACGCGCGCGTTGACGCCGCCCGCCGGGTTGGCAACACTGCAGTCTTTCCGCAGCGAAACCTCGCCATGGCCCTGACTTTCGGCATCACCGGCATGGACCGCGACACCGAGGCCGAGGTACTGGCCGCATTCAAGGTGGCGAATGCCGAAACCGGCCACAAGTGGGTCCTGTCCGGCGACGACAACGCCGATTACATCGCCATCGACATGGACAGCCTGTACGGTCCGATGAGTTGGCTGCGCCTGCATGCCGCGGGCCGCAAGGTGATCGGGCTGACCTCGACCGAGCGCAACCAGACCGACTACCGCCTGCCGCGCCCGATCAGTGCCAGCGATCTTGCGGTGCTGCTGAGCGAGATCGCCGGCGACTTGCCGACGGCTGCCGTATCGCAGGCACCGCCCGTTGCTCCCGCTCCCGAACCTGCAGCGGCAGCAGTCCTTGCCGAGCCCACGCCCGCCGCAGCAGTCGATGAAGCGACACCGCCCGCGGCCATGATGGCCAGCACGCCGGTTGTCGAACCCGAGCCGATCCCGCAGACGCAACCGGAACCCGTGGTCGAGCTGCCACCCGATCGAACGCTGGCCACCTGGCTCGGTTCCAGCGGATTGCAGCGCCGCGTGCGCCTGCAGCGCGATCAGGCTGCCGTGCTGCTGATCGACCCGCGCAGCAAGGTCTGGCACGGCTCCGCCACGCTCAAGCCGCTGCTCGGGTATTTCGATGGCACCCTGCTGATCGAGAATTTCGACACGCCGGATGCCGCCGCCTGGGAGGCAGAGGCCGCCAAGCTCGGTGCCGCACAACCACTGTCGCGGCTGCAATGGCTGGGAGGCTTGCTGGGCGGTCACGGTGCCCTGTTGCCCGGCAACGACCCGGACGGCAAGTACCGGCTGACCAAGTGGCCGCAGACCGAACGCGAATACCCCAAGCACTTCCGCATCGCCACCGCGATGATGAAGGGGCCGGCGACGGTGTCCGAAGTCGCGGAAGCCAGCGGCGTGACGAAGGAGGAAGTCGCCGACTTCATCAACGCCAATCTCGCCACCGGTTACGCAGAGTTCGTGCCGCCGGCACCACCGGAACCGGAAGTCCCGGCGCAGAAACCTGCAAGCGGACTGTTCGGGCGCATCCGCGGCCGCTGATCGCCGTTTAACGCATTTTCCACCCTGATCTCGCTCCGATCCTATACGGTGCACGGGCGCGCATGCCGCGCGCGAATCCGCATGGGGACGACACAATGATCAAACGACTCGGTGCCGAGTTCATCGGCACGTTCTGGCTGGTATTGGGCGGTTGCGGCAGCGCGGTACTGGCGGCGAAGTTCGGTGGCGACGGCAATCCGCTCGGGATCGGCCTGCTCGGCGTGGCGCTGGCCTTCGGTCTGACCGTGCTGACCGGTGCCTACGCGCTCGGCCACATCTCCGGCGGCCATTTCAATCCGGCGGTGAGTTTCGGGCTGTGGGCCGGCGGGCGCTTTTCCGCGAAGGACCTGGTGCCCTACATCGTCGCGCAGGTGCTGGGCGCGATCCTTGCCGCCTGGATCCTGTTCCAGATCGCCAGCGGCACGGCGGGCTTCGCCATCGACAGCAACTCCGCTGGCGCGTTCGCCACCAACGGCTTCAATGAGTTCTCGCCGGGCGGCTACAGCATGACCGCGGCCTTCCTGTGCGAAGTGGTGATGACCGCGATGTTCCTGGTCATCATCCTCGGTGCCACCCACAAGAACGCGGCGGCCGGATTTGCCCCGATCGCGATCGGCCTGGGCCTGACCCTGATCCACCTGATCAGCATCCCGGTCACCAATACCTCGGTGAATCCGGCGCGTTCGACCGGCGTGGCGTTGCTGGTCGGTGGCACACCGCTGTCGCAGCTGTGGCTGTTCTGGGCCGCGCCGATCATCGGCGGCGTGCTTGGTGGCGTGATCTACAAGTGGCTGGGCAAGGACTGATCGCAGTGACTTGCATGTGTCGATGACGAAGGGCCGCATTGCGGCCTTTCGTTTGCCTATGCGCCCGGTGTTGCGCGTTCGTAGACGTACACCGTCGCCGGCGGCACGTTGCGCAGCACGAACTCGCCACGACGCATGCGCAGCCCGAGCACGTCCAGCACCGCATCCGAAACCGGCGACACCGGCCCGTAGGTGAACTGGATGAAGCGCCCGTCCGGACGCAGGCAGCCGAACGCCGCGCGCAGGATCCGGGTCACCAGTTCGCGATCCATCGCCAGCAGGCCGAGTCCGGAGATCACCGCATCGGCCGGGCCGGCATCGAGAAACCCCGCTTCCGAAGCCAGCCGCGGCAGTTCCGCCGCATCGCCGAGCACCAGCAGTTCCTCGGGAAAGCGCCGGTGCAGGTGCGCGTGCAGTTCCTCGTTCAATTCCAGCACCAGCAGCGCATTGCCCGTGATGCCGTGACTCACGATGGCGCGGGTGAGCGCGCCGGTGCCACCACCGAGTTCGATCACCCGCCGCGTGTCGGCCGGCATTTCCGCCAGCATCGCCGCCGCCAGTTCCGGGCTGGACGGCGCGACCGCCGCGGTCTGGCGCGGGTTCTTCAGCCACTGGCCGATGAAACGCAGTTTTTCCGAATGCCGATGGCGCATGGGGTTTCCCTGTGTCCGGCTCAGTCGCGGCGGGTCAGCCGCCAGGCGCGGTGGATACGCGGGTTGCGGGCGAAGTCCGCCGGGATGGTGGACGCGCTGATGTCCTCGACCGTGGCGAACGCGGAGAGTGCGGTTTCGTCCAGCCGGAAGCGGCGGAAGTTGTTGGAGAAGTACAGCACGCCGCCCGCTGCCAGGCGTTCGATGCCCGCACGCAGCAGCCGCACATGATCGCGCTGCACGTCGAAGTCGTCCGCGCGCTTGGAATTGGAGAACGTGGGCGGGTCGCAGAAGATCACGTCGTATTCGCCATGGTCGGCTTCCAGCCATTTCAGCGCATCGGCCTGGGCGATCCGATGGCGCGTGCCGCCAATGGAATTTTCGCGCAGGTTGTCGGCCAGCCATTCCAGGTAAGTCGCCGACAGGTCCACGCTGGTAGTCTGCGCCGCGCCCTGCACCGCCGCCTGCACGCTGGCCACGCCGGTGTAGCAGAACAGATTGAGGAAGTGCTTGCCGCGCGCCTCAAGTGCCATCCGCGCGCGCAGCGGACGATGATCGAGGAACAGGCCGGTGTCGAGGTAGTCGAACAGGTTCACCTGCAGCGTTGCCGCGCCTTCGGCCACGCGCAGGAATTCGCCGCGATGGTCGAAGTGGCCGTACTTGCTGCCGCCCTTGCCGGTGCTGCGGGTCTTCACCGCGACGCGTTCCTTCGGCACCTCGAACACGTCGCGGACTGCCGCCAATACTTCGTTCAGACGCTTGCGGGTGGTCGCCTCGGGAATCTCGGCAGGCGCGGCGTATTCCTGCACGTGCAGCCAGGTCTCGTCGCCGGTGGTGGTGTACACGTCCACCGCGCAGGCGTACTCGGGGATGTCGGCATCGTAGGCGCGGAAGCAGGCCACGCCTTCCTGCTGGCGCCAGCGCTTCAGCTTGTCGAGGTTCTTGCGGATGCGGTTGGCGACCATCTGCGCGCCTTCGCCGAGCTCGCGCTTGTGCGCGCCGTCGCGGGCCGGCGGCGCGACCGGATCACAGACGATCAGACTGCATTCGATCGGGCCGTTGAAGATCTGGTAGCGCTTCGTGGCACGCAGGCCGGTGGCGCGCGCCAGTTCGAAATCGCCGCACAGCAGGCTGGCGCACCAGTTCGGCGTCGCCCGTTTCAATGCATCGCCGAGCGCACGGTACAGCGCCGGATCGGCGGCCAGACGCGCATCGTAGGGCGGGTTGCAGGCGATCACCCCACGCGGGTTCTGTTGCACCGGCAGATCGGCGATGTCGCGCACGGCGAAGGAAATCGCATCGTCCACGCCGGCCGCCTGCGCGTTCTCGCGCGCGGCGCGGATCGCGTGCGGATCGAGGTCGCTGCCGC
>Ga0073899_10003290_pt1 | contig 14329 bp, 12 predicted proteins | sample KloWWTmetaKNB5Ph_FD_88975 | JGI IMG/M metagenome (GOLD analysis project Ga0073899, IMG submission 88975) | Active sludge microbial communities from Klosterneuburg, Austria, studying microevolution and ecology of nitrifiers - Klosterneuburg... | ecosystem: Engineered > WWTP > Aerobic digester >... | reverse complement strand
TGATCATCGAGCGTCCCGACCTGCAGTCGCCGCCGCAGCGCGTGGTGTCGACGGGGCTGACGCTGTTCTTCTGGGCCCTGTGGGCCTACCTGTGGCTGCCGGTCCTGGCGCTGCTCGGGTGGGCGTTCGGCGTCACCCGCTTCTACGAGGAGATGGTCGTCAACCAGGGCGACCGGGCGCTGCTCGACGTGCTGGGCTGGTACGCGGTCGGCATCGCGCTGCTGGCCGGCTCGCTGGTCTGCTGGGCGCTGTACAACTACTTCCGCTTCCGCGGCAACGAGCGGCGCGCGGCCCGGCCTCGCGTCGGCGTGGCGCAGGTCGCCGCGCAGGCCGCGGTGGAGCCCGGCGCGCTGCAGGGCTGGCAGAAGGCGCGCGTGCTGTACGTGCGGCACGATGCGGCCGGCAGGATCGAAGCGGTCGACGTCGCCCCGTCGCCGCCTGCCCGGATCGCAGGCGAGGAAGTCGCCGAAGCGCTGGACGCGACCCGATAGCGGGCCGCGAGGGCCGCGCCGCGGATTGCCGCGCCACCTCGCTGGTATCCTCGCGGGTCGATGACGACCTCGACCCTCCCGCGCTGGCTCGGCGTTTCGCTGCTGCTGCTGATCGCCGTCACTTTCGCCAGCAATCACGTGGCGGCACGCCTTGCCTTCGACCACGGCGCCAACGTCACCACGGCGGTCGCGGTGCGCTCCTTCGGCACCGCACTGTTCGTGCTGGTGCTGTTGCGGCGGTCCGGTGTCGCGATACGCATGCCGATGCCCACGTTGCGCCGCGCGGCTGCGATCGGCGTTCTGATTTCGGTGCAGAGCCTGTGCCTGTACTCGGCGGTTGCCCGGATCCCGGTGGCCTTGGCATTGCTGGCCTTCAACACCTTCCCGCTGATGCTCGGGCTGATCTCGTGGGCGGCAGGCGGCGACCGGCCGTCGCGCCGCACCTTCATCGCGATGCCGATCGCGCTGCTCGGCCTGTCACTAACCCTGGACGTGGCCGGCCTCGCACGCCCTGCCGCCGGCGCCGCATCCGCCGATGCGACGGCGAGCGCCATCGGCGTCGCGTTCGCGCTCGGCGCCGCGGCGTCGTTTGCGCTGGCGCTGTACCTGACCACCCGCTGGCTGGCCAGCACCGACGGCCGCCTGCGCACGCTGGTGCTGATGGTGGTCGTCACCGCGGTCGCGATCGCCGGCGGCGCGATCGGCGGGCGCTTCGACTGGCCGCGCGACGGGATCGGCTGGCTTGCGCTGGCGCTGCTGACCGTGCTCTACGGGTCGGCGATCACCGCGTTGTTCGTCCTGCTGCCGCGGCTGGGCGCGGTCAACAACGCGGCGGTGATGAACTTCGAGCCGATCGCCGCGCTGTTCCTCGGCTGGGTGGTCCTGGACCAGCAGGTCGCATCGATCCAGGTGCTCGGCGCCTTCGTCGTGATCGGCGCGATCGTGATGCTGTCGACCGGCCGGCGCTGAACCCGCCGCGCAGTCGTGCCCGACGCTCGGGCGGTTCGCCGAAGTACTGCGACGATAGCCGGCAGTTCGGGTCCGCTGCACAGAAATTGACCGGAATTCCCGCGACTTGAACTCACAATCGAGCCCTGATCGACGAAGTTCGCCGTCAGATACGTTTGTCTAAATGTTGTTTTCATGACATAATTCTTGAGCTCCGCCCATGAAACAGAGAGGTACGGCCCACGATGTGCGGCTTTGCAGGCGAAGCTCGTTTCGACTCTTCCAGCGCCGACGTCGGCGCGGTCGCCCGGATGGGAGACGTTCTCCAGCCCCGTGGTCCCGACGCGTCGGGCGCGTTCCAGCAGGGACCGATCGCGCTGGCGCACCGGCGGCTGCGGATCATCGACCTGTCCGAACACGCCCAGCAGCCGATGGTCGATCCCGCCCTCGGCCTGACGCTGGCGTTCAACGGCTGCATCTACAACTACCGCGAGCTGCGGCGCGAACTCGAGGCGCTCGGCTATCGCTTCTTCTCGGACGGCGACACCGAGGTCGTGCTCAAGGCGTGCCACGCCTGGGGCCGCGACAGCGTGAGACGCTTTCACGGGATGTTCGCGTTCGCGCTCTGGGAGCGCGACAGCGGACGGTTGACGCTCGCCCGCGACCGCTTCGGGATCAAGCCGCTGTACCTGGCGCCGCTCGACGGCGGCCTGCGCTTCGGCTCCTCGCTGCCCGCGCTGCTGGCGGGTGGCGGCGTGGACACCTCGATCGACCGTGTCGCCCTGCACCACTACATGAGCTGGCACGCGGTCGTGCCGCCGCCGCACACGATGCTGGCCGGCGTGCGCAAGCTGCCGCCGGCGACCGTCGCGACCTGGGAACCCGACGGCCGCTGTGAAGCGCACCGGTACTGGGACCTGAAAGTGCGGGCCGATCCGGCGCTGGCGAAGCTGCCTTCGATCGAGCGCGAGCGACTGGTCGAGGACGCGCTGCGCGCGGCGGTGCGCCGCCGGATGGTGGCCGACGTGCCGGTCGGCGTGCTGCTGTCCGGCGGCGTCGATTCCAGCCTGATCGTTGCGCTGCTCGCCGAGGCCGGCCAGCACGACCTGCGGACCTTCTCGATCGGCTTCGAGGCTGCCGGCGGCGAGTCCGGCGACGAGTTCGCATTCTCCGACCTGGTCGCCGAGCGCTTCGCGACCCGGCATGCGCAGATCCGCGTCCCCACGTCGGATCTGCTGGACGCGTTGCCGGGAACGATCGCGGCGATGAGCGAGCCGATGGTCAGCTACGACAACGTCGCGTTCTACGCGCTGTCGCGCGAGGTCTCGAAACACCTGAAGGTGGTGCAGAGCGGCCAGGGCGCCGACGAGGTGTTCGCCGGCTATCACTGGTATCCGAAGCTGGCCGGCAGCGCCGACCCGGTCGGCGATTACGCGCGCGCGTTCTTCGACCTCGACCACCGCGGCTACCTGGCCACGGTCGGCGACGATTTCGCTACCGACGATGCCAGCCGCGCCTTCGTCGAGCGCGAGTTCGCCGCCGCCCACGGCGACACGCCGGTCGACAAGGCGCTGCACCTGGACACCACGGTCATGCTCGCCGACGACCCGGTCAAGCGGGTCGACAACATGACGATGGCCTGGGGCCTGGAGGCGCGTGTGCCCTTCCTGGACCACGAGCTGGTCGAGTTGGCCGGGCGCCTGTCGGTCGACGACAAGCTGCGCGACGGCGGCAAGGGCGTGCTGAAGTCGATCGCGCGCCGGCTGGTGCCGCGCGAGGTCGTGGACCGGCCCAAGGGCTACTTCCCGGTGCCGATCCTCAAGTACGTCGACGGACCGGTGCTGGACCTGGTGCGCGATGCGCTCGGCAGCCGCGTCGCGCGCGAGCGCGGACTGTTCCGGCCCGGCGCCGTGTCGCGCATGCTCGCGGCGCCTGCCGACCAGATCACCCCGCTGCGCGGCTCCAGGCTCTGGCAGGTCGCGCTGCTCGAACTCTGGCTGCAGGCGCGCGGGCTGTGAGCACGCGCCGCAGGACCCGCTGCAAGGAGGAAGCGATGATGAAGGCCAGGACCGCGGTCGACGACCGCGACCCGATGGACCCGGTGCGGATGGCTTCGCTCAAGAACTGGGGAGAACTGCCGGAGGGTGCCGGCGAGCGGATGACCGACGAGGCCAGGGTCGACTGCGGCTGGGGCCGGCTGATCTTCGGCCAGACCTACGCGTCGCCCGAACGGCTCGCCGAGGAAATTCGCAACGAAGAATCCGGCCGGCGGGACGTGGCGCTGTACATCCGCGACCCGCACGTGGTGGTCGCGCTGGCGCCGCAGCAGCTGTTCCTGGATCCGTCGCACACGTTCCGGCTGGCGCTGCAGGCGACGCCCGACGACGCGCCCGAGGTGCCGGGACTGGCGATCCGCGAAGCGAGGCCCGACGACGAAGCGGCGGTGAACCGCATCTACCTGTCGCGCTCGATGGTGCCCGTGCGCGGCGGATTCTTCGCCGACGCGCAGCATGACTCGGCGCTGCTGCTGCTGGTCGCCGAGGATGCCGACAGCGGCGCGATCCTCGGCGCGGTGACCGGCGTCGACCATGTCGCCGCCTGCAACGACCCGGATGGCGGCGCCAGCCTCTGGTCGCTGGCGGTCGACCCGCAGGGAACCCGCCCCGGCGTCGGCGAGTCGCTGGTGCGCGCGCTCGCCGCGCGCTTTCGCGCGCGTGCCCGCACCTGCCTCGACCTGTCGGTGATGCACGACAACGCCGAAGCGATCGCGCTGTACGAAAAGCTCGGCTTCGCGCGGGTGCCGGTCTACTGCGTGAAGAACAAGAACTCGATCAACGAGAAACTGTTCGTAGGGCCGGACAGCTTCGCCGGGCTCAACGTCTATGCGCGGATCCTGGTCGACGAAGCGCGGCGCCGCGGCATCGGCGTCGAGGTGCTGGACGCCGATCACGGCTATTTCCGACTCGCGCTCGGCGGGCGCGCGCTCACCTGCCGCGAGTCGCTGTCGGAACTGACTTCGGCGATCGCGATGAGCCGCTGCGACGACAAGCGGGTCACGCGCAAGGTGCTGGCGGGCGCGGGTCTGCGCATGCCCGACCAGGTCCTCGCCGGCGATCGCGAGGTGCTCGGCGCGTTCATGGCGCGGCACGGCCGCGTGGTGGTCAAGCCGGCGCGCGGCGAGCAGGGCCACGGCGTGAAGGTCGACCTGCGCAGCCCGAGCGAAGTCGAGCGCGCGATCGCCGACGCGCGCCGATTCTGCGAGGACGTCGTCGTCGAGGAACTGGTGCCCGGCGACGACCTGCGCATCGTGGTGATCGACTACAAGGTCGTGGCTGCGGCCACGCGCAGGCCGGCGCAGGTGACCGGCGATGGCACGAACACGGTGCGCACCCTGATCGACAAGCAGAGCCGCCGTCGCCAGGCCGCGACCGGCGGCGAGAGCTCGATTCCGCTCGACGGCGAGACCGAACGATGCGTCGGCGCAGCCGGGCTGACGATGGACACGGTACTGCCGGCGGGCGAGACGCTGCTCGTGCGCAAGACCGCGAATCTGCACACCGGCGGCACGATTCACGACGTGACGGCGCGCCTGCACCCGGAACTCGCCGCCGTCGCCGAGCGCGCGGCGCGCGCGCTCGAGATCCCGGTGGTCGGCCTCGACTTCATGGTGCCCGACGTCGAAGGCAGCGACTACGCGATCATCGAGGCGAACGAGCGCCCCGGGCTCGCGAACCACGAACCGCAACCGACCGCCGAGCGCTTCGTCGACCTGCTGTTTCCGCAGACGCGGGTGGAAGCATGAGCGGGCACGAGACGACGCAGGTCCGGCCGAACGCGCCGGCGTCCCCGCCCGTGCACGAGTCGCCGATCGACCGCGCCTACCTGCTCGACGTGCTCGGGCGGCTGCTCTCGATCCGCAGCCCGTCGGGCATGACCGACCAGATCGTGCTCGCGGTCAGCGACGAACTGGACGGGCTCGGCATTCCGTACGGCCTCACGCGACGCGGCGCGATCCGCGCCGATCTCGAAGGCGCCCGCCACAGCCCCGACAGGGCAATCGTCGCGCATCTCGACACGCTCGGCGCAATGGTCAAGCAACTGAAGCCGAACGGCCGGCTCGAGATCGTCCCGATCGGATGCTGGTCGGCGCGCTTCGCCGAAGGCGCGCGCGTCACCGTGCACGCCGACGACGGGCGCCACTTCCGCGGCACGATCCTGCCGCTCAAGGCCTCGGGGCACGCCTACAACGAAGAGATCGACACGCAGCCGGTCGCGTGGACGAACGTCGAGTTGCGGCTGGACGAGCGCTGCCACGGCATCGACGACCTGGCACGCCTCGGCGTGAACATCGGCGACACGATCTCGATCGACTCGCAGCCCGAGTTCAGCGACAACGGTTTCGTCAACGCACGGCACCTCGACGACAAGGCGGGCGTGGCCGCGTTGCTCGCGGTGGCCAGGGCCTGCCGAGACACGGGCGCGCGGCTGCCGGTCGACTGCCACCTTCTGTTCACGATTTCCGAGGAGATCGGCGTCGGCGCCTCGCACATCCTGCACGGCGACGTCGCCGAACTCGTCTCGATCGACAACGGCACCATCGCGCCCGGGCAGAACACCTGCGAGTACGGCGTCACGATCTCGATGCAGGACTCGTCGGGGCCGTTCGACTGGCACCTGACCCGCCACCTGCTCGCACTGTGCAGGGGCAACGCGATCGAGCACAGCCGCGACGTGTTCCGGCACTACCGCAGCGACGCGGCCGCCGCGCTCGAGGCCGGCAACGACATCCGCACCGCGCTGGTGTGCTTCGCGCTCGACGCCTCGCACGGCCACGAACGCACGCACGTCGACTCGCTGACCGCGCTGGCCGACCTGCTGTTCGCCTACGTGCGCAGCGAGCCGCTGTTCCGTCGCGACGCGATGAAGCTCGGGCCGGTGGCCGATTTCCCGCACCCGCCGCCCGCGCCGGAGCAGCCGTCCGCGGACCCGACCGTGGCAGACCAGGCCCCGCCGCGTCAGCCGGGCGCCGAGGCGCTGCCGCGGGCCTGAGCGAACGCGGCCACCAGCGCGTCGGCGCCCTGTGCGCCGCTGACGCCGATCCTGCCGTCGACGACGAAGAAGGGCACGCCGCCGACACCGAGCCCACGCGCCTCCTCGTCACCCCGACGCGCGCGTTCGAGCGCGTCGCCATCATCGAGCGCTGCCCGGATCGCATCGTCGCCGAGCCCGGCGTCGCGCGCGAGCGCCTCGAGCGTCGCCCGCGACGTCAGGTCGTCGCCCTCGGCGAAGTACGCGCGGAACAGCCGCTCGACCAGCGCCTGCTGGATCTCGCCCTGCGCCGCGCCGATCAGCGCGTGCGCGCGAAGCGTGTTCGGCTGGCGGGCGATCTTCGCGAAGTCGGGATCGAGCCCGACGGCGCGCGCCGCGGCGCCGACGCGCTGGTAGATCGTCGCCGGGTCGGACGCCCCGAACTTCATGCGCAGGTAGTCGGCGCGACTCATCCCGTCGTCCGGCAGGTCCGGATTCAGCTGGAATGGGTGCCAGCGGACGAGCGGTTCGGGCGCGCCGGGGTTCGCCGATCGCCAGCGCTCGAGCGCGGACTCGAGCTGTCGCTTGCCCACGTAGCACCATGGGCAGACGACGTCGGAGATCACGTCGACGCGCAGCGCATCGCCAGCGGGCTCGAGGATCGGGTTCATGCGTGCTCCGGTCGGCGATGGGCGGTCGTTCATTCTCGCGAGAGGAACTCGCCGAGCGCCGACAGCGACTCGATGTGGTCGGCGCAGATCTTCAGCGCAACCAGCACCGGGATCGCGACGACGACGCCGCCCAGCCCCCAGAGCCAGCCCCACGCCACCACCGCCAGGAAGGTCACGACGACGTTGAGCCGAAGCCGGTGCCCGATCAGGACCGGCTGGACGAATTGTCCCTCGATCACGGTCAACACGAGGAAGCTCAAGGGCACCATCAGGATCTGCCCCCAGCCCTCGAGACTGACGAAGGCGCCGGCGGTCAGCAGCGCGAGGCTCGCCGCCGGGCCCGCGTACGGCACGAAGTTCAGCACGGCCACCAGCGCGCCCCAGAACGGGGCCGACGGCATCCCCAGCAGCGCCATGACGCCGGCCGTGACGATCCCGAGCCCGAGGTTGATCGCCGAGATGATCAGGAAGTAGCGGCCGATCTCGACCTGGACCGTGCGGGCGATCCCGACCGCCTTCTTCTTGTCCGTGAGCCGGGGCAGCACCCGGATCAGCTTGCGCAGGAACAGGTCGCCGGACGCCAGCAGGAAGTACAGCAGCACGATCGTGGAAACGGCACCGGTGAGCAGCACGCTCATGTCGTCGAGCGTCGCGAAGATGTCCCGCCGCTGGACGACGACCTCCTTCGGCTTGGGCTTTCCACGCTCGCCCCCCGACTCGGCGATGTCCGCCACGCGATCCTGGGCGCCCTGGATCGTCTCGAGCGGCCGCTTGATCTCGCGGATCCGGAATTCCAGCTTTCGCCATTCCGGCGACTTCGGATTCAGCCAGCGCTGTGCCGGCGCGGCCAGCTGCGTCGCGGCGGTCGCGAGCGTGGCCAGCAGCGCAGCGACGACCAGCAGCGCGCCCAGCCAGCGGGGCAGCCGAATCCGCTCGAGGACGTCGACTGCCGGCGTCAGCAGCAGCGTCAGCAGGATCGCCAGCAGGATCGGCAGCAGCAGCGCTTCGCCGGCAGACAATCCGGCGATGCCGGCGACCAGCGCCAGGACGCCGAGGCTGATCCGCATGCCCGGCCAGCCGGGCCACGATTCGACGACCGTCGGTTCGCGCAGGGCCGGCGCCTCCGCGGACGCTCCAATGGCCTCTCCGGCCGTCTCCGCGGCCACCCCGTCGGACCGACTGTCCGCTGCGTCAGTCTCCTTGTGGTTCGTCATCGCGCTCCCCCGCCCAGCCAGGCACCCGCCAGCCGCGGGAAAGCGCAGCAATCCGCAGGCCCGCCGTGACCAGGACGCCGGCGACGAGCGCCTGCCAGCCCGCGCCGATCGTGCTCGCCACCGCGAGGAACGCCCAGGCGCCCGCGAAGGCGCAGATCGCGTACGGCCGGTGATCGCGGAAGGTCGCCGGCACCTCGTTGCACAGCACGTCGCGCATGACGCCGCCGAACACGCCGGTCACCACGCCCATCAGCGCGCACACGATCGCCGGCTGCCCGATCTCCCAGGCCATCCCGCTGCCGGACGCGCTGAACAGCCCGAGGCCGAGCGCATCGGCCCACAGCATCGGCCGCGCCGACGGCGACAGGTGCACGGCGCGCAGCCAGACCGAACCGACGACGACCATCGCAAGCACGATCCAGACGTAGCCGCTGTGCCGCACCCAGAAGAACGGCCGGTGATCGAGCAGCAGGTCGCGCAGCGTGCCGCCGCCGAAGGCCGCGAAGAAGGTCACCGCCGCGACGCCGACGATGTCCATCCGTTTGCGCGTCGCTTCGATGAAGCCCGACAGCGCGAACGCCAGCGTGCCGGCGACTTCGATGCCCGACAGCAGCAGGCCGGCAGAATCGGCCGCGTTCATCGCCCGGCGCGTTCGCGCAGGATCCTGCGCCGCTTCAGGACCACCGCCATCCGCCAGACCAGCAGCGTGGCAAAGTAACCGACCGCCGCAGCGACCACCGCCAGCACCGACAGCCCGACGACCAGCGGCCTGCCGATGCCGTTGAGCCGTTCCCACCAGAACGCGAGCCACGCGACGAAGCCGCCGGATGCGGCCGGGTCCAGTGCCGTCTCGCCGACCACTTCGGGGGCGCCGAGCAACCACGCGCCGAGGCGGTACGCCGCGTAGTACATCGGCGCGAAGGTGAACGGATTGGTCACCAGCGTGGCCACCGCCGTCACCCACAGGTTGGCGCGCAGCAGGAAGGCCAGCAACGCCGCGACGGGAATCTGCGCAATCGGGATCAGGAACCCGAAGAAGACGCCGATGGCGATCCCGCGCGCCACGGCGTGCCGGCGCAGGCGCCACAGCTCGGGCTCGTGCAGGCGCGGTCCCAGCCAGCGCAGGAAGCGGCTGTGACGAATGGCATCGGGCGTCGGAATGAATCGCTGCAAGGTCGGGCTCGTCGACGCGCGGCGCGGCTGCGCGCCCGCCGGATCCTACCGTCTTTCACCGGCGCGCGCCCCTCGCGGCAAACGCGCGGCTCGGGCGTTTATCATGGTTGCAGCCTCTCACGGTTCCCGCATGCAATCGCTCGACGCGTCCCGGACTGCCGAACTCCTGCCCTGGCCCGCGCTGGTCGACGCGCTGCGCGACATGCTGCGGCGCCGGCACGCGGGACTCACCGCCTCGCCCGAGCGGCTCGTCGTGCCGCTCCCGGGCGGAATCCTGCTCGCCATGCCGGCCACCGACAGCGAGTACGCCAGCACCAAGCTGGTCACCGTTCACGAGGGCAATGCCGCGCGCGGCCTGCCGGTGCTGCTCGGTGAAGTCCTGCTGATGCGCGCCGACACCGGGGAGCGACTTCTGATGCTCGACGGGCCGACCGTGACGGCGCGCCGCACCGCGGCCATGTCGGCGCTGGCCGTCGTCGAACTCGCACCGTCGCGCCGCGAGTCGCTGCTGATCTTCGGCAGCGGCGTCCAGGCGCGCGCGCACCTGGACGCCTTCGCTGCGCTGCTCGACGTGCGGCGCGTCCGGGTCTGCTCGCGCACGCCGGCGCACGCGCGGGCGTTCGTCGAGCATGCGCGCAGGCGTGGCATCGACTGCGCGGCGGTGGCAGAGCCCGCCGATGCACTGGCGCAGGCGGACCTCGTCGTCACCGGCACCACGGCGACGGCGCCACTGTTCGCGGACGAGCCGTCGTTCGACGGCTTCGTCACCGCCGTCGGCGCGTTTCGCCCGCAGATGTGCGAACTGCCGGCCGCGCTGCTGGCGCGCGCGTCGCTGTTCGTCGACGACCTCGACGGCGCACGCCACGAGGCCGGCGACCTGATCCAGGCCGGTGTCGACTGGGCGACGGTGACGCCGCTCGAACGCGTCGTGGCCGGCGCCGCGCAGCGGCCGGGCCGCGGCCCGGTCGTTTTCAAGAGCGTCGGCCAGGCGCTGTGGGACCTCGCCGCATGCCGGCTCGCCTGGTCGCGCGTCGCCGGCGCGACGGAGCGCTGACTTGGCGACGCCGGCAAGCGCGACGCAGGCGGACGTGATCGTCGTCGGCGCCGGCATCGTCGGCGCATCCTGCGCGCGACGGCTTGCCGAACGGGGCCTGCGCACCGTCGTGCTCGAGCGCGAGGCCGCGCCGGCGACCGGTTCGACCGGGCGCAGTGCCGCCGGCGTGCGCGTGCAGTTCTCCGAGGAGGTCAACGTGCGGCTGTCGGCGGCGAGCATCGCCGAGTATCGCGAGATGCCCGAGGCCGGCTATCGTCCGATCGGTTACCTGTTCTACGTGCCGCACGCGCAGTGGGATGCGCACCTCGACGCCGCGAGAATGCAGCAGCGGCTCGGCATGCCGGTGGAGATCCTCGATCCGGCCGCGGCGTCGCGCATCGTGCCCGCCGACGTCGCGGGCTTCGCCGGCGCCACCTTCTGCGGTATGGACGGATACGTCGACCCGCACGGCATCACGATGGCGTGGCTCGCGCAGGCGCGCGCCGCGGGCGCGACGCTGAGGCTCGGCGCCGCCGTGCAGGCCATCTCGCGACCGGTGACGCGCTGGCTCGCGGAGACCGTCGACGGGCGCTTCGAAGCCGATTGGCTGGTCAACGCCACGGGGGCCTGGGCCGGGGAACTCGCTGCAATGGCCGGGCTTCGGGTGCCGGTGCAGCCGGCACGGCGCATGGTCTACGTCACGGCGCCGATGAACCCCGCGCCGGCGTACCCGCTCACCGTCGACCTCGACACCGGCTTGTGGTTCCGCTCCGAGCGCGACCGGCTGATCTTCGGCCTGAGCAACCCGGACGACACCGGCTTCGTCGAGGGCGTCGACTGGACCTGGCTCGAAACCGTCTACGAATCCGCGTTGCGGCATTTCCCGTGGTTCGAGACGCTGTCGATCGATCGACGCGCGAGCTGGTGGGGGTACTACGAAACGACGCCCGACCACCAGCCGGTGGTCGGCGCGATGCCCGGCGCACCAGGCTGGTACAACGTCTGCGGGTTCTCGGGGCACGGCGTACAGCAGGCGGCCGCGATCGGGCGCGTCGTCGCGCAGGAAATCGGCGGCGAGCCGGCCTTCGTCGACGTCGCGCCGCTGCGCATCGGGCGCTTCGCATCGCCGGCCCGGCACGCCGAAAGGCTGATCGTCTGAGCATGCCGGCGAACGACGCGTCCGACCTTGCGCAGCGCCGCGGCACGAGCGCGACGCTCGACGTCGCGCTGGTCAAGACGAGCTCGCTCGGCGACGTGATCCACGCGCTGCCGGTGGTCACCGACATCCTCGCCGCCTTTCCCGGCGCGCGCATCGACTGGGTCGTCGAGGACTCGTTCGCAGAGCTTCCGGCACTGCATCCCGGCGTCGCCACGATCCATCGCGTGGCGATGCGCCGCTGGCGCAAGGCGCCGCTGTCGGCGCAGACCCGCGCCGAATGGGCGCGCTTTCGCGCGGGCTTCCGCGCGCGCCGCTTCGACCTGATCCTCGACCTGCAGGGGCTGCTCAAGAGCGCTTTTCTCGCGTGGCAGGGCCGGGGCCTGCGCGCAGGCTTCGACCGCGCCAGCGCGCGCGAGCCGCTGGCCGCGCTGTTCTACCAGCGCCGCTTCCGCGTCGACCAGCAGCAGCACGCGATCAGCGCGTTGCGCGCGCTCGCCGCGCAGGCGCTCGGCTATGCAGTCGACGGGTCGCCGCGCTTCGCTCTCGCGCCGCCGCCGCCTGCGCAGCTGGCCGGGATGCGGGGTGGCCCGCTCGCTGCGGGCTCGATCGTGCTGCTGCACATGACCGCGCGCGCCGAAAAGCAGTGGCCAGCCGATCGCTGGCGCGAGCTCGCGCAGCGGCTCGACGCGCACGGCAGCGACGTCGTCGTGCCATGGGGCAACGACGGCGAGCGCGAACGCGCTGGCGCCATCGCGCGGGGACTGGCACGCGTGCGCGTGCCCGAACGCCTGAGCCTGTCGCAGTGCGCCGCGCTGCTCGCGCACGCGCGCGCCGTCGTCGGCCTGGACACCGGCCTCACGCACCTGGCCGCCGCGTACGAGCGGCCGCTCGTGTTCATGGTGCCCGACACGCCCCGCTGGCCGCGCTACCGCGCCGAGCCATTCTGGTTGCCGAAAGTGGCCAGCTTCGGCCATGCCGGCACGATGCCCGGGGTCGACGAAGTGTGGTCGGCGCTCGAGGGCCTGGGCGCGCTCGGCTGAGCGCCGGCCGGTCACCCGTACGGGCCACGCCGGAGCGCGCCGCGACTCAGCGCATCGCGATGCGCACCGGGATCCGCCGCCGCCCGAAGCGTCCCGGCGCGTGGCCGAAGCGGCCCGCGAGCGCGGTGCCGCAGTGCGGACACGCGCCCCGCGCATCGAGTTCGTAGCCGAGGATCTCGTGCCAGTCACGCTCGATCAGCACGGCACCGCAACCGCCGCAGAAGGTTGCGCCGCCCTCGCGGTCGTGGACGTTGCCCGTGTAGACGTGGCGCAGGCCGTTGTCGAGCGCTATCTTGCGAGCCCGCGTCAGCGTCGTGTGGGGTGTCGCCGCGACGTCGGTCATCCGGTAGTCCGGGTGGAACGCCGAGAAGTGCAGCGGCACGTCGCGGCCGAGGTGCTCGGCGATCCAGCGCGTCATCGCGTCGAGTTCGTCGCTGCTGTCGTTCTGCCCCGGAATCAGCAGCGTGGTGATCTCGAGCCAGCAATCGGTTTCGTGCCTGACGTAGCGCAGCGTGTCGAGCACCGGCGCGAGGTGCGCGCCGGTGAGCCTGAAGTAGAACTCCTCGGTGAAGCCCTTCAGGTCGACGTTGGCGGCGTCCATCCTCGCGAAGAACTCCCGGCGCGGCGCCGCGTGGATGTATCCCGCGGTGACCGCGACCGTCTTGACCCCGGCTGCGTGGCAGGCGTCCGCCGCGTCCATCGCGTACTCGGCGAAGATCACCGGGTCGTTGTAGGTGAACGCCACGCTGGTGCAGCCGCTGTCGCGCGCGACCTCGGCGATGCGCACCGGGCTCGCGCGGTCCATCAGCCGGTCCATCTCGCGGCTCTTCGAGATGTCCCAGTTCTGGCAGAACTTGCAGGCCAGGTTGCAGCCCGCGGTGCCGAACGACAGGACGCTCGACCCCGGGTGGAAGTGATTCAGCGGCTTCTTCTCGATCGGATCGATGCAGAACCCGGAACTGCGCCCGTAGGTGGTCAGCACCATCGCGTCACCCTGGCGCGCGCGAACGAAGCACAACCCGCGCTGCCCGTCGTGCAGCCGGCAATCCCGCGGGCACAGGTCGCACTGGATGCGGCCGTCGTCGAGCGCGTGCCACCAATCCGCGGCGTGCGTATCGAAAGCGTCGTGCGCGACGTTCATGTGCAGGCCTCGCCGTCGCCGAACTCGAATACGCGGTAGCGCGACAACGTCACGTCGGCGTGCCAGAAGCCTGCCGGCAGGCCGGCCTTGCACCTGAGCGCCGCCAGGAATTCGCCCGCGTCGGCCATCTGCGCCCAGACCTGCGGAAGGAAAGTGGCCCGTCGCCCGCGCCAGTCGAGGACGACGCCGTCCTCGCGCGGGCGAAGCAGTCGCAGTGCCTCGTCTTCGGTCCGCGCCGGGATCCGTTCGAGCGCGCCCAGCAACGACACGCTGACCGACAACCCCTCCCACTCGGCGGCCGCGAGCGGCGCAAACCGCGGGTCCTCGAACGCGGCACGACGCGCGTTGCGCCGGACGTCCTCGTCCAGCGAGTGTTCACCGGCTTCGAGCCGACCGATGCAGCCGCGCAGCTGCCCGTCGCGGTGCAGCGT
>Ga0073899_10003289_pt1 | contig 14332 bp, 11 predicted proteins | sample KloWWTmetaKNB5Ph_FD_88975 | JGI IMG/M metagenome (GOLD analysis project Ga0073899, IMG submission 88975) | Active sludge microbial communities from Klosterneuburg, Austria, studying microevolution and ecology of nitrifiers - Klosterneuburg... | ecosystem: Engineered > WWTP > Aerobic digester >... | reverse complement strand
CTGACCGGCACCGGCGAGTTCGTCGGCACGCCCGGTTACCTGTCGCCGGAGGTGTGCCTGGGCAAGCCGGTCGACCTGCGTTCGGACGTGTTCTCGCTCGGCATCGTGCTGTTCGAGATGCTCACCGGGCGCATGCCGTTCACCGATGAATCGCCGCTCGGGCTGTTGCTGGAAGTGGTCAAGGCGGAAGTGCCGGACGTGCGCCAGCTCAACAGCGACGTCGATCCCGAACTCGCGCGCATCCTGATGCGCATGGTCGCAAAGGACCCGGCCGACCGTTATGCGAGCTGCCATGAACTGGTCGCCGATCTGCAGAAGCATCCGGCGGTGATGGCCGGTGGTCCGATCTCGGTGCAGGCCAAGCTGCCCTTGGCTGCCGCCACCGTGATCGGCATGGCCACGCCAGCCGAAGCGATCGCAGCCGCGACCCAGCGCGAGGCAGCGCTCAAGGCGACGCCGCCGACGCCGGCCACGCATCAGCGCGCGGTCGCACCGCCGCCGGCACCGATCGCCGCCGCGCGCCCGTCAGTGATGGAGGCCCAGGAAAAGCGTGGCAACAAATCGCAAGTACTGTGGCCGATTGCAGCCGTAATCGCGCTCGGCGCCCTCGGTGCCGCCGGCTACGTGTTCAAGGATCGCTTGCTGGGTACCCCGGCGGCAGCGCCAGAACCGGTCGCGCTGAGTGCACCGACGACGCCGGTCCAGCCCGCCGCAGCGCCCGCAGCGGACACGCTGGCTGCCGCTGTGGAGGCAGCGGTGGTTGCAGATCGCGCGCTCGCCGGAGCGGACGATGCCATGGTCGGCGCCGCCGATGCCCTCGCCGGCGCCAGCGAAGCGCTGCGCCACACCGGACTGGCGGCAGCCAGCGATGCTGACGACAGCGCTGCCGAAGCGGCGCCCGGCCTGACCGTACTGGATGAGCTCGCGCAGCGACGCAAGGACGTCGAGGGCGGACGCGATCCGGTCGCGGTGGAACGTCCCGGCCTGCGCGGTGATGATCGCCCGGCACGCGGCGATCGCCCGGCGTTGGCGCGTAACCTGCCGCCGCCGGAAGATCGGCCGCGGCGCCCGGTCGGCCCGCCGCGCGTGATGGTGATCAGCATCGGTGACCCGGCGATCGCGCAGGCCGCCGAAAGCGTGATCGAGGAAGCGCTGGAATCCGCGGGCTTCCTGCTGGCCGATGAAGAAAGCACGCCCGGCATCTCGGGGCTGATCAATTCCGGCGCCCCGGACATGCCGCGCTTGTTCGCCGCGCTGGCGCGCGCCAACAACGTGCGCGCGGTGACGGTGATCCGCGCGCAGCCGCTCGGCTCGACGCCGATCACCTTCTACGGCCAGACCGACACGCTGTATTCGGCCAATCTGACGGTGAAGACCTGGGACGTGTTCGAGGGCCAACCGCTCGGCCCGGGCGTGACGCAGAAAGTCGACTTCACCAACCTGAGCGCCCCGGACAAGGCGCGCGAGGCGATCGAAGAACGACTCGGCCGCTACCTCGGCGCGCTCAGCGCGTTCCGCCCGAAGGGTGGCAATCGCTGAACCCGGGCGTCATCGCCGCAATCGAGGGCCGCGCGAGCAGCCCTCGTCGTTTCGCATCAGCCGCGGCAACTCTGAGGCAACACGCGATTCGGCAGCTCCGACGAACACTTCCAGCCGCTGCCGGCTTCGTCCAGCCATAGCCAGAGCTTCTTGCCCTCACTGTCGGCGAGGCCGGGGATCGCCTCGAAAACCAGCTGGATGCCGCAGGTTTCGTCCTCGAAGCGGCCGACCCAGATCTCGCTGAAAGCATCGGGCACGTCGCTGCTGTCGACTTCGATAGCCACCGGGCAATCACCGAGTCGCCGATAGTCGGCCATCACCCTCTCCTTCAGCGAAGCGGCGCTCCCGATCGCCACCGCGACCTTGGCGCGATGGGTGTAGTCCTGATACGCCGGGATCGCGATCGCGGCGAGCACGCCGAGGATCATCACCGCACCAAACGCGCCGAGCACGATCGCGATGGCGCAGCCGCCGCCCGCCACACCGGCACGCGCAGCGGGTCTGGCGACGCTAGCCGCGGGCAACGGTGGTGGAGCCGCCGGCGTCACTTCCCGCACCCAAGGCAGCTCCGCCGCCAACGTGGCCAGTGGCTGCCATCCGGCCATGCCTTCACGCCACAACAAGGTCTGCGCATGAATGCGGCCATCGCGCCACAGACGCTGCAGCGCCTGCGCATCCACCGGATCCTGCTGCTGACCGCCGGCGTCGGCGTAGAACCATTGCACGTTGTCCATGACCGACTCCCGCTCTGCGTTGAGGACTACAGCAATTCCAGGTGGGCGAATGCAAGGACCAGCCACTTGGCTCCACTGGCGGCGAAGTTCACCTGCACCCGCGCCGACGCACCGGCACCCTCGAAGTTCGTGACCACACCCTCGCCAAAACTGGCATGGGCAACACGCGCACCGAGCTGGATCGGCGGCAACTCGACCGCGCCGCCGCGCAACAGGCCACGCTCGGCAAGGAACCCCTCGGCGCTACGACCAAACGCCATCGGCCGGCTGACCTGCACCTTCGGGCGCACCTCGGCGAGGACTTCCTTCGGGAGCTCCGCGAGGAAACGCGAGGGCCGGTTGTAGGTTTCCTGGCCATGCCAGCGCCGCGACTCGGCGTAACACAGCACCAGCTTCTGGCGTGCGCGGGTGATGCCGACGTAGGCGAGGCGGCGTTCCTCCTCGAGTCGATCTTCCTGATCCAGCGACTTCTGGCTCGGGAACAAGCCGTCCTCGAGCCCGACCAGGAACACCAGCGGGAACTCCAGGCCCTTGGCCGAATGCAGGGTCATCAGCTGCACGCAGTCTTCCCACGCTTCGCCCGCCGCCTCACCGGCCTCGAGGGTCGCGTGGGCGAGGAAGGATGCGACCTCGCTCAGTCCCGCTTCGGCGTCCTCGACGCTGCGTTCGAAACGCGCGGCGACATTGATCAGTTCATCGAGGTTGTCGATGCGCGACTCGGCCTGGCCCTTGCCTTCCGCCTCGTAGTAGGGCTTCAACTGCCCGGCCTCGATCGCGCGCTCCATGCGTTCGGCGAGACTGGCCTCGGCGGTGGCAGCGGCGAGTTTCTCGATCAGCTCGATGAAGGCGCGCAGCGCCGACTTGGCGCGTGCGGCGAGGGTGCCACCCGCGAGTTCCGCCTCGGTCGCGGCCCACAGCGAAGATCGCGCATCGCGTGCGCGCTTGCGCAGTGCGTCGAGCGTGCGTTCGCCGATGCCGCGCGGCGGCGTGTTCACTGCGCGCTCGAATGCAGCGTCGTCCTCGCGCAGCAGGGACAGGCGCAGGTAGGCGAGTGCATCCTTCACTTCGGCGCGTTCGAAGAAGCGCAGGCCGCCATAGACCCGGTACTTCATGCCTTGCACCATCAAGGCCTCTTCGAACAACCGCGACTGCGCGTTCGAGCGGTACAGGATGGCGGCATCACGCGCCGAGCCGCCGTCGCGCACCCAACGCTGGATGCGCTCGATCACGAAACGCGCTTCGTCCTGTTCGTTGTAGGCGGCATACAGGTCGATCAGTTCGCCCTTGCCCGAGCTGGTCCACAACTCCTTGCCGAGGCGGCCGCCGTTGCGGGCGATCACCGCGTTCGCGGCGCTCAGGATGTTGGCGGTCGAGCGATAGTTCTGTTCGAGCTTGAAGGTGACCGCGCCCGGGAAATCGCGCAGGAATTGCTGCACGTTCTCGACCTTGGCGCCGCGCCAGCCGTAGATCGCCTGGTCGTCGTCGCCGACCACAAAAGCGGAAGCGCGTTCGCCCGCGAGCAGGCGCACGAAGGCGTATTGCAGGGTGTTGGTGTCCTGGAACTCGTCGATCAGCAGATGCTCGAAGCGGCTGCGGTAGTGCTTGAGCAGTTCACTGTCGCGCAGCAGCGTTTCATGCGTGCGCAGCAGCAGCTCGGCGAAGTCGACCAGGCCGGCGCGCTGGCAGCGTTCCTCGTAGGCGGCATAGATGTCGATCAGGGTGCGCGTGGCCGGGTTGTAGTCGGTCGCAATCGCCCCCGGGCGCTTGCCCTCGTCCTTCATGGTGTTGATGAACCACGCCGCCTGGCGCGCCGGCCAGCGCGATTCCTCGAGACCCAGGTCGGCGCTGACGCGCTTGATCAGGCGCACCTGGTCGTCGGCATCGAGGATCTGGAAGGTCTCCGGCAACAACGCCTCGCGCCAGTGCTGGCGCAGCAAGCGGTGCGCGATGCCGTGGAAGGTGCCGACCCACAATCCGCGCGTGCCTTGCGGCATCAGCAATTCGGCACGCGAACGCATCTCGCCGGCCGCCTTGTTGGTGAAGGTCACCGCCAGCACCGACCACGGCGAGGCGCGCTCGACCTCGGTCAGCCAGGCCATGCGATGGGTGAGCACGCGGGTCTTGCCGCTGCCGGCGCCGGCGAGGACCAGGTAGTGGCCGCGCGGCGCGCACACGGCTTCGCGCTGCGCCGGGTTCAGCGCGTCGAGCAGGTGGGAAACATCCATCGCCCGATTGTAGCGGGCCCGATTCAGCGGGCGGCGACGCGACTCCCGCCGTCGCCGCCAGCAGCGATCGCCGCCAGCACCACGCCGAGTGGACGGGCCTCGCGCTCCAGCAGCTTGGCGAATTCGGCCTCGACTTCGCCGAGCTCGCGCTCGAGCGCGTCGATGCGCTGCAGCTGATAGGAGCCGGGGCGTCCCTCCCAACCGACGATTGCGCCGTAGAGCGAGTCGAGGTGTTCGCGCAAGCGCTCCTCGCCGGTCACCGCGCCGCCTTCCTTGGTCGCGACGATCTGCCGGCGCACGTCCTCGATCCGCGTCACCAGTTGCAGCAGGCGCTTCTTCGCCCGTTCGCCTTCCGCTAGCGCCGCGGCTTTGGCGGCCGCCTGCTCACGCAATGCGACGATGCGCTCGGACAGGTCGGACATGCGCTCGAACAGCGCGTGTACGCGCATCGCCGCCGCGAACTGCGCCTTGCGATCGTCGATCGTGTACGCCGCACGCGGATCCAGATCGACGCGCAACGGCGTCTCGTAGACCTTGCCGTTCTTGGTCAGGCGCACGCGGTAGGTGCCTGGCAGCACACGCGGACCATAAGTCGCCGCGCCGGCCAGGGTCGCACCCTGCGGGGTGCGTGGTGGCTTGACGCTCATCGACCACTGCACGCGGTTGATGCCGCGGCGCTTGGACGCCGGCAACGTGTCGATGAGCTTGCCCTCGGCATCGAGGATTTCGAGCTTGAGCTTGCCGAACAGGTGCCGCGTTTTCTGGTGATAGCTGATCACCGCTGCGTTCGGTGCATTGCGACCGACGAACACGGCATCGCCACGCGACCAGCCGCCGAAGCCGGGGACGCGCTGCTGCTGCGGACGACTGGGCAACAGGCTGACCTCGGCCGCGAGTGTCGTCGCATCAAGATGGCGCAGCGGCGTGAGGTCGTCGATGATCCAGATGCCGCGGCCGTGGGTGGCGATGACCAGATCGTGGTCGCGCGGCTGGATCGCAAGGTCGCGCACCGCCACGCTCGGGAAACGGCCACCCTTGAACGCCGCCCAGTGCGCACCGCGGTCGAGCGAGATCCACAGGCCGAACTCGGTGCCGAGGAACAGCAGGTCGGGGTTGACGATGTCTTCGCGGATCACGTGCGCATAGCCGCGCACGCCCTGCGTCGCTGCCGCGATGCGGGTCCAGCTGCGGCCGTAGTCGCGGGTCATGAACACGTGCGGGTCCATGTCGCCGAAGGTGTGGCGGTCGAAGGCGGCGTAGGCGGTTGCCGCATCGTGGCGACTGGCCTCGACCCAGCTCACCCACGAGGCCTTGGGCAGGCCGGGGACGTTGCGCACGGTGTTGTTCCAGGTCTTGCCGCCATCACGCGTGAGCTGGACGTTGCCATCGTCGGTGCCGACCCAGATCACCTGTCCGTTCTGCGGCGATTCGCTGATCGAGTAGATCGTGGTGTGCATCTCGGCGGCGGAATTGTCGACGGTGATGCCACCGGATTTCTCCTGCTGCTGCTTGGCCGGATCGTTCGTGCTCAGGTCCGGAGAGATGCGCTCCCAGCTCTGACCCTGGTCGCGCGAACGGTGCAGGAACTGCGAGCCGAGATAGATCGTTCCGCGCTCGCTCGAACTCAGGTGCAGCGGCGCATTCCAGTTGAAGCGCAGCTTTTCCTTGTAGCCGGCCTTGGGCTGGATTTCGCGCTGCTGCATGGTGTGGCGGTTGGCGCGCACCAGGTATCCGCCCTGCGACTCGAAGTAGACGTAGTCGCGCGGCGCCACCGGGTCGGCAAACATCCAGAAGCCGTCGCCGCCGGAGAACGGTTCCCACTGCGCATTGGTGATGCCGCCGGGGTAGCTCGATGGCGCGGTCCAGCTGGTGTTGTCCTGCAGGCCGCCGTAGACCTCGTAGGGATCCTGGTCGTCGACGCTGACGTGATAGAACTGCGACACCGGCAGGTTCTCGCTCTTGATCCACAGCGAGCCGCCGTCGTGGCTGGTCCACAGGCCGCCGTCGTCGCCGCCGATCAGGTGCTTGGGGTTGGCCGGATCGATCCAGACGTCGTGCCAGTCGCCATGCGCGCCGCCGCCTGTCGCGGAGAAGCTCTTGCCGCCGTCCTCGGACACGATCAGCGACAGGTTGGCCTTGAACAGATGCTCGGGATTGGTCGGATCGACCACGAGATTGGCGAAGTAGAACGGCCGCCACACCATCATCTGGCTGCGATCGCGTTCCTCCCAGGTGGCACCGCCATCGCTGGAGCGAAACAGCGCGCTGCGCTTGCCCTCGACCACCGCGTAGACGATCTTCGGATCGCTCGGTGCGATCGCGATGCCGATGCGGCCATACGGTTTCGCCGGGAAGCCGGCGTGCGTTGCTGGCGTGAACTCGCTCCAGTGCGCGCCGCCGTCGCTGCTGCGAAACAGGCCGCTGCCACTGGCGGCGGTCTCGCTCTCGCCACCGGAGCGGAAGGTCCAGCCCTGGCGGCGGAAGTCCCACAGCGCCGCGATCAGCACGTCCGGCTGCTTGGGATCGAACTCCAGGTCGGAGCAGCCGGTGGAGCGGTTGCCGCCGGCGAGGACCTTGCTCCAGGTCTTGCCGGCGTCGCTGGTCTTGAACAGGCCGCGTTGGTCGGAGTCGCTCCACAACGGGCCGGGGGCGCAGACGTAGACGATGTTGCCGTCACGCGGATGCACCAGGATCTTGGCGATGCGCTCGGTCTGCGGCAGGCCCATGTGCTGCCAGGTGTCGCCGCCATCGGACGAACGATAGACGCCATTGCCGATCGAAACCGAGTTGCGCGTCCAGCTCTCGCCGGTGCCGACCCAGACCTGTTTCGGGTTCGACGGGTCGAGCGCAATCGCGCCGATCGACTGCACCGGCTGGTCGTCGAACTTCGCTTCGAAGGTGGTGCCGCCGTCCTGCGACTTCCACACGCCGCCACTGGCGGCGCCGACATAGACCGTGGTCTTGCCGTCGCGGTTGAACGCGGCGATGGCGCTGATGCGTCCGCTCATCGCCGCCGAGCCGATGTTGCGCACGCCGAGACCGGAGACGGTGGCGCTGTCGAATGCGCGCGTTGCATCAGCGGCGGCGAAGGCGGCGAGACCGAATACGATCGGTCCGACCGCGCGCAGGACTTGCTGCGAATTGCGCTTCATGGCTTGGCTCCCTGCGGAAACGCGAACAGGGCGTCGTCGAGTGCGACATTGGCCTCGGCGCGGTCATAGCTGATGGTTGCTTTCTGCGTCGAACCCTTGGTTCCCGTGGCCACCGAGAACGGGACCCAGACGCCGTTGACCTGCTCGTAGTCGCCGAGGTCGGCTTCGCCCTCGAATTCGCTGCCGCGGTACCAGCTCTTGCTGACGATGCGGATTTCCAGGAAATAGTCGGGATCGAAGTAGTGCACCGCCTCGTTGCCGGTTGCGTACTTGACGCGCAGCTTGTGCGCCTCGGTGCCGTCGATGTCCTCGGTGCCGAGGTATTCGACACTGTGGCCCTTCTTCGCGTAATCGACCAGCGGACCTTCGAGGTCGGCCTCGATGCGCATGTCCTTGAGGTCGTCGCCGGAGAGCTTCTCCGGATCCTTGCGCCCGCCGAACGGCGAGATGGTCCAGCCCGCGCTGCCGTCGAAGGCGCGCACCTGGGTCATGCCCTGGATCGAGAACTCGCTGCGCAGCCGGCCACCCCCGCGCATCACCGCCACCGCCGCCTCGAAGCCGCCCTGCTGCAACTTGCCGCTGAGCTTCAATGACTGGATGGCGCGGATCGCGGCGATGCCGCCGCGCGCCTCGATGTTCTTCGCGATTAGTTCTTCGGCATCCATCGCCGACAGCGACCACGGCAGCGCGAGCATCAGCCCAGCCAGACTCCACAGCACACGCATGTTCTTCTCCCGCCCCAAGCCAGGAGCGAAGCCTAGGCCCGGAATCGAACCGTGACAGCGCCGGAAGTCATGCCTGTGACGAGCCGTGGCCTGCGGGGTTCATGGCGCCGACCCCGGCTCAACGCAGTTGCATCGCCTTGGCGAACGCCATCAGCCGGCGGAAGTAGAACTCGGGGAACCAGCGCTTCAGGCGCCAATGCATGCGCTCGGGGGCGGTCGGGATGATCAGGAACCGACCGCGTTGCTGCGCCCGGAACACGTAGTCGGCGATGTCGTCGGCGGACTCGCGCGCGCGCTCCATCAGGCGCGTGGCGACGCCGCTGAACTTGGCGTCGGCGCAGCGCGCGCTGTCCATCAGGTTGGTCTTGAAGAAGCTCGGACAGATCACCGAGACGCGCACGCCGAACGGTTCCATCTCGGCGCGCAACGCCTCCGAGAGCGCGACCACGGCGGCCTTGGCGACGCCGTAGCTGGCGATGTTCGGCGCCCCGGCAAGACCGGCGAACGAAGCCGTGCTGAGCACGTGCCCGCGCCGCTGCTGCTGAAACATCGGCGCGAACGCCTTCATGCCGCGGACCACGCCGAGCAGGTCGATGTTGTGCACCCAGCGCCAGTCGTCGAGTGAACTGTCGGCGACCGATCCGGCGGTCGCGACACCGGCGTTGTTGATCAGCAGATCGAAACCGTCCCAGTGCGCGCGCACGCTGTCGCGCAGTGATTCGACCGCGGCATCGTCGCCGACATCGACCACCAGCGCGAAGTGCGCACCGCCATGGTCGCCGAGCTCGGCGACCACCGCCTCGGCGCGCGCGCGATCCAGATCGACCACGGCGATGTCGTGGCCGGCGCGCGCATAGCGATGCGCCAGCGCGCGGCCGAGGCCGCTGCCGGCGCCGGTGATCAGGGCTCTGGGTCGGGACATGTTCTGGCTCCGCGGCGGGGCGCGCAGACTAGCAGCGGCGACCATACGCTTTCGGCGCACCCCCCGGCCGCGCCTACAATCGCGCTCCCGTTCTTCGAGGTGTTCGCGCCATGACCAAGGCCCTGTTCGACCTGACCGGCAAGACCGCGCTGATCACCGGCGCCAGCCGCGGCATCGGCGCCGCGACCGCGCACTTGCTGGCGCGAGAGGGCGCGCATGTGATCGTGTCGAGCCGCAAGCTCGATGCCTGCGAAGAAGTGGTCGCGGCGATCCGCGCCGAAGGCGGCGTGGCCAGCGCGATCGAGGCGCACATCGGCGACGTGGCATCGATGGACCGGCTGTTCCAGAAGGTGATCGACCGCGGCTTCGGGCTCGACATCCTGATCAACAACGCCGCCGCCAACCCGTACTTCGGGCCGATGCTGGAGATGGGCCTCGACGCCTTCGAGAAGACCGCCGCGGTCAACCTGCGCGGCTACTTCTACTGCTCGCAGCAGGCGGCGCGGGTCATGCGCGAACGCGAACTCGGCGGCTGCATCGTCAATGTCGCCTCGGTCAATGCCCGCCGCGCCGCGCCGGGGCAGGGCGTGTATTCGGCAACCAAGGCCGCCATCGTCTCGCTGACCGAGGGCTTCGCCAAGGAGCTGGCGCCGCTCAAGATCCGCGTCAACGCCGTGCTGCCCGGCCTCACCGACACCAAATTCGCCTCGGCGCTGACCCAGAATGCGCAGATCATGAACCAGCTACTGCGCCAGATTCCCCTAGGCCGCGCCGCCGATCCCGGCGAAATCGCCCCGATGCTGCTGTTCCTCTCCTCCCCCGCCGCCAGCTACATCACCGGCGCCAGTTTCGTGGTCGATGGCGGGTACCTGGCTTGAACAGTGCGCCAATGTCTTGGCTGCATCACCGCCCTCCGGACTGATCGGCGAGCCACCCAACCATTCGCGAACGCGCCATGACGAGTACGCACAATGCGAGAGCGATCGAACCCAGCGGCCACAGCGCAGGTATTGCCGTGGTCGAGACCGGACCCGTCTGGATTGGGATAGACACGAAGCGACTCACCGCACCCGCGCCCGTACCGCCCTGAAAGCCGAACAGCTGAACAAAGAACGCGGGCGCGGTTTCATCAATCGTGATGCCCACCACGCAAGAGGTGGTCGCCCCAATCCCCAAGGGCGAATCCGCAAAAAACAGATCTGCGAATACCTCAACTTGCTGCGTAGTCGGATAGTAGAAGTCGGTGTAGTAGACACGGCATGGCGCCGTCTCTGGCACAGGGTGGAAGATGAGCGTCCTTCCCCACCCCACCTCGATGAAGCTTGTGCCTGCTACCGGCGTATCGATGGGAACCGAGCCCGTGTTCGTCATCGACAGGCGCCACAGCGAGTTGCCGCCAGGCGAGAGGTCCCCGCCGGGAAGCATTACCACTTCGGCATCGAACGACACCTGCGCGCTCGAACGGCTCGGCACGCCCAATCCGGCAAAGAGCAAGACGAACGCGAGCATCGACCGAGCGCACACGATCAACATTCTGTCGGCGAGATGAGGGCCACGTCGCCAAGGCTAGTACGTCGTCAGGCGCAGTTCATCTCCAGCGCACGAGTTGGAGGTGCAGTCGGACTCGGCGCTGACCCAGAACGCGCAGATCATGAACCAGCTGCTGCGCCAGATTCCCCTCGGCCGCGCCGCCGCTCCCGGCGAAGTCGCCCCGATGCTGCTGTTCCTCGCCTCCCCCGCCGCGAGCTACATCACCGGCGCCAGCTTCGTGGTCGATGGCGGGTATCTGGCTTGAACACGGCGGTTTGCGTTCTTTGACGCCGGTGCCACGCGGCTGAGAGCATGTGCGCGATGAAACCCGCGACCCACCCGAACGAGGACCCGGCCTGGATGCCGACGCCTGCGGCAAGCGCCGAGGCGCGCGTCAGCCTGCGCTTCGTGGCCGGGATCAGCGTGTCGCTGGTGGTGCATGGCTTGCTGCTCGGGTTGCTGTTGCTGCAGCAGGGCGGTGGTGGGGAGACCGCAGCGCAGGCGACTTCGCCGCTGCTGGTCGAGTGGCAGGTGGCCGACCCGGTGCCGGTTCCGCTGCCGCGCGTCGAGCTGCCGGTGCCACAGCCTGAGGCGGCACCGATGTCACGCGCTGCGCCGGCCGCGGCCCGCGACGATGCCGCGGCGGCGCTCGCGGTCAGCGACGTGCCGGCGCCGGAGCCGCTGCTCGTGGCGCAGCGCGCACCGAACGCCGCCAGTCGCAGCAGCGAGGACGCAAGCGAGTCGCTGCCGACGCCGACGCCGACGCCCGCCACGAGCGCCGCGGCGTCTGCTGCGGACGCCTACGTCTGGGACGTGCTCGCGCACCTGCGGCGCTTCCAGCACTACCCGGAGCGCGCCCGCCAGCGCGATGTCGAAGGCACGGTCTGGCTGCGCGCGCGGGTGTCGCGTCGCGGCGTGGTGTTGCGCTCCGACATCGAGCGCAGTTCCGGCCATGACCTGCTCGACCGCGCCGCCGCGCGCCTGATCGCGCAGTCTTCGCCGCTGCCGCCGCCACCGGCGGGAGCGTTCGCGATCACCGACCTGCGCCTGCCGGTCGAGTACCGGTTGCGTCGCGAATGAGCCCGTGGACCGCGGTATTCGCCGCGCATGGCTCGGAACTGCGCGCGGTGCTGACGCGCGTGCTCGGCGATCGCGCGCTGGCCGAGGACTGCGTGCAGGACACCGCGATGCGCCTGCTCGACGTGCCCTTCGCCGAGGTCCGCGATGCCCGCGCCTTCCTGTTCCAGGTCGGCTACAACCTGGCGCGTGATGCATTGCGTCGGCGCAGCACGCGCGGCGTCGAGGTCGAGGAAAGCGACGTGGCGATCGATGCCAGCGTCGCTGACGAGGCCAGCCCCGAGGTGCACGCCTTGGCGCGCGAGCAGCTCGCTCGCGTGCAGCAGGCGCTGACCCAACTGCCGGAACAGCGCCGCCGCGTGCTCTGGCTGGTGCGCGTCGAGGGCTTGAGCCTGAAAGAGGCTGCGGCGGCACTCGGCATCACCGCCAAGACCGTCGAGAACCACATGACCCAGGCCCTGCGGCAACTGGGCGCGCTGATGCGCGGAGGTGCGCAATGAGTCGCCACAACGGTTTTCGAAGCGGCACTGGGGGAAGCGCGGGCGCGACGCGTCGTCCGGTCATGGGAGGTCTCCGGTGAACGACATGCAGCTCGCGCAGGCGGTGCAGTGGCAGCTTCGCATCAGCGCGGCGCCGGCGGATGCTGAACTGCAGTCGGCATTCGACGCCTGGCTGGCCGCAGACGACGCCCATCGCCTCGCTTATCTGGACGTGCTGCTGGCCTTGAACGCAGCCGCCGAGCCGAGCCAGCCGCGCGCTGCGGAACCGGCGCCGTCACGGCTGCGGCGTCACGCTCCGTGGCTCGGGTTCGTCACTGCCTCGCTGGCGATCGTCGCCGTCGTGCTGGCGCCGCGCGCGATCGAGAACGCTCGCGCCGACGTGCGCAGCGCGGTCGGAGAGACCACGTCGCTGACGCTCGCCGACGGCAGTCGCGTCGAACTGGAGCCTGATTCCGCGCTGCGCGTCGAACTGGGTGCCGATGCCCGCGTCGTCGAACTGCTGCGCGGCGGCCTGCGCATCTCGGTCGGCGCCGATCCGCGCCCACTGACGCTGCGGCATGGCGAGTTCCGCGTGCGCGATATCGGCACCCGCTTCGAGGTCCTGGCCGCCGAAGGTGCGCTGCGCGTCGGCGTCGCCGAAGGCCGCGTCGAGGTGCGCGCTGGCGCAGGCGAACCGCTGCAACTCGCTGCCGGCGAGGCCGCGCAGTGGCGGGGTGCGCAGCTCGAACGCTTCGGGCACCATGAAACCGAAGCCGAGCCGGATCTGCTGGTACTCGACCATGCCCCCGCGGAAATCGCCTTCGCGCGCTGGTCGGCGCGCAGCGGCATGCGCGTGTTCGGTGCCAACGCCGGCAGCGACCTGCGCCTCGATGCGGCACTGCCGATGGGTGACACCGCCGAACAACACGCGGCGCTCGACACGCTGGCGCAACGCTACGGGCTGCGCGTCGTGGCATCCACTGCCGGTATCGTCTGGCTGCGGCCGCTGGCGGCCAGTCAAACCGATCCCTGAGCACGAGGCACGATGCCGGAATTCCCGAGGCCATTGCGGCGCGCACTGATCCTGCTCGGGCTGGCGGGTCCCGTTGGCGCCCTAGCCTGCGACCTCGATCGCCCATGGTCTGCGACGGTGCCGGCGACTTCGCTGCTCGATACCGTGAGCGCGCTGGCGGCGGCGAGTGACTGTCGCATCGTGCTGGCACCGGCTCTGGGGCGACGCGCGGGACCTGCGCTCGACGCCCAGCGTTCGGTTGCCGACGCGCTCGATGCGCTGGCCATCGCCGCGGCACTGAACTGGTCGCAGCGAAGCGACCAGGTGGTCGAGCTGGTCGGAGCCGATGCCGCTGCGCCACTGCAGGAATCGACCCTGAGCATCGCGGCCGATGCCGATGCCGGGACGGCATCAGCGCGCAACTCGCTGACCGAACTTGCGCGCCTGCCGAGCGAGCGCGGCGTCGCGATCGCGCGCACGCGCATCGATGCCGGCGAAATCGCGGACACGGCGCTGCACGACTACGGCAGCGCGGTGACGCGCGCGCCCGGCGTCTACGGCATGGCCGCGAGCGATGTCATCCGCGGCGTCAGCGCGTCGCGCGTTGCGCCCAACCAGCGCGCCAGCCTGATCACCATCGACGGCGTGCCGGTGCCCGCCGAAGCCTGGTTGTTCAACCGGCCAGGGCTCGGGCTGATGCAATCGTTCGAGATCACGCGCAGCGCCACCGGTATGGCCACCGCTTACGGCGCCGGTGCCGGCGACCTGGCAATCGGTACACGCGCGCCCGCGGCCGAGTTCGGCGGTAGCGTCGGCGTCTCCCATGCACCGGCGCTGGCGCCCATGGTGCATGTGGCCGCGACCGGCGGGCTCGGCGTGCCGGGCATGCACGGCGCCTTCGGTGCGAGCCGGCAGATCGGCAGAGAGGAAATCGCGG
>Ga0073899_10003287_pt1 | contig 14336 bp, 14 predicted proteins | sample KloWWTmetaKNB5Ph_FD_88975 | JGI IMG/M metagenome (GOLD analysis project Ga0073899, IMG submission 88975) | Active sludge microbial communities from Klosterneuburg, Austria, studying microevolution and ecology of nitrifiers - Klosterneuburg... | ecosystem: Engineered > WWTP > Aerobic digester >... | reverse complement strand
CCTCCCAAGACGGCCCGGAGCGTTCAGCCCGGGCCGTCGGTCGTTTCGGAGCGGAGGGGCGGCCCAGCTGAAAGCGGCCGCGCTGTCCCACGTGGAAGCGGCTACCAATGTCCCACGTGGAAGCGGCCGCGCTGTCCCACGTGGAGCGGCTACCGATGTCCCACGTGGAAGCGGGCCGCGAGGTCCCACGTGGAGGCGGCCGCGCTGTCCCACGTGGAAGCGGCTACCGATGTCCCACGTGGAAGCGGGCCGCGAGGTCCCACGTGGAAGCGGCCGCGCTGTCCCACGTGGAAGCGGGCCGCGCTGTCCCACGTGAATGCGGGCCGCGCAGTCCCACGTGGTGGAAGCGGGCCGCGCAGTCCCACGTGAATGCGGGCCGCGCAGTCCCACGTGGTGGAAGCGGGCCGCGCAGTCCCTCGTGGAAGCCGGCCGGCCGCGAGGTCCCACGTGGAAGCGGCCGCGCTGTCCCTCGTGGAAGCGGGCCGCGCAGTCCCACGTGGAAGCGGGGCCGCGAGCCGGTCAGTCGGTGAAGTCGGGCGGGGCGTGCTGGCAGAACTGGATCGCGGGGGCGATCTCGAGCGGCGCCAGGCCGCGCCACAGCACCCACCACGCGGCGCCGGCGACGGTGATGCGGGCCATGCCGTCGCAGTTCTCGCGGTACCACGAGGTGATCGGGTTGTCGGCGCGGCTGCGCCAGAACAGCCGCGGGAAGTCGGCCTGCATCGCGCGCCACAGGTCGCGGCCGACGCCCTCGCCGCGCGACACGGTGCCGACGGCGAACTTCGACAGGTACGGCGCCAGCGGCGCCGGCGTGACGATCGCGGCGCCGCGGTAGTCGTCGGCGACGTACACCGCCAGGATCGGCCGCGCGTCGAAGTCGCGCACCAGCGGCCGCGCGAAGGCCTCCTCGACCAGCGCCCGCAGCCGGGTCGGATCCACCGTGTCCCAGGCCAGGTGCCGGGTGATCGCCGAGCCGCGGCGCACCAGCGTGCCGGCGCCCTTCACGGTGAACAGCTCGCGCAGCAGATCGAGCGGCGAGGTCACGCTGACGGTCAGCCCGCGCTGACCGCTGGCGGCGACCCGATCGATCACCCGCGCGATCTGCCGCAGCAGCTTCTGCTGCTCGCCGGGCAACGCGCCGGGCGCCAGGAGCGCGTCGGCCTCGGTCGACAGCTCGATCAGCGAGATCGCGCGGCCGTCGGCGGGCACCAGGCCGCTGCGCCGGGTCACGAACACCACGCGCCGGGTGCCCAGCGCCGCCGCCAGGTCGGCCAGCGCGTCGAACCGCCGATCGACCGAGCCGTCGTCGCGGTCGAGCACGCACAGCGGCAGGGTGCGCGCGTCGATCGCCGCGCGGCACGCCGTCGGATCGGGCGCGGCGACGATCGTCGTCGCGACGCCCGGCGCCAGCGCCTGGGCCAGCCGCTCGGCGGCCCGGGCCGCGCTGCCCGGCTCGATCACGCCGAACGCCACCACCGGGAACAGCCCGAGCTCGGCCAGGTAGCGCAGCTCGACGGCCAGCGCGTCGGCGGCGTGGCGCACGACGCCCTCGGCGACGTGGACGATCGCGAACCGCTCGGGGTGCTCGGCGCGGAACAGGTCGAGGTACTGCTGGGCCTCGGCCGGGCGGCCGATGCTGGTCAGGAACCGCAGCACCAGGTCGGCGGGTTCGGGATCAGCCACGGCCGGCCTCGGCGTAGACGTCGGCGCACAGCGCCACCGCCCACTCGAGATCGGCGATCGCCACCGACTCGTCGGCGGCGTGGGCGCAGCCGATGTCGCCGGGGCCGACGACGATCGCCGCCTTGCCGGCGGCCTGGTACAGCGCGGCCTCGGTCCAGAAGTCGAGCGGCACCAGCGCCTCGACGTGCGGCCGCACCAGCGCGCCGAGCCCGCGGTCGTCGCCGCCGCCGAACGGCGCGTGGTCGATCTCGCAGGTCAGCGCGATCGCCGGATCGATCGCCGCGAGCGTCGCCGCCAGCGTGGCCTCCCACGCGGGCCGATCGAAGCCGGGCGCCGGGCGGATCGAGAACGTCAGCGCGGCCTCCTCGGGGATCACGTTGAACGCGACGCCGCCGTCGATGCCGGCGACGTTCATGCACAGGCCGCGCATGCCGTCGGGGCCGGCGCCCCGCCGCGCCACGCCCAGGTCGTAGAGCGCGATCGCCAGCCGCGCCATCGTGACGATCGGCGCCGGCTGGTGGTCGGCCCGCGACGAGTGGCCGCCGTGGCCGCGCACCCGCGCGGTGTACGCGAGCACGCCGCGGTGGGCGACGCCGGCCTGGCGCGCGGTCGGCTCGCACACGACGACCCGCTCGACCGCGGCGGCGTGCGGCGACGCCAGGAACGCCCGCACCGCGGCGGTGCCGCGCTCCTCGTCGCCCGAGAACAACAGGCCGACGTCGCGCGGCCGCGCCCGATCGAGCGCGACGATCGCCGCGGCGATCGCGCCCTTGGTGTCGGCGCTGCCGAGCCCGCTGATCCGGCCGCCCTTCACCTCGGGCGTCCACGGGTCGTGGCTCCAGCCGCGGTTGGCGGGGACGGTGTCGACGTGGGCGTTGATCAGCGTGCGCGGCGTGCCCCAGCGCGCGAACACGTAGCCGCCGGGGTGGCCGCTGGCGCGCGGGCACGCGGCGACGACGACCTCGTCAGCGCCGCCGGCGCGCAACATCGGCGCGACGTCGTGGCACAGCGCCAGCTCGTCGCCCGCCTCCTCGGCGCGCGCCGCGTGGTGGGTAGGGCGACGCACCAGCTGACACAGCAAGTCGACGACGTTCACCGCGCAGTTCTACACGCGATCGCGCACCGCCGCCCACGCCGGATGCGCGCCGATCGCCGCCAGCGCCGCCGCCAGCAGCGTCTTGCCCGGCTCGGTGCGGTGCCAGGTCGAGGCGCCCGACGGGTGCGGCAGCGGCGCCACGTCGAGGTCGCGGCCGTGGAAGCGGGCCCGGGTGACGCGGCCGACCACGTCGACCAGCTGCGCGGCCTCGGGCAGCACCTGCGCGATCGCCAGCTTGCCGACCGGGATCACCAGCCGCGGCGCCACCAGGCGCACCTCGGCGGCCAGGTGGGCGCCGCAGCGCGCGATCTCGTCGGGCGCCGGCACTCGGTCGCCGCCCTTGTCACCCTTGCCGGGGAAGCAGCGGCACACCGCCGCCATGTACACGCGCTCACGAAACGCGGCCTCATCGACGCCCAGCTCACCGAACCAGCGGAACATGGTCTTGCCCGCGGTCCACGCGAACGGCTTGCCGGCCGGCCCCTCGTGCGCGCCGGGCGCCTGGCCGATCAACATGACCGGCGACAGCACCGGCTGGCCGCTGACCACCGGGCCGATCATCTTGGGACACGCACGACAAGCGAGCAGCTGCGTCACGTGCGCCGAGAGCGCCGCGAGCCGGACCGGTGGCGACATCCGCGGCACCATGCCACGCCGCTGTGACGGCCGCCGCGAGCCTCGCTGGCGCCGTGCGCTACACTGAGGTCGTGACCCAGATCCCCGCCGAAAACGCCGAGCTGATCCGCCGCATCCTGGGCAAGGGCTACCTCGAGCTGCGCCTGACCCGCCTCGCGGTCGACGAGGTGCCCGAGTTGGCCACGCGCGTGAAGGTCGAGGTGACCGAGAGCGGCGCCGCGGCCACGATCGAGGGGGACGGCGTCGGCCCGATCGACGCGCTGTGGGGCGCGCTGGTCGGCCGCTACGCCAAGGAGTACCAGTCGCTCAAGACGGTGCAGCTGGCCGGCTTCACGGTGTCGGCGGCGATCGAGTCCAAGGTCCGCCGCGCCGGCCTCGACGCGATGGCGACGGTCGAGGTGGCGGTGGTCAACAGCGACGGCCGCCGCTTCGCGTTCGCCGACACCTCGCGCTCGGTCACCGTGTCGGCGGCCCGGGCGGTGATCGCGGTGGTCGAGTACTTCGTCAACGCCGAGCGCGCCTTCGTGACGCTGTCGCACGCGCGCAAGGACGCGGTGGCCCGCGGCCGCGCCGACCTGGTGGCGCGTTACACCGCCGAGCTCGCCGAGGTGGTGCGCTCGACGAGCTACGCCGAGATCATCGACACGCTGCGCAAGGAGCTCGCCTAGCGCACGGCGCTTGGCAGGCAGCTGGCGCGGCGGTTGACGGGGCAGCTGACGCGGCGGTTGACGAGGCGGTGGCGGCGGGCGAGCCTCGAGGGCGATGGCCCACCGACCGGCGGCGCGCGTGTGGATGGCGGGCCTGCTCACGGCGCTGGCGCTGGCCGGCTGCGGCGCCGACGACCCGCCGGACTGCGAGGTCGCGGCGGGGACCGGGCCGGTGATGCCGGCCAGCGGCCTCTGCCAGCGGCTGTCGAGCTACCGGCTGTTCGCCGACCTGCCGCAGCAGACCGCCGACCCGGCGCTGGTGCCGTTCGACGTCGCGGTGCCGCTGTTCACGGACTACACCGTCAAGCAGCGCTGGATGTACTTGCCGCCAGGGGGCGCGGCGGCGTGGCGCGACGTCGACGCGTTCGAGCTGCCGGTCGGCGCGATGCTGGTCAAGAGCTTCGCCTACCTCGACGATCGCCGCGCGCCCGCGGGTGGGCAGCGCCTGCTCGAGACCCGCTTGCTGCTGCGTCAGGTCGGCGGCTGGAAGGCGGCCGCGTACGTCTACCGCGACGACGGCCGCGACGCCGACCTCGCCGCGGCGGGCGACGTGCTCGACGCGACCTGGATCCACGACGACGGCGCCCCGCGCAGCAACCGCTACGTCGTGCCCGACCCGAACCAGTGCCTCAACTGCCATGGGGAGCACATGGCGCGGATGGCCCCGCTGGGGCTCAAGGCGCGCCACCTCAACCGGCCCGCGCTCGACGGCGCTGGCAACCAGCTGCAGCGGTGGATCGACGCCGGCGCGCTGACCGGCGCGCCCGATCCCGCGACGTGGCCGCGCGACCCGACGATCGACGAGGCCGCCGCGTCGCTGGAGGATCGCGCCCGGGCCTGGCTCGACGTCACCTGCGCCCACTGCCACAACGGCACGGGCGCGGCGCGCACGGTCGGGCTCGACCTGGCGGTGGGCCAGCTCAACCGCGAGGCGCTCGGCGTGTGCAAGGCGCCGGTCGCTGGCGGCGCGGCGTCCGGCGGTCGCCGCTACGACATCGTCCCCGGCCAGCCCGATCAGTCGATCCTGGTGTTCCGCCTCGAGTCGACCGACGCCGAGCTGCGGATGCCGGCGCTCGGGCGCAACCTCATCGACGCCGAGGGCGTCGCGCTGATCCGCGCGTGGATCACCGCGATGCCCGGCGGCTGCCCGTGAGCGCGGCGGTGGCTCACCGCGCGCGGTCGCGGCCGGCCGCGACGGTACGTACGGCGAGGTGACCCATTGCCGCAGGGTCGCCAGTGCTGGCGCCGCGGCAACCGCGTCGGCGTAGAGTGCGGTCATGCGCTACGCCTGGATCGCGATCGCCCTGGCCACCGCGTGCGGCCGCACCGAGCCAGCGAAGCCCGCGGCGTGTCCGCCGGCGACGCCGTGCCCACCCGTCGCGACCCCGGCGCCGATCGTGCCGCCCGCGCCGACGCCGCCCGCGGCCGCCGACTGCGCCGCGCCCACCGGCGCCAACCCGGTGCAGACCGAGATGCGTCGGCTGGAGTGCGCGCTGCAGCAGGCGGTCGCAGCGATCGGCCGCGACGAGCTGCCGGCGATCGCGCACCAGCTGCACGTCGTCCACGCCGCCAAGGAGGCGACGGCCCAGGCGATCGCCGCCGGCACCTGGGCGCCCGCGACCGGCGACGTCAAGGCGTTCGTCGCGCTCGATCAGGCGTTCCACCGCGAGCTCGAGGCGCTGGTCGAGGCGTCGATGGCGCGCGATCACGCCGCCGCCGCGGCCGCGCTCGGCCGCACCCTCGGCGGGTGCCAGGGCTGCCACGCCGCGTTCCGTCCGGCGGCGCCCGCGCCGACCGCGCCGGCACCCGCGGCCGCGCCGCACGACCACGCGCATTAGCGCGCCGCCGCCCACCACGCACCGGCGGATGCGCCACAATCGCGGCCGATGTCGTGGTCGAGCCCGCCGCCGCCGCCGCGCGCGCCCTTCGATCCGCTGCAGATCGCCCGCGATCTGCGCGACGGGCGCGAGGTGACCGACGCGCAGTTCGAGCGGCTGTTCCCGGTGCGGCTGCGCGAGATGTCGCGCGTCCACTGGACGCCGCTGCCGATCGCCCGGCGCGTCGTCGCGCTGCTGGCGCCGACCGCCGACGAGACCATGCTCGACGTCGGCGCCGGCGCCGGCAAGCTGTGCCTGGTCGGCGCGCTGTTGTCCGCGGCGCGCTGGGTCGGGCTCGAGCTGCGGCCGGCGCTGGTGCAGGCCGCGGCGGTGGCGGCGCGGCAGCTCGAGGTCGAGCGCCGGGCGACGTTCACCGAGGTCGACGCCGCCGCCTGGGACTGGGGGGCGGTCGACGGCGTCTACCTCTACAACCCGTTCGGCGAGCTGTTGATGCGCGCCGACGAGACCTCGCTGCGCAGCGTCGGGATGCTCGACGGCGCCGCGCCGTACACCACCCGCAACGCCTACTACCAGCAGCTGGTCGACGCGGTCGCGGCCAAGGCGTGGACGCTGCGCCCCGGCGCCCGGGTCGTGACGTTCCACGGGTTCGGCGGCCAGTGGCCGCGCTGCCTGGAGCAGGTGTCGACCGAGACCGTCGCCACCGGCCCGCTCGAGCTGTGGGTGCGGCGCGGCGCCGGCGGCGTGTAGCCCGCGGCTCACACGAACAGCGAGCTGATCGAATCGTCGCGGTGGATGCGCCGGATCGCCTCGGCGATGAGCGGGGCCATCGAGCGGGTGCGCAGCTTGGCGCAGGCCCGCGCGTCCGGCCCCAGCGGGATCGTGTCGGTGACCACCACCGCGGCCAGCGGCGAGGCGTCGATGCGTGCGACCGCGCCCGGCGACAGCACCGGGTGGGTCACGCACGCGACCACCGACGCCGCGCCGGCCTGGATCAGCGCGTGGGCCGCGGTGGTCAGGGTCTCGGCGGTGTCGACGATGTCGTCGACGATGATCGCCGCCGCCCCGCGGACGTCGCCGACCACGCCCAGCGCGCGCCCGGCCCCGGCGTGGGCCTGATCGACGATCGCCAGCGGCGCGTCGAGGCGCTTGGCGTAGGCGCGGGCGCGCTCGACGCCGCCGGCGTCGGGCGCCACGACCACCGTGCCCGGGCCGCCCAGGCCGAGGTGGCGGAGCTCGTCGACCAGCACGGTCTTCGAGAACAGGTGATCGACCGGGATGTCGAAGAAGCCCTGGAGCTGCCCGGTGTGGAGGTCGACCGACAGCACCCGGTCGACGCCGGCCGCGGTCAGCAGGTTCGCGCACAGCTTGGCGCTGATCGGCGTGCGCGGCCGCGCCTTGAGGTCCTGCCGCGCGAAGCCGAAGTACGGCATGATCGCGACGATGCTGCCGGCCGACGAGCGGCGCAGCGCGTCGACCATCACCAGCAGCTCGAGCAGCGTGTCGCTGACCGGCGCGCACGTCGACTGCACCACGAAGCAGCGCGCGCCGCGGACGCTGTCGTCGAGCTCGACGTGGACCTCGCCGTCGGAGAAGCGATCGAGCCGCGCGCGCGCTGGGGCCACGCCCAGGGTCGTGCAGATCGCGGCGCCCAGCGCGGGGGTCGCGGTGCCGATGAAGATCGCGCGCGGGGGAGCCATCGACAGCCGCCTTACGCGACCGTCCGCGCGGTCAAATCCGCACCGCCAGCGCGCCGGCCAGGTGGAACGTGTCGCCGGGCTCGTCGAGACGATCGAAGCCCATCAGGCCCAGGAGGTCGATCTTGCGCTTGGGCGAGTACTGCACCTGCACCCGCAGCGACGAGCCGGTGTCGCCGCGCTGCGAGAAGTCGTCGAAGTTGATGCCGAAGCGGCCGGTCAACGCGACGTTGGGCTTGTACTGGTAGACCGCGCCGAAGTCGAGGCGGATGAAGCCGTCGCTCTTGATCTCGCCGATGTCGAGCGTCGCCGCGTCCGCCTCGTTGGGGCGCTCGCCCTCGAGCGTCGGCAGGAACTTCTTCTTGAGGAACTTGAAGCCGACCACGTCCTCGAAGCCGATGATCGCGAACTTCTTGCCGAACCGGAACTTCACCGGCGCGCCCAGGGTCATGCCGATCGTGAACGGGTCGACGTACATCGGGATCGCGATGCGCGGCGCCACCCAGTCGGTGACCAGGAACTGGAAGTTGATCTCGACCGCCTTGCCGGTGTTCCACCGGGTCTTGGCCGGCGTCACCTTGCCGTCGTCGTACAGGCCGCCGATCGCGTAGCGCACGCCGAGCTGGGCCTGGCGGGTGATGCCGTAGCGCGCGCGCAGGCCGAACTCGGCGTCGAACGGCGACGGGTAGATCGCGGCGTCGAGCCGGATCTCCGAGGTGAAGTCGGGCAGCGTCAGCGGCCGCAGCACCTCCTCGATCGGATAGCCGGTGGCGCGCGGCGCCGGCGCCTTGGGGCCGGTGTCGGTGGGCTCGCCGAGGATGCGCGGCGCGTCGGGATTCTCCTCGGCGCCGGTGTCGCCGTCGGTGGTGGCCGGCGGCGGGTCGTCGTCGAGCTCGGTCTCGCCGCCAGCGCCGGGGTCGCCGGCGGGCTCGTCGGGGATCACCTGCGCCGCCGCGGGCGCGGCGACGGCGAGGAGCAGGGCGACTACGGTGAACCGGACCATGCGGGGACCATACACCGGCCCCGGGCGATCATGGCGCGGCGCGGCGACCGATCACGCGTGGCCGATCCAGCGCGTGGTCTCGCGCCAGCGGGTCTTGGCCGGGCGGGGTGCGACGTCGCGCGGCACCAGCGCGGCGGTGAGGGCGGCGGTCAGGGCGCCGCCCAGCAAGCGGCGGCGGCTCAGGCCCAGGGCGGGTGTCGGCGAAGCGGGCGTGCCGGGAGGCTTCGCGGCTGGGGTCGCGGGGGGCTTCATGGCGCGGGCACGTCCCCGGCGTAGCCGTCGACGAGGTTCTCGAGTTTGAGGTGCAGGTCCGACGGCGGCGGCGGCGGATCGCCGACGTAGCCGAAGTTGCCCTCGACGTCGTCGTTGTCGTCGATGCCGACGGTCTGGGTCTTGACGTTGGTCTCGGCGTTGGAGTGCGCGGCGTTGGCGTACTCGATGAAGCGCAGCGGGTGGTAGTGATAGACGATGCCCGAGCCGGGCAGGCCCAGGCCCTTGGCCACCAGGTCGGTCCACCACGTGAACGGCTCGAGCTGCTCCTTGACCATCCGCGCGATGTCGAGATCCTCGTCGTCGGCGTCGGTCTTCTTGGGCTTGCCCTTCTTGCCGTTCCACTTCTTCTGGAACTGCTGCGGCCGCGACTGCAGCGCCTCGGTCCAGTCGGGCTCGCTGGTCCACTCGCTGACGTGCAGCGTGATCAGGTCGCGCTCGGGGCCGTTGTCGGCGCCGCTGTAGAAGTCGGCGATCTCCTTGCGCGACAGCCGCTGGTCCTTGTCCTTGTCGATCAGCGCGTCGATGCCGTCGTCGTCGCAGAACCGGCCCATCGACGAGCCGTCGATCAGCTTGAACGGCGAGTCGGGCCGATCGAACCAGCGCTGGGTCGAGAAGATCTCGAGGTGCAGCTGCGGGCTCGACAGATCGCCAGGTCCGACGGTGCCGACCCGCCCGATCACCGCGCCGGCGTCGATGACGAAGTCGTAGCCCATCACGCCGACCGACGCGTCGAGCTCGGTGCCCGAGCTGGCCATCCACCCCGGCGGGTCGCTGGCCGACGACTCGTCGGCCAGGTGCATGAACAGCGAGTACACCCGGACCGCCTGCGACGCGATCGTCAGGTCGTGGCGCATCAGCACGAAGTTGCTCGAGCCGATGTCGGTGTCGGGGCCCATGCGGGCGGCGATCACCCGGCCGGCGAACGGCGCGTACACCGGGCTGTCGGCCGGCGCCGGCAGGTGGACGCCGCCGTGCCACAGCCGGCTGGTGCCCCACGGCCCGACCGGGAAGAACCCGGCCGACGCCGTCAACTCGTTGGCGTCGTAGTACGGCTGGATCGCCGCCGGCAGGTCGACCGGGTTCTCGGGGACGACCGGCTTGTCGTCGCCCTTGGCGCCCGCGACCTTGACCGGGAACACCCGCTGGCCGCGCAGCTTATCGATCCACTTCTTGAAGTCGAAGGGCCCCGGGTCCCACTTGCGGGTGGTCAGGTGGTAGTGGCCGCAGAACCCGGCGAACGACGGCATCGGCAGGCTGTCGCCCTCGGCGGTGACCGGGCCGACCGTGCCCCACGCCGGCTTGGCGGGGAGCTGCGGATCGCGGGGGTACTCGAGCGCGAGGTTGGGCAGGTACTTCACCAGCGCGCCGGACAGCATGTAGAACGCCTCGTACTGCTGCGGCGTGAAGTCGAACGACTTCATCTTGTGGCCGTTGATGAAGTAGTCGTCGGAGATAGGGTGCTTGACCGCGGCGGTGGCGTAGTAGTCGGGGTTGTCGAGGATGCCGCGGTTGCAGAACTCGACGCCGATCGAGTCGGAGTTGAACGCGGCCGCGTGGTAGCCCATCAGCGCCAGATCGAGCGTCTGGTAGATGGTGCCGTCGTTGTCGATCAAGAAGTGGCACGACAGCCCGCGCTCGTTGTGCAGCACGTTCATGCACACCTGCGACGAGTTCACGCCGTCGTGGTGCAGCACGAACTTCTTGATCACCGCCTGCACCGCCGACAGGCTGGGGTTGGGCATGCGCCGCAGCGCTGGGCGGGTGCTGAAGCGGCGCGGCCCGCGGTTCTTGGCCGTCGGTCCGGTGCAGCCGCCGGCCTGGGTCATGTAGCCGGTGTTGAGATCGATCAGGCCCTCGACGGTGGAGTTCCACCGCTTGCCCTCCTCGTAGTTGATGAAGGTGGGGCCGAGTTCGACCCGGCCCTCGCCGGCGATGATGAGCTTGCCCATGGTGCTTCCTAGGGTTGCCAGAACCGCACGTCGGTCGAGCCGAGGCGCACGGTCATGCCGGGGAACAACCGCACGGTGGTGACGCGGTTGCCGTTGGCGAAGGTGCCGTTGGTCGAGCCCAGGTCGGTGAGCGTCCAGGCCTGGCCGTCGAAGGTGATCTGCGCGTGGTTGCCCGACGCGGTGCCGTCGTGGGCCAACGACAGGTGGTGGCCCGGGGCCTTGCCCAGCGTGAAGCCGTGGTGCAGCGGCACCTGGCGGCCGGCCTCGGGGCCCGACATGACGATCAGCACCGGCCCGCCCGCAGGCGCCGCGGGGGAGGGGGCCATGGCCGGCGCCGGGCCGGCGACGCCGGTCGGCATCGGCATCGGCGCGGGCATCGGGGCGGGCTTCGGCGCGCCGCGGCGGCGGGCGATGGCGCGGCCGCCCAGGCCGATCGCGACCAGCCCGAGCAGGCCGCCACCGCCGAGCATGATCCACAGCATCACGCCGCGGCCCGGCGCGCGGGCGCGGACGACGCACACGTCGCGCACGCAGTATGCGTCGGCCTCGCACACCTCCTTGCCGCACTTGGGCGCCGGCACCTTGACGTCGGGAGCCGCCAGCGGGTCGCCGGCGAAGTTGATCGCCACCGCCAGCTTCTTGCCCGCGACCTCCTCGAGCGGCGCCAGCGCGGTCAGCACGTACTGGTTGGCGAGCTGATCGACCAGCTGGCCGAGCGCCACCGGCCAGCCCTCGACCTCCTGGATCCAGCGGAACGTGCCGCTCGACTGCTTGGCCAGCTCGCCCAGCGTGAGCAGCGGCCGCCGGGCCTTGGTCGGCGAGAACGCCAGCGCGTGGATCCGCACGCCCTTCTTGGCGGCCACCTCGCCGGCCTTGATGATCTCGTGGCGCTCCTCGTCGGTGATCCCGTCGCCGTCCGACACGACGATCACGATCGGCCGCTGCATCACGCCCACCTGCTTGGGCTTCTGGCGCGCCGCCATCGCGACCGCGTCGCTCACCGCCTTGACCAGCGCCACCTCGGTGGTGACGTCGTCGACCTCGAGCTTGGCCAGCGCGGCGCGGGCCTTGGTCACGGTCTCCAGCCGCTTCTGGCCGACGGTGGTGTTGCCGTAGCCGAGGACCGCGATCTGCACCCGCGGCCCCAGCTTCTCGAGCGGGGTCAGGAGGCCGGCGCCGAGCGCGTCGCGGATGGCGTCGAGGCTGCCGGCGAAGGCGTCGGTGGTGGCGACCACCAGCACGACGTCGAGCTCGACCTCGGCCTGGGCCGCCACCCCCCAGGCGAACGGGATCTTGGCGCCGCCCAGCTTCACGGTGAGGTCGGGCTTGCCCTCCTGCGGGATGCGCGCGCCCTGCAGCTCGGTGGCCGACACCAGCGCGCGCACCCGGGCCAGGCCGTTGATCGGCGACGGCCGCACGTCGACCTTGTCGATCAGCGCGTGATCGCGCTCGCCGGCGACCGCGGGTCGCGCGGCCACCGCGGCGACCAGCGCGCACACCACCAGGGAGCGAGTCGCCATCGCCGATACGGTAGCCAACCGGCCCGCCGCTCGCAATCGCCGACGGCGGATGGCGCCGGCAAGATCGGGATCCGCCGTCGCGCGCGGCCCGCTCGGCGACCGCGCTTCGCCCAGCGGGTCGATCAGCGCTCGGATCCCCGAGCAGGGTCTCGCGTATCGGAAGGGGGACCCGCCGGGGGCATGACCCCGGCGGGGGAAGGTTGTCGACAAACCTCCCCAGGAGTTCAGCGCAGCCGGAAGCGGTGGGTCACCGGCACCCAGGCCAGCAGGTCCATCTCGCCGGTGACGCTGCCGTCGGTCCAGTTGTTGATGACCAGGAGGTGGCCATGCTCGCCGCGGCGATCCGAGACCACGCCGATGTGGTCGGGGCCGCTGCGCGACGGGAAGGTGTCGAACAGCACCAGGTCGCCCGGGCGCACCGGATCGGCGGGATCGTCGAGGGCGGCCGAGCGCTGATCGAGGTGGCGGCGCAGGTAGGGCAGGAGGGTCTTCACCCGGCGGTGATCGATGTTGGGATCGCCCCTGCCCTTGACCATCGGGTAGCTGCGCGGCGCGCGGGCGATGTCGGCGTGCAGCTCGGCCTGGAGATCGACGCCGGCGTTGCGCAGCGCGCGCACGACGACGTCGGTGCAGACGCCGTGATCGCGGGCGACGTCGCCCATCGGGTAGCGCAGCGACTCGTAGCCACCGACGTACGCGTCGGCGTTGATCGCGGTCTTGCGGGCGCCCAGCAGCACGTCGAGCGGATCGGGGATGCCGTCGCGATCGCGATCGGGCGTGGCCGCGGCCGACGTCAGGTTGGCGGCGGTGAGCAGCGGCGCCAGCTCGGCCCGATCGCCGGGGCGCAGCGCCAGGCGGTGATCGCCGACCACGAGCTCGGCGGCGCCGGTCAGCGGGTACGGCTTGGTCGGCCAGCCGTCGACCGCCAGCACCAGCAGCGGGCGGGCGGGATCGACCGTGGCGGTGACCCGGTCCGGGGTCAGGTCGCCAGGCAGCGTGAGCTGCAGATCGTCGTCGAGATCGGACCAGATGCCGCGGTCGGCGACCCCCAGGCAGGTCTCGGCCGCGGCCGCGGGGTGGCGGGCGGTGGGCGCGGTGGGCGTCGCGGGGTGCCCGGGGCTGGGCGCCGATGCGGCGGGTGGTTCGGCGCGTCCGTCGGCGCAGGCGGCCAGCCCCAGCGCCGCGGCGAGCAGAAACCGGGAACCGGGGCCGCCGGCGGGTGTCCAACCGGGCTTCGAGCGGTCGCGCGCCTGACCAACCAGCGAGATCGCCATGCTCTGCAGACGAACGAACGACCGGGAAGTTCCATTCCACCGACCGCCCGCGTGCGTTGACCCGACCCCGCCCCAGGCACTACCGTAACCGCCGGAGATCCCATGAACGAGTATTCAAACTTCACGTCGCTGGCCCCGCAGGACGAAGCCTCCATGGTCGTCTTCGAGCGCAGCACCCAGGAGAACCTGCAGAAGTCGATGATGATCGCGCTGATCGCAGCGGTCGGCATCGGCCTCCTGAGCGTGGTGATCTTCTTCGGCTTCCCGCCGCCGGCCAAGAAGCACGCCGCCGAGCCCGAGAAGGCGCAGACGCAGAAGGCGCCGGCCGAGGCCGCGCCGACGCCCGCGAAGTAGTCGAGGTCGCGACGTGCGGCGAGCCGTGCTAGCCGCCGTGCTGGTCGCGGTCGGCTGCGCGCGCGTCGAGCGTCCGATGCCGGCGCCCGAGCTGCGCCTGGCGGTGAGCGAGGCGTGGAACGGCGGCACGCGGCTGGTGCTGGTGGACGAGCGCGGCGACCGCTGGGCGGTGCTGTCGGCGGGGCGGGCCGCGGCGGCGAGCCGCGACGAGCAGGCGGTGTTCTCCCCGGACGGCCGGTGGGTGGCGTTCGTGTCGTCGCGCGGGCGCGACCTGGCGCGGACCAGCCTGTGGGTGATGCCGGCGGCGGT
>Ga0073899_10003284_pt1 | contig 14346 bp, 9 predicted proteins | sample KloWWTmetaKNB5Ph_FD_88975 | JGI IMG/M metagenome (GOLD analysis project Ga0073899, IMG submission 88975) | Active sludge microbial communities from Klosterneuburg, Austria, studying microevolution and ecology of nitrifiers - Klosterneuburg... | ecosystem: Engineered > WWTP > Aerobic digester >... | reverse complement strand
TCGTTCCAGGTCGGCGGCGGCATCTTGCTGCTGTTGTCGGCGATGCACATGCTCAATGCCCATCCCGCCGAAAGCGGCAAGGACGACGTCGACGAAGGCCAGGCCCGTGCCGACGCCGGCGACTCCATCGCCGTGGTGCCTCTGACGATCCCGCTGCTCACCGGGCCCGCCACCATCTCGACGATGGTGATCTACGCCGAGAAAACCCGCACCTTCTTCGAGCATGCCGTGCTGGTCGGCTACGGTGTCGTCATCGGTGCCGCCACGTACGTCGCATTCGTCGCCTCGGGCCGCATCGCTCGCGTGCTCGGGCAGACCGGCATCAACGTCATGACGCGCCTGATGGGCTTGATCCTCGCCGCGATGGCGGTGGAGTTGCTGGCCGACGGCCTGGGCAAGCTGTTTCCGATACTGGGCGGCGCCGCGGCCCCCTGAGCCGGCACGAAAGAATTTGTGGAGTGTTGCGGATTCGCAACGAACAGCCGAGGCCAGGACCCTGTTCGCCCGTCAAGGTGTCGAACTGCCGCTGAGCGATCGGCGCTACCGACTCGGTCCACTCCCGTGAGCGCAAATCGACGCCAACGGTTCGTCACAGACTGTCACGTACCGTCGCCGGAGAATCGACTCCGTATTCACCTCATTCAGGGCTTAGGATGGCAAACTTTTTCGACTACTTTCGGGAGAACATGGAGAGCCTGGGGTTGCCAGCCCCCAAAGAGCTCTATGCGAACTTGACCACGGCGACTGGCACGGCCTCCACGCTCGGCGGCGGGCGGTACTTCGTTGGCTGACGTGCTTGTGTTCGCTGACGCAAGCGGACTGGGACGGCCATGAGTGATCGCGTCATGCTGATTCTGGTCGGCATGGTCGTGGCGGTGACCGCGGCAGGCTTCTTCAATCTGCTGGGTGACGATGCGTTGCACGCCTTGAACCTGTGCTTCGTTGTCGGTTTGGCCCTGGACAATAGCGGGCTGCGCCGGCAGTTGAAGCAGCTTCGGGGCAGCGCAGCGAATTAGGTCGCAGGCCGTAAGCTCCGGGGCATGAGTGACACCGCCCCCACCTACGACCACATTATCGTCGGCGCCGGCACGGCCGGCTGCCTGCTGGCCGAGCGGCTGAGCGCCGATGCGCGCCTGCGGGTGCTGTTGATCGAGGCGGGCGGGCGCGACGACTACCTGTGGGTGCACATCCCCGTGGGCTACCTGTACTGCATCGGCAACCCGCGCACCGATTGGCTCTATCACACCGAACCCGACGCCGGGCTGAACGGCCGGCGCCTGCGCTACCCGCGCGGGCGCGTCCTGGGCGGCTGCTCCAGCATCAACGGCATGATCTACATGCGCGGCCAGGCGCGCGACTACGACGCCTGGGCCCAGGCTTGCGGCGATGATCGTTGGCAATGGCCGCAGTGCCTGGAGCTGTTCCGTGCCCACGAGGATCATTGGCGGGGCGCCGACGCCTTCCACGGCGCCGGCGGCGCCTGGCGCGTCGAACGCCAGCGGCTGTCGTGGGAGATCCTCGACGCGTTTGCCGCCGCGGCCCAGCAGGCCGGCATACCGGCCACCGACGACTTCAACCGCGGCGACAACGAGGGCGTGGGCTACTTCGAGGTCAACCAGCGCAGCGGCGTGCGCTGGAACACCGCCAAGGCCTTCCTGCGCCCGGCACTGGATCGGCCCAACCTGCAGGTGTGGACCGGCGCCCAGGTGTCGCGGCTGTTGTTCGACGCCTCTGCCGCCGCGCCGAGCGTCTGTGGCGTCGAGGTGCTGCCCGCGGGCGGTGGCGCGCCGCTGCAGGCGCGCGCCGCTCGCGAGGTGGTGATGGCCGCCGGGGCCATCGGCACCCCGCAGATCCTGCAGTTGTCGGGCATCGGACCCGGGGCGCTGCTGCACGCCAGCGGAGTCGAACCGCGCCACGAGCTGCCCGGCGTAGGCCAGAACCTGCAGGACCACCTGCAGATCCGCGCGGTGTTCCAGGTCGAAGGCGTGCCCACGCTGAACACCATGGCCCGGCACTGGTGGGGCAAGGCGCGCATCGCCGCGCAGTATCTGGCCACGCGCAGCGGGCCGATGAGCATGGCGCCCTCGCAGCTCGGTGCCTTCACCCGATCCGCGCCCGAGCAGCGCTGGCCCAACATCGAGTACCACGTGCAGCCGCTGTCGCTGGACGCTTTCGGCGAGCCCTTGCACCCGTTCAATGCCTTCACCGCCAGCGTGTGCAACCTCAACCCTGTCTCACGCGGGCAGGTGCGCATCCGCTCGCCGCAGCCGCAGGACGCGCCGCTCATCGAGCCGCACTACCTCAGCACCGCCGAAGATCGCCAGGTCGCCGCCGATTCTCTGCGGCTGACCCGGCTCATCGTGGCGCAACCGGCGCTGGCCCGGTATTGCCCGCGTGAACTCAAGCCCGGCGTGCAGTTCCAGACGGACGACGAGCTCGCAAGGCTGGCCGGCGACATCGGCACCACCATCTTCCATCCGGTGGGCACGTGCGCGATGGGCCGCGCCGACGACCCGATGGCCGTGGTGGACAGCGAGCTGCGGGTGCGCGGCATGACCGGTCTGCGCATCGCCGATGCCAGCGTGATGCCCACCATCACCAGCGGCAACACCAACGCGCCAACGTTGATGATCGCCGAGCGCGCCGCACGGTGGATCGCGACCGAGGCAGCCGGCTGAGTAGACCGTTGTGCCCTGCGGGCGCGGTTGGGGCATCTTTTCAGGGTGATCCCCGAGTCCGAGTGGAGGCCTGTGGTTTTCGTGACGAACGCGGGGTTTCCCCGGGCAGACGATGTCCGGCCGCCCTGAATACATTGCGCGCACTGTGGTGGTGCGAGCGGCGTCTGGCCGGCATCACCCGGGGGGCCGAGGAGACAATATCAACCTCCAATAGCAGTACCGACCCGTGACCGCAGCTCGCCGCCATCGCGGCCCGAGCGCCTCACACGGGCACGCTTCAAAGGCGCCGGCTACAACCGGCGCCTTTTCTTTTTCCGGGCAGCCCAGGCGGGGTATTCCCCTGCCGCGCACCCCCGGGGCAACCCGCATTTGCCCTTATCCCGGCGGCCACCGGTGCCGATAACATCGGTCGCTTCAGCACACTGATCAGGGCACACCCGCACGAAAGGCGGGGTCGCAAAGCCACCGGTCTACGCCTGCCCCTGGCAGGCTTGACGGCGGGGCTGCCGGGTGTTGCGGGGCCGAGCTGGCCCCGTCGTGGCTGCGTGGTACACGCATCCCACCAACCGGCAGCACCGCGCAGGGGCTGCGTACCCACCCGCCGTGCCGGTCCGAGGCGCAGGCCATAACCAGACAACCGCCGCGCCGACGCGCCCATCGCAGATGCGAGGAGGCATCGTGGTTCCAGTGCATGAGTCGGCGGACGAAGACGCCGGATCCTTTCCCGAGGCAGGCACGGCGGCTGGCGCGCGACCGCATGCCCGCGTGCAGATCCGCGCCGAACGGGCAGCACCGATGGCCGCGGCCTGGCAGGCCATGCAGGCCGGGCGGCTCGATGCCGCCCTGGCTCTGGCGGAGTCGGCCTTGGCCCGCGCGGAGACTGCCCGTGAACCCGACCTACTGGCAGCCGCCCTCACGGTGCAGGCGCACGTGTTGCGTCTGCGCTCGCGGCTGGCGGCGGCGCACCGCATGGCCCAGCATGCCGCCGCGGTGTATCGCGATTTGCGTGACCACCCCGGTGAGGCGCAGGCCCTGGTGCAGGTGGCGCATGCCGCCAGCAGCCTGGGACGCACCGAAGAAGCGGTGGAAGCAGCGCTGCTGGCCGTGAAGCTGCAGGAGGCCCAGCCGACCGGCGTGGTGCAGGCCAGCGCGCACAACGCGTTGGGCGCGGCCTACTTCTGGAGCGGCGCCCATGATCGGGCCCGAACCGCCTTCGAGACCGCTATCGAACTGGCGCAGCGCCACGGCAGCGCCAGCGGTGTGTTCCAGCCACTGGTCAACTTGATGTTCTGCGAGGCCGTGAAGCTGGCCACTGATCGCTTTCACGGCGGACGCCTGCCGCCTGTCGATGGTCTGCAGGCGCTGCACGCGCGCTGCCGGCGCGCACTGGAGGCAAACGGTGCCGAAGGGCTGGCCCCCGGCCTCGCGCCCATCGGCCGCGCCTGCTATGCCAGTCTGGCGGCACTGACGGCCTGCTGGTCGGGTGCCTGGCGCGAGGCCGACGCCCGGCTGCTCGACGCCCAGCACGCACTGGCAGCGCTGGAGCATGACAACTGGCTGCATGCCCTGGCCTGCTGGGTGCGCGCCGAGCTGGCATGGGCCCGCGGCGACGCCGCCGCCGCCGAGCGTGAGCTCGAGCTGATGCTGCAGCAGGCCAACCGTGCCGAGCACGAGCAGATGGCGGGCCTGGCACACATGTCGGCCGCCGCCCTGCTGGCTCAGCGCGGACACAGCGAGCGGGCCTTGTCCCATGTACGAAGACTGGGCCTGCGTCAGGAGCGCGTGCGGGCCGCAAGCCTGGACAGCCGCGACCGTGTGGTCGACAGTCAGCTCGACGCGCGACAGCGCGAGCAGGAGCGCGAGCGCCATCTCGACGACCTGAGGCGGCACAACCTTCGCTACCAGCGGCTGGCCATGGAGGACGCGCTGACCGGCGTGGCAAACCGGCGTGCGCTCGACGAGGCGCTGCACCAGGCCCTGTCGGCGGCGCCAGGCGGCCACTGTTGCGTGGCGCTGATCGACGTCGACCAGTTCAAGCGAGTAAACGACAGCCATTCCCACCTGGTGGGCGACCAGGTCCTGCAGCGGCTGGCCGCACTGCTGCGCGGCCAGGTGCGAGGCGCCGACCTGGTGGCGCGGCTGGGTGGCGACGAGTTCGTGGTGTTGCTGCAGACCGACGAGGCCGCCGCCGCCGGTGTGTGCGAGCGCGTCCGCCTGGCCGTGCTGCAGTTCGACTGGACCGCACTGGCGCCCGGCCTGGCCATCCGCGTGAGCATCGGGTTGGCCCAGGCACACCCGGGCGACGACGTCGAGTCGTTGCTGCATCGCAGCGACCTGGCCATGTATGGCTGCAAGCGGCGCTCGCCGCCGGCGACCGGCGATGTGCCCACTGCGGTGATCGCAGTGCCGCTGACCGGCGCCGACGAGCCGACCGTGGCAGCCTGAGCGTGCCGCCAGCGGCGCCCTCGGCAGGCCGGGCGTACGCCGGTCGAGAATCTGCACCATGCTCGAACTGATCATCGTCGCTGTGGCGTCTGCCATGGCCGGTTTCGTCGACGCCGTGGTGGGCGGCGGCGGGCTGATCCTGATCCCGGCGCTGTTCAGCGCCTACCCGGGTGCGGCGCCGGCACCGCTGTTCGGCACCAACAAGGCCGCCGCCGTGTGGGGCACCGGATGGGCGTGCGTTCAGTACTTCCGCCGCGTGCAGCTGAGTGTGCGCGCGCTGCTGCCGGCGGTGGCCTGCGCGGCAGTCGCCTCGTTCATCGGCGCCGGCCTGGTCACCCGCGTGGATCCCACCGTGCTGCGCCAGGGGCTTCCGCTGATCCTGGTGCTGCTGTTGGTGTACACCCTGGTGCGCAAGGACCTGGGTCGCACCCACGCACCGCGCTGGAGCGGTGGCATTCAGGCCACGGCCGCCGGCATCATCGGCGCTGTGGTGGGCCTGTATGACGGCTTCTTCGGCCCCGGTACCGGCAGCTTCTTCGTCTTCGCCTTCGTTCGCGTGCTGGGCTATGACTTCCTGCACGCATCGGCGGCCGCTAAGCTGCTCAACGCCTCCACCAACGTGGCGGCCATCGTGCGCTTCGGTTTGGCCGGTCAGGTGTGGTGGGAGATCGCCCTGGTGCTGGCGGTGGCCAATGTGGCCGGCAGCCTGCTCGGCACTCGGCTGGCGCTGCGCCACGGCGCGGGATTCGTGCGCGCGATGTTCGTCCTGGTGGTGGGCGCGCTGATCCTCAAGACCGGCTACGACGCTTACCTGCGCTGACATCACGGCACACCTGGCGCACTACAGAGTCCGCGTTCGCAGCCGAAGACCCAACTACCGCAACGGCCGCGGCCGCGCGACACTACCCGGGTCGCCGCGGCGTCCGATGCATACGCCGTGGCGCTGCGCCATGCTCCGAATACCGCCCGCCTGAACCACGACGCCCTCGCCCGGCGCCCCCCAACGCCATGAGCGTCCATCCCCGCCTGCGCACCCTGGACATCGACATCCCGGCCAAGCCCGACATCCTGGTGCGGCTGTCGCTGCTGCTGGCCGACGACGATGTCAACCTGCAGGCCATCGCCGAACTGGTCGAGCGCGACATGGCGTTGGCCGCATCGGTGATGAAGGCCGTGAACTCGTCGCTGTATGGCCTGAAGGGCCGGGTGCAGAGCGTGCAGCAGGCCGTCACGTACCTGGGCATGCGCGAGGTTGCCGGCATCACCTTCGAGATGGGGCTGCGGGCGGCATTCCCGCCCGCGCCCGAACTCGAGCCGATCTGGGCCCGCGCCACTCGCCGCGGCCTGCTGATGGGCCGCTTGGGCCAGGCGCTGGGCGGCGACGCCTGGGGCGCGCACTCGGCGGGATTGTTCGAGGAGTGCGGCAAGGCGGTGCTGTTCCGCCATGCCAGCGACCATTACCGCTCGATGCTGCGCGCCGCGCAATCCGATGTCGAACTCTGCCAGCTCGAACACGCCGGCTTCGGCGTCAGCCACGACGCGCTGGGGGCGGCCCTGTGCGAGAGCTGGGGGCTCGGCGCCGCGGCCGTGGCCAGCGTGCGCTTTCATGTGCAGGCGCGCGACGCCGCCGAGCTGCCGGCTCCTGTCGGCAAGCGCGGCATCCTGGCGCTGTCGCTGGTGGCGCGCGCCCTGATGGACGCGCCCGCCGAGCTCGAGGACGTCGTGACCCGTGTGGCACCTCAGGCAGAGCTCGACGCCACGGCCTTGCTGCGCGCGGCAAGGCGTGTGTACGAGCAACTCGAGCAGGCGGCCGCCAACGGGCGCTGACACCGGCCGGCATCGGCCCGCGCAGAAGTCACCCGGCAACGCTGGCGCCGCATCGAGCGGTGGCCGGTTGGGAGGCCGCGTCACCCAGGAAAGCCCCAGACGCTGCCCGGTGCCTTGGCCGCTACGCTGCGCGGCCAATACCGCCGATACCGCCGCACGTGCGCGCGGCGAACGGATGCCGGGAGCCCCAGATGTCCTCGAACCTGCCCGTCCCCGCCCACACACTGGCCCTGCAGCGCCTCTATCACTGGGAGCGCACGGCCCCGGACCGAAACGTGTTCACCCAGCCCATGGGTGGCGGCATCGTGCGCACCTGGAACTGGTCCCAGGTGATCGACGAAACCCGCCGCATGGCTGCGCACCTGCGGGAACTGGGACTGGCCAGCGGCGACAAGGTGGCGCTGCTGTCGAAAAACACCGCCTGGTGGATGATGGCCGACTGGGCAATCTGGATGGCCGGCGGCGTCTCGGTGCCGCTGTACCCCACCCTGGCGGCCGAGACCATCCGTCAGATCCTGGAGCACAGCGAATCCAAGCTGCTGTTCATCGGCAAGCTCGACGGCTGGGATGGCATGAAGCCGGGCGTGCCGGGCGGGCTGCCCTGCATCCGCCTGCCGCTGGCGCCCGACGGCCCCGCCCCCGCGTGGGACGAGATCATCGCCCGCACCCAGCCACTGCAGGGCGAGCCGGTGCGCCCCGGCGACGAGCTGTGCACCATCATGTACACCTCGGGCACCACCGGCATGCCCAAGGGCGTGATGCACAGCTTCGACAACTTCGCGTGGTCGGTCGAGGCCGGCCTCAAGCGCATCACGCTCGACAGCGATGGCCGCATGCTGAGCTACCTGCCGCTGGCGCACGTGGCCGAGCGCACGCTGGTCGAGCATGGACTGCTGTCGCGCGGCATGCAGGTGTTCTTCGCCGAGAGCCTGGACACCTTCACGCAGGACCTGCAGCGCGCCCGCCCGACGGTGTTTTTCTCGGTGCCGCGGCTGTGGGTGAAGTTCCAGCAGGGCGTGAGCGCGAAGATGCCACCGGCCAAGCTCGATCGGCTGCTGAAGATCCCGGTCCTGCGCGGCATCGTGCGCCGCAAGATCCTCGGCGCGCTGGGCCTGGACCAGTGCCGCTTCGCCGCCGGCGGGGCCGCGCCGATGCCACCGGCGCTGCTGAAGTGGTACGAGCACCTCGGGCTGCCCATCATCGAGGTCTATGGCATGACCGAGAACTGCGGCGTCTCGCACGCCACCCTGCCCGGCGTGCAGCGCCCGGGCACCGTGGGCATGCCCTATGACGGCGTGCAGTCGAGGCTGGACCCGGCCAACGGCGAGATCCAGGTCAGGAGCAACGGACTGATGCTGGGTTACTTCAAGGAGCCCGAGCTCAGCCGCGATGCGTTTACGTCGGACGGTTGGCTGCACACAGGCGACAAGGGTGTGCTCGATGCCGAAGGCAACCTGCGCATCACCGGGCGGGTCAAGGATCTCTTCAAGACGAGCAAGGGCAAATATGTGGCACCGGCGCCGATCGAGGACCGGCTCGTCATGCACACCGCGATCGAGGCCTGCTGCGTCACCGGCGCCAACCTGGGCCAGCCGCTGGCGGTGGTGATGCTCAATCAGGATGCTGCCCAGCGCAGTGCCGACTCCGCTGCACGCCAGGCGCTCGAGGCGTCGCTGCAGGCACACCTTTCAGCGGTGAACGCCTTGCTCGACCCCCATGAGCAGCTCGACGCCCTGGTGGTGGTGACCGAACCCTGGACGGTGGACAACGGATTCATCACGCCCACCTTCAAGGTCAAGCGAAACCGGATCGAGGAGGCGTTCGCTTCGCGATACGACGGCTGGGTGGCAGCGCGACGCACCGTGATCTGGGCCGACCGCGTTTCCTGACCGGCCTGGGACGGGGCCCCGGACCGCCTCCTGCTGCCCTGCCCGTCAGCCCGGTGGGCCGTCATCGACGCGCAGCTGTACCTGGCCGTCGACCCAGGCGCGCTCGAAATCGGCCTCCACCGCACGCAGCGCCACCGGGCTGTCGGCCTGGACCTGTGCGATGCCCACGGCCCGGTTGCGGCCCTGGCTCTTGGCCGTGTACAGCGCCATGTCGGCCAGGTTGACGGCCTGCTCGGGCGCCACGTTCACGCGGTAGGGTGGCAGCGGAAACACGCCATGGCCGATGGAGACCGTGACCCGCAATGAGCGCCCATCGGGCAGGCCCACGGTGGCACCACCCACGGCCGTCAGCACGCGCTGCGCCATGGCATCGGCATCGCGGCTGGCCAGGCCCGGCGCCAGGATGAGGAATTCCTCGCCGCCCCAGCGCGCGACGATGTCGTCGCCCCGAGTGACCGACGCGATCCGGCGCGCCACCTCGACGAGCACCGCATCACCGGCGGCATGCCCGTAGCCGTCGTTGATGTGCTTGAAGTGGTCGATGTCGATCATCATCAGCGCGCCGCGAAAGTCCTGCGCCAGGTTGCCGGCGTGCAGCGCCGCCTGCACATGGCGGCGGTTGGCCAGCCCGGTGAGCGGATCGCGCTCGCTTTGCACGCGCAGCTTGGTGCGGCTGTGCTCCAGCGCGCGGTTGGTCTCGCGCACACGGCGCAGCAGCACCAGCATCAGCGCGATGGTCAGCACCAGCACGCCCGCACCCAGCGCCCACAACTTCTGCCACAGACCCTGGTTGTCCAGCTGTGCCGATTTCAGCGCGTTGTCGCGCTCCAGCAGCAGGGTCTTGCGCTCCTGCGCATCGCGGTCGAAGCGCGTCCGCAGTTCGGCCAGTGCGGCCTGGCGGTTGGCCTCGGCCAGCTTGCGGGCCAGCTCGCGCTCCTTGTGATGGATCTCGATGGCGCCGCGGACATCGCCGGCCGCGGCCAGGGCGTCGCCGAACTCGCGCATCGATGTCACCTGGGAGCCGGTGTCGCCGTCGGCCGACCAGGCCGCTTGCAGCAAGTCGAATTCGCGTCGGGCCACGTCACCCTGGCCCAACGCCACACGCGCGATGATGGCGTTGTTCATCAGCGTGCGTTCGGCACTGCGCATCTGGCGCTCCCGGGCCAGCGGCAGGCCCTGCGCGACGGCTTGCAGCGCGTCGCGGTGTCGACCGGCGCGCAAAGCGGCATCGCTGAGGTTGGCCAGCACCAGCGCCTGCAGCCGCGTCGACCCCGCGCGGCGGCCGGCCTCCAGCGCCTGCAGCAGCATCTGACGGGCCCGGTCGTGCTCGCCCGCCTTCAATGCGAGTTCGGCTTCCTTCTGGAGCACGCGCGCGGTCATGCGCGGGTCGTCCAGCCGTTCGGCCAATGCGCGCGCACGTTCCAGGCGAGCCACTGCGCCCGCCCGGTCGCCCTCTGCGCTGGCCAGCTCGGCCAGCCCCGACTCGCTGTAGGCACGGCGCCACGGATCGTCGGCGGCCACGGCCAGTTCGAGTGCCACCTGGCCATGCGCGCGGGCCTGTCCCGGCGCATGCTGTTCTACCGCGACGTCAGCCAGCAACTGCTGCAGGCGCCAGCGCGGCCGCCACGCGCACAGCGCGTAGACGCCCTCGGACTTGCACCAGGCCTCGTAGGCCGCCAGGGCAGACAGGGTCTTGTCGTTGGCGATGTAGCCACGCTCGCGCTGGAAACGAAGGGCCTGCAGGTAGAGGTCGTCCGCGGCTGCGAGCTCGGCTCGAACGGCGCTGGCGGCCTCGACGGCCAACCGCCGGGACCGCTCGGCCTGTGCGGCATCGACGCCTCGGGCATCCGCCTCGGCACGGGCCAGGGCCAGCGCCCGGCGTGCGGCGGGCGTGCCGGGGTCGGGCAACGTGCGCAGAGCCTGCGTGGCCTGGTCGTGGTGGTCCTCGGCCAGGCGCACCAGGGTGTCGATCTGTCGTTGCAAGTCCGACGGCACGTCGGCTTCGACGGGCGGCGCGCCCGCCGCGGCCCTGGGGCCTGCCGACGCGGGTTCGGAAGTCGGCCTGGCCTGCTGCGCGGTGGCGGTCGGCACCGAAGCCGGCTGTGCGCTGACCGCACCAGCGGCCAACGCCGCGCCCACAACGACCGCGGCGCGCCCAGCGAGCGCGTGCAGGATCATCGGTCGTGCTCCTCGCTGGGCGCGGCGGCTTCGGCTGCCACAGGCCCGTGCAGGGGGGTGAGCTTGACCCGGCCATCGGACCACGCCTGCTCGATGCCGCGGCTGATCTGCACCAGCTCGGTCTCGTCGCGCGCGTGCACGGCGCGCACGCCGTAGGCCAGGTTGCGACCGTGCGCCTTGGCCAGGTACAGCGCTGTGTCCACCAGGTCGAGCGCACGCTCCCAGCTCACGGCCAGGCGGGTGGGTTCGGTGGGGAAGGTGGCGTAGCCGATGGAGGCGCTGATCGACAGCCGGGTGCCGTCGCCCAGGACCACCGGCGCGCTGCCAATGGAAGTGAGCAGGCGCTGCGCGAGCGCCTGCACCTGGTCCGGCGTGAGTTCGTGCGCGACGATGAGGAATTCCTCGCCGCCCCAGCGCACTACCAGATCGGCATCACGCAAGGTGGTGGTCAGGCGGCGAGCGACCTCCACCAGCACGGCGTCACCCGCAGCGTGCCCGTGCCGGTCGTTCACCCGCTTGAAGTGGTCGAGATCGACCAGGAGCAGGGAGCCCTCGAAGGGTGGTGGCTCGCCGCCGCCTTCGGGTTGCATCACCCGCTGCAGGTAGCGCCGGTTGGCCAGTTGCGTCAGCGGGTCGCGTTCGCTTTGCGTCTGCAGCAGCGCATTGCCCTCGGTGAGCTGGCGGCCGGCCTGGCGCAACCGGTGCACCATCGCGCCCACCAGTGCGACCAGCAACACGCCCACCGCCCCCGATGCGAGCCACACACGCTGGCGCAGTTCGGCATTGAGCAGTTGCACCTGCTTCAGGCGGTTCTCGCGCTGAAGCAGCTCGAGTTCGCGTTCGCGCCGGTCGTGCTCGTACGACTCTTGCAGCTCCAGCACCGCTCGCTGCTGGTCACGGCCGTAGAGCTCGTCGTTGAGCCGCCGGTGGCGCTGGTAGGCCTGCAAGGCATCGCGCATGAAGCCCGCCCGCTCGAGGTATTCGCCGAGCTCCTCATGAAACCGCACGGAGTCGGACAACGCGCCGATGCGCTCGTCGATGGCGATCGACTGCCGCGCGTAGGCCAGGCCTTCGTCGCGCTTGCCCTGGCCGATCAGCGCCAGGCCGATGTTGGCCAGGGCCAACGACTCGGTCCCCGGATCGCCCAGCTCGCGCGCCAGCGGCAGCGCCTGGTTCGCCAGCGATTGTGCGACCTCGAAACGCCCGGTCTTCAGGTAGTGGTCGGCCAAATTGCCCAGCGCCAGCGCCTCGTCCTCGCGCGAGCGGGCCTGACGCGACAACTCGAGCGCACGCTGCATCACTTGCAGCTCGCGGGCCTGGTCGCCGGCATCGCCCAAGGCCACGGCCATCGTCGTGAGCACCCGGGCCTCGCCCAGGATGTCGCCCTGCTGACGGGTCATGGCCAACGCTTCGTCGATCAGCTTCATCGCCGTGTCGTGCTGACCGGCCGAGTGCAGCGTGCCCGCCAGCAGATTGCGCGCCTCGGCCTGCCGCCATGGCGGTGCATGGGCATCGACCAGCGCGATGTACTGGTGGCGAAGGCGCAGCGCGTCCTCATACCGCCCCCGACCTTCCAGCACCGCGGCCAGCCCACGCATGACGCGCATGCGCAGCGGGGCCAGTGCATCGGCAGGCAGCTTGGCCAGCGCCTCGGCGTACAGGCGCTCGGCCCGCTGCGGCTGTCCGCGCTGCCAGAGGATGTCGCCACGCACCAGGTCGGCGGCCATTGCGGCGCTGGGCTCGAGCGCACGCAATGCATCGAGCTCGCGGACCATCAGTTCGGCGCCCTCGAGATCGTTGCGCCCGGCCTGCGCAGCGCCGCGCATCGACAGCACGAGCACCCGGTCGCGGCTCGCGCGCGGCAGCGCCTGCTGCAACACGCCGAGCCGGGCGATGGCCTGGACCGTCTGCGAGCGCAGCAGCAGCTCCGCCTCCACCACCCGCGGATCGAGCTCCGGGCCCATCGCAACCGCGGCCGAACACAGAGCCAGGCCCAGCGCCATTGCCGCCAACAGGCGACACGCATGCGCCGCCCACCACCGCCGGGCGCGCCCCGGCTCCGAAGGCCGGGATGAAGAACTGCCTCGCACCATCCGCGCAGTGTAGGGACAGCCGTGCCAGTTGGGGGGGGCAGGCGTGGCTCTTGCGTGAATTGCTCGGCGGCCCGGTGCGAGCGCGTCAGTTCGCTGCGGGCACCCAGCCGCGCGGCACCGCACCCAGCAGCCGGCGCGTGTACTCCTGCTGCGGTGCGGCCAGGATCTGCGCCGCGCTGGCCTGCTCGACCACCTCGCCGTCCTTCATCACCAGCACCTCGTCGCTGATGAAGCGCACCACCGCCAGATCATGGCTGATGAACACATACGACAGGCCAAGCTCGTCTTGCAGGTCGCGCAGCAGGTTGAGCACCTGGGCCTGCACCGAGACATCGAGCGCGCTGACGGCTTCGTCGAGCACCAGCACTTCGGGATCGAGCGTCAGGCATCGCGCGATGGCCACCCGCTGACGCTGGCCGCCGGAAAACTCGTGCGGGTACTTGCCAAAGGCGCGTGCATCCAGCCCCACCTTGGCCAGCAGCGCCTGCGCGCGAGCCTCGCGCTCGGCGGTGTTCGCGCCGACACCATGAATGGCCATCGGCTCGATGAGCGTCTGCCCGATGGTGAAGCGCGGGTTCAGGCTGGCATACGGGTTCTGGAACACGATCTGGATGCGCCGGCGCATCTGCTGTCGCTCGGCATCACCCATCTCGAGCAGGTTACGCCCGTCGAAGATCACCTGCCCACCGGTGGGCTCGTGCAGCCGCAACAGCGTGAGGCCCATGGTGGTCTTGCCCGAGCCCGACTCGCCCACCACGCCCAGGGTGTGCCCGCGCCGCAACTGGAAGTTGACGCCACGCACCGCACGGAACTCGCGCGTGCCGAACAGGCCTTCGCGCAGGAAGAAGCTCTTGGCCAGCGACTTGACCTCCAGCACCACCGGCGCCTCGGGGTCCTTGGGCTTTGCCGGTGCCGCCGTTGCGGGCGTGCTGCTGCGGCCGGCGATGTGCTCGTCGATCACGGTCAGTCGCGCCGGGATCTCGTTCAGGCTGGGCCGACAGGCCAGCAGCGCCCGGGTGTAAGCGTCCTGCGGCGCGCTGAAGATCTGCGCCACCGGCCCCTGCTCGCGCACGATGCCGTGGCGCATCACTACCACATGGTCGGCGATCTCGCCCACCACGCCGAGGTCGTGGCTGATGAACAGCACGCTCATGCGGTGCCGTTCCTTCATCTTGGCGATGAGCTCGAGGATCTGCCGCTGGATGGTCACGTCCAGCGCTGTGGTCGGCTCGTCGG
>Ga0073899_10003282_pt1 | contig 14351 bp, 10 predicted proteins | sample KloWWTmetaKNB5Ph_FD_88975 | JGI IMG/M metagenome (GOLD analysis project Ga0073899, IMG submission 88975) | Active sludge microbial communities from Klosterneuburg, Austria, studying microevolution and ecology of nitrifiers - Klosterneuburg... | ecosystem: Engineered > WWTP > Aerobic digester >... | reverse complement strand
GGGTCGGCCGGTGCGAGCCAGTCGCCATGGCGCTCGAAGCGCCGGCCGACGCCGCGGAAGTCGGCCAGCGCCTGCACGATGGGTGCGTCGGGCAGCTCGAGTTCGGTGGCCACGGCAATGGCGGCCAGCGCGTTGCGCACGTTGTGCTCGCCCGCAAGGTTGAGCGTGACCTGAAGCTCGGGCAGGTCGCCCTTGTCGTGGCGCAGGCAGCGAAACCGCATCTGCCCGCCGGGCAGCGCCTGCACATCGACGGCGCGCACCTGGGCCTCTTCGCCGAAGCCATAGCCGACGACCGGCCGCGCCAGTGCCGGCAGGATCGAGCGCACGCCGGGGTCGTCGACGCACAACACCGCCGCACCGTAGAACGGCATGCGGTGGAGGAAGTCGACAAAGGCGGCCTGCAGCCGGCCCCAGTCGTGGCCGTAGGTGTCCATGTGATCGGTGTCGATGTTGGTCACCACCGAGAGCACCGGGCTGAGGTTGAGGAACGACGCGTCGCTCTCGTCGGCCTCGACCACGATGTAGTCGCCGCTCCCGAGGCGGGAGTTTGCGCCGGCGGCGTTGAGCTTGCCGCCGATCACGAACGTGGGGTCGAGACCGGCCTGGGCGAGCACGCTGGTGACCAGCGAAGTGGTCGTCGTCTTGCCGTGCGTGCCGGCGATGGCGATGCCCGACTTCAGGCGCATCAGCTCGGCCAGCATCACCGCACGTGGCACCACCGGTACGCGTGCGGCGCGAGCCGCCTGCACTTCGGGGTTGTCGGGGCGAACGGCTGAACTGGTGACCACTGCATCAGCGCCGGCGATGTGCTTCGCGGCATGGCCGATGTGCACACGCAACCCAAGATCGCCCAGCCGGCGCGTGGTGGCACTGTCGGCGGCATCGCTGCCGCTCACCGTGTAGCCCAGGTTGTGCAGGATCTCGGCAATGCCACTCATGCCGGCGCCGCCGATGCCGACGAAGTGGATGTGACGGATGGCGTGCTTCATGGCCGTTTATCGCGGTGCCGCCAGGCGCTCGAGTTCGTCGGCCACGCGCGCCGCGGCATGCGGGCGCGCCAGCGCGCGCGCGGCTTGCGCCATGGCCACCAGCCGCGTGCGGTCCAGGCCTTGCAGCAACTGCACCAGTCGCTGGGGATCGAGTTCGCCCTGGGGCAGGTGAATCGCGGCCTGGTGCTCGGCCATCATGCGGGCGTTGTCGCGCTGGTGCGCGGTGGTGCTGACCACCAGCGGCACCAGGATGGCCGGCACGCCCGCCGCGCACAGCTCGCTGACCGTGATGGCGCCGGCGCGGCATACCACCACGTCGCACCAGGCCAGGCGGGCGGCCATGTCGTCGATGAAGGGCACCACATCGGCCACGACGCCGGCTGCGGCGTAGGCAGCGCGCACGGATTCGAGCCCCGCCGCGCCGGTCTGGTGCACGATGTGCGGCCGCTCGGTGGCGGGCAGGCTGGCCATGGCCGGCGGCAGGTGGGTGTTGAGCACCTGCGCACCCAGGCTGCCACCCACCACGAGCAGGCGCAGCGAGCCTTGCCGCCCTGCGTATCTCGCCTCGGGCGGCTCGATGGATTCGATCTCTGCGCGCACCGGGTTGCCGGTGACCATGCCCCGGCGCACCTGCTGCGCGGCCTTGCCCTCGAACCCGAAGGCCACGAGGTCGGCCACCGGCATGAGCGCGCGGTTGGACAACAGCAGCGCCGCGTCGGCGTTCACCAGCATGAGCGGCTTGCTCAGCAGCGCGGCCATCATGCCGCCGGGGAAGCACACGTAGCCGCCCATGCCCAGCACGGCATCGGCCCCGCGCCGCCGCAGGATGCGCAAGGCCTGCCAAAACGCGTGCAGCAGCCGCACGCCGCCGGTCATGGCGCCCCACACGCCCTTGCCGCGCAGGCCGGCGAAGTCCAGCCGGTCCAGCGGGATCTGGGTGGGTGGCACGAGGCGGTTCTCCATGCCCGCGGGCGTACCCATCCAGCTCACGCTCCAGCCTCGGCGCTGCATCTCGCGAGCCACGGCAAGCCCGGGGATCACATGCCCACCGGTGCCTGCGGCCATGACCACCAGATGCGGCATCATGCGCGCCCTCCGCGCATCAGGTGGCGGTTCTCCGCGTCGACACGCACGACGATGGCAATGGCGATGAGGTTCATCAGGATGGCCGAGCCGCCATAGCTCATCAGTGGCAGCGTCAGGCCCTTGGTGGGCAGTGCGCCGAGGTTCACGCCCAGGTTGATCAGCGTCTGGCCACCGATCCAGATGCCGATGCCCTGCACCATGAGGCCAGCGAAGATGCGATCGAGCGCTATGGCTTGACGGCCGATGACGAAGACGCGCCGGGTCAGCCAGAAGAACGCGAGCAACACGGCCGCCACCCCGATGAAGCCGAGTTCCTCGCCGATGACCGCCATCAGGAAGTCGGTGTGGGCTTCGGGAAGGTAGTGCAGCTTCTCGACACTGGCACCCAGACCCTGGCCGCCGAGCTCGCCTCGCCCGAACGCGATCAGCGAGTGCGTGAGCTGATAGCCCTTGCCTTGCGAGTAGGCCGGGTCCCACGGGTTCAGAAATGCCAGGATGCGTTCGCGCCGCCAGGGACTGGAAGCGATCATCAGTGCGAATGCGCCCAGCAGCACGGCGAAACTCAGGAAGAACATGCGCCCGTTGACACCGCCCAGGAACAGGATGCCCAGCGCGATCACGGCGATGACGATGAATGCGCCCATGTCGGGCTCGAGCAGCAGCAACGAACCCACCACCGCCAGCGATACCGCCATCGGCCAGACGGCGCGGAAAAAGCGCTCCTTGACGTCCATCTTGCGGACCATGTAGCTGGCCGCGTACATGGCGATGGCGAGCTTGGCCAGTTCGCTGGGCTGGAAGTTCATGACTCCGAGCGACAGCCATCGGCGAGCGCCATTCACACCCTTGCCCACGTGCGGCACCAGCACCACGGCAAGCAGCACGAGCGAGGCCGCGAAGATCCAGGGTGCGCCCTTCTCCCATGTGGCCACCGGCACTTGCAGCACGATCAGCGCGGTGACCACGCCGATGCCGATCGACAAGACATGACGCGCGAGGAAATGCGTCGCCGCGTAGCGCGAGAACTTCGGGCTGTCCGGCAGCGCAACGCTGGCCGAATAGACCATCACGATGCTCAACGCCATGAGGGCGACCACCAGCCACACCAGTGTCTGGTCGAAACCGGCAATGCGTGCGGGACGACCGCCCGCGGCGCCGGTCCAGTCGCGGATGGGCACCTCACCCTCGCGATCGGAGCGCCACGCGCGCCACCGGGTCTGCCAGGCAGCCGGGCCCCAGCGCTCACTCCATGCGAAACGTTGAGCGACACCAGCGGTGCGGCCTTGGGTGTTGCTGGTCATGTCGCCGCCTCCCCGCGAAGCGCCGCCTGCGCGTGCACCGCATCGACGAAGACCTGTGCCCTGTGCGCGTAGTTGCGGAACATGTCCATGCTGGCGCACGCTGGACTGAGCAGCACGGCATCGCCCGCGTGCGCCTGGGCGAAGCACCAGGCCACGGCCTGCGGCAGCGTGTCGTGGCGTTCAAGCGTGACGCTGGCTTGCGCCGCTGCGCCAGCGATCGCCCGTTCGATGAGTCCGGCATCGCGGCCGATCAGTGCCACGGCGCGCACATGGCGTGCGATCGGCTCGGCCAGGGGCGTGAAGTCCTGGCCCTTGCCGTCACCGCCGAGGATCACCACCAGCCGCTGCGGCGCGCGGTCTTCGCCCAGGCCGCGCAAGGCCGCCACGGTGGCACCGACGTTGGTGCCCTTGCTGTCGTCATAGGCTTCCACTGCGTCGATGCTGGCCACGAACTCCACGCGATGCGGCTCGCCCCGGTATTCGCGCAGGCCGTGCAGCATCGGCGCCAGCGGGCAGCCGATGGCGGTGGCCAATGCCAGCGCCGCCAGTGCGTTGGCCGCGTTGTGGCGTCCGCGCACGCGCAGGGCATCGGCAGGCATCAGCCTCTGCAGGTGGATCTCCGTGTCATCGTCATGCGTGGTGCCGCGGCTCGAGCGCGCCTTGGAGCGACGGCTCATGGTTTCGTCGGCCTCCAGGGCACGCACGAGCCAGGCCATGCCGTTCTCGACGACCAGACCGAAGTCGCCCGGATGCCCGGGGGCACCGAGCCCGAAGCGCACCACCTTGCGGTGGACCTCGCGCGCAGCGCGGCCGCGGGCGCCCTTGATCACCTGCGGCGCGGGCACCATCTGTTCGACCAGGAGGTCATCGCGATTGACCACCAGGGTGGCATGGCTGCCGTAGATGCGGGCCTTGGCAGCGGCATAGGCCGGCATGCTGCCGTGCCAGTCGAGGTGGTCCTGCGTGACGTTGAGCACCACGGCCGCGCTGGGCTCAAAGCCCTGGACATCGTCGAGCTGGAAGCTCGACAACTCGAGCACCCACACCTGTGGCAGGTGCTCGAAAACCGGCTCGCGCGGTGGCGGCGGGGCCAGTACCACCGGCACGTCTTCGCTCGGGAGATCTGCAGCCTCGGGGCTTTCGCCACTTGGTGAAAGATCGGCGGACTCGCCAATCGCGGCGGGCACTTCTTCAAGATCGGCGGGTGCCTGCGCATCTTCGGGCGGGCTCTGCGCGGTCGACGGCGTCGCCTGCGCCGGTGGCGCTGTCGGCTCGACGACGAGTTCGAGCTCGAGCGCCTGCGCCAGCGTGTCGAGCATCGTCGGCCCGATGTTGCCCGCCACCGCCACGCGCAGCCCGGTGCGCTCGACCAGTTGCGCCGTCATGGCGGTGGTCGTGGTCTTGCCGTTGGTGCCGGTGATGGCCAGCACCTTGGGTGCATAGCCGCGCTCGGTGGCGAGGTCGGCCAAGGCCAGCGCGAAGAGGTCGAGCTCGCCGGCGATGCGCACGCCGATCGCCCGCGCGGCCTGCAGCAACGGCGCGATCGCCGGATCGTGCGGCGCCAGGCCCGGACTCTTGAGGATGAGGCGCACCCCGCCCTCACCCAGCAGTGGTCCAGGATCGAGCGCGCCCGCGAGCAGCTGGACCTGGGGCAGTTCGGTGGCCAGCGTGGCAGCATGCGGTGGCGCCTCGCGCGAGTCCCACACCCGCACATGCGCGCCGTTGTGGGCGCACCAGCGTGCCATGGCCAGGCCGGACTCACCCAGCCCCAGCACCAGCACCGGCAATTGCGCGAGGTGTCTCATGTCCGGCTCACCTCAGCTTCAGGCTGGCCAGGCCCACCAGGCACAGCAGCATCGTGATGATCCAGAAACGGATGACCACCTGGGTCTCCGTCCACCCCGACTTCTCGAAGTGGTGGTGCAGCGGCGCCATCTTGAAGATGCGCCGCCCCTCGCCATAGCGCCGCTTGGTGTACTTGAACCAGCTCACCTGCACCATCACCGATAACACTTCGGCGACGAACACGGCGCCCATGATGCCCAGCACGATTTCCTGGCGCGTGATGACGGCGATGGTGCCCAAGGCCCCGCCCAGCGCCAACGCACCGACATCACCCATGAACACCTGCGCCGGGTGGGCGTTGAACCACAGGAAGGCCAGGCCGGCTCCGGCCATGGCGCCGCAGAAGATGAGCAGTTCGCCAGCACCGGGGATGTAGGGAAACAGCAGGTAGCGGCTGTAGACCGAGTTGCCGACGATGTAGGAGAAGATGCCCAGGGCCGAGCCGACCAGCACCACCGGCATGATGGCCAGGCCGTCCAGTCCATCGGTGAAGTTGACGGCATTGCTGGCGCCCACGATCACGAAGTAGGTCAGGGCAATGAATCCGAAGACTCCCAGCGGATAGCTCACCGACTTGAAGAACGGCAGCATCAGGTCGGCCTTGGGCGGCAGGTCGGTGGAGAAGCCGCTCTGCACCCAGCGCACGAAGAGCTCGAGCACTCGCAGGTTCGTGGTCTCGGAGATGCTGAATGCCAGGTACAACGCCGCCATCAGCCCGATCAGCGATTGCCAGAAGAACTTCTCCCGCGAACTCATGCCCTCGGGGTTCTTGTGCACGACCTTGCGGAAATCGTCCACCCAGCCGACCGCGCCAAAGCCGAAGGTGACCATCATCACCACCCAGACGAAGCGGTTGGACCAGTCGAACCACAGCACCGTAGAGACGCCGATGCCGATCAAGATCAGCACCCCGCCCATGGTCGGCGTGCCCGTCTTCTTCAAGTGGGACTGCACGCCGTACTCGCGCACCGGCTGGCCGATCTTCATCTCGGTGAGCCTGCGGATCACCAGCGGGCCGAAGCCCAGCCCGATGAGCAATGCGGTCATGGCGGCCATGACGGCACGGAACGTGAGGTACTGGAACAGCCTCAGGAAGCCCCAATCGGGGTTCTGGACGAGCAGCCACTGCGACAGGCTCAGCAGCATGTCGGCTCCCCGGTGCGGCGCATGGAGGCGATCGCGGTGCAGCGCATGGATTCAGCGCGCATCGGCCGGCTCCAGTGCGCGCAGTGCCTGCACCACGCGCTCCATCTGCATGAACCGAGAGCCCTTGACCAGCACCGCGGCGCAGCCGGGCCGCTCGGCGGCCAGGGCCTGCAGCAGTGCCGGCACCTGCTCGAAGTGGCGGGCCCCTGCCCCATAGGCCTGCGCCGCATGGGCGCACTGCGGGCCACAGGCCCACAGGTGTTCGATGCCCCGCTGGCGGGCATATGCGCCCACCTCGGCGTGGAACGCCGGGCCCTGGTCGCCCACTTCGCCCATGTCGCCCAGCACCAACCACTGCGGGGCCGCAAGCCCAGCGAGCAGATCGATGGCCGCACGCACCGAATCGGGGTTGGCGTTGTAGCTGTCATCCACGAGCGTGACAGCGCGGCCGTCCAGGCGCAGCACGCCGGCCTGCGACCGACCAGCCACCGGGCGAAAGGCTTCCAGCCCCTGCAGGATCGCGGCCAGCGACAGCCCTGCGGCCAGCGCCGCGGCGGTGGCGGCCAGTGCGTTGCGCACGTTGTGCAGGCCCGCGGCGTGCAGCATGAACTCGGCCTGACCGGCCGGCGTGACCACGCGCAAGGCCCAATGACCGGCGCCGGCGGTGCCGGCCTCGGGCACCCACACCGCTTCATCGGTGACATCGGCCGCGCCGTGCAGCGCAAACGTCATCTGAGGCCGGGCGCCGGCCTGGCAATGCCACACCGGCGCCTGCTCATCGTCGGCCGGGTAGACGGCCACCCCGGCTGGGCGCAGCGCTTCGATTGCGGCGCCGTTCTCCTGCGCAACCGCAGCCACGCCATCCATGAACTCCTGGTGCTCGCGCTGCGCGTTGTTCACCAGGGCCACCGTGGGCTGCGCCATGCCGGCCAGCAGCGCAATCTCGCCGGGATGGTTCATGCCCAGTTCGAACACCGCCACGCGGTGGCTGGGCCGCAGCCGCAGCACCATGAGCGGAACGCCGATGTGGTTGTTCAGATTGCCGACGGTGGCCAGTGCCGCCTCGCCGTGGCCGGCGCGCAGGATGGACGCCAGCATCTGGGTGACGGTGGTCTTGCCGTTGCTGCCGGTCACGGTGATCACCGGCAGGTCGAAACGCGCGCGCCAGGCACGCGCCAGTTGCTGCAATGCGGCCAGCGTGTCGGGCACCAGCAGGCCATCGAGCCCGGCCTCGACCAGCCCGTGCTCGGCCAACGCCGCCGCCGCCCCTGCCTGCCGAGCCTGCGGCAGGAAGTCGTGCGCATCGAAGCGTTCGCCGCGCAGGGCCACGAACAGGTCGCCGTCGCGCAAGGTGCGCGTGTCGGTGTGCACGCGCATCAGTGGCCGGGTGCCATCGCCCACCAGCTGTGATTCAGGCAGCAGCGCGTGGGCCTGGGCCAGCGTCATCATCGCGTCGTCCCTCATCGCCGGACCCGTTCCGCCAGCGCCTGGACGCCCGCGTCGATGTCGGAATAAGGGTGCCGGACGCCGGCGACCTCCTGGTAGTCCTCGTGGCCCTTGCCGGCCACCAGGATCACGTCGGCCGCAGCGGCCTGCGCCACCGCATGCTGCAACGCCGCGCGCCTGTCCTCGATCACGTCCACCGTGTCGTCGCCGGCGATGCCGGCCATGATCTGCGCGAGGATGTGTGTCGGCGCCTCGTGGCGGGGGTTGTCGCTGGTGAGCACGACATGATCGGCCAGGCGCCGTGCGATGGCACCCATCAGCGGGCGCTTGGTCGCATCGCGGTTGCCGCCGCAGCCGAACACGCACCACAGGCGGCCGCCGCGCGCACCGGCCAGCGGGCGCAGCGCAGCCAGTGCCTTTTCCATCGCATCGGGCGTATGGGCGTAGTCGACCACCAGTTCGGGCTGGTCCGGCGCACCGGTGGCCAGCCGCTGCATGCGCCCGGGCACCGGCGTGAGCCCGCGCACCACCGCCGCGCAGTCGGTCAGCGGCACCTCGAGCGCGCGCAGAGCTCCCAGCACGCCCAGCAGATTGCTCGCGTTGTAGTCACCAATCAGCCCGCTCTGCACGGTGACGACATGATCCTGCTCGCGCAGATCGAAGGTCAGGCCACCATTTTCATAGCGCATGTTCGACGCGGCCAATCGCGCTGGCTCACGAACCGAGCAGGTCCACAGGTCGAGCTGTCCCGCGGCGGAACGCGGCGCCAACTCGTCTGCCAGCGTTGCGCCTTGCTCGTCGTCGATGTTGATGACCGCCGCGCGCAGCCCCGGCCAGTCGAACAGCGCGCGCTTTGCCGCCCAGTAGGTGGCCATGTCACCGTGGTAGTCGAGATGGTCGCGGGTGAAGTTGGTGAACTGCGCCACGTGGATCGGCGTACCAGCCAGCCGGTGCTCGGCCAGACCGATGGACGACGCCTCCATCGCACATGCGCGATAGCCGGAGTCGGCCATGCGCCGCAGGGCCGCCTGCAGCGAGACTGGATCGGGGGTGGTGAGCCCGGTCGAGACCACAGGCTCGTGGTCGACCGCCTGCGGCGCGCGCATCTGAGCGGGCGGCGGCTCGCCTATGCCCAGCGTGCCGACGACGCCACAGCGACGCGCCAGCGCCGTGAGCGACTGCGCCGTCCACCAGGCGGTGGAGCTCTTGCCGTTCGTGCCGGTGACAGCCACCATCGCCAGGCGCTGTCCGGGCTGACCGAAGTACGCCGCGGCGATGGGCCCGGTGGCTGCCTTCAGGCCCGGCAGCGTACCGATGCGGGCGTTGCCATGGATGAAGCCGGCATGCCCGATGACGTCGAAGCCATAGGTGTCTATGCCCGCGTCTTCCACCAGGCACGTGGCAGCGCCTGCGTCCAACGCCGCGCGCACGTATTGGCGACCGTCGGTGGCATGGCCGGGCCAGGCGATGAAGGCATCACCGGTCTTGACCTGGCGGCTGTCGGTGCGCAGGGTGCCGGTCACCCACTCGGTCAACCAGCGGGCGGCGGCGTCGGGTGAACGCAGGCGTGTCAGGGCCATCAGAAGCTCTCCGGCACCGCGGGAACGCTCTTGGACAGGACCTGAGGCTTGACTTCGAGGTCGGGCTGCACGCCCAGGATGCGCAGCGACTGCTGAACCACCTGGCTGAACACGGGCGCGGCCACCGCACCGCCGTAGTACACGCCATTGCTCGGCTCGTCGACCATCACCGCCACGATGATGCGTGGCTTGTCGATGGGTGCCATGCCGACGAACCAGGAACGGTACTTGTTGGTGGCGTAGCTCTTGCCTTCCTGCTTGTGGGCGGTGCCGCTCTTGCCACCCACGGAGTAGCCCACGGTCTGCGCCAGCGGACCGGTGCCGCCGGGCCCGGCCGCCAGTTGCAGCAGCTTGCGAATGTCGCGCGCGGTCTGCGGCGACAGCACGCGCACGCCCGGACCGGGTTGCGCCTGCTTGAGCATGCTCACCGGGATCACCTCGCCGTCGTTGGCGAACGCGGTGTAGGCCCGCGCCATCTGCAGCAGCGACGCCGACAGGCCGTAGCCGTAGCTCATGGTGGCCTGCTCAATGGGGCGCCAGGTCTTGTAGGGCCGCAGCCGCCCCGTCACCGCGCCCGGGAAGCTGATCTGCGGCTTCTGCCCATAGCCCACGCTGCTGTAGAGCTCCCAGAGCTCGCGCGCCGGCATCTGCATGGCCAAGCGCGCGGTGCCGATGTTGCTGGACTTCTGGATCACCTCCTGCACGGTGAGCATGCCGTGCGGGTGGGCGTCGCGTATGGTGACTCCGGTGACCGTGAGGCTGCCAGGCGACGTATTGACCAACGTGTCGGTCTTGACGCGACCGGTTTCGAGCGCCAGGCCGACGACGAAAGGCTTCATCGTCGACCCCGGTTCGAACACGTCGGTGAGCGCACGGTTGCGCAACTGGGCCCCGGTGAGGCGGGCGCGCTGCGCCGGATCGAAGCTGGGGTAGTTGGCCAGCGCCAGGATCTCGCCGGTGTGCACGTCGAGCACCACCACGCTGCCGGCCTTGGCCTTGTGCTCGGCCACGGCATCGCGCACCCGCTGATAGGCGAAGAACTGCACTTTGGCATCGATGGCCAGCTCGATGTCCTGGCCGTTGGCCGGGTCGAGGGCAGCGCCGATGTCGTCGACCACCCGGCCCAGCCTGTCCTTGACCACGCCGCGCGAGCCGTCCCTGCCTTGCAGGGCCGACTGGAAGGCCAGCTCGATGCCTTCCTGCCCCTTGTCCTCGATGTCGGTGAAACCCACGACATGGGCCGCCGATTCGCCTTCGGGATAGCGGCGACGATACTCGCGTGTCTCGTACAGACCCTTGACACCCAGGGCCTTGATCTGCGCCCACTGCTCGGGATCGATCTGCCGCCGCACCCAGGCGAAGTTGGCGCTGCCACTGGCCAGCCGGCTGTCGAAGTCGTGCGCATCCATGCCCAGCAGCTTGAGCAACTGACGCTTCTGCGAAGGCGTGGCCTCGAAGTCCTTCGGTATGGCCCACACGCTGGGCACGGGCACGCTGCTGGCCAGCAGCAGGCCATTGCGATCGAGGATTCGACCCCGACTGGCGGGCACCTCGAGCGTGTGCGCGAACCGTTTCTCACCCTGCTTCTGGAAGAACTCGGCGTTGACCAGTTGCACGTACGCGGCACGCCCGAGCAACCCGACGAAGCCCAGCCCGACCAGTGCCACCACGAACCGGCTGCGCCAACCGGGCGTGCGCGCAGCCAGCAGCGGGCTCACCGCGTAATTGACATCGCGCGCGCTGCGGTGGGCCTTGCGGCTGATCATCGCGTGCCCCCAGGATTGGCTGCGTCGGCGTCCGAAGCCGTGTGCGTACGCACCGCCGGCGGCTCGCCGGCATCAGCGGGGCGGCGTGCGGCGGCCGTTCCGGCCTTCGGGTCGACCACGTACATGGTGATGGCCGGGTTGAGGGTGCGCATGGCCAGCTTCTCGCGTGCGGTGCGTTCGACGCGCAGGCTGGTGGCCTGGGCCTGCCGCTCGGCTTCGAGCCGCTTGAACTCGCCCTCCAGCCGCAGCGCCTCGAGCTCGGCCTTGTGGATCTCGGCAAACAGCCGTCGCGCGTCGTAGGCGCTGCGCACCAGCACCAGCGCGCTGGCCACCACCAACAGCAGCAACCCGATGTTGACCAGGCGGGTCATGGCGACACCTCGGCATCGGTGCGTTCGGCCACCCTCAGGATGGCCGAGCGCGCACGCGGGTTGGCCTGCACCTCGGCCGCCGCCGGGCGTACCCGGCCCAGCGCGCGCAGCGGCATGGCGCGCTCGGGCGCGCAGGGCACGCGCCGGTCGACCACCTCGCGACTGGCGCGGGCGATGAACTGCTTGACGATGCGGTCTTCGAGGGAGTGGAAGCTGATCACGGCCAGGCGCCCTCCAGGTGCGAGCAGCGGTACAGCGGCGTTCAGGGCTTGCTCGAGTTCCTCGAGCTCAGCGTTGACGAAAATCCGAAGAGCTTGAAATGTGCGCGTTGCAGGGTCCTGGCCCGGCTCGCGGGTCTTGACCGTACGAGCCACGATTTCGGCCAGCTCCCGGGTGGTTCGAACAGGGCCCCCGCCTGTGCGGCGAGCCACAACCGCCTTTGCAATCGGAACAGCAAACCGTTCTTCGCCGTAATCACGAATCACCTCCGCAATCTGCCGCTCTGGGGCCCGGGCCAGGAAATCCGCGGCGGTTTCGCCGCGGGTGGTGTCCATGCGCATGTCCAGCGGCGCGTCGTGCCTGAAGCTGAATCCACGTGCAGGGTTGTCGATCTGCGGCGAGCTCACGCCCAGGTCGAGCAGCAGGCCATGCACCCGGGCAATCCCACGCGCGGTCAGTTCGGTCGCCAGGGCGCTGAAACCCGAGTGCACCACGGTGACCCGCAGGTCCTGCGCAGCCAGTGCCATGGCCACGGCCACGGCCTCCGGGTCCTTGTCGAAGACCACCAGCCTCGCCCGCGGACCCAACCGGGCCAGCAGCGCGCGGCTGTGCCCACCGCGACCGAAGGTGCCGTCCACATACACCCCGTCGGTCCGATTGGCGATCGCATCGATCGCTTCGGCCAGCAGGACGGTGGTGTGTTGCCATGTCGTGCCGTGGATCATCAGAAGACAAAGCTCTTGATGGCATCGGGCATCTCGCCGGCCAGGATCTCGGCCTCGTGGACGGCGTATCGTTGGGCATCCCACAGTTCCAGCCGAGTTCCCATGCCCATCAGCAGCACGTCCCGGATCAGCCCCGCGGCGGCACGCAGTTCAGGCGCCACCAGCAGGCGCCCGGCCGAGTCGATTTCCACTGGTTGCGCACTGCCCAGGAAGACGCGACGCCATTTCGTCGCCTCCCACGGCAGGGTCATCAGCTTTTCGCGGAACTCTTCCCACACGGGCCGCGGACAGACCATGACGCAGCCGTCGGGGTGGCGCGAAAGCGTGAGCTGGCCGTTCGCGTGGGCCATCAGCACCTCGCGATGGCGGGTGGGCACATTGATGCGCCCCTTCCCGTCCAGCGCCAGCGCAGACGTTCCCTCAAATTGATACGGCGACACTTTTTTCCACCACGCCCCACTAAATGACACTTTATACGATGAAGTGGGGCGGGTCAACGAAACCCGGTCCGGAAATCTCAATCAAATCAAGCACTTAGTAACGACTTTTCAAGCTCCTAACGCAAAAATGGCTTGCAAATTAAGGACTTGCGCAGGCCATTGAAAGTGTTGCGTGAGCTACGGCGCAGGTGGATGCGCGCACGTTGTGCGAGGTTGGGCCACGACACCAGGGGCGTAACGAAGGCAAGTGCCGCTGCACGCGGCTGACGCGGGGGGTCGTGCCGTGCGCAGGCACGGGCCGACATTCAGCCGGCCCGGCGGGCTGCCGGGTGGCCGTTTGGGCTGCGGGAAGGGGCCCGCGCCGATCAGTTCGACTGCTTGATCAGGCGGCCCGAGGCCGACTGGATCGGCCGGGCATTCATCGGATACAGGTGGGCGAAGACGCCGATCTGCTCAGGCGAGATCGGCACCGGCTGTTGCATCACCATCCACAGCACGCCCTCGCTGCACGGCGGCGTGGTCAGCGAGCCCATGTAGGTGTAGTAGCGCCGGCTCTCGGGCAGCAACTGGTTCAGGTCGATCGGCAAGCGCGCCGGCAGCTCCTCGCCCTTTTCCAGCGGCAGGTTGTTCCACACCTGCTGCACCACGGCATGGGCGCTGCCGCGGTCGAGCAGCACCGCCACAACAGCAAGCCGCCCCTGGGCATCCTTGTGGACGAGATGCGCAACCATGTCGAATTGGCGGCCATCGACTCGTTCTTCCGATGGCCGGTGGAAGTGGAACTGCACCAAGTCGTAGCGTCGGCCCTGAACGTCGATGGCATTGCCGGACTCGACGTTGACCTGCACGGTGTGGCCGTTGTCGACGACACGGAAGGCCGTAGGCCGGTAGTCGAACTGGATCGGATCGAGATCGACACGGATGCCGCCGCGGATGTCGATGGGGCTCTGCCGCTGGCCGCTGCCGCACATGGCGAATTCGGGGTTGAGCCGCGCCCAGGCGTCGGGCCCGCCCTGGCCGTCGTAGCCCCAGTGCAGGGCATGCCCGTCAGGCTTGTGCCCCGCTGCGGCCTTTTCGGCGCGCAGCCGGGCCACGAGGTCGGCCGTGCGGTCCGGTGCTGCCGCTTTGGGCTTGGGAGCCACATGCGTGCCTTGCGCAGCCGGTTGAGCTGGGCCGTGCGCATCGGGCGCCTCGGCCTTGCTGGTCACCTGCATCACGTACGGTGACTTCGCCTGCGGTGCCTTGGCCGCGCCCAGTTTCTGCGCCAGGCGCTCGCGCAGCACGTCCATGGGGTCGGGCCCGGACGGTGTGGCGTGCGCACCCGGCTGCTGGGTGGCGGCACCGGCAGCGCCCGGCGCAACGGCGCCCTGCGCTTCATGGACCGCGCCCTTGCCCTGCGCGTGCTTGGTCGCCATGGGCTTGACCAGGCCCGCGCTT
>Ga0073899_10003281_pt1 | contig 14351 bp, 9 predicted proteins | sample KloWWTmetaKNB5Ph_FD_88975 | JGI IMG/M metagenome (GOLD analysis project Ga0073899, IMG submission 88975) | Active sludge microbial communities from Klosterneuburg, Austria, studying microevolution and ecology of nitrifiers - Klosterneuburg... | ecosystem: Engineered > WWTP > Aerobic digester >... | reverse complement strand
TGATCATGGGCGCGATCCTGTCGTTCCTCTTGATCAAGCTCACCGGCGTCGACCGCGAGGTGATCGAGAAGTGGCCGTACGTCATCGTCGGCTTCACCTTCCTGTCCGGCATCCTCGGCACCGGCCACCACTACTACTGGATCGGCACCCCGCGGTACTGGCTGCTCATCGGCGGCGTGTTCAGCGCGCTCGAGCCGCTGGCCTTCCTCGGCATGGCGATCTACGCGATCGCGATGGCGCGCAAGGGCGGCCGCGCCCACCCCAACCGCGTCGCGCTGCAGTGGACCATCGGCTGCGCGGTGATGAGCTTCGTCGGCGCCGGCTTCCTCGGCTTCGCCCACACCATCCCGCAGGTCAACAAGTACACCCACGGCACGCTGGTCACCGCGATGCACGGCCACATGGCGTTCTGGGGCGCCTACGCGATGCTGGTGCTGGCGATGATCAGCTACGCGCTGCCGCTGCTCACCGGGCGCAAGCGCCACGACACCCCGTCCGCGAGCTTCGCGTTCTGGACGTCGAACATCGGCATGATCGCCATGACCCTGGCGTTCGCGGTCGCGGGCATCACCCAGGTCGTGCTCGAGCGCCGGGTCGGCATGGACTTCGTCACGGTGCAGAAGGAGATCGAGGTCCACTTCTGGGGCCTGCTGCTGGCCGCCGGGCTGTTCATCCTCGGGATCAGCGCCTACATCTACAACTTCATCCGTCACGGCAAGCCGGTGGCCGAGGTCCAGGGTGGCGGCGACAGCGGCGCCAGCCCGCCGGCGGCCGAGGCGGCGTGACCGCGCCGTACTACCGCGAGGTCGGCGACGAGGTGCGGGCGTTCACGGCGGCCCACGCCACCCGCGCGCCGGTGCTGCTCAAGGGGCCCACCGGCTGCGGCAAGTCGCGGTTCGTCGAGGCGATGGCGGCGCGCCTCGACCGGCCGCTGGTGACCGTGGCGTGCAACGACGAGACCTCGGCCCACGACCTGATCGGGCGCTGGCTGGTCAAGGGCGGCGACACCGTCTGGCAGGACGGGCCGGTCACCCGCGCGGTCAAGCAGGGCGCGATCCTCTACCTCGACGAGGTGGCCGAGGCCCGCGAGGACGTGATCGTCGTGCTGCACCCGCTCGCCGATCACCGCCGCCAGCTCCACGTCGATCGGCTCGACGTCACGCTCACCGCCGGGCCCGGCTTCATGCTGGTCGCCAGCTACAACCCCGGCTACCGGCGCGGCCTCAAGGAGCTGAAGCCGTCGACCCGACAGCGGTTCGTGGCGCTGGCCTTCACCTATCCGGCGCCAGACCTCGAGACCGAGATCGTGGCCACCGAGGCCGCGATCGACGCGGCGGTCGCCCGCCGGCTGGTGGCCGTCGCGGGCAAGATCCGCAAGCTCGACGAGCTGGGCCTGGCCGAGACGGTGTCGACCCGGCTCCTGGTCAACGCCGGCAAGCTGATCGGCCACGGCGTGCCGCCGCGGCGCGCGTGCGCCGTCGCGGTGGTGACGCCGCTGTCCGACGACGCCGACACCCAGCGCGCGCTGCAGGACCTGGTGGACCTGGCGCTATGAGCTGGGACGAGCGCCTGTTCGGCCGGCTGTTCGCGCGGCTGCGCCGGCGGCGCGAGCACGTCGCCGACGCCCGCGGCGTGGCGGTGGCGCCCGAGCGACGCCGGCTGGAGCTGGTGGCCAGCGCGCTGGCCGGGCGGCGGATGACGATCACGATCGCGACCGGCGACGGCGGCGTCCGCGGCGCGCACCTGGTGCTGCCGGCGCGGCTCGACGCGCTGGCCACGCCCGACGCCAACGCCGCGCTGCTGCTGGCGCGGGTCGCGGTGGGCGCGATCATGGCCCGGGCGCCGACGCCGCCGCTTGGCGACGACGCGACCGGCGCGGTGACGACGCTGGCGGCGCTGGCCCGGGCCCGGCGGGTGATCGCCGACGAGCTGCCCGGCGCCGATGCGCTGCTCGCCGAGGTGCTGGCGGCGGTGCGCGCCACGCGGTCGCGGCTGGCGCCGCGGACCGACGCCGATCGCGCCCTCGAGGCCGCCGCGGAGGTGGCGCTGGGCCGGCCGCTGGCCGAGCTCGCGTCGGCGCCGCCCGCCCTCGCCGCGTGGCTGGCCGCGATCGCCGCCGGTGACGCGAGCGTGGGTCCAGGCCCCGGCGCCGGCGGTCGGCTGGCGGTGGTTCCGCTCTGCGGCTGGCTGGGCGCGCCCGGCCTCGACGACGCCGACCTGCCGACGCCGGGCGCCGAGCCACGCCCGGGCGCCGGCGGCCGCGAGCACGCCGGCCGCGCCCGCGATCGGCTCAAGCGGCGCCAGCTCGATCCACAGGCGCTCGAGGAGAACCCGCTGGTCCACTCGTTCGAGAAGGTGCACACGCTCGAGAAGTACCAGGGCGGCAAGAAGCGCATCGACGGCGCCGACGACCTGGCCGCGCACGGCGACGCGCTCGACGAGCTCGAGCTGGACGAGGTCGTCCGCACCAGCACCACCACCAGCGGCGTCTACCGCGCCGAGGTGCTCGGCCTCGACGACGCCGGCGACCTCGCCGCCGAGCCGCCCGCGCCGGCGCCCGACGCCCTGGCCTACGACGAGTGGGACGAGGGCGCGCGCCGCTATCGCCGGGCCTGGTGCCAGGTGCGCGTCGACGCCGCGCCCGCCGCCGCCGGACCGGAGCCGACCCGCCGCTTCGTCGCCGCCGCGCTGACCCGCCACCGCCGCGAGCGCGCCGAGCTGGCCGCGCAGGTGGCGCGGCTCGACGCGCAGCCGACCCGGGTGGGCCGCCAGGCCGACGGCCCCGACATCGACGTCGACGCCGTGGTCGACCGCCACGGCGCGCTGCGCCACGGCAGCACCGGCCCGGACAAGCTGTACGTGGCGCCGCGCCGCCGCCCGCCCGAGCTGGCGGTGGCGCTCCTGCTCGATCGCAGCTTGTCGAGCGACGCCTGGGTCGCCGACCAGCGCGTGCTCGACGTCGGCACCGGCGCGCTGGTCGCGCTGGGCGACGCGCTCGATCGGGTCGCGGCGCGCACCGCGATCGTCGCGTTCGCGAGCCACACCCGCCGCGACTGCCGGCTGGCGATGATCAAGGGCTTCGACGCGCCGTGGGCCACCGGCCACGCGCGGCTGGCCGCGCTCGAACCGGCCGGGTACACCCGGATCGGGCCGGCGCTGCGCCACGTCACCGCGCTGCTCGACCGCGAGCCGGCGCGGCGCAAGCTGCTGGTGCTGCTGTCGGACGGCAAGCCCACCGACTACGACCGCTACGAGGGGCGCTACGGCGTCGCCGACGTGCACCGCGCGGTCGGCGAGGCCGCGCGCGCCGGCGTCCACGTCTTCACCGTCGCGCTCGACCAGCGGGCGCGCCACCACCTGCCACAGATGTTCGGCCCCGGCGGGTTCGCGGTGGTCTCGCGCCCGCGCGACCTGGTGACCGCGGTCGGCCGCCTGTACCAGCAGCGCCTCGCGCGCTGACGCCGTCACCCCTCGGCGGCGCACGCCGTCAGCGTCGGCAGATCGCCGATCACGAAGCGCCCGCCGTCGGTGACCAACACCCCGTCGCGCTCCCACGGCCGCAGCGCGCGGATCACGGTCTCGGTCCGCGCCGACACCAGGCTGGCCAGCGTGGTCCGCGACAGCGACACCGGCACCGCCATCGTCCCATCGGCCAGCTCGTCGCCGAACCGCGACGCCAGGTGCAGGAACAGGTTGGCCAGCCGCGCCCGCACCGTGCCGGCCGACAGGATCTCGACCTTGGTCCGCAGCGCCGCCGCGTGCCGACACAGCGCCTGCTGCAGCGCCAGCGCCAGCGCCGGACACAGCGCCGACTGCTCGAGCAAGCGCTGGGCGTCGACCCTGATCACCGTCGCCGCCTCCGAGATCACCACCGCCTCCGCCGGGTACCGGCTGGCCTCGAGCGCCGCGGTGTCGCCGACGTTCTCGCGCGACCCGAAGATCGCGACGATCACCTCGGCGCCGGAAGCGAGGCTGCGCCGCACGGTCACCAGCCCCGAGGCGATCACGTGGAACCCGGTCGCGACGTCGCCCTCGCGCCACAGCGGCGCGCCGACCGCCAGCTCGCGCAGCGTCGACCGGGCCGCGAGGCGCTCGATCACCGGCAGCGGCACCTCGCGCAGGAAGTGGCTCGTGTGCAGCAGCGCCACCACGCGGCTCGCGCCGGCGGCCAGCGGCGGCGACGAAGCGATGGGCGGTGACACGGTTTCGGGCATGGGATCCGATCAGCGCAGCGCGGCCAGGACCGCGTCGTGGCCGCGACCGAGGCCCTCGACCCGGGCCCGCGGTCGGCCGGTGTCGTCGAGGACGGTCAGGACCGAGGTATGGAAGAACTCGCCGCTGTCGAGCGCGCGGTACTTGATGCCGAGCGCCGCGGCCAGCTCGCGCGCCGCGCCGTCGTCGGCGGCGGTGAGCAACCAGCCGGGGCCGAGCTGCCGCTCGCCGGCCAGCTCGCGTAGCTTCGCCGGCGTGTCGCGCGCGGGATCGAAGCTGACGAGCACGAACCGCACCCGCGCCCGCGTCGCCGCGTCGAGATCCTGCTCGATGCCCTTGAGGTCATCGATCAGCCGCGGGCACGCCGCCGGACAGGTCGCGTAGAACATCGTGATGACCGCCGGCGCCCCGGCCAGCGACGCCAGCGGCACGCTGGCACCGTCGGCGGTTCGCACGGTCAGCTCGAGATCGTAGATCGAGCCGTTCCCGAGCGGCGACGCCCAGTCGCCGGCCATCGCCGGCGCCGCGCCCGGCGCGACGTCCACCGTCGGCACCGGGGACGGCGACGCCGCGTCGACACCGCTCGCCGCCGGCGCGGGACGGCGCGCCTCGTGGCACGCGCCGAGCAGCCCGGCGACCACCAGCGTCCAGATGATGCGCATCGTCACGGCCCTTTCCCCGGCCGCGGCAGATCGGCCGCGCACCGGAACCCGAGGTTGGCGGTGGTGTAGCGGGCCTGGAGCGAGCTGCGGAACGCCAGCCGCATGAACGTCGCGTACTGCCGCGGATCCCGCGCCAGCGCCGCGCCGGCACCGCAGTACTTGTCGCGGTCGGCGTCGCCGCGCTCGCGATCGTCGGACGCGACCAGCGCTGCGCCGAAGTCGTAGACCCACTCCCACACCAGGCCGTGGAGATCGTGGACGCCCCAGGCGTTGGCCTCGCCCTGCCCCACCGCCGGCAACACCGTCGGCGTCGGCGCCGCGTACCACGCGAGGATGCGCTCCTGCCAGGCCGGCTCGGCGGTGCCGTCGCGCGCGGTCGCGCTGGCCTGCGCCGCCAGCTCCCACTCGCGCTCCGTCGGCAGCCGCCCGCCGCGCCACGCGCAGTACGCCTTGGCCGCGAACCAGCTCACCCGCACCACCGGCGCCTGCGCCGGCGCGGCCGCCCCCAGCGTGAGCGGCCCCGCCCAGTGGCCGAGGTAGTCGGCGTCGGCGCGCACCGCCTTCACCCGACCTCGCTGCCACGCCGGGTTGGCCTTGACGAAGGCCAGGAAGTCGCCGTTGGACACCGGCGTGACGTCGAGCCGGAACCTCGCCACCACCACCTCCGCCTCGCCGGGTGAGGTCGGAAACACCGGCCGATACGTCCCGGGGCCCACCGCCACCGCGCGCGGGGCGGCGCTCGCGGTGGCGACCGCCAGCAGCATCATCGAAGCGAGGGTGCGAGTGCGCATGGGGACAGGGTCGGCGCCGGCGCCGGTCAGTGCGCCGCGCCCGGCGGGCGGGGGGTGGTCGCGCGGATCCGCGCCACGTCGGCCTTGCTGACCTTGCCCTTCTTGTTGCCCATCGTGTTGAACACGTAGGTCATCATGTTGGCCAGATCGTCGTCGGCCAGGTACGACATCGGCGGCATCACGCCGTTGTAGTCGACGCCGTTGACGTTGATCGGTCCGCTGAGGCCGTTGAGCACGCCCCCGATCAGCGCGTCCATCGACGTCGCCGCGATGTACGACGAGCTGACCAGCGGCGGGAACGTCGGCGGCAGGCCCTTGCCGTCGGGCTGGTGGCAGGTCGAGCAGGTGCCGGCGAACAGCGCCTGCCCCGCCGCGACCTGCTGCTCGAGGGTGAGCGTGCCGGCCTCGGCCGACGCGGTCGCCTCGGCCACCGTCGTCCCGACGCCCGGGCCGGCCTTGTCGGACAGGTACACCGAGTCGACCTCCTTGCCGGAGTACACGACCTTGTCCTCGGCGCCCTCGACCTTGAGCATGCCGACGGCGCCCTTGTTGAAGGCGCGGAACAGCGAGTGGTCGACCAGGATGTACGTGCCCGGCACGTTGACCGTGAAGTCGACGATCGTCGAGCCGCCCGCCGGCACCATCGTGGTCTGCACCTGCTCCTGCGCGTGGACGCCGCCCTCGGTGTAGACCCGGTCGAAGATCTCGCCGATCACGTGGAAGCTCGACGTGGTGTTGGGGCCGCCGACGCCGAAGTAGATGCGGACCTTCTCGCCGACCTTGGCGGTGATGGCCTTGTCACCGACCAGCGCGCCCTCCGACCCGTTGAACACCACGTACGTGGGGTTCTCGTCGATGCCCTTCTGCATGTCGAACGGCTGCAGCCCCTTCTCCCGGTACTTGCCGACCGTGTAGAAGTCGCCCTGCATCACGTAATACTCCTTGTCGACCTTGGGCAGCCCGCCGGGCGGCTCGACCAGGATGAGCCCGTACATGCCGTTGGCGACGTGCATCGGCACCGGCGCGGTGGCGCAGTGGTAGACGTACAGGCCGGGGTTGAGCGCGCGGAACGAGAACTGCGACTCATGCCCCGGCGCGGTGAACGAGCTCGCCGCGCCGCCACCGGGGCCGGTGACCGCGTGGAGGTCGATGTTGTGCGGCATCTTGTTGCTGGGGTGGTTCTGCAGGTGGAACTCGACGATGTCACCCTGGCGCACCCGGATGAAGCTGCCCGGCACGGTGCCGCCGAAGGTCCAGAACGTGTAGCGGACGCCGTCGGAGATCGGCAGCTCCTTCTCCTGCACCTCGAGGTTGACGATGACCTTGGCCGGCTTGTCGCGCGTGATCGGCGCCGGCACGAACGGCGGCGCCGTCAGCTCGGCGACGATCGGAGCGCCGACCGGCGCGCTGGTCACATCCGCGGGCGGCGCTGCTGGCGGCGGCGGCGGGGCGGCGGACGCGTTCGTACCGCTCTTGCACGCCACCGAGCCGAGCAAGCAGACACCCAGGATCATCCGAAGCAGATTCGTCATGCGCAGGCCTCCGCAGGCCGACGTAGCAAGCACCACGCCGCACACGCGTCGGGCCGGCGCGACCTCGCCACCCCGCGAATCGCTCGATCGCTGTGCTCGCCACAACGACAGCGGGGCAGGCAGGTGGTCTGGATCGAATGAGGGTGCGACCGGGCGGCAAGGTCCGGCCCTGGTAGCCCCGCGACGCAAACGTCGCGGGCGGGCGGTGACCGCGCCGAAGGCTCTGCGCGTTCTCGAGGCGTTCGCACCGATCGCGAGCGATATCGCGCAACCCTCGCGCTGTGGGACTGACAACCCGCTCGTGGCACCGACATCGGCGCGCCTTGCGGTGGCGTCCCCATGCGGGTCGCGCGCCGCTCGGCTTCGCGGCACGTTCATTGCTCGCTGTTCACGACCATGATCGATCCGCACACGTCCGTCGCCCAGACCGTCCTCGCCCACTCGGCGTGCGCCGAGGTGTTCCAGCGCCACCGCATCGACTACTGCTGTCAGGGCGCGCGCTCGATCGCCGACGCGTGCAGCCACCGCGGCGTCGCGGTGCCCGGCCTGCTGGCCGAGCTCGACGCGGCGATCGCCGCCCGCGGCGACAGCGCGGTCGCCGGGGCCGCGTTGCCCACCCCCGAGCTCGTCGACCACATCGTCTCGACCCACCACGCCTACCTGCGGCGCGCCCTGCCCTTCATCGGCGGGCTGGCCACCAAGGTCCACCGGGTCCACGGCGACAAAGAGCCGCGGCTGGGGGTGGTCCACGAGCTGTGCGCGACGCTGGCCGACGATCTCGACGCGCACCTCGATCAGGAAGAGCAGCACCTGTTCCCGGCGCTGATCGCCCCGACCGGCGACCGCGCGCAGCTCACCTGCGAGCTGGCGGCGATGTTCGACGACCACCTCGCGATCGGCGCCCTGCTCGAGCGGCTGCGGACCGCGACCGACGACTACACACCGCCGGCCTGGGCGTGCACCAGCTACCGCACGTTGTTTGCCGAGCTGGCCAGCCTCGAGGACGACATCCTGCGCCACGTCCACCTCGAAAACCACGTGCTGATGCCGCGGTTCGTGTGACGCAGCCGCCGGCGACACGTCGCGCCGGCCGGGGTTGCGTCTCGTCGCACCGTTAGATCGACGTCGTGGGGCGCGCGTCACCAGCCGCATGCGCACCTCTCTCCCGGTCCTGGCGTTCCTCCTGGCCATGCTCGCGGCGCTCGGCACCGCGGCGGCCGACCACAAGTTCCACCCGCTGCCCGGCGGCAAGGGTCGGCTGGCGGTCAAGGTGGTGGCGTACGACGGCGCCACCAACGGCGTGCTCACGGTCGCGGTCAAGAACACCACCGGCAAGCCGCAGCGGTTCTCGGCCGAGGGCCTGTACTTCGTGCCCGACGGCGACCCCGACACCGCGCCGCAGCGGCTGGGCGCGGTCGGCCCGCTGCAGCTGGCCAGCGCCGACGACGACCACCGCCAGGCCGCGATCGAGGTCGCGGCGGGCGCGACGGCCGTGGTGAAGCTCGACGTGTTCTGCATCGACTCGCACCGCGACAGCCCGTCGTCCGCCAACACCTTCACGCTCGGCAAGTCGCGCCTGCCCAAGCAGCTGGCCCGCACGATCGAGGCCTCGGCCAAGGCCGCGGCCGACGACGAAGGTGGCTACGCGCCGGCCAAGGGCAAGATCCAGGGCGAGGTGTGGGCCGCCCGCGACAAGCAGTGGGTGCGCCTCGATGGCGAGGGGGTCCAGGAGGCCGCCAAGTAGCGTGATCCCCGTCACCTGAACCTCACCGAAGGGCCCCGGGCTCGCGCTTTCTCCGCCCCGGCGGATCGCCTACAGTCGCGCCCGATGAGGCACTACCTGCTCGCGCTATCCCTCGTGGCCGCGGTCGCCGCCTGCGGCGACAACCTCCCGGGCGACCAACCGCCGACCGCCCAGGGCGCCAACGTGACCACCGCCGAGGACACGACGGTCGAGTTCACGGTCACGGCCAGCGATCCGGAGGGCGCCGGGCTGACGTTCACCGCGAGCCGGCCCGCCCACGGCACGATCGCCGTCGCCGGCGATCGCCTCACGTACACCCCCGACGCCGACTACCACGGCGCCGACAGCGTCACGGTCACGGTCAGCGACGCGTCGTTCAGCGCCACGGCCACCGTGGCGATCACGGTGACGCCGGTCAACGACGCGCCGGTCGCGGTCGACGACGCGATCGCCGCCGCCGAGGACACCCCGGCCACGGTCACCAGCGCCGCGCTGGTCGCCAACGACACCGACGTCGACGGCGATACGCTCACCGTGACCGCGGTGGCCGGCGCCACCCACGGCACGGTCGCGCTGGCCGGCGACACCATCACCTTCACGCCCGACGCCAACTTCGGCGGCGAGGCGACGTTCACGTACACGATGACCGACGGCACCGCCACCGACACCGCGACCGTCACCGTCACCGTCGGCGGCGCCAACGACCCGCCGGTCGCGGTCGACGACGCGCTGACCACCGCCGAGGACACGCTGGGCGTGGCGATGACCGCGGCGCTGCTCGCCAACGACACCGACGCCGACGGCCAGACGCTGTCGGTGTCGGCGGTCGGCAACGCCACCCACGGCACGGTGACGCTGGTCGGCGGCGAGGCGCGGTTCCAGCCCGAGGCCAACTACCACGGCGCCGCCAGCTTCGAGTACACGGTGACCGACGGCGCCGCCAGCGACACCGGCCTGGTCGCGGTGACCGTGACCAGCGTCAACGACGGCCCGGTCGCCACCGACGACACCGGCACCACGGCCGAGGACGCCCCGCTCGCCATCACCACCGCGTCGCTCCTGGCCAACGACACCGACGCCGACGGCGACACGCTGACCTTCCTGTCGGTCGCCGCGGCCTCGAACGGCACGCTCGGCCTCAGCGGCGGCACCGTCACCTTCACCCCGACCGCCAACTTCAACGGCACCGCCGGCTTCGACTACACGATCTCGGACGGCGTGCTCACCGACGTCGGCCACGTGACGATCACCGTCACCCCGGCCAACGACGCCCCGGTGGCGGTCGACGACACCGCCACCACCGCCGAGGACACCGCGGCCACGATCACCGCGGCCACGCTGCTCGCCAACGACACCGACCTCGACGCCGGCGCGACGCTGACGGTGACCGCGGTCAGCGGCGCCACCAACGGCACCGTCGCGCTGGCCGGGACCACCGTCACCTTCACCCCGGCCGCCAACTTCACCGGCGCGGCCGGCTTCGACTACACGGTCTCGGACGGCACCCTCACCGACGTCGGCCACGTCACCGTGACCGTCACCCCGGTCAACGACGCGCCGGTCGCGGTCGACGACACCCGCACCATCAACGAGGACGCGGTCACCACCATCACCGCGGCCTCGCTGACCGCCAACGACACCGACGTCGACACCGGCACCACGCTGACCGTCACCGCGGTCAGCGGCGCCACCAACGGCACCGTCGCGCTGGCCGGCACCACCGTCACCTTCACCCCGACCGCCAACTTCAACGGCACCGCCGGCTTCGACTACACGGTCTCCGACGGCACGCTGACCGACGTCGGCCACATGACCATCACCGTCACCGCGGTCAACGACGCGCCGGTCGCGGTCGCCGACACCGCGACCACCGCCGAGGACACCGCCGCGACGATCGCCGCGGCGACGCTGCTGGCCAACGACACCGACGTCGAGGGCGCGACCCTGACCATCACCGCGGTCGGCGGCGCCGTCAACGGCACCGTCGCCCTGGCCGGCACCACGATCACGTTCACGCCGACCGCCAACTTCAGCGGCACCGCGAGCTTCACCTACACGCTGTCGGACGGCACCGCCACCGCGACCGGCACGGTCACGGTCACGGTCACGCCGGTCAACGACGCGCCGGTCGCCACCGCCGACACGGTCACCACCGCCGAGGACGCCGCCGCGACGATCGCCGCCGCGACGCTGCTGGCCAACGACACCGACGCCGACGCCGGCACCACGCTGACCGTCACCGCGGTCAGCGCCGCCACCAACGGCACGGTCGCGCTGGCCGGCACGACGATCACCTTCACCCCGACCGCCGACTTCAACGGCGCCGCCGGCTTCGACTACACGATCTCCGACGGCGCGCTCACCGCCACCGCCCACGTGACCGTCACCGTCACCGCGGTCAACGACGCGCCGGTGGCCGACGACGAGTCCGGCACCACCAGCCAGGACGTCGCGGCCACGTTCACCGACGCGGTGCTCTTGACCGGCGACACCGACGCCGACGGCGACACGCTCACCGTCGTCGCGGTCGGCGACGCCGTCAACGGCACCGTGGCGCGCGCCGCCGGCGTCACGACCTTCACCCCGACCACCGGCTTCTCGGGCGTCGCGTCGTTCACCTACACGGTGTCCGACGGCGCGCTCACCGACGTCGGCGCGGTGACCATCTCGATCGGCAACTCCAACGACCCGCCGGTCGCGGTCGACGACGCCGCCACCACGGCCGAGGACACCGGACTGGGCATCACCGCGGCGACGCTGCTCGCCAACGACACCGACCCCGACCTCGACGCGCTCAGCGTCACCGGCGTCAGCAACGTCACCGGCGGCGCGGCGCTCCTGGTGCTGGGCACCGTCACCTTCACCCCCACCGCCAACTTCAACGGCACCGCCGGCTTCGACTACACCGTCTCCGACGGCTTCCTGACCGACGTCGGCCACGTGACGATCACGGTCATCGCGGTGCCGGACGCGCCGGTCGCGGTGGCCGACAGCGCCACCACGGACGAGGACACCGGCGTCGCGATCGCCTCGGCCACCCTCCTGGCCAATGACACCGACGGCGACGGCGACACGCTCAGCGTGACCAGCGTCGACAACGCCACCAACGGCGCGGTGCTGCTGGTGCTCGGCGTCGCCACGTTCACGCCGGCCGCCAACTTCAGCGGCACCGCCGGCTTCGACTACACGATCACCGACGGCGGGCTCACCGCCACCGCCCACGTCACGGTCACCGTCAACCCGGTCGACGACCTGCCGGTCGCGGTCGACGACGCCGGCTTCACCACCGAGGACCTCGGCATCTTCGTCGACGTGCTGGTCAACGACACCGGCCTGGGCGACGGCGGCATCACGATCACCGCCACCAACGGCGCCCACGGCACCGTCACCCCGGGCGCCAGCAACGTGCTCTACATCCCCGAGGCCAACTACAACGGTACCGACACGTTCACCTACACGATCACCGACGCCGACGGCGACAGCGCCACCGCGACGGTGACCGTGACGATGGGCGCGGTGCCCGACGCGCCGGTCGCGATCGCGACCACGGCGTCGACCAACGAGGGCGTCGCGGTCACCGTCAACCTGTCCGCGACCGACGTCGACTCCGCCGGGGTGACCTTCGCGATCGCCACGACGCCGGCCAACGGTACGCTGGGCGCGATCACCCCGGCCGGCGCGTTCGCGGCCACGGTCGTGTACACACCGAACCCGGGCTTCGACGGCACCGACAGCTTCACGTTCACCGCCAGTGACGGGGCCCTGACCTCGGCGCCGGCCACGGCGGGCCTGACCGTCATCAACGTCGCCGTCTGCAACGACGGCATCGTCGAGGCCCCCGAGACCTGCGACGACAACGGCAACGCCAGCGGGGACGGCTGCTCGGCCACCTGCCAGACCGAGACCGGGTGGAGCTGCGCGGGCACCCCGAGCGTGTGCACCGAGATCTGCGGCGACACGCTGGTCGTCGGTAGCGAGGCCTGCGACGACGGCAACGGGGTCGAGACCGACGGCTGCACCACGCAGTGCGTCGCCGGCGCGATCTGCACGTCGGTCATCGTCGGCGGCGACCGCTTCGCCACCGACCCTGCCACGGGTCACTGCTACGTGTCGTTCGACGACGAACAACTCACGTTCGCCGACGCCCAACTCGCGTGCGTGACGCTCGGCGGCCACCTCGCGTCGATCACCAGCGCGCCCGAGCAGGCGCTGGTCGCGTCGGTGCAGAACACCGCGCAGAACCCGTGGATCGGCCTGACCGACGCGCTGGTCGAGGGCTCTTTCGGCTGGATCACCGGCGAGGCGCTCACCTTCACTGGCTGGGAGCTGGGGCAGCCCGACGGTGGCGAGCCCGAGGACTGCGTCAACCTGTTCTCGACCGCGGTCTCGCCCTCGGGCACTGCCGGCACCTGGAACGACACCAGCTGCACGTTCGTCGGTTTCACCGCCGGCCGGATCTGCGAACTCGACGCGTCGCCCTGCGGCGACGGCACCCTACAGGCCGCGGTCGGCGAGGCCTGCGACGACGGCAACACGGTGTCCAGCGACGGCTGCTCGGCGACCTGCCAGGTCGAGGCCGGTGCGGTCTGCAGCGGCACCGCCCCAACCACCTGCAGCAAGCTGGTGATCAACGAGGTCGACTACGACCAGCCGGGCACCGACAACACTGGCGGGCTGTTCGAGTTTGTCGAGATCTACAACGCCGGTACCGCCCCGGCCGACGTCACCAACGTCGCGCTGGTGCTGATGAACGGCGGCACCTTGCCGGCCGTCGAGTACTCGGCCGACGGAGTCACGCCCTTCGTCGCGACCAAGCGCATCCTCCTGAACACCGCTGCGGTCCCGAGCAACCTGTTGCCGCCGGGTGGCTTCATCGTCGTCGCGCCGGCCGGCCAGTTCACGGCCCCGACCTTCCCAGCGTCGGCCTTCCGGATCACGATCGTGCCCAACGCCACCGGCTGGCTGCAGAACGGTGGCACCGACGCGCTCGGCCTCGCCGAGCTCGGCGCCACGCCACGCGTGATCGACGCCCTCAGCTACGAGGGTAACGCGACCTCCGGCACGATCCTCGGCGTCGGGGTGTTCTCGTTCGTCGAAGGTACCGGGAGCGTGCCCGGCGACGCCGCCGTCGTCGGCGGCCTCGCCCGCCTGCCCGATGGTCGCGACACCCAGAACAACAGCACCGACTTCGTGGTGCGCACGGTGACCCCAGGTCTACCGAACTGACCCGCACCGCGTCCCTCCTCCGGCCCGTCGCCTGCGCGGCGGGCCGGCGCATTTTCGGGGCCCGCTACGCGCCGGTCTGCAGCCGCCACAGCGCGGCGTAGGCGCCGCCGGCGGCGACCAGGTCGTCGTGGGTGCCGCGCTCGATCACCCGGCCGTCCTCGAGCACGCAGATCTGGTCGGCGTG
>Ga0073899_10003280_pt1 | contig 14354 bp, 11 predicted proteins | sample KloWWTmetaKNB5Ph_FD_88975 | JGI IMG/M metagenome (GOLD analysis project Ga0073899, IMG submission 88975) | Active sludge microbial communities from Klosterneuburg, Austria, studying microevolution and ecology of nitrifiers - Klosterneuburg... | ecosystem: Engineered > WWTP > Aerobic digester >... | reverse complement strand
CGGCAAACCGTTTATGCCGAAAGCAGGCCAGGTGTTCACCGATTTGCCAATGAGGAAAAGCGCCCGCGGATCGGTGCTCCATGTATCGAGCAGGAACTTGCAGAACATTCGGATCGCCCCCGCGTGCTTCGGTACACCACCGCCGAACTGGTCGTAGAGTTCATCCACATCGGTGAGAAGAACGTTGTAGCGCACCTCGCTCTCGTTCTGGCGATAGTTGGCGTAAGCCTGCGCTCCGCTCATGAGGGAACTGTGCGCAACGATCAACATGGCGGAATCCACGTTCAACGCACCGTAGTCGGTGAAGAAGCCGGTCCCGTTCACCGGTCGCAATGCAGTGATGGGAACAACAGCCTCTTGCGAAAACAGGTAGGTCTGCGTACCTGAGGTGCCGGGTGCCTGCGGGAACAGCGCGGGCCACGATGCACCATTGAACGTTGGAGTGATCCTTCGCACCGTGTCTCCCCACGCATAGATGACGGGGGTTCCGGTGAAGGCGCTCACATCAAGGCGCACAAGCGGGTCGGATGCCTCGTAGGGAGTGCTCGCCAACAAGGGATCCCCGTTGCCAATGGCCAGCGAACGGGCATAACGAACGCCCAAGCTCGACGGTGCCTGCCAATCGAGGTAGTTCGGGTTCCCGATCAGGCCGAGCGGCGTGTACAGATCATGTGGCACATTGTAGCGCACTGCCACGGATGGCCCGACCATGGAGGCAGGCATATTGAAGGTCTTCCGCACCACCCGTGAACCATTGAAGACACTATCGAGCGCGACGTTGGAGAACCCGGGACCATAGAGGAAACGCAGGTGATGGTCCATTTGGTTGGTCCCTCCGTCGTTGTTCAGCGCCGCACATACGGCGGTCACACGCGCATCTGGCGCATCCGCCAGGGTGTACGCCCCGGGTGTCAACACACTCGCGTCCTGCACATCCACCACGGCAGACCCATTATTGAACAAGGGAGGGCCACCGAACCCCTCGCTCTCGATCATCATCGCATTGGTGGCCGTGATGCCCTGCCCACCGAGTCCGGTATCGATATACCCTATCCAATAGAAATCGCTGTAGGTCCGCACCGCTTCCGTCCATACCCACGGACGTGGAAGATGGGCGTTGATGTTCGAGTTCGAATAGGGAACGATGTGCTGCACCGGCGCCTGTTCGTCCCAAGTGAGATAGTATCGCAGCGTGTCGTTGTAGAGACTGTAGTACGGATTCGGGTTCGCCAACGGATATGGGTACAGGCGTGAGTCCACGGTTCCGTCGGCCTTCTCCGCACGGAACTCGATGAAGTCCCCGGGGTTGAACTCTCCGTCCGCCTCGCCCTCCACGTAAATGGGCACCTGCTGCTCCTTTCCAAAGAGCATGAGATGACGCGGGTCCACTTGCGATACCGGAAACCCGCTGTTGGCAAGCGCTGTGAGGTCGATCCGATAAGTGCCGTTCGCGTATACCTCGAACTTCCAATAGCGCCGCTCATGATCCACCCACTCGTTGCCATATTGCGCCACGGAGGTGGCAGCGATCAACAAGAGGACGACCAGCGGTAGAAGTCGCTTCATGAAGCTGGTTTCTTGTACAGGTCGAACTTGAGCGAGAAGATGTTCGAGTAGAGCGCCACGCTGTTGTCACCAATGTCCGTGAGCGCATAATCCAGCGAAACGCTCTTGATCTTCAGGCCGATGCCGATGTTGGGCTGCACGGTCAATTGTTGCTGGTCGCTGATGTCCGTAACGTACTGGATATTGCTCATGCCCATGCGCACGAAGACGACACCCGCGTAGCCGAGTTCCACGCCAACGCGTGGATCGGTGCTCACCGTGCTGGTCTTGATCAAGGTGTTGCGCTTGCCATCGAAAGTGTTCTCCAGATCCACCGCCGCCACCAAACCGAACTTGGGACCGAACTTGAACTGTCGCGCCACACCGAGCATCAAACGCGGGAGTGTCACTTCCACGCTGTTCTCAGGTATGTCGTTGCCGGTTTGTGCGAACACGTCGATGGTACGTTGGTCGAGCGTGTAGCTCCATGCGTTGAAGGTGCCGGTAACGTCCCGTACCACAGCACCAAGACGCCACTCGTTGATATCGTACTTGGCACCGGCATCGATCCCGAAACCCCACGCCTTGCCAAATTCGCCCACACGCCGGTAGATCACCTTGGCGCTGCCACCGATACGCAAACCGGGTACGCGCATCTTGCGTGCATAGCTGATGATGAAGGCCTGGTCAGCACTGCTGAAAGTGGTGATGCGGTCGTAGTCGATGTTTCCCGATGGATCGATCAGGTCGATGGTGTTCGGGATGTTGTCGATGCCGAAGCGTACGAAGGTGAAGCCGATGGTGCTCACCGAATCGATCGGCTTGGCAAGGCCCACGTAATCGTACTTGGCGATGCCTGCGAAATATTCGCTGTGCATCACCCCTACTTGCAGATCGCCCTTCACACCCAATAGACCAGCCGGGTTCCAATAGCCGCTGGTCACATCGGTGACAACAGCCGTGTATGCGCTGCCCATACCCAAGGCGCGAGCTCCCACGCCAACGGCCAGGAACTCATTGCTGTACTTGGGCGCGTCCTGCGCCACGAGGCTCCCAGCAACGACCGACCCTATCACAACCAGCAGATTGTGCATTCCCTTCACGCTCACGGTCTTCATTCAGTATGGTGTTGACGCAGCTTCCAACGAGGGGTGGCCCCGATCATTGCCCCGAAATTATCCAACTTCGGCCCCGTTCGATGCCACGACTGCCAAGGATACCCGACATTCTCACCACCGCGAACCTATCCTGTGGTGTCGCATCCATCCTAATGGCCTCTCAAGGACAGCTAACACTGGCGTGTTGGCTGGTGTTCGCTGGGGCCTTCTTCGATGTGCTGGATGGGTTGGCGGCGAGGGCGCTGGGGGGAGGAACACCGTTGGGGGCGCAACTAGATAGCCTTGCGGACATGGTGACTTTCGGGGTGGCGCCGGCGTTCATTGCGACCATCAGCCCATTGGAGGCCCTTCAGTTGGCTACGAGCTTCCACCGCGACTTCATCCCATCGACCTTCCCATCGCCGCACGGTGAATTGTTCGGAAAGCCGCTTTGGGCCTCGATCGCCTGCGCGCTTGTGATCGTCATCGCTTCGGCTTGGCGCTTGGCGAAGTTCAACATCGACACGAGGCAAAGCACTGGTTTCCTCGGCTTGGCCACTCCGGCGAATGCGTTGTTCTGGGCGTCCATGGGATGCATTCCTTGGGGCATCGGCGTCCTCTACGGTCCGGGAGCGAACGAACTTCAGAACCGTTTCGGGATGCTCATGGAGGACCCGGTCCAGAAACTGATCATCGCTGTGGTACTCGGCATCCTCATGCTTAGCGAACTCCCCCTACCCTCCCTCAAGTTCAAGCACATGAAGTGGGAGGGCAACGAGGTGATCTATCTACTCCTGAGCATCGGCTTGGTGCTCATGCTGCTCTATGGCATCCTCGCTGTTCCGCTGATCCTACTTTTGTACCTGCTCAGCCCACTTTGGGGCAAGCTCTTTCCAAAACCAACGGAGAATTAGCCGCAAAGGCCCAGTGACGCAAAGCCGACCCACTTGCATTCTCTGCGCCTCCGCGCCTTTGCGGCCAACTGCATTCAACCATGAAGAACTTCCGCGCTTCCATCGATGTGATGCCCCATGACAACCTGCTGGACCCGCAAGGCAAGGCCGTTACCGGCGCCATGGGCAACTTGGGCCTGCCCGAGATCAGCGGTGTGCGCATCGGAAAGCATATCACCCTGCACGTGGAGGCCGCCGACAAGAAGGCCGCCGAAGCCAAGGTGGACGAGGCCTGCAAGAAATTGCTCGCCAACCAGATCATGGAGAAGTACGCCTTTTCCGTGGAAGAGGCCTGAGCCGGTCTATTCGATCTTCGCCCGGCGCAACTCGAAGTTCCTTCCGAGGTATTTCTCGCGCACCTCTGCATCACCGGCGAGTTCTTCGGCAGTTCCCTGCTTGAGGATGCGGCCTTCGTAAAGAAGGTAAGCACGATCGGTGATGCTCAGCGTTTCCTGCACATTGTGATCTGTGATGAGCACACCGATGTTCCGCTTCTTCAGCTGGCTCACGATGGCCTGGATATCCTCCACCGCAATGGGGTCCACACCGGCGAAGGGCTCATCGAGCAGGATGAAACGTGGCTCTGTCGCAAGCGCACGTGCGATCTCCGTGCGGCGACGTTCCCCGCCACTGAGCACATCGCCCATGTTCTTGCGCACATGCTGCAAATGGAATTCGTTCAGCAATGTTTCCAACTTCGTCGCTTGCTCCACCTTGCTCTTGTCGGTCATCTCCAGGATCGCGCGGATGTTGTCCTCAACACTGAGCTTGCGGAAGACGCTCGCTTCTTGTGGCAGGTATCCGATCCCCAGCTTGGCTCGCTTGTACATCGCCATGTCCGTGATGTCGGTGTCGTCCAGCAGCACGCGGCCTTCGTTCGGTTTGATGAGACCGACGATGGTGTAGAACGTCGTGGTCTTTCCAGCGCCGTTCGGGCCAAGCAAGCCCACGATCTCGCCCTGCTGCACTTGCACGCTCACACCGCCAACAACGGTGCGGCGCTTGTACCGCTTGATGATGTTCTCCGTGCGCAGCATGCTAGAAGTTGATCACGATCTTGGCCCGCAACGCGAACGGGGAGGTTCCTGGATGGTCGTTATAGCGCAGGCGCCAGATGATATCCGCGCGCAGGACCTTGAAAATGTTCTCGATGCCGGCACTGGCCTCCATGAAGGGTCCGTTGTACAAGCCGTACATGTTCTGGAGCAACAGCAGTTCCTCGTAGTGCTTGGATTCGAGGTCACCAGCCACCGCCTTGAAACAGGCCACCTCGCGCCACTTCAAGCGGCGAAGCAGGGGGACGCGATTGAAGAAGAGCCCCTCGAAATGATGCTCGGCGAAGAGCTGGATGTACCGATCGCTGATGAACTCGAAGAAACGCATGGTGTTGAACGATACATCATCAAGGTAGAGCGTTTCATTGCCACTATGCACCGTGAGCAAGGGATAAGGCAGCGTGCCCCATGTCTTGCCACCCTCCAAGGTGGTACGTGTCCATCCGGCGGCACCTAGTTGGAACCGCTTGTAGATGCGGCCGACGACCTTGGTGTACTCGTAGTCGCTGTCGAACAGACCCGGTGCGCCGTAGGCCACGTGCAACTCCAGTGTCGGGTACTTGTTGAATCCAACGCTGAGGCGATCGAACTCACCGCTCACGAACTTCTCATGGTAAAGGAAGCGTGTGTTGAGGGAGACCTCGGCCGTGCGGATGGTATTCACGTTGCGCAGCGTGAGGTCCTCATCCAACTTCTCGTACCGCAAGGTTCCCAGCGGTTGCAGCGTTCGATACCGGAACATCACTTCGTTGGTGAACCCGGTGAACCACTCCCGCTCCAAGCTGGCCTTCCACTGCTCCACATCAGTGAGCTTGTTGTTGGGGTTCACACGGAACACACTCCCCAGGATGTTGTCATTGCGGAACGCGTTCACGCTCTGGCCGAGCTGTTCGATATCGTGCTTGTAGCCGAGCCGGTACAATAGCCGTGGTTGCTTGCTGATGAAGCCGCGTGTGGCGATCCCGAACTTGAAACGTTCGTCCAAGGTGCCGTACGCGGTATAACCTTCGAACTCCACCCATTTGCTGAACTGGTTGCTCGTGCGCCCGCCCACACGGAACCGAGCGCCTTCCACCGCATTGAAGCTGAAGACGGTGAAATACGGTCCGTATTCGATGTCGCCACGCTCGTAGTACCCGCTCACAATGGTGCTCACGATATCAACGTACGTGCGGAAGCGCGGGATCGACTTCATCGTGTCCACCATGTGGTAGATGGTGTTCTCCTTGGCGGTGAGCGGCACATGGCGATGGGTGTCCCAATAGTCGGCACCCAAGCTGAGCGGATCGATGGCCATCACCACTTGGTCCGCGCCTTCATAGAACTCCGGTTCCTTCGGTTGATTGATGACGAAATCGCGATAAGTGGCGGTGCGCCTTCCGTAGAAGCCCTGCACGGCGTTCTTGTTCTTCTTGCCGGTGTCCTTGATGATATTGAGGTCCACCACCAGGTGGTCCCTGGTGAGCATCCACACTTCGTTCTCCACCTGCTCGTACTCCTGATCGACAGAAAAACCCTGCACGAAGTTCAGGTTGGCGCCTTCGGCGATACCCGCCTGCACATGTTTCACGGCGTACGTGGTGTCGTTTATCCATAGCGTGCCCTGGAAGGCGAGTTCCTGCACCCGTTTGGGCTTGAACTCGATCTTGTAGCACCAGTACTTGTCCACCCACAAGCTGTCCGTGAGGTAGTAGTCGTAGAACCCACGACCGCCATCAGCAATTGGGCTGATGAAGTTCTTCCCGAAGATGACCAGGAAGTTCTCATAGATGTTCACGTTCTGGTACATATCACCCATGAACTGGCCCACGCTCTCGTTCTCGATCCCGCTCACCTTGGTACCCCGGATGTGCTCCCGCTGTGTCTTGGGTTGCTGGCGGTAGTACACATCACTGATGCTCTCCGTCATGAAGATCGGCAGAGCGGGTTTGGCATCCGTGCTGTCGATGTTCTCGAAGATGAAGGCAAAGGGTTTGAAGAGCTTCTTCTGGGTGAATTCCTCGGTGATATTGTTGAGGTCGAACTCGATCTTGTTGTAAGCCTCGTATTGGTAGGCGCTCAGTTTTTCGCGATTGTTCGCCGGTTTGTGTTGCACCACACGGCGCAGGATGGCCCAGGCGGGATTCTCGCCCGTGGGGCGCACGACCAGTTCCATCAGCTCGGCACTGCTCGCCGCCATCTGCACATCGATCACCTGCACCTTGTCCTTCTTGACCACCACCTTGCGGTTGGCGTAGCCGACGAAGGAGAAGAGGAGCGTGTCCGTGGCGTAGTAAGTGTCCAAGGCATAGCGCCCATCGAAGTTGGTGACCGTGCCGATGCGGCTGTCGATGAAACCGATGTTCACAAAGGGCAGCGGCTCCCCGGTCTTCGCATCGGTGACCACGCCGCTGACCTTGGTGCTTTGGGCATGTGCGCAACACGCCACGACCACCGCCAGCATTGCGAGCGACGACCTTCCGGCCCTATGCAAGATGGAGCGCATCATGCCCTGCCGCTCGCTGGTGTTGCCACTACTCCGCGCGCCTGCAGCATTCGCTTCTGGGAACGCGCGCTGAGCAGGATGCTCCCTTCGTACAACAGGATGAGCGGTGCCGCAACGATCAATTGGCTGATGACATCCGGCGGTGTCAGTATCGCTGCGATCACCAAGATACCCACGTAAGAATGCTTCCGATGCGTTCGAAGAACACCCGGGCCGAGGATCCCGATGCGCGTGAGGATGAGCACGATCAGCGGCATTTCGAAGATCAGGCCGGTCCACATCGTCACTTGGGTGATGATGCCGATGAAGCTCTCCAACGCGAAGTTGTTCGCAACGCTCGGGCTCACTTGGTAGGTGCCGAAGAACTGGACCGTGAGCGGCGCGAGCAGGTAAAAACCGAACAGGACCCCGGTGAGGAAGAGCAGGGATCCGGAAAGGACGAAACCCCGGACGGCCTTGCGCTCCTTCTCACGCAGGCCGGGGCCGATGAAGCGCCAGATCTCCCAAAGAATATACGGGAAGGCCAGGATGAAGCCTGCAACGAAGGCTACGCTCATGTGGGTCATGAACTGGCCGCTCACAGGCAGGTTCTGCAACGTGAAGCCCAACTCGGTAATGCACAGTTCCGGCATGCCGATCCACTCGCCCAGCTTGCAGAACCATCGGTACGTGATGAACTGGGGATCCCTGGCAGCGAGGACGACATCCTCGAACAGGATGGTCTTGTAGATGAAGGCCAGAACGAAACCCACGGTAACGGCCAAAGCCGATCGCACCAAGGTCCACCGGAGTTCCTCCAAATGTTCCAGGAAGGTCATTTCACCGCCTGCGCGCGCCAAGGGAATGGAATCGTCGCCTGCCAGGTTAGGAGGGACGGCCAAAGATAGCCGGAGCACTTCGCGCGAACTGTTGTTGATGGACCAGTTTTCAACGTCCATGGCCCTTTCGCTCAACATTAACGAAGGTTGGGAGCAGCCGTATTTGCGGTGGCGTCGATCACCTTACATTTAAGCGTTCAACGGACCAAGCTCCGGTCCAATACCAGCAATGATCAAAGTAGACCTCACTCCTCGGGAAGCACTCGAGCAATTCTTCGGTTTCAAGCAGTTCAAGGGCGAACAGGAAGACGTCGTTCAAAGTGTCCTTGACGGGCAGAACACCTTCGTGATCATGCCCACTGGCGGGGGCAAGAGCCTTTGCTACCAACTACCCGCCCTCATGATGGAAGGCACCGCCATCGTGGTGAGCCCGCTCATCGCGCTCATGAAGAACCAGGTGGACGCGCTGCGTGGCTTCAGTGATGTGGAGGGCATAGCGCACTTCCTCAACAGCTCCCTTACGCGGAACGAGACGCTCCAGGTGCGGAAGGACATCACCGAGGGTCGCACCAAGATCCTTTATGTGGCACCCGAGAGCCTAACCAAGAAGGAGAACGTGGAATTCTTTCGGGACATCCGCATCAGCTTCTTCGCCATCGATGAAGCGCACTGCATCAGCGAGTGGGGCCATGACTTCCGCCCGGAATACCGGCGGCTGCGCACCATCTTCGACGAGATCAAGGGTGTTCCAGTGATCGCGCTCACCGCCACGGCAACCGAGAAGGTGCAGGAGGATATCCTGAAGAACTTGGACATCCCCGGCGCAGTGGTGTACAAGGCCAGCTTCAACCGCCCCAACCTCAACTACGAGATCAGGCCCAAGAAGGACGTACAACGCGAGATCATCCGTTTCATCAAGCAGCACAACGGCAAGAGCGGGATCATCTATTGCCTGAGCCGTAAAAAGGTGGAAGAAACGGCGCAGATGCTCAATGTGAACGGCATCAAGGCGCTACCCTACCACGCTGGCATGGACGCCGGACAGCGGGCCGATCACCAGGACCGCTTCCTCATGGAGGACGTGGATGTGATCGTTGCCACCATCGCCTTCGGCATGGGGATCGACAAGCCCGATGTGCGCTTCGTGATCCACCATGATATCCCCAAGAGCCTCGAGAGCTACTACCAAGAGACCGGTCGTGGCGGTCGAGATGGTGGTGAGGGCTTGTGCGTGGCTTTCTACAGTTACAAGGACATCGAAAAGCTGGAGAAATTCCTGCAAGGCAAACCCGTCGCGGAGCAGGAGATCGGCCGCCAGTTGCTGGCCGATACCGTGAGCTTCGCCGAGACGAGCATGTGCCGCCGCCGGTTCCTGCTGCACTACTTCGGCGAACATTTCGATCAGGAGAACTGCGGGTCGTGCGACAACTGCAACACGCCACGCGAGCAGTTCGAGGCAAAGGAAGACCTGGCCATGGTGCTGCGCGCCGTGAAAGAGAGCAAGGAGCGGCACCGGGCGAAGTTCATCTGCGACCTCCTCACCGGTACGGAGACCAGCGAGATAAAGAACTACAAAGGCGACAAGCTGAAGATCTACGGTGAAGGGAACGAGAACGATAACCACTACTGGATGGCGATCGTGCGCCAAGCCGTGGTGGGCGGCTTCCTGCACAAGGACATCGAGACCTACGGCAACCTGAGCCTTACAGAAGCTGGTAAGAAGTTCCTCGCGAAACCCGTTTCGATCAAGTTCGTGAAGGAGCGCGACTACAGCGACTACGAAGGAGGCCAGGAGGATGAGCCGATCGCACGCGCGGGCGCTGCGGCCGATGATCGCTTGATGAAGATCCTCAAGGACCTGCGGCTGCAAGTAGCGAAGAAGCAGAACCTGCCCCCATACGTTATCTTCCAGGACCCGTCCTTGGAAGAGATGACGATCCGCTATCCGATCACCATCGAGGAGATGACGCAGATCAGTGGTGTGGGACCAGGCAAGGCACAGAAGTTCGGCAAGCCCTTCGTGGATGCCATCGCCGCCTACGTGGATGAGAACGACATCGAACGTGCGGAGGAGGTGGTCGTGCGCAACGTGGTGAACAAGAGCGGAAACAAGGTGCATATCATCCAGAACATCGATAAGCGCCTGCCGCTGGAGTCCATCGCGCGCAGCAAGAACCTGACGATGCCCGACCTGCTCACCGAACTGGAGAGCATCGTGATGAGCGGGACCAAGCTCGACATCAATTACCACCTCAACGGCATGCTCGAAGCCGACGTGCAGGAGGAGATCATGGACTATTTCCGGAGCGCCGAGACCGATGACATCGAGACCGCCCGCCAGGAGTTCGACAGCGACTTCTCGGAGATCGAACTGCGGATGATGCGCCTGAAGTTCATGAGCGAGGTGGCCAACTAGGCACGGCCACATTCCGGGGAATGAACCTGATCGGTGACGTTGCCATTGTTGTCATCTTTTGGGCGCTGTTCGTCGCATGGCTGGCATATCGGTGGTTGGTGAAGAACGACATCCATGAGCATAAGCACGAGATCAGCACGGCCGGCTTCTTTCTGGGCGTGATGTCATTGGTCTACTGGCTGGTGCTTACTTGATCCCTGCACATGGGCCCCGATGAACTTCGCCTTGTCGCACGGCACGTCACACGCCTGCTCGTCGAACGTCGCTTTGATGAGCTTGAAGAAGCCAGCAACGGTGTGCGATTGAGCGCTTCAGAAATGGAAGAAGCTGTTGAGGATGCGGGAAGACCGCTCGTCATGCCTCCGGAGCCGAGCTGGAACACGATCAATGCGACCGCGATCAGGAACTGGCCGGGCGCGTACTCGGTCAAGATCGATCTATGGACATCGATCGGCCGTTCGGACCTGTTCGTGGAACTCACCGTACATACCAAGAACGGCAAGCCGGTGATCGAGGTGGACGATATCGGTGTTCGCTAGCGCGGCATTGATCAGGCCAACTCACAGGCGGCCCCCCAAGCCATCATCCCCGCTCCTATCGCCAGCGCATCTTCGTCGATGTCGAACTCTGCGCGATGAAGGCCGGCTGTAGTTCCCGGCTTCGAGGGGTTCCCGGTACCTAGTCGGTAGAAGCAACCGGGCATAACATGCGTGTAATAAGCGAAGTCCTCAGCGCCCATGCGGATGTCCATGTCCACCACGTTCTCCGCGCCGACAAGACCCACTGCCACGGCACGCAAGCGCGCGGTGAGTTCTGGATCGTTCTTCACGACAGGGGATCCCTTAACGAGCTGGAAGTCCACATCCCCACCCATTGCCTGTGCGATCTCCTTGCTCTTGCGCGGCAGTAGCTCGTGCAGCGAGTTGCGCAAGTCTTCATTGAAGGTGCGCAAAGTCCCATCGATCGTCACCACATCCGGTACGATGTTCGTTGCGCCGTTGGCGATGACCTTGCCGAAGCTCAACACCATTGGTTCGGTCTCCGGCTTGTTACGTGCAGCCTCATCGTAAAGCGCAGGCAACAGGCGAGCCATTATGAGGATCGGATCCACATGGGCATGCCGCGATGCGGCGTGTCCACCCTTCCCCTTCACCGTGATGTAGAGTTCATCAGCCGCCGCCATGAACGCGCCACTTCGGAAGCCCAGTTTGCCAACCGGTAGTTCGGGTGTCACATGTTGACCTGCTATGCCCGAGGGCTTGGGGTCGTTGAGCACACCTTCCTTCACCATGAGCGAAGCACCGCCGGGTTCCTTCTCTTCACCGGGCTGGAAGACGAGCATGACGTTCCCAGCCCACTGTTCGCGCAAGCGGTGGAGCGCGATGCCCGCACCAAGCACCATCGCCGTATGGGCATCGTGTCCGCAGGCGTGCATCACGCCGGGATTGGTGGAGCAGTAGTCCGGTTTGCCGATCTCGATTATGGGCAACGCGTCCAGATCCGCCCGCAAAGCGAAACAGCGATCGGAGGAATACGCTTCGCCGCGCACCACCGCGATCAGACCTGTGCCTTTAGCCTCCGGCGTTAGCCGCGCAACGTTTTCGCGTACTTCGATGCCTTCCCTCTTCAAAACCTCTCCAACGAACGCGACGGTGTTGTGCTCCTGGAACGACAGCTCGGGATCCCGGTGCAAGTGCCGCCGCCAGCGGATCATGTCGGCTTGCAGTGCTGCGACCTGTTTCTTCAGATCGTTCTCGTTGAGCGAAGTCATAGACCCTGTTCCGAGCGGAGTCGAGGAATTCACTTGCCGAGTATGAGCTTGATCGCAACGAACAGCATCACCACGCCGAAAACGCGCTTCACCGTATCAGCAGGAAGAGCTAGCGCGCCCTTGCTTCCGAAATAGCCGCCAGCAACGAAGGCCACGGCAATTACCCCCACCACCCTCCAATCGATCATGCCCCCCTTATGGTAATTACGAACGGCGAGGAAGACCACGGGCAGCATGAGCACCGCAAGGCTGGTTCCCTGCGCCTGATGCTGCGAGTAGTGCAGCAGCCATATCAGCGCAGGCACCATGATGATCCCGCCTCCCACACCCACAAAGCCGCTCAGTATTCCTGCCAGCAGCCCAACGATCACGAGCATGGCGATGGTCTGGAGATCCATCCCGAACATCAGATATCGAGGTTCAATGAAAGATGGAACACACGCGGTAGCACCACACCATCATCCACGCCCCACGCCCAGTCGGCACGGACGAAATAGCCGAGGATGCGGCTGCGCAACCCGAAGCCATAGCTCGCGACGATGGGTTCGCGCTGGCTGTTGAGCGTGATGGTGAGCGGGTTGCGACGGATGACGATGCGGTTGAAGGTATTGTCCTGCGAATAGGGATCGCTGCCGGTCCAGGCCGTGCCGATATCCGCGAACGCGGCGACCTGCAGGTGATTGAAGAGGTCCGAACGCACCGGTCGGTTGACGAGATAGCGAACGATGGGTACGCGGAGTTCGCTGTTGAAGAGCGCGAAGCTGGTACCGTTCCGCGCGTTGTAGTAGAAGCCGCGCATCGGCACGCTCATGCTCTGGTAGAAATAGTTCTGCGAGAAGTCGATGGGGATGCTCTCATCGTACTTGGCGAAGAGCCAGTTGTCCACCCCGCCCAGGAAGTGGATGAGCTTGCGGCTGCCGAAACTGCTGGCTCCGGAGAGGCGGTTGATCCACAACAGGTCGCGATGGACCTTCAAAGAGTGGCGCAGGTCCATGCCCACGACCTGCATATCGCCGTCCTCCGTTGGTTGCTGGTAGTACTCAGCGAAGACCTTCATCTTCCAGCCGGTCCACAGGTTCAGCCCGCGCGGCATGGAGCTATCGTAGATGTACTCCAGCTTGCCGCCTGCCATGTGATCATTGTAGTTGGGCGCCTCCAAGCTCAGCGGATCGATGCTCTGTTGCACATAGCGGTCATTGCGGTACATCACCGAGGCGCGGATGCTGGCGAGTTCACTGAACGGCCAGCTGATCTGGTAACGCACATTGTGGGTGAGCACCTTCACAACACCGATCTCGCTCACCCCTTGCACGGCCTGCCGCTGAAAGGAGATGCGTTTGTCCAACCTGTGCTTGAGGTTCTCGTACATCAACAAATAGTCGTTGTTGTTCAGGTCCAGCGCAAGTCGGAAGCCCCCCACGATCCGATGATCCTCGAACAGGTCGCTGACGCCCATGCGCGTGAGGCCGCTCAGTCCTGGGTTCAATCCCGCCTGCCCTGTGAACGGCTGGTAGAATTGGTTGGAGTAGCTGTTGTCAACCTGCGTGATCACCTGGTCCACGGTGAAGTTTAGGTTGTAGTTGCGCTGCTCCGGGTAAACAAAGGGTTGCTTCGCGATGGTATCCACCACAGTCGTGGTGGTGGGCTGCGCTATAGCGGCGTTCACCTGTCCCGTAGGTGGAGGACTGCCGGGTGTTTCATCACTGAACACGTAGTTGCGGATGTCGATCGCATCCTCTCCAGCATGGCGCGGCACCTGTGGATCCACCTTCACCACGGGACTCAGGTCATTGCTGAGCGCGCTCGGGTTGGCGGGCTGCTGCGCATCGGGGTCGGGTTGTTCGCCACCACCGTTCTGCGAGGTGCGGCCTTCGTCCGTTCGCCCGGTGTAGAAGCGATACTTGCCGTCCTTCAATTGAAGGACCGCGTAGCGTCCACGGGTCGCGTTCACATCCTGCTCCAACACGGAGCGCCGGAGATCGCTCAAGCGCTCCTCCACCGCGAAATGGCGATAGTGGATCGTTGTGTCGATGTGGCTCACCGCACTATCGTAGCGCACACGGAAGCGATTGAGGACGCCGTCAACATCGCTCAAATACGTGTAGCTCGCGCTATCGTATTGCGCTGGTTGGGTTTCGTTCACACCCGGTGTGTTGCTCAATCTCGTGAGCACATGCCGACGTGTCTCGACATCATAGAGGAACACGTCCTTGT
>Ga0073899_10003277_pt1 | contig 14356 bp, 15 predicted proteins | sample KloWWTmetaKNB5Ph_FD_88975 | JGI IMG/M metagenome (GOLD analysis project Ga0073899, IMG submission 88975) | Active sludge microbial communities from Klosterneuburg, Austria, studying microevolution and ecology of nitrifiers - Klosterneuburg... | ecosystem: Engineered > WWTP > Aerobic digester >... | reverse complement strand
GCATCCTAAAGGTCTAGACAACCTCCTGCCATCGGGTAAACCGGGGCCGAAGTCATGACGAGGACGCGAGCACTTTTCACGGCGGCCGCGCTGGGCCTTGCCCTTGGCTGCGAAGACAAGCCCAAAGAGAGCAAGCCGGCCGATCTGGACGCGGGCAAGGCCAGTGCGGTCGACCCGAACCTGGCGCAGGCGGTCGCTGCCGCCGGAAGCAAGGGCGCGAGGCCCGGGGCGAGCGGCGCGGCAGACGACGGCCCTCCACAGAATGGCATCTTCGAAGCCGGCAAGGCCGACACCCAGCTGAAGCGCGGCGACCCGCCGAAGATCGCGCTGGGCGAGGCCGGGGCCGAGCCACGGGCCGTGCTGGCAGGCGTGGTCGCGCCCGGGTGGAAGCAGAACGGCAGCTTCGAGGTCACCTTGCGCTTGGGGCGCGCGCAGCTGCCCGCGCTCGCGGTCTCGCTGATGATCGAAGCCCAGAAGCCCAAGGCACCCGCCGCCGTGGCCGGGGCGGCGCCGGCACCGGCACCGGCGCCCGAGCCCAAGGGCGATGCCACGTCGATCGGCGCCAAGATCACCGAGGTGAAGCTCACCGGTGACGTGGGCGCTCAGGGCAAAGACCTGGCGGCCCAGCTCTCGAGGATGAAGGGCAGCAAGATCGATTTTTCGGTGGTCGGCGGCGGTGTGGGCGTCGACTTCACGCAGCAGCTGGCCAAGGGCGCGACGCCGGAGCTGGACATGGTGCTCCGCGCGGTGGCCGAAGCGCTCGAGGCCACCGCCGTTGGCTTTCCCAAAGAGGCCGTCGGCCCCGGTGGGTATTGGCTGATCACCACGCGCGGCAATGCCGGCGGCGCCGAGGTCATCGCCTACCGCCTGGTGAAGCTCGAGAAGGTGGACGGCGACCAGCTCACGCTCAGCGTGAGCACCAAGCGTTATTCGGTCTCGCAGAAGGTCGAGATCCCAGGGCTGCCGCCCGGTGCCGAGCTCGACCAGTACCAGTCGACCACCGAGGCCAAGCTGGTGCTGCACAAGGGCGAGGCCATCGCGCGCTCGGGGACCAGCAAGCAAACCCTGGCTGCCGGGCTGATCCCCGCAGGGGGCGGGGACCAGCGTCTCGGCATCCAGTCGATCGCGGACGTCAGTATCGCGATCGGGCAGAAGTAGTCGCCGGGCTCAGAGCCCGAGCTGCTTCTTGCGCTCTTCCGCTCCGGGCAGCGCTTCGGTCTTCTCGTTGACCACTGGCAGCCCCTTGGCGCGATCGGCGTTGACCTGCTGCCACGCCTTCTGGTCGTCGGGGAGCTGGGTCTCGTCGTAGATGGCCTCGACCGGGCACTCGGGCACGCATGCGCCGCAGTCGATGCATTCGTCCGGGTCGATGTAGAGCATCTCGGCGTCGCCGTGGAAGCAGTCCACCGGGCAGACTGCGACGCAGTCCGTGAAACGACACCCTTTGCAGTTATCCGTGACGACGAACGTCATGAAACATCAGCTCCTGGCTGTGGCGCAGGCGTGGCCTGCGACCGAATTCGGGGGGCGAATTTAATCCAAAGCCGGCCGCCTCGGGCCACTTTTTCGTTCGCTAGTCCACAAAAGCCGACACATCGCCGGCACCCTCGCGGACCACCACCGGCACCGAGCCGGTCAGATCGACGACGCTGGTGGGCGCGGTGCCACCAGGCCCGGCATCGAGCACCAGTGCCAGGCCGGGGAACTCGATGTCGATTTCGTGGGGGTCGGGGCTGCCCTCGGCGCCGTGGCGCGCCGCCGAGCTCGAGATGATCGGCCGCCCCAGCTCGCGCACCAGGGCCAGCGGCACCGCGTGGTTCGGGATGCGAACGCCGATGGTCTTGCGCGGCAGGTGCACGATCTTGGGCACTTCGCGGGTTGCCTCGAGAATGAACACGTACGGCCCCGGAAGGTGGCGCTTGATGGTCCGGAAGACCTGATCGTGCATCACCGCGTACTTGGCGGCGTCGCTGATGTCGGCGCACACGAAGGCAAGCTTCTGATCGCGCTGCATTCCCTTGAGCTGGTACAGCCGCTCGACGGCCTTCTTGTTGAAAAGGTCGCAGCCCAGCCCGTACACGGTGTCGGTGGGGTAGGCGATGATCTCGCCGGCCTCGAGCGCGTCGACCGCGCGTCGGATCTTGCGCGGCTCCGGGTGGTCCGGGTTGATCTCCAGAATCATGGGGGGGCGGGCTCTTACACGCTTTGCCCGAAGGCCTCAATCTTCGTGAACGAGCTCGAGCATGCGCACCGAGCGCCCGCTCACGGGCAGTCCGAAACTGCCGTGGTGCGCTTCGAAGCGCGCGCCGTCGAGCGCGTCGACCGCCACGCGCGCCCCTGCTGCCGAGACCGTGGCTTCCGCAGCCCACGCCGAGGGGTTGATCACGAACAGCACGCGCGCAACGCCCTGGGCATCGACGTGAACCGTCGAGAGAAGCTCTCCGGGCGCGGCGGCGAGCACGGGCAGATCGAGCGACTTCTGGGCTGCCGCCACCGCTTCTGCCATCGACTCGGCCCCCAGCCCCAGCAACGCGGGAACGGTGCGCGCGCCCTTGGGCGGGGTCGGTGGGTCGCTGATCGCCTGGAGCGCGGCGTCTCGGTCCGGAAGATACGGACCCAGGCTCAGCGCCGCCCCCTTCTTCCACGCGCGTCTCACGCTTGCCATCAGCTCGGGCTCGATGCCGCCGGTGGACGCCACCACCACCCAGCGCGCCCGCGAGAGGGAATGCTCGAGCAGGTCGCCGCCCACCAGCGCCCAGGGAATGCGCGCTTGCTCGAGGGCGTGCTCCAGCTGACGCGCGAAGCGCTCGGTCTCGATCACCACCGACGCGCCCAGGCCCAGCTCGTCTTCGAAGCACGCTTCCTGGGCGCCGCCGCCCAGGATCTGGAAGAGCGCCGGGCTCAGCGGACCGAACGCGTGGCACACCCGCGAGAGCCGGCGGAAGCTGCGCGGCACCACGATGTGCACGGCCGCCTCGCGCCGGAGCTCGGCGAACCGCGCGCGCTCGAGGGCCGCGATCAGCTTGCGCCAGGCCTCGGCCGAGGGCCGGATCTTTCCCCGCGGGTCGATGGGCGCGCCGATCCAGCGGTCGCGCTCGACCACCATGTAGGCGTTGAAGCCGCGCAGCCCATAGGCCAGCGCGGTGAGCACCGAGAAAGCGTTGTCGTGCTCGGTGAGCGGTGGGAAGAACGGCGGAAAGCCGGCGCCCAGCTCGCAGGCAAAGGCCGAGTGGCCGCGCGCCGCGCACCGCTCGGACAGGTCGCTGGTGCGGCGCGCGATCTCGGTCCGCTGGGGTGCCGACGCCCCGTGGTAGTAGTCGAGCCCCACCAGATCGACGACCTTGCCGACCCGCTCGGGGTCCAGCGGTGTGGCACCCTCGGAGAGGGGCAAGTTGTGGCTGGTGGGAAGGCTGCCAAACCCCGCGGCAGCCAGGTGCTCGCGCATCAGGGCGAACGAGTCCGCCAGCATCTGCTCTTGCCACTCGGCCCAGTCCAGGTGCGGAGCGAGCTCGTCGGCGTGCCGAGCGTCGAAGCGCTTCGGCGGCTCGAGCCGCGCGAAGGTCACGTGATCGTCGCGGTGAGCTCGGCGCAGCGCCGACACCTTCTCGTAGCGCGACTGCATGAAACGCCGGTACTTCCGCAGCGAGTCCGGGTGCCAGTCCTGATCGTAGACGCCGTCGCGGAAGTAGAGCGCGCCTTCGTTGTCGATCTGGCAGAGCACGATCGGCCCCTGGGGGTAGACGAAGCGCGACAGCTCTGCCCCGACTGCCGCGAACCAGCGCGCGACCTCCGAATGGAACGTCTCGCTGGCGTAGCTGGGTACCGGAAAGGCCAGCGGCGGCACCGGCAGCACCACCGGGTTGCCCTGCGGCGACCGCGCCTGGCAGTCGGCGTCCCAGGTCACCCGCTCGGGCAGGCCGAAGCCGGTCAGCTCGGCGTTGATGTGTGGGCCCGGACGCAAGATGCAATGAAGGCCCAGCTCGCCGATCAACTGGATGAACGCGCCGACGTCGCGCTCGTCGGCCAGCTTCCCGAAGTCGAACGCGCCGGGGCCGACCTCGTGCACGCTCCACGGGACGTACACGTCGATCAGGCGAAAGCCCAGGCTGCGCGTCGCATCCAGCGCCCGCCGCCAGTCACCCGGCTCGAGCCGCCAATAGTGAACCGCAGCGGCGAACAGCGGCACCACTTGCCCGCCGACGTCGATGCCTTCAGGAACCAGCTTGACGCGAGCGTGCGAGGGCGGGCGATCGGCGTGCATGAGGGCGACGCGCGACGCTAACGCGACCGTCTCGGCCGATCCACCCTGGCTTGACGGCGCGCGGCGCGCGGCCGAGCATGTGGCTGACATGGGTGCGACACGACGGCTCGGTCTCGCGGTGCTTTTTGCGACCTCGGCGTCCTTCGCGCAGCAGCCCGGCGCGCCGCCGCCCGCTCCGCCGGCCTCGGCGCCGCCCGCGGCCCCCGGGCCCGCCGCGGCGGCGCCGGTCGCATCGGCGCCACCGCCATACGCCTACCCGTATCCGCCGTATCCCTATCCCTATCCCTATCCGTACGCCCCAGCGCCGCCGGCCGAGCTGCCCTACGTCGAAGGCGAGCGCGTGCCCGACGGCTACCACACCGAGTCCCGCGTGCGCCGCGGTCCGATCATTGCCGGCGCCACGCTGGGCGGCAGCACGTATCTGATCAACCTGCTGGTGGCGAGCATTGCCCAGCGCAGCGACGAAGATCAGGGCCGCGTCACCTTGCTCTACATCCCGGGGATCGGCACCTGGGGGTACGTCGGTGACGCCTGCGATTCGAACGGCGACGACGGCTGCTCGTTCCTGATTCTCCACTCTGCCGCCCACACCGCCGGCGTGGCGCTCTTCGTCTACGGGTTCGCCGCACCGCGGACCGTGCTTTCCCGCAACGACGTCAGCCTCACGCTCGCGCCCAGCATTGCCCGGTCGGGCAGCGGGCTCAGCTTGCTCGGTAGCTTCTAGTTGACCCACAAGAGGTAGCGCAGCTTGCGCTCGAGCGACTCGTCGCCGCGCTCGACCTCGCCCTTCATGCGCTCGAGCCGGCGCGGCAAGGGCGACGGCTTCATCTGGCGCACGTAGTGCGCGCCGAGCACGCTCTTCAGCAAGAGCTCGGCGTTCTGCCGGGTCTCGGCCCGATCGAATCGCTCGATGGCCCCGAGGTCGATCACGATGTCACGCGGTCGGCTGAACATGCTTCCCACGTCGACGAAGCCCTCGGGCGGGTCCTTCCACCGGTGGTCGCCCAGCTGCGCCAGCTCGCGCACGCTCAGGCCTTGCTCGCCGCGCACCAGACGCTCCAGGTCGGCCACCACGCCCTGCCAGGTCGCGTACAAATTGGCGTCGACCGGCAGCGGCAACGGGTGGCTCTTTTGCCGCGGATTCGGCATCCACTCGCGGTCGTCGTCCTGTTCGGCCAGATAGGCGCGTCGGCTCGCGTCGGAGTGGGAGAGCCCCGAGAGCACGTGCGCGCGAGCGCTCTTCATGCGCTCGGGGCGGACCAGCGAGAGCCGGATCTGACGCGGGCGTTCGGCGCGCTCTGCCATCAGGCGTTCCACTTCGCTGAAGTCATAGGCCGAGAGCACGTCGATGGCTGCTCGCTGGAACGCGACGAAGGCGCGTGCCCAGTACACGTCCCCGTGGTCGAATCGGAAGGTGGGCTTGCGCCGCGGGTCACCCTCGGGAATGGGCTTGCCCGTGGCGTCTTGCTCGATCTGAAACAAGAGCTCGTCGCTCGAGTCGACGCGACCGTTGCCGTTCCAGTCCTTGCGCCAGCAGGCCAAGCACAGCTCCAGGGACAGATCCGGGTCGCGGCTGGCCGTCGCCAGGTCGGCTTCCACTGCTGCCAGACCCTGGTCTGCCTGTTCCAGCGCCAGGTCGAGATAGCGCTGGTTGAACCCGCCGGTCATCGCGCCGCCGATGACCACGGTGCGCAGGTCTCGCGAGAGCTGCTTCATCGCGCTCTCGTAGCGGGTGAGCGCCCGCACCAGCGCCGCGCGCGGGTTCTGGTCGTCGTGGGCGAGCGCGCTGTCGGCGGCGCGGCGTGCACGCGCGAAGTCGCCCGAGCCGAGCGCACCTTCGGCGGGGCGTGCCCGGGCGGCGTGGTCCGCGGGCTTCGTGGGCGAACAGGCGGTCAGGCACAGGGCGAGGCCCAGCGAGCGCAGAAGGGTCATGCTGCGGCGCTAGCAAGCGCGGGACCACCGGCTTTTCCCGGGAATTTGTGGGTGAGCGCGACCTGGCCTTCGCGCCCCGGCGCGTAGCCCGCGCACCCGGGCCTGTGAGTTTCTGTTGGGGTGGAAAGTAAACCTTGCGTGAGGTAAACCATACTTTGCATGTCATCGAACCGGGTCCGCCCGCACCGAGAGGCCCGTGGGCTGTCGCAGGTCGCCCTGGCCGAGCGCGTGGGGCTCTCGCGCCAGAGCGTCAGCGCCATCGAAGCAGGGCGCGCGACCCCCGCGGTGGACGTCGCGCTCCGCCTGGCGCGTGCGCTCGACTGCCGGGTCGAGGAGCTCTTCGGCGAGCCCCCGGCCGCTCCCACGCTGAGCGCCGAAAGCGGCGCCCGCGGCGCAGCGGGCCGGGCCGCCGTGGCCTGCATCGCGGGCCGCTGGGTTTCGCACCCGCTGGGCCAAGATGGGCTCCGCTCTGCGGCGGACGCGATCGTCGTTGCCGAGAAGCGTGGCCGGGTCGAGGTCGAGCCGCTGCGGCCGCTGGCCGAGCTTCGGGACAACGTGATCTTGATGGGCTGCGCCAGCGGTCTGGGGCTGCTCGCCGATCGGCTCAACTCGCGTCCGGGCGCTGGACGCTTCTCGTGGCTTCCGCGCTCCAGCACTTCCGCCCTCGAGGCGCTGGCTCGCCAGCACACCCATGTTGCCGGCGTTCACTTGATGGATCCGCGAACCGGTGAGCCGAACGTCGCGGACGTGCGGCGGCTGGGCCACGCCGAGCCCATCGTGCTCATCACGCTCGCGCGCTGGGAGGCGGGGCTGGTGGTGCGGGGAGGGGCTCGGCGCATGGTGAAGGGGCCGGGCGACCTCACCCGGCCAGAGCTTCGACTGGTGGGGCGCGAGGCGGGGTCGGGCGCGCAGCGCCTGCTCGAGCGGACGCTGCGCGAGCAGGGGGCCACGCTCGAGCGGGCCCGTCACCCCGCGCTCGCGGTCTCGGGGCACCTCGACGTGGCTCGCGCCGTGGCCATGGGAGCGGCCGACGCGGGGGTGGCCACCCGAGACGCGGCCATGGCCTTCGGGCTCGGCTTCGTTCCCTTGGCGGAAGAGCGCTACGATCTGGCCGTTCCGCGCTCGGGGCTGAACGATCCGAAGCTCGAGCGCTTGTTCGGCGTGCTCGCGTCCAGCGCCTTCCGCCGCGAGCTGTCGGTGTTGGGCTACGACGTGCGCCCCGCCGGCGAGCGCGTTGCCGAGGTGCAGGCGGCGTGAGCGCCTGCTGCCGCCTGTGGGCCCTGGTCGCCCTGCTGATCGCGGTCGGGTGCAGCCGCGACAAGGCCGACGGTCGCCTGGTGATCTTCGCGGCATCATCGCTGCGCGAGGCGTTCACCGCGCTCGGCACCGACTTCGAGCGCACGCACCCCGGCGTCCGGCTCGTCTTCAACTTCGCCGGCACCGGTGAGCTGCACACCCAGCTCACGCACGGCGCCACCGCCGACGTGTTCGCGTCAGCCGATCAGCGCCACATGGACGAGCTGGTGCGAGCCGGCCGGGTGGGGGAGCCCGTGGTGTTCGCCCGGAACGAGCCGGTGCTGGTGGTCAGCCAGGACGCCGCCGGGACGATCCGGGGGCTGACCGACCTGCCTCGAGCGTCGCGCATCGTGGTCGGCGCGCCAGAGGTCCCCATCGGGCGCTACACGCTGCAGATCCTGGACCGCGCGGCGTCGCACCACGGCGGCGATTTCCGCGCGCGGGTCGAGGCGAAGATCGTGTCGCGCGAGTTGAACGTGCGGCAGGTGCTCACCAAGGTGCGCCTGGGAGAAGCCCAAGCTGGTGTCGTGTACCGATCCGACACGCTGGGCGCGTCGGATCTGCGCGTGCTCGAAATTCCGGCGGCGATCAACGTGGTCGCCGAGTACCCGCTGGCCACCGTGACCGGGACACCGCACCCGGGGCTGGCGCACGACTGGACCTTGCTGGTGCTCTCCGAGGCGGGCCAGCGGGGCCTGGCGCGGGCCGGCTTCTCGGCGGTGCAGCGATGACCGCGCAGCGGGTGGCGCTGGCGCTGATCGGGGCGCTGCTGGTGCTCTTCCTCGCTCTGCCGATCGTGTCGCTGTTCGCGTCCGCCAGCGCGACCGACGTCGCCTCGGGGCTCCGGCACCCGCTGGTCTGGCCCGCACTTCGTCTGAGCCTGACCACCACACTCATCACGCTGGCGATCGTGGTCACGCTCGGGACCCCGCTCTCGTGGACCCTCTCGCGGCGGCAGGGGCGGTTCTGGCAGGCGCTCGAGAGCGCCATCCAGCTCCCGGTGGTGATCCCACCCGCCGTGGCCGGTGTCGCCTTGCTGCTGGCGTTCGGTCGCAGGGGGCTGTTCGGCGCGGTCCTCGGTGGTGCGGGCTGGTCGGTCACCTTCACCACCACGGCCGTGGTCATGGCCGAGGTGTTCGTGTCGGCGCCGTTCTTCGTCCAGGCGGCCACCAGCGCGTTCCGGCGCATCGACCCGCAACTGGTGCTGGTGTCGCGCACGTTTGGCGCTTCGCCGCTGCGGGTGTTCTTCCGCGTCGCGGTTCCGCTGGCGGCGCCGGGGCTGGGGGCCGCTGCGGCCATGGCGTGGGCCCGTGCCCTGGGTGAGTTCGGGGCGACCCTGATGTTCGCCGGGAATCTGCCGGGCACCACCCAGACCCTGCCGCTCGCCATCTACACCGCGCTCGAGGCCGATCTGCGGGCGGCCCAGGCCATCTCCATGGCGCTGGTGGTCGTGGCCTTCAGCCTGCTTTGGTTCGTACGCGTCACGCTGAAGAGCTCACTGGAGGTCTCGTGAGCCTGGTGGCGCGTCTCGGCGCTCGCGTCGGCGAGCTCACCATCGACGTCGATCTCAACACCGCCGGCGGAACGCTGGTGCTGGTCGGCCCGAACGGCGCCGGAAAGACCTCACTGCTCTCGCTCTTGCTCGGCGCGCTCCCGGCAGAGCGGGGCCGGCTGAGCATCGGCGACACGTTGCTGTTCGACAGCGAGCAGGGGGTCGACCTTCCGGTCGAGCGCCGCCGCATCGGCTACGTGCCGCAGGACCATGCGTTGTTTCCCCAGCTCACCGTCCGGGACAACCTGGCCTTCGCCGTGCAGAGCGCATCGGCCCCGATGCATCGGGTCGACGGCGCGCTGCGTGACTTCGGTCTCGAGGCCCTGGCGCACCGCAGGCCGCGGTCGCTGTCGGGGGGCGAGAAGCAGCGGGTCGCCCTGGCGCGCGCTCTCTCGGTCGACCCGCGTGCGCTGCTGCTCGACGAGCCGCTGGCGGCGCTCGACGTTCCCGCGCGGGCCGAGGTCCGCGCCTTCCTCGCCCAGACACTCCGCGATCGCGGGCTGCCGAGCATCGTCGTGACGCATGACCCGACGGATGCGCTGGCTCTGGGGCAGCGCGTGGCCGTGCTCGAGGCGGGTCGGGTGTCGCAGCAAGGGATCTGGGACGAGCTCGCGGCGGCTCCCGCGACCCGGTTCGTCGAGCAGTTCGTCGCGGCCGCTTCGGGCCGGGTGTAGAGCTCGCGGCGGATGTTCTTCCAGACCCCCTACGCCTGGGCCATCGGGCGAGCCGCGCAGCAGCTCGGCGCCGGCGCGACCGAGGCCCGCTTTGGCCTCGAGCGCCGCCGCCACTCGCTGTGCGCCGAGTTCCACCCGGCCCGTCGCCACAGCCCGGCTGCGTTCGTGGTTCGCGCCGAGCTCGATGCAGCGCTCGATCTCGGACTTTCGATCACCAGCGGGGCGACGGACGTGTGGGGGCGCTTCGCGCCGAGCTTCGTCGTGTATGGCGACGAGCCGACGCGGGTCGGGGCCCTGGTCAGCGGAACCGTGCAGGCGGCGCTGATGGCGGCGCTCGAGCATACCGTGGACGTCGAGGGGCGACCCCGCGTGCAGCTCCTGGACACAGGCCTGAGGATCGAGACCTCACCTTCCGGCGGCGAGGGGCTGCCGTTCGGCGAGGACGCCTATCTGGTGCACCTGACCGAGGCCGCGAGCAGCGTCGCCGTGGCCGTGCTCGAGGCCGCCCGCCACGTGCCGGCGGCGGCATCGCTGGCCGGGCTGGCCGGCGAGCTCGAGCGGATCGCCCGCGAGACCGGGATGAAATACCGCCCCACGCCGCTGACCCTGAAGGGCCGACGCCACGGCGTGGAGTGTCGCGTGCTGGCCAGTCGGGTGGCGGCCCTCGGGTACCAGTTGATCCTCGAAGCGCGCTTCGTCGAGCCGCTCGGCCTTGGCCTGAGCCTGGGCGATCGGGCGGACGCCCCCGGGTTCTTCGAGGACCTGTTCCACGAGGCGCCGCGCTTCACGACCGGCGACGCGGACTTCGACGCGCGCTTCGAGGAGCGGGTGAGCGATCAGCACCGGGCCCGGGCCGTGTTCGGCGAGATCGCGCGGCGGCAGCTGAACCAGCTGCGCCGCTCGGGCCCGTTCGCGGGTGACGACCGGGGGCTCACCCTCCGGCTGCCGGCGCTGCACGCCACCGGCGACGGCGTGATCGTGGCGCTGGGGGCGCTGAGCGACGCCACGGCCGTGCTCTCGGGGCTCTCCCTCGGGCGGCGGGCGGGGCCCTACCGCTAGACTTGACTATTCAAGCAAACGATTGAATAGTGGAGCGCATGTCGACCCCGCGGCGCTTCAAGGACGCCATCTACGAGCAACTCTCGCGGATCGGGAAGGCAGTCTCGGCACCCAAGCGGCTGGAGCTGCTCGACCTCTTGTGCCAGGGCCCGCGCACCGTCGAGGCCCTGGCAGAGCAGGCCGCCCTCTCGGTGGCCAACGCCTCGCAGCACCTGCAGGTGTTGCGTGCCGCGCGGCTGGTCGACGCCGAGAAGAAGGGGCTCTACGTCGAGTACCGGCTGGCCGACGACGAGGTGTGTCACTTCTTCGGGGCGCTGCGCGGCCTGGCCGAGTCGCGCCTGGCCGAAGTCGAGCGGGTGACGCGAGAGTTCCTCGAGGCGCGCGGCGCCATGGAGCGCGTGGCCGGTGAAGAGCTCTTGCGGCGGGTCAAGAGCGGCGAGGTCACGGTGATCGACGTCCGCCCGCCCGACGAGTACCGCGCCGCCCACCTGCCGGGCGCGCTGTCCATTCCCCTCGAAGACCTGCAAGGGCGGCTCGGTGAGCTGAAGAAGCGCCGGCAGATCGTCGCCTATTGTCGGGGGCCATACTGCGTGCTGGCCGTCGAGGCGGTGGCGCTGCTGCGCAAGAAGGGCTTCGACGCCCATCGCCTGGAGCAGGGCGTGGTCGAGTGGCGCGCGCGTGGCTGGCGCGTCGAGAAGGGAGCATGAACCATGGCCAAGACATTGTTCATCCTGAATGACCCTCCGTATGGCACCGAGCGCAGCTTCAACGCGCTGCGCCTGGCGGGCGCCCTGGCCAAGCGCGAGGGCCAGGCGGTTCGCATCTTCTTGATGGGGGACGCCGCGGCCTGCGCCAAGGCGAACCAGAAGGTGCCGCCGGGCTACTACAACGTCGAGCTCATGCTGCACGCGCCGGCGCAGCGGGGTGTTCCCATCGGCGTGTGCGGCACGTGCCTGGACGCGCGCGGCATCGCCGAGGGCGAGCTGACCGAAGGCTGCAAACGCAGCACGTTGGAAGAGCTGACCGACTGGCAAGAGTGGGCCGAGAGGACGCTGGTATTTTGATGAAGACCGTGATCGTGCTGGGCGGCGGAGTGGGCGCGCTGATCGTCGCCACCGAGCTTCGCAAGCAGCTGCCCAAAGAGCACCGCATCGTGGTCATCGACCGCGAGCGGAGCCACCTGTTCACGCCCTCGTTGCTCTGGCTGATGGTCGGGCTGCGAGAAGCCAGCGCGATCCAGCGCCCGCTCGACCGCCTCGAGCGGAAGGGTATCGAGGTCCGCTACGGAGAAGTCGAGAAGATCGATCCCGAGCGGCGCGCGGTCGTGGTGGCCGGCGAAGAGATCGCCGGCGACTATCTGGTGGTGGCCCTGGGCGCCGAGCTGGCCGACGGGACCATCCCTGGCCTGGCCGAGGCCGGTCACGACTTCTACACGCTCGCCGGGGCCGAATCGCTTCGAGCCGCCCTCGGCTCGATCGAGCGCGGCAAGGTCGTGGTCCTGACCGCTGCGCCGGCCTACAAGTGCCCCGCGGCACCCTACGAAGCAGCGCTGCTGATCGCCGCGCACCTTGCCTCGCGGGGGCTGGGCGACGCGGTGAGCGTCGAGGTGTGGGCCGCGGAGCCAGGTCCGATGGGGGTGGCCGGCCCCGAGATGTCGGCGGCAGTGAGGCAGCTGCTCGCCGCCGAGAACATTCCTTACCACCCGGCGCATCAAGTCACCGCCGTCGACCCCCAGGCGAAGAAGTTGAGCTTTGCGGGTGGCGCCGAGGCAAGCTTCGATCTTCTGGCCTATGTGCCGCCGCACCGCGCACCCGAGGTGGTGCGCCAGAGCCCGCTGCTCGGGGACGCCGGCTGGATCAGCGTCGACCGGCACACGCTGGCCACGCGCTTTCCCGGGGTCTTCGCCCTGGGCGACGTGACCACCATTCCGCTGGCCATGGGCAAGCCACTGCCGAAGGCGGGGGTGTTCGCCCACGGGCAGGCCGAAGTCGTGGCCAAGAACATCGCCGCCGAGATCGCCGGGCAGCCCGCCGGCGAACGCTTCGACGGTCACGGCGAATGCTTCATCGAGGTGGGCCACGGCAAGGCCGGCTTCGGCGAGGGGAATTTCTACGCCGAGCCGCTGCCCCAGGTGACGCTGCACGCGCCGGCCTGGCGGTGGCACGCTGGCAAGGTCTTGTTCGAGAAGACCTGGCTCCACATGAAGATCTAGTCATGCCCGAGACCGACCCGATCTACCTCGACAACAACGCGACCACGCCGATTCTCCCCGAGGTCGTCGAGGCCATGTTGCCGTACCTTCGCGATCACTTCGGCAACCCGTCGAGCAGTCACGTGTACGGTGTGCGGGCCAAGGCCGCCGTGAGTCGCGCCCGCGAGCAGGTGGCCGGGCTCATCGGCTGCGACGCCGACGAGGTGATCTTCACCTCGGGCGGCACCGAGGCGAACAACCTGGCGATCCGCGGCGTGACCGAGGCGCTGGGCGAGCGTCGCCCCGTGGTCACCAGCGTGATCGAGCATCCAGCCACGGCGCGACCGTGCGACTGGCTCGAACGCCACGGGCACACCGTCCACCGGCTGGGGGTGGATGGCGCGGGGCGAGTGACGCAGGGCGATGCCGCCGGTGCGTTCGCCCCGGGCACGGCTCTGCTCACGGTGATGCACTCGAACAACGAGACCGGCGTCGTGCAGCCGGTGGCCGAGCTTGCCCGGCTGGCGCACGCCGTGGGCGCCTGGGTCCACACCGACGCCGCCCAGTCTTTGGGCAAGGTGCCGGTGAGCGTGCGCGCGCTCGACGTGGATCTGCTGTCGGTGGCGGGGCACAAGCTGTACGCACCCAAGGGGGTGGGCGCGCTGTACGTGAAGCGCGGCACGCCGCTCTCGCCTTTCGTGCTGGGCGCGGGGCACGAGCGTGGCCTGCGACCCGGCACCGAGAACGTGGCGTTCATCGTCGGGCTCGGAGCCGCCTGCGAGCTGGTGGGGCGCGATCTGCAGGCAGCGGCCACCCGCATGGGTGCGCTCCGTGACTTGCTCTGGCAGCGGCTCGCGGCCGGTGTTCACGGGCTCGCCCTGAACGGGCGCGCCGCCGAGCGCCTGCCGAACACGCTCAGCCTGCGCTTTCCGCGCGCGTCGGGCGACGCGGTGCTGGCGGGCGCCCCCGACGTGGCCGCGTCCACTGGATCGGCCTGCCACGAAGGGCATCAGGCCGCCTCGGCAGTGATCCTGGCGATGGGCGTGCCCCCACAAGAAGCCATTGGCACGGTGCGGCTCACGCTGGGCCGGAAGACGACGGACGACGAGATCGAGCGCGCCGCCGCGGCGCTGATCCGGTCGTGGGGCGCGCTGGTCGGGCGCTGACGCTCACGCCTGCGGCAGGGTGATCACGCGCCAGCCGTGCGCTGCGCCAGGCGCCGACCCACGAACAGCAAGAGCGGCACCGCCGCGAGCTGGGTCACGACGGAGAACACCACCAGGGCCAGCAACGATCGGTCATACAGGTAGCCCATGACCGTGCTGCCGACCCACCACGCCCCGCCGAAGAACGCGAAGAAAATGCCGTACGCCCGCCCGCGCTCGGCCTTG
>Ga0073899_10003274_pt1 | contig 14367 bp, 10 predicted proteins | sample KloWWTmetaKNB5Ph_FD_88975 | JGI IMG/M metagenome (GOLD analysis project Ga0073899, IMG submission 88975) | Active sludge microbial communities from Klosterneuburg, Austria, studying microevolution and ecology of nitrifiers - Klosterneuburg... | ecosystem: Engineered > WWTP > Aerobic digester >... | reverse complement strand
CGCTGACATGGCCACCTCCTTCACCCCACCCCCCGCGCCAGCGCGCACCGCCGATGGCCTGTGGTTTGGCAAAGACCTGAGCGACTCGGAGCCGATTCCAGAAGAGGCCATCGCGCGCGCCGTGGCGCTGATGCGCAGCGGCCGATTGCACCGCTACGGTGAACAAGGCTCTGGCACCCCCGAACCTTCTTTGCTGGAGCAGGAATATGCCGCCTATGTGGGCAGCAAGTACTGCGTGGCAGTCAGTTCCTGTGGTGCGGCGATGTTCCTGGCGCTGAAAAGCCTGGGCGTGAGGCCGGGCGACAAGGTGCTCACCAGCAGCTTCACGCTGGCGCCGGTGCCGGGTGCCATCGCCCACGCCGCGGCGCAGGCTGTGCTGGTGGAAACCACGGCCGACTACACCACCGACCTTGACGATCTGGCGCGCAAAGCGGCGACCAGCGGCGCCAAAGTGTTTCTGCTCTCGCACATGCGTGGCCACATCACCGACTTGCGCACCGTGCGCCAGATCTGTGACCGCCATGGCATCGCGCTGGTCGAGGACTGCGCCCACACCATGGGTGCGCGCTGGGAGGGCCGACACACCGGCACCTGGGGCAAGGTCGGCTGCTACAGCAGCCAGACTTACAAACACATCAACTCCGGTGAGGGTGGCCTGCTCGTGACCGACGACGACGATGTCGCGGCCCAGGCCATCCTGATGTCGGGCTGCTACATGATGTACGAGCAGCACATCCTGCGCCCGCCGGCCGACGTGTTCGAGCGCTGGCGCTATGACACACCCAACTTCAGCATGCGCATGTCCAACCTGGCCGCCGCGTTGCTGCGGCCCCAGCTGGCTTTGCTGCTCGAGCGCGGTGAACGCTGGCGGCGCATCTACGCCGATCTGGCGCACGAGCTGGCCAAGACACCCGGGGTGTCGCTGCCGGTGCGCGACGTGCGCGAAGATTTTGTGCCCAGCTCGATTCAGTTTTCGCTGCGCCTGGCGCCCGCCCAGATGCAGCGCTTTGTAGACGAGTGCGCGTTGCGTGGGCTCTACGTCAAGTGGTTTGGCCTGCCCGAACCCATCGCCTTCACCAGTCACTTTGGTCACTGGCACTACCTGCCCGAACAGGCCCCCATGCCACAGTCGGTGCGGGTGCTGAGCCAGTTGCTCGATTTGCGCACCCCGCTCTCGCTCACCCCGGCAGACTGCCACATTATTGGCCAAGTCGTAGGCGCGTCGGCCAGTATCGCGGCGTCTGCCTGACCCCGGACCATCATGAGTTCACCTGACATTCCTCATCGCGCGCAAGAGCAGTCCCTGGATCCCGACGACTGGGAAGTCTTTCGCGCGCAAGCACACCGCATGTTGGACGCGGCCATCGACAAGATGCAAAACAACCGGGAAGGACGCGTATGGACGGCGTTCCCACCCGAATTGAAAGCAAACTACAAGAAGCCCCTGCCTAGGCAGGGCTTGGGCGCTGAAGCCACGCAGGCGCACATGCAGACGCTTCTACCTTACGGCGTGGGCAATACCCACCCGCGATTCTTTGGATGGGTGCACGGATCGGGCACGCCTGGCAACCTGATCGCCGAGATCGCCGCTGCCGCCATCAACGCCAACCTGGGCGGGCGCGACCACGGCGCGATGTATGTGGAAAAGCAGGTGGTGGACTGGTGTCGCGAACTGTTCGAATTCCCTGCCACAGCCAGCGGCCTGATTGTGAGTGGCACCTCGGTCGCCACCATCGTTGCGCTGAAGGCGGCGCGCGACAGCTGCTTTGATTTCACGAGCCGCAAGGCCGGCCTCCAACATACCGGGCGGCCGCAACTGGTGGGCTACACCTCGGCGCAAACCCACTCCTGCGTGGCGCGAGCCTTCGACATTCTGGGCCTGGGCTCCGATGCGCTGCGCAAGATCGCCGTCAACGAACGCTTCGAGATCGACACCGGCGCGCTGCAAGCGGCTATTGCACAAGACCGCGCCGCTGGTCTCACGCCGTTCGCGCTTGTCGGCACGGCGGGCGCGGTCAACGTGGGTGCCATTGACGATCTGGAGATGCTGGCCGACATCGCCGAAGCTGAACAGTTGTGGTTTCACATCGACGGCGCCTTTGGAGCCCTGGGCGTGCTGTGCGACCAGCTGCGTCCACGCCTGAGTGGCATCAAGCGGGCCGATTCACTGGCCTTTGATTTCCACAAATGGCTCCATGTGAACTACGACGCAGGCTTCATCCTGATGCGATCCGATGAGCTGCATCGACGTGCGTTCTCCGAGCGACCCGAATACCTCAAAGGTTCTGAACGCGGTCTGGCCGCAGGCAACCCCTGGCCGGTGGAGTATGGCCCGGAGCTTTCACGCGGGTTTCGGGCGCTCAAGATCTGGACCCAGCTGGCCGAACATGGCACCGACAAACTGGGGGCTCTGATCGCACAGAATTGCGAACAGGCGGCCTATCTGAAGACGCTGATCGATGCCCATCCCCGCATGGTAATGCTGGCACCCGTGGCCATGAACATCTGCTGCTTCCGCTACCAGGCTCCGGATCAGGACGCGCCAGCGATGGACCGCCTCAACGACGAAATCGTGGTTCAGTTGCAGATTCAGGGACTGGCCGCACCCTCTACGACGCTGGTGGGCGGCCGCAATGCCATCCGGGTGAACATCACCAACCACCGCACCACCTGGGCCGATCTGGACATGCTCATCCGCGAAATCGATCGCATCGGACAACAACTTGTGGCCGCATCCAGCCTGAACAAATGAACGCTGGCCGCCGTGTCCTGCCAGGCACCCACCCTTACAAAAGCGCCGTCATGCGTTCGGCCGCGACATACAGGGCTGGCAGGCGCTGCAAGGCCTTCTCCAGCGGCATGCGCGCGGCGGGAGCGTGAACCGCCAGTGCGGCGCGCACCTCGCCTGAGGCATCCCGCACTGGAATGGCGATGGCCACCAACCCCAGCACGAACTCTTCACGGTCGAACGCGTAGCCGCGCTCACGGATGATGTTGCACTCCTTGCGCAGCGCCTCCACGGTGGCGATGCTGTGCTCGGTGATGGGCTGAAGATCGAGCGTGCGCAACATGGCCTCGCGCTGCTTGGCCGACATGAACGCCAAGAACAATTTGCCGCTTGCGGTGCAATGCAGCGGCACATGCGCACCCACATCCAGCGTGAGGCGCCAGGGCCAGGGCGCCTCCACCCGGTCCAGATACAAGACTCCGGCACCATCGAGCGTGGTGAAGTTGCAGGTCTCGCCCACCTGCGCCAACAGGCCTGCCAATACCTCATGGCGCAAGCCGCGCAGGCTGCCATGGTTGAGTGTGTCCAGGGCCAGCTTGCGGAGGGCAGGCCCCACCACGAAGTCGCGCTCGTTCAGATCGCGCGACACAAAACCGCACTCCATCAACTGCATGCACATACGGTGTACGGTGGCTTTTGGCAGATTGAGCGCCTCTATCAGTTCGGCCAGCGACATCGGACGCCCCTGGTGCGCCAGCACAGACAGCAATCTCAGGCTGCGCTCCGAGGACGAAGTGGAGCTGGCGACAGGCATCAACGGGTTGGAGGCGAGAACGGTCATGAACTTAGTGCCCTGCTTTGCAATGGCCCATTGTAAATGTCGCACAACCTAGGGAAATCACTAATAACAAGATATTGCGTTCCAATTTTGTTCACAATAAACTACCTTCACACATAAATACTTGAAAAGTGGATCAATTTGTCCCACATGGAGTCGTGACGTGAAAGCAGAAGAGTTTGACTACATCGTGGTCGGCGCAGGGTCGTCCGGTGCCGTCCTCGCAGGTCGGTTGAGCGAAGACCCGTCCGTGAAGGTGCTGCTGCTGGAAGCAGGGCCGCCGGACCGTTCGTTCTGGATTCACCTGCCCATCGGCTACGGCAAGACTATGTGGGACAAAAAGATCAACTGGTGTTACCACACCGATCCTGATCCCAACATGAATGGCCGCCAGATCTATTGGCCGCGCGGCAAGACCTTGGGGGGGTCCAGCTCCATCAACGGCCTGATCTATATCCGCGGCCAGCGCGAAGACTACGACCACTGGTCCAACGCCCTGGGTCTCAAGGGTTGGAGCTACGACGAATGCCTGCCGTACTTCATCAAGTCTGAACGGAACCAGCGTGGGGCCAGCAAGTTCCACGGCGGCATTGGCCCGCTGTCAGTCTCTGACATCGGCGTCAAGAACCCATTGATCGAAGCCTTCATCAACGGCGCCGGCGAGAACGGCGTGCCCCGCACCGACGACTTCAATGGTGAGCGCCAAGAAGGCGCAGGCTACTACCAGTTGACCACCTGGAAAGGCTGGCGCTGGAGCACGGCCAAGGGTTACCTCACACCCAACAAGAATCGCACCAACCTGTGTATCGAAACCGGCGCGCAAGCCATGGGCGTCGTGATGGAGGGCAAGCGCGCAGTGGGCGTTCGTTACCGCCAGGGGGGCGTGGACAAAGTTGCCAAAGCCAGAGGTGAGGTCCTGCTGTCGGCTGGTGCCATCCAGTCGCCCCAACTGTTGCAGCTCTCGGGCATCGGCCCTGCCGCCTTGCTGAGACAGCATGGCATTCCGGTTGTACACGACTTAGCAGGTGTGGGCGAGAACCTGCAAGACCACCTGCAAATTCGCATGATCTATGAAATGAATCAGCGCACCACCAACGACGAGCTGAACTCGCTACTCGGTCAAGCCAAGTTGGGCATGCAGTGGTTCTTCAAGCGCAGCGGGCCGCTGGCGGTGGGCATCAACCAGGGCGGCTGCTTCATGAAGGCGCTACCCGGAGAAGCCAAGACGCCCGACATCCAGTTTCACGTGGCCACCCTGTCGGCCGATATGGCGGGCGCCAAAGTGCACGACTTTTCGGGCATGACCATGTCGGTCTGCCAGCTGCGGCCCGAGTCGCGAGGCCATATCCGCATCAAGTCCGCTGATCCGTTCCAGCCTCCCGAGATGCAACCCAACTATCTCTCAACCGATCTGGACCGCCGCACCAACGTGGCCGCACTCAAAGTTGTGCGCGCCATCACTGGCTCAATGTCCATGCGCGGACTCATCAAGCGAGAAGTCAAGCCAGGCAAAGATACGGTTGACGACGCAGCCTTGCTGGAGTTCTGCCGCAACAACGGCGCCACGATTTTTCACCCCACCGGCACCTGCCAGATGGGTCTGGACCCGGCGCAAGGCGCGGTGCTGGATGCCCGGCTACGCGTGCACGGGGTCCAGGGCCTGCGCGTGATCGACTGCTCGGCAATGCCGACGCTGGTCTCAGGCAACACCAACGCACCCGCCGTGATGATGGCCGAGAAGGCCGTCGACATGATTCGCGAAGATTCACGTGGCAGACGACAGAAGGGCGGGCCCCCCGGGGCCCTTATTTAGTAACAGGCAAGACCTAAGGAGACCAAGATGAACCAATTGAAGAACCCAAACCGCAGGCTCGCGCTAAGTGCAGGCGCCGCAGCTTTGACATCCGCCAGCGCGCTGGTGCCAATGCCTGCCTCTGCGCAGAGCGTCACACGGCTGAAAATCCAGACCGGAGTGCCCACCGCGAGCATCTATTTCGATCTGATGAAACGCTTCGGCGACCGCGTCGACAAGATGTCGGGCGGGCGCTTGAAGATGGAAATCCTGCCCGACGGCGCCGTCGTCAACGCGTTCGAGATCCTCGACGCGGTCGACAAGGGCGTGGTCGACGGTGGCTTCGCTTGGACGCACTACTGGTCGGGCAAGAATACTGCTGCGGCGCTGTTCTCAAACCCGGCTGCGGGTGGCGGTACCGGCATGGATCAGTTGTCGCACATGGCTTGGCTGATGCAAGGCGGCGGCAATGCGCTGTACGAGAAGCTCTTCGCCGAGGGTTTGAAGGTCAACATCAAGCCCTTCATGATGCAGCCGATGGGGCCGGATCCGTTTGGCTGGTTCAAGACGCCGATCAACTCGATCGCCGACATGAAGAAACTAAAGTACCGCTCGCCTCCGGGCCTGACGGGCGAAATCTTCAAGGAAATGGGCATCACCGCCGTGGCAATGCCCGGCGGCGAGATCGTGCCGGCAGCCCAGCGCGGCGTGATCGATGCGGCGGAATGGATCGGTCCGGCCGATGACATGATCCTGGGGTTCCACAACGTCTTCAAGCACTACTACCTGCAGGGCCTGCACCAATCCACCGACGTGGGCGAGTTGCTGATCAATAAGGGCACGTGGGACAAGCTGCCGGCCGACCTCAAGGCGGTGGTCGAAGGCGCGGTGATGGCCACCATCGCCGAGACCTACACCTTCAACGTGCAGCGAAATGCGGTGGCGCTGGAGAAGCTCAAGAAAGACCACAAGGTGACCGTACACGACACACCCAAGGAGTTCTTCAAGGAATTCCTGCGTGCCACAAACGTCGTCTATGACAAGGAAGCCGGGCGCAACCCGCTGTTCAAGGAAGTGCTGGAGTCGCAGCGCGCCTTCGCCAAGGTCGTTGTTCCCTACTGGACCAAGATCAGCGGCCTCTACTTCAACCTAGGCGTCGACTCGCCCAACGACTGAACCACATCGGTCATCGGGCCGTGCGCGCAGAAGTCGTGCGGCCCATTGAATCGCAAATACAGCGAGGTACCTCCGTGAACCCAAACCCCCAATCGACGCTGCTGCGCATCGCGCACGCGCTCGACCCGATCGCCATTAGGTCCGGCCGCATCTCGGCCTGGCTGATCATCCCGATGGTGCTGTCGCTGAGCTATGAGGTCGTCGCGCGCTACCTCTTCAACGCACCGACGCTGTGGGCCTACGACATGACCTTTATGTTGTATGGCAGCTTCTTCATGCTCGGCGCGGCCTTCACGCTGCAGCGCAAGGGCCACATCCGCACCGACTCGCTTTACGCCAACTGGTCACCGCGGCGTCAGGCCTGGGTGGACATTGTTTGCTACGCGGTGATGTTCATGCCGTTCGTCGCCATCTTCCTGTGGGCAGGCTGGGGCTACTTCTGGAAGGCCTTCACCACTGGCGAGCGCTTTGTCAGCAGCCCGTGGCAACCGATCACCTGGCCGTTCAAGATGGTGATGCCTCTGACTGGCCTGCTGCTCGCGATCCAGGGCGTCTCGGAGCTGTGCAAGAGCCTCGATGCCGCGATCACCGGGCGCTGGGCCGACAAGCACGAGAGTGTGGTCGAGCATGTGCTGCAGGAAGTGCAGGAGGTGATATCGTGAGCAACGAAGTCCTCGGCCTGGTTGCCCTCGCCTGCCTGTTCGGCATCATCTTCCTCGGCTTCCCGATCGCCTTCACGCTCGGCGCAGTGGCGCTGGCCACCGGCTTCTATGCGCTCGGGCCCGTGGTGTTCGACCTAGCAGTGCTGCAGACCTTCTCAGTCATGAAGGACACGGTTCTGGCGTCGATCCCGTTCTTCCTTTTCATGGGGTTCCTGCTCGAACAGTCCGGGCTGATGGAGCGCATGTTCATAGGCATCCAGCAGTTGTTGGCCGGCCTGCGCGGCTCGCTCTACCTCGCCGTACTGATCACCGCCACCATCTTCGCAGCGGCCACCGGCATCGTGGGCTCTTCGGTCACGCTGCTTGGCGTGATGGCCGGGCCGGCGATGATCAAGAGCGGCTACGACCCGAAGATGAGCGCCGGCGCGATCACAGCCGGCGGCACGCTGGGTATCCTTATCCCGCCGTCGGTGATGCTGATCGTGATGGGCCCGGTGGTCGGTGTGCCAGCGACCGATCTGTTCGCCGCGGCCATCATTCCCGGCCTGCTGCTGTCCACCATCTTCACCGTCTGGTGCCTGGTGCGCTGCTGGATCAACCCGGCACTGGGTCCGGTGTTGCCGCCGGAGTTGCGTGCTTCGTCGATGAGCGTGGTCGTCAAGGACCTGGTGATCGGCGTGTTGCCGGTGATCGTGGTCATTCTCTCCACGCTCGGCGTCATCCTCGCCGGCATCGCCACGCCGACCGACGCTGGCGCGGTGGGCTGCGCGGCCGTCTTCGTGCTGACGCTGCTGACCAGGCGCATGAGCCTCGCTCGCATCCGCCATGCCGCCTACCAGACGCTCGAGGTGTCGAGCATGATCCTGATGCTTGTGGTGGCGTCGAACCTGTTCGGCTCGGTGTTCTCGCGCTTGGGCAGCGCCGAGTTCCTGGCCGGCTTGCTGACCAGCCTGCAGTTGCCGCCGACGATGATGCTGATCGTGATCCTGGCGCTGATCTTCGTGCTCGGCTGGCCGCTGGAGTGGGTGCCGATCGTGCTCATCGTCGTGCCGATCGTTCTGCCGATCGTGCAGGCTGCCGGCATCGACTTGATCTGGTTCTGCACCCTGGTGGCGATGACGCTGCAGACGGCCTGGTTGTCGCCGCCAGTGGCGCTGTCGGCCTATTTCCTGAAAGGCGTGGTGCCGCAATGGAGCCTCAAGGACATCTACGCCGGCATGGTGCAGTTCATGCTGCTCCAGATGGTCGGCGTTGGTCTCTTGCTGATGTTTCCGAAATTGGCCACTTGGCTGGTCAGCGTCAACTGATACCCGACGGAACTAAAGCCCGAGGCGATGCCGACTTGCACGAATCTCACCGGCGGGCCGTATAGGTGGTGGCCCAGTTCTTTGAATAGCAGGCATTTGTGGTTTCGCCAGAAAAAATGAAGGGGTATGCGTGTGCAAGCTGAGTGCACCTGCGATTCGGGGTCGGTTTGTTTTCCATGCAATATGTCCCGGTAGGAAACCCAGTACTGGCGTAGGGGTGGTTCTGTAAGTACTTGATCGGATTGGGTTTTCAGATCGGCAACTGGTTCCGGGATTTGGGGCGCCAAAACTTGCCCGCTTTCAGCCCTTGGCCAGAGATTTTGGGGATATCACGCTTGGCAGTAATTCTGCTGCATACCGATCCACCGGGAACCGGAACACGCCGCGCAGATTGATACCGTTCAACCGGGCCGGTGCAATCTTTCCCATGATTTCTGCTTCGACCACCTGACGCCTGTTGGCCCAGCCGGACAGAACCGATTGCATTTGCATCGTGTTCCAGGTCATCACGGTGTTGGCCAACAGGCTCAACCCATCCGCGACCGCCTGCATCTCGTCAGATCGCCGGGCCTGTGCCGGGCTGATTTTTCCCGTGTAAATGGCTCGCTTCATCGCGTTGACAGCCTCCCCACGATTTAGTACCCGGCGCAGCTCCCGACGAAACGTTGGCTTGACAAAGTAATCCGCCAGGAATGCGGTTCTCAACAAGCGGCCTAACTGGACACCGGCTTCGTATGCTGGATCACCCTTGGCGGCTGACCCGAACCGGGCCATGGCCGCGACCGCACTGGCATTGCCGGCCCGCACTGAGGCCGCCAGATGAACCAGGGTGTCCCAGTGCTCCTCGATCAAGGTGGTGTTTACATTGGCGACACAGACCTGCGCGATCTCCTGCGGTATGGTCATGCCACGCGGCAGAAACAGGTGGCGCTGCTTGAGCTCTTTCAATCGCGGGCACAAATCGAAACCCAGCAGTCGGGCCAGAGTCATGGCAAAGTCGGTGTAACCGTGCGTGTCCACAGCGAGTTGACTGGTCTCCACTCGTTCCTGGCGTATCACGCCCTCAATGGCGACTCCCGCCTGTCGCTCGTTAAGTACAAACGGTTGGGCATACGAAATCCCCCACCGGTCTCGCACATGGGAGTAGATGCCAACGGACGCCGTATTTCGCCTCGGATCCAGCCGGGCTTGCCAGACTCTGCGGGTCGTCTCCATGCTCATCATGTCTGAGGACGCCAGATCCGAACGTCCCCAGGTGGCGGCAATCGGGTGTTTTTGCATGAACGTCAGGACAGCCTGGCAGGCCTGGCTCAGGCGACGTTCGTCGCCCGCCCATCGCATTGCCTGACGGATACTCCCCGCAGACAGTTGTGGAATCATGCGAGCGCACTCTGCGGCTGTGAGACAGGTGCCATGCGCCAGGATGCCGGCGTAAACCATCAGGAGTTCATTGAACGAACGCGGCTCACGCCCGAGCATGATCCAGCTGAATCGGACCCGGGCATCAACGGCCAGAATCACGTCGGGCAATTGCACCTCGCCAAGGCGGTGGTCCAGGCGGGCGCGTAACTTGACCACTTGCGGGTCTTCGTCCTCGGCGGCTAGGCTGGACAGATGCAATTCGTCATCGACGCGCAGCTCGCCTTCACGCGCGGCTTTGGCGACGGCTTCAACACCCATACGTACCCGGGCCAACAGCGGAGCCAGAAACGTCGACGCCTTGGCCGGCAGGTAGAGGCGCGAATACTCCCTTTTTGCAACTTCCTGCCACTGTAGCGGCGGAAAGAAGAGTCGTGATCGGCCCCGGAATAACAAGCTGTGTTCAACCCACACGGAGCCGTTTCGCACGGCGCGGCGCAATGAAAATAGGGTGGCCACTTCCAGCGCCCGCATGGCCTTGTTGCGATCTTCAGCGCTGATGTGCTCCGACCAGACCCTCCCCAGCAACGGCGCCTTGAAATCCGAAGGCAGCTCCGTGCGTTTATCGGCGTACAAGTGCACGAGTTGATTCAGGGCGATCAATACGGCCGGGCTGTCCTGGGCTTTCCACGGTAACTTGCCAATTTCGGCCAGCAGTGAGCGCACCGGACGAATCCCATCGAACAGGCGCTCGCGCACCTGCGATGCCCGGCTGGGTGGCTTGGCCTGTTGACTGGCATTGACCAACTCCGCCAGACGCTCCCGTAGCTGGATCGCATCCATGTCCTGGTTTTGCGCTAAACCACCCAATTCCCTGATCAATTGCTGGTACAGAGGCGCCCAGTTTCCCGTGTCCGTCACAGTGGCGCTCGCCTGGCGCCAAAGATCGGCTGACCGACGCTGGATCATCAGGATGACCTGATCTGTTGCAGTCAAGAGGCAGTAGCGAAGAAAGCATGCGACCTCGATCGTTCGCCCTGGCTCACGAATTCTGGCGCCAACTGACGGGGGACGGTGGGCCAGTTTGCGCGCGTAGCGGCGCACCACGAGATCAGTCAGACTCGTCAGGTGGTGGTGGACTTGCAACTCGTACAGGAGCTCGATGCGCTCAAATACTTCCGAAATCTGACGGCTCGAGTGTTTCGCTGGCGCCTCCCACAGCCAGCTTTGCTGGTTCTGGCCGTCCACCCGGGTGCTGGACACCGCGTTTTGCCATTGTTTGAGTAGCGCCGCAGGAACACTGGAGACTATCTGCGCGGCCGTTTCCTCTTCAAACTGGATCAGCGCTGCCACGACCTGCGCACGCAGTGCGCGATCATGTTCAATCAGAAACGTGCGCTCATAGAGCCAGCGTCGTGCAAACACCATCAACTGATCTTTGTCGGCACACCGGGCTACCTCTTCCCGCACGGCACGCACGAAGAATCTGCGCTGGTGTTCCGTCATCCAGCGAAATTTGAGCGTTTCGTAGGCTAGCTTCTGGTGTTCATACAGCGTGCTTCGTCGTCCATACGGGGCTTTGAGGGACGCCAGTTCGGGTGACGGGATCCCCAGTTCCGTACCCAGATGGTTCCACACTGCGATCGGCACGATGCGTACCGCATTAAGTACGCGCCCGCTCAGGCGCAAGAACCCAATATGCAATGCCAGTCCGAGCCTGTGCGCGTCGCTTCGCCGTGTGTTAATGACGTCAAGCTCGGCGCGGCTGTAGGTGAAAAATGCCTGGAGCTCAAACCCGGTGATGTCACGGGGAAGCTCCTTGAGACCCAGATACGTGGTGTGCCAGCTTTGCATCGCAAGTCTCCTTCATTGGGGCACCTACGATACGTCGCAATTGCTGATCTGAAAACCCAATCTGATCAAGTACATACAGAACCACCCCTACGCCAGTACTGGGTTTCCTACCGGGACATATTGCGTGGAAAACAAACCGCCCCCAAAACACGCTTCCACGGTAAAGTGCAGTTCGCCGTGAAACGGGAGAAAACCCACAGAAATGGCAAAGACATTGGTCGACCAGGCCGCACGTCTTTAGAAATTTGGACCTACTCGACTCTTCCTTACTTTATGAAACGCCTGAACTCAGCCCTGCTGGCCAATGGATTGGCTGCAAGACCTCTCCAGTGCATCTTGTAAATGGTCATGGGGCCGTCACGAAGCGATTTCCGATCCCTGTACCAGAGGTCATCTTTGAAGTAGTGCCTTTTCTTGCACTCCTTGCAGTCATACCAACCTTCGCGCGTCGGGGAGTGTAATTTGGCGTTGAACCAAGGTGTCAGTTCTTTCATAGCATTCATTCAAATGTAGGCAGGAGCACTGCTTGTTGCTGCCATTTCAGTCTCAGATCGGAAAGTGTCGAAGCACATAGGGAATCTGCCGGATGAGATCTGCCGGCAACGCGGCTGAGTGCCGGATTTCCTTGAAGAAAGCACCCGCATCAAGGATGGCTTGCTGATGTGGATCAGGTACTTGACCGAAAACAGGCTGTGGGAATGCCAATATGGCGCCGCCGGCGGAAGGATACCGTTCCAGCAGCTCGTTTACGAGTTTCAGCTGGGCATCCGTTAACCTAAAGGTTCAACGAACCGTAGAGCCGCATCTTCTTGAGCTCGAGGGCGAAGTTGGAAACATTTCCAACCTGGACGCGGTCTCGTCCTACGCGGCAGACCTGGAAGACCGCTCAGTTGCAGTCCTTGAGAGCTACCTTGGCCAAACCGTTGCCGGATTGGCGCGAACCATCGGGCTGAGCGAGCCAACCGTTTTTCGTCTGATCAAGGGCGACTTCAAGATCAATCCCGACAAGAAGGAAGGCGAGCTCTCTTTGCTGCTTGTGCGGGTGTATCGCTCTTTGGACGCCCTCGTTGGTACCGACGATCAGAAACGCAAGGCCTGGATGACCGGATACAACAAGGCTCTGGGGGGTATTCCCATTCAGCTCATCGAGCGCGCTGTCGGTCTCGTTGCAACACTGAACTATCTTGAAGTTAACGCGCTTGAAATTGAGGACGCCGGCAACACGCAGCAAACATGGCACTGCAAGGCTTCCAAAGACGCGGGCATGATGGTTCGAGGGAAAGAAACCCTCGTCTGGAAGTTCTAAGTTTCGGTTCCCTTCCGGGTAAAAATAGCTAATCGCTACAAAAATCCATTTTTAGTGTACAGTGAGGCCATAATTTTTATGGGTTATGAGACTTTCCGGCGAAAGAGTAAAGATCAGCTAGCAAAGCACATTCGGACTGTTGCTAAGAACACTTCAGCAGTGTTCCTTACCGAACACGTTAAGACGCGAATGCGTCAACGCAAGGTGGGCATTCAGGAAGTCTATGCGTGTTTGCAGCTTGGTTCTATTGTTCGAGAGCCGGAAGGCAACGAGGACAAGGGTAGCCTGGAGTGCCGGATGGAGCGTTATGTTGCCGGAAGGCATCTGGGCATCATTGTGGCCTTGTGCGACGAAGACCCCGATGTGGTCGTTGTGACGATTTATATGGTTAATTAAGTAGGGACACATCATGTATCACTACACAGAGTGCGGTTTGGACAATGTTTGGCTTGAAAACGGGTACGTCACCAAGAAGACGGCCTATGGGAAAGCCACGTCCGTTGATGATGCAATTGGCCTCCATAAGGTTCTTGCCCTGAACTTGACCAAGAAGAAAGGCAAGATAACCGGCAAAGAACTGCGATTTATGCGCACGGTTCTCGCAATGAGCCAAGAAGGCTTGGGTAAATGCGTTGGTGCTTCTGAGCAATCAGTGAGCTTGTGGGAGCGTACGGGCAAAGTGCCTCTTTACGCTGACAGCATCTTGCGAATGATCGTTTCTGAGAAGCTCAACGGAAACAGCAAGGTCACTGAAGTGATCGAGCGTATCAATACTGTCGAACGTATCTGCAACCAGCGCATCGTTGCTCGAGAGAGCAAACATAAATGGACGTCAAAACTCCAGAACGCAGAGAGCGACGAAAGGTTCGCATTAGCGGCTTGACAATGCGCATGCTAAAAGAAGGCCCTACAGGGCCTTTTCCTTTGGTGAGTTCATCTCAGAAGCTCAGCTCAGCTTGTTTGCAATCTGCTGGCCCACTACAAATTTTCGCAACCGATCATGGCGTCCCAGTCGGATCAGATCCACAGGCCGAACGTCCCCCAGCAAAGGGAGGTCTGGTTGTACGACGTTGGGGCATGGTTTTTCCTTCCGGTATCTATCTACAGGGGTGATCCGGGATAGTCTTTGTTGGGCACGGTGAATCACATGCGTGATTTCCATCGGTCGGCATTGGCTTGCTGGCTGATGTCATGACGACATTGCGTTTGAGTTCTGCCAACACATAGAGCCCTGCAATGGTAAGTCTTGCCGTCGCCAGCCGTGCCCGCGATCAGCATGGAGCCAGGCTTTCCTGATGCTACATGAGCCTTCATCGGCTCGAGCATCGGCGCGCTCAGCGCGATG
>Ga0073899_10003271_pt1 | contig 14371 bp, 11 predicted proteins | sample KloWWTmetaKNB5Ph_FD_88975 | JGI IMG/M metagenome (GOLD analysis project Ga0073899, IMG submission 88975) | Active sludge microbial communities from Klosterneuburg, Austria, studying microevolution and ecology of nitrifiers - Klosterneuburg... | ecosystem: Engineered > WWTP > Aerobic digester >... | reverse complement strand
GAGCAGTTCATGCAAGCACGACACTGATCTCAACGTTCATTAAAAAACCCCGCTGAATTTAGGCGGGGTTTTTTGTTTCTGGGTGACTTGTTGTGAAATGACTACTTGGTCCCTCGACAGGAATCGAATAGTGCCTTGAAACCGTTATGGGATATAGCTTCTAGTATTTCTAATTTGAAAAGTACCGTCAAAAGTACCGTCAAAAAGAAATGTGTCGCTCGTGTTGTGCTTTTGGCACGGCGCCGGATGCGCGCAGTGCTGGCGCGTCTTGTGTGGAGTGCAGGATAAGGCCACGGCTGATGCCATGGCGCGCTCCAAGCAACTGGCTGGCAAGGCGGTTGACCCTGAGAGCGACGCCGGTTCGCCCGTGGTTGATGCGCACGAGGTAAAGGCCGATACTGAAACAAAGGACGTAGAAAGTGACACTCCAAGCGCCACAACCCAGCCAGGACAGCAGCAACCTGTCGCCACAGGCCCAAGCGTTCAAGACGGCAAACCCGGAAAAGTACGCGGAAATGCTGGAGCTGTACGAGGAAGAAACCCTGAGCCAGCTGCTGGCGATGTCGGCCGAGGATCAGCTAAAAATGCTGGCACCGACTATGTTCCATCCCCTCGAGGGCTGACGCGCACCGCTCATGGTTCGAGACTGCCAAGCGCAATATTGACCTGATTGAGCTGGCAATCAAGATTGACGCGGAGAAAGCGCCCAGCCGCCCCGCAGGAACAAGAGCAGCTGTCGAAGTACGTTGGCTTTGGCGCCAGCGCCATCCGCAACGACCTGTTCCCCATCCCCCATGAATACGCCAAGCGGCAGGAGCCCAACCGGCTGATCTGGCCGAACCTGGTGCGCGATGCCCGGTGGAAGCTGCTGGCCGAGCGCATCGAACCGCTGCCGCTCGAATGGCAGCAGTCCATCCTGCAATCGAGCCAGTACGCTCACGACACCAGCGAGGGCATCATCCGTTATGTCTGGAGCGCGCAGGCCTTGGGTTCCAGACCGCGCAGCAGCGGCTGGCGATGGACAAGGAGAGCCAAGGCTTTGCCAATCGGGCGGCAGGGCAGTCTGAGCAACTGCGCAATACGCTCCTGGACCCGAATGCAACGCCTGAGCAGCGGCGTCAGGCGCAGCAGTCGCTGATGGCACTGCAAGGCAAGAGCGCCAACCGCGAGTGGGGCGTGCAGGTTACGCCAGCAACCAAGAACTTGGACAGTAGCACCAGCGCAGGCTCCATCGTGCGCTACAACAAGGCGACCGGGCAGACGGAAGTGGTGCAGCAGCCGGGGCAGAGAGCTGCAAGCGGCAACCAAAAATTCACGACTGGTCATATCTACGTTGACGGCAACGGAAACGGGCGCAAGTACAACGGCAGCGGTTGGGAGCCTGTTTAAGAGTCACCGCTGTGGGATTGCTGACGATGGGTCGAAGACTTCACCGTTGGCGAAGCGTATCCGACCGTCGCATAACTCACCCTGCTGGCGTGGGGCGTCGTATAAGCACCGGCACGCAAATGCAATTTGCATAGAAGACAGTTCATAGGGCGTGCTCCTGGCCTTCTGGATCGTGCACGCATTGCCATCGGCGTACCCAAACACCCCACGGCCACTTCCTTTTTCAATGTCGGAGTATCGGCCCGGATGGTCCTTTGTGCACACCTGGAACACCGCCCCGTGAGTAGGCTGATTTGCAATCCCCGGGAGCCTATCCAGCAAGCACTCGGCGAAGTTCCCAGCGAATACGGGGCCACAGGAAGCCAGGAGCAGGGCGGTGACGATGCGGCGCAAGGGCGCAATGTAGCAGGGTCACGGGATCGCCAAAAGTGCAGAAATGGGCACAGAATTGCATTGATGGCACAATTCCATCACGTATAGACTCTACGGGGTGTCAAGCTTGCCCTACAACGCCCCTAGTCCTAAGACGGCAAGGACAGTGTGCAACCATACATATAAATATATTAAACAAACGAGATGGTAATCAACGCGGCTACTGCGACGATTTCTCAAGAGTTAAAAAATATGCTTGAGGCATTGTTTAGCTCACATGAAACACTTCATGAAGTAGATCAATTAAAGATTTCAAGGATTCGCTCGCTTATTGAAAAGCTTCAGGCAGTAGATCGCATTGATGCAGACAAAGCGGCCGCCGATTTCGAGACGTTTTTTTTGAATTACGAAGGCGCAATGCGCGCTATCAGGAATATTGAGGCTCTGGGTGCTAGGGATGAAGCAATAATCAACGCATTTAGGATAGAAGCAAATTTCTTAAATGCGACCCGCGCGCTCAGTTTGTCGAAAAAGGCAATCTCATCGCCGGGGAATGCCAATTTGGGGAGAGTGTTTTTTTCCTGCCTGAGTATTGGAGCATTTCAAACTGTAGTCGATGCAGTTGAGTCGGCGAACAAGGAGCAGCGTGTAATCATGAACGAAGGATGCATCGCCATTTCTAGAAGAGCCGCTTCTGTTCTTGACCGTCTGGGTGTGTCTCAGGAGGAAGTGGCAGCTTGCATTGATGTCGCGGGCTCCATGATTCAAGAGCGCAAGATGTTGTGGCTCAACCAAGCCCCTGATATATATGTCGTCGGAGATGGTGGCGGAGATTTAGGCATCGCCATGGAATTTAGACTTCCAATTTCAGCATCTCAGGCCAGCGATATGACGTGGGAATGGTGCGAGAAGCTTACTGAGGCAGATTTGTACAAGGCTGGAGTGACATTCGGTTTTGTTGGAGTGCGTTAACGTATGTCTATCACATGTACCGATCTAATAGCTCTGTCGCAAAGGTTAATTGCTGGCACTGACGAAGTGGATTTAAGGTCTGGAGTTAGCCGAAGTTACTACGCTGCATATCATCATCTTTGCGCGTGGGAACTGAAACTGCCAGTGCCCGGATCAAACAGTGGGCCGGGGGGCGGTGCGCATCAGCAACTGGCTAACCGACTTAACAATCCAGCACCAGAATGCTCTTCCGAGCAGAAGAAACTTTCCAAGACACTGTCAGCAATGATGAGCCACGCCAAGACAAAGCGCCATGCGGCAGACTACGACCTGAATGGGACAATTGATCAACTGTCAGCTACGCAATCTGTAGCAGCCGCTCAGCAGATACTGGCAAAATGAGGGCTCAATGCCTTCTGGTACCACCTGCCCGCGCCGCGCGGGCTTTTTCACGCCCCGTCGCCGGGCCATCAAAGTGCCAGCTCTGGCATAAGCGCGTGCGGTGGCCGCGACTTGTGTATGCCGCAGACCCTGCCGATGAATCGCGCAGCTTCAGTGACGCACACCCAGTCGCCGGATGATGGCTTTGATGGCCCGTTCGGCCTGGCACCCGAGTTGACGGCCGAAGACCTGGTGGCAGAGGGCTGCACCTCAGCCAACCCAGCTTTGCAGGCTGAGGTGAATGCGCTGGTTGCCCAGGCAGAGCCGCAGGCGTTGACACCTACGAGGTTCTCGAAGACATTGCGAGGAAATATGCAGACGCTACCCAAGACCAATGCAACGCCGCAGCCCGCCAAGCCCTTGCGGCAGCCATCGCCCGAAGCAATCAAGATGGCAGCGGGCCTGCTCCTGCGGCTGCACCAGCGGCGCCAAGAAGCGAGCCAGAACAGGGGCTAAATCGGCCTGCAGCGCTTACCAGTCAAGCGCAGGAAGCTGCTGAATCTGTATTCCCGCAGCGCTGGAGCTGGCAGCGCAAACGCCCGCAGATGCTGCAGCCCGCCAGGACGCACAGGAGCAAGCAGCCAAGGCCGAAGCCGCCGCCAAGTGCGCGGAGGATGCCGCAGCCAAGGCCGAAGAAGACCGCAAGCGCATTGCCCAGGCCAGTGCGCGCGGCTGATAGCTTCGAGCTGGGGCAAGCCCCGATGGATAGCTTGACCGGGCAGGGCGGCATCTTTGATGCTCCGTCGCCGACAAAGCCAGCAGCTGCCAAGCTGGCAGGCACCATCTAGACCAAGGAAACCGACGGCGGCAATGTGGCGATGTTCAGCTCTGCCGACTCAGCTCTGCCGACTCAGCCCTGCCGGCCCGCCCACTTTCGCCGAATCGCGTCAACCAGCCTGTGCAGAAAGCCCTTGCGGGTATCCGGGGCGCGCCAGCAGTCGAAGTCGTGCGCAGCCCGTCCGACATTGGACTGACGCTGCCGCCCGGTAGCGTGGGGTACGGCGTCACCGTCCGCGGTGGTGACATCTATGTGTTCCAGTCGGCCATGGGGTCGGGCTTGGACGTGCTTCAAACCGTTTTCCATGAGCTGTCCACCGTGGGGTTCGTGTCGTGGTGCCAAAGGGTCAGTACGTGCAGACCATGCTGGACCTGGCCAGGGGTGATTCCAGAATACAGCAGTACGCCCTGGACTGGAAGAACACCCAGATGGGAGCCTGACCATCGGTCCAGCGCTGACGGACTCAACGCCTTGTCGAAGCAGAGGCCAGCGCCCGTTTCCACCATCGCCTTGTGTTGTCGTGCAGGAAGATGCGGCGGATGATGTGGACCGCAACCCATCCGTGACCGGGTTCGCGAGCAGGTGAGTCAAGGATGAGTTGGCAGCAGTGGCCGCATGTGCAAAGGATTGCTCGACGCTGCCGTACCTGTCCCGTCCGTCCAATGAGAGTAGGAACACTATGGATACCCCAAGCAGCCCATCGCGGACGCCATCGTTTGAAGCCTTGGAAGCCGCAGCAATGATGCGGCTAGCCGCGATGGTTAAGGACGGGGACAAGAAGCCCAGCTTGGAAGCGCTGCAGATGACCGCCCGGCTGATGGCCAAGAAGGCGCAGAGGGAGTTGCTGGTCAGGGAGGAGCAAGGCCGCGACAACGCAGGGTAGCCTCGCCAATATCCAAAAAATACATCGCTAAAAGAAATTCCCTGCGGTACTTGCCCCGTCTGGACTGCAATTGTCCAGGGTCAAGCAAGTTATCGTTCTTGAGGCATCGTCGAATGCGTTGTACAGGATATTCATTGCTTGGACGCATGACTATCCACCACATCCCGCATCCCCGCAGCATCCCCCACCACCACGTCCCACGCCCAGGTGCCAAACCCACCATGCGCGTTGACCGCCTTCACCCACTGGTCGAGTGCGGCGCGCTTGGCTTGGTCTTGCGGTGAATCCTGTCCTTTGATTTCCAGCACCAGCGTTTTACCGGATTGGTAACGCACCAGAAAGTCGGGGATGTACTTGCGCTTGGAGCCGTTCCACAGATACAGGATGCTGAAGCCCAGGTGGTCGTTCTTGGCCCAGGCCGCCACCTTGGGGTGCGCCTCGACCACATTGGCGGCGTACTTTTCCCAGCCGCTGTCAACCACGATGTGGCTGATCTGCGAGTGCTGGGTGGGCTCGGCAATGCGGGTGGTGTACCAGGTGCGCATGTCGCGCGTGCTGCCAATGGGGCGCTCGCCGTCAAACACCGGTTCAAGCCGCAAGGTGTTCTGCTCCACCACGTACTGCATCAGGTGCTGGGTGATCTGGTCGATGTGCAGCGAGAACAAAATGCGCTTGCGCAGTGGGTCTTGGTGGAACAGCGATGGAATCTCGATTTTGTTGGACGCAATGAATTGCTCCACCAGCTGCACTAGCTGAAATAGCAGATATTCCCGCTGACCCTTGAACTGCTCTTGCAGCAATTCAAACGCTCGCTGCGCCGCCTTGAACACCAGACGCTGCAGGCGAAATTCCTCGGGCAGCAGCTCCAGGTCGATGGCCCGTACCTGGCTCCAGTCGGCGGCACCCCCCAGGGCCGGCGCTATTTCTGCGCGAATGGCGATGGCGGCCGGGTCGATTTTTAGGACGGCTGCCTTGCTCCACTCCACCACCAGCTGTGGGCGCACCACTTGGTCCACGCGCAAGATGTTGGGCCACTTGATCTCGTACACATTGCGTGCGCTGAGCGATTCGATTTGCGTGCTGGGCTTGGGAGGTGGCGGGGTGGGGCCACCGCCTCCGGGCTGCATGGCAATCGACAGCGGCACGCCAAACACATTCACAAACTCGGGCAGGTACAAGCCGTTCTCGTCCATGTCATAGGCGACCCGGCGCAGGCCCCGGCCGATCACCTGCTCACACAGCAGTTGGCTGGTAAACGCCCGCAAACCCATGATGTGCGTCACGTTCTTGGCGTCCCAGCCCTCGGACAGCATGGCCACTGAAATAACGTTCTGCAAGTCCTGGCCGGCCTGGTCGCGCTTGCCCACGGTGTCCACCAGCTCGCGCAGCAGCTCCTCCTTCTTCATAGCCAGCAATGCCTGTTTGCGATCGGCCGGAATGCGGGCCGCTTCCACGATTTCGCGCAAGCGCAGTTCGTAGTCCTTGTCGGCTGTGGCCTTTTCGCCCAGCTCGGCTTTCTCCAATACCTTGGAATCGACGCGAAAGGTGCGCGCTGCGTTTTGCAATTCGGGCCAGTGGGCATGGCCTTTGGCGAAATAGTGCTCAACCCGTGCTGCTGTTTCGGTGCGGTTGCACACAGTCAACATCACGGGCGGGGAGAGGTGTCCCTGGGCTGCCCAGTCTGCCGCCGTGGCGCGCCAGTCCGCGCCCAACAACGTGTACGCCTGCTGCACCAGCGCGGGCAGCGCCTCGTGCGGCTCGGCCTTGCTGTTCAGGTCTTCGGCGACCTCGGGTTCGCGGTACAGGTGGTAGAGCTTCGGGCGCAGCGTTTGCGCATTGGGCAGGCCATCAGCGCGTACCACTACGCGCGGCGTTTTCACCAAGCCCGCCTCGATCGCGTCGTTCAAACCAAAGTCCGACACCACCCAGCTGAACAGTCCTGCTTCGGTGTTGGTGCGCCCGGTGGGCGCAAAGGGCGTGGCCGACAGGTCAAAACAGCGCGCAATGCGCCGCGTCTTGTGAATGCGGTCCAACCCTTCCACCCAGCGCGTGGCCTGTTCCAAGTCGTCGCCCCGTTCCTCGGCAACCGCCTTACTCAACTTGAAATCGGCAGGGGTGCGATAAGCGTGGTGGGCCTCGTCGTTGATGACGACCAGGCCCTTGTGCCGGGCCAGCTTGCCCAGCACCCGCTGGGTGAAGGCCTCGTCGCTTTCCTTGCCCTTCTTGACCACTGAGCGGTCCTGGCCCTTGAGCGGCATCAGGGTGTGCCAGTTCTCGATCAGGATGTCGGCGCGGTTGAGCTTCTGGCGCAGCGACTCGGACGGGCACAGCGCAAAGCTGTCGTAGTAGTTGTCCAGGCTGCCCGGCATCAGCACCTGCAGGCGCGACTTGACCGTCAGGCCCGGCGCCACCACAAAGATGGCGCTGGAATATTTGCGCGGCGACTTGGGGTAGGTCAGCGCATTGAGCACCTGCCAGGTGATGAGCATCGCCATCACGGTGGTTTTGCCGCTGCCGGTGGCAATCTTGTTGCACAGCCGCTCGAAAGCGCCGCCGTCGCCTTGCACGCTGATGCCCTGGCGGTACTCGGCTTCGGCCTCGGTGTACCAGATCAGGGTTTCGACGGCTTCCAATTGGCAGAAGTAAAACGGGTACTGCCGGCCGGCCACCTTGTCTTGGTCCCACCAGTGCTGCAGCAGCTCCAGCGTGACGGCGGTGGTACCGGGCCAGCCGGCATGGCGCCACTGGCGCACCCGCTGGCGGATGTCATCTACCAGCGGAATGGCCACCTGGCGGCGTGTGTTTTCGCGGGTGTCGATGATTTCGTAGCCCGCCGCGCGGCGCTTGGGTTCCAGGCGCAGCGTGCGGTCGGTGTTTTCTGCCCAATGCTGCTTGGGTTCGACAAAGGCGGAATTGATGATGAGCGAAGCGGGGCCAGCCATTGCGCGCCCTCTCAAACCGCAGCGGTGGTGGCAGGCACCAGCTTCATCACCTTGAGCGACTCAATGCCCCGGTCGTCCACGATTTTCACCGCCACGGTGGCATTGGCCCCGGCCTCGAACGGCAACGAGACGGTGCCGGTGAAGTGCTTGAGCAGGTCTTCGTCCAGCTCGGCGCGGATGTCTTTTTTCAGCTTCATCCAGCCCTCGTCCTTGCCCGCCATCGGGAAGAAGAATTGGTGCGGAAACAGGCTGCGCCCGTCGTAGTCGGTGTCCAGCGACCAGGCGGCAATCTTGCCCTTGCCGCCCGACACCAGCTCACCCTTGGCGGTGTCGAAGTAGTCAAAGCCGTTCACTTCCACCTGCCACAGGCCGTCCTTGGTGGGCAGCAGTTGCACATCGGGCTGCCCCATCAGCCAGAAGCTCTGGTTGGTGGTGGACTTGGACTTGGCTTTTTTCAGGTCTTCGGTCAGCAGGTCGGTATTCATCTGGGCCTTCAGCGCGGTGATGCCTTTCAGGGCGTCGATGTCTTTGGCCGCTTCCGGGTCAAAGGCAAAAGCGCAGAACACGATCATCTTGGGGCGGGGGAAAAGCTCTGCGGCCTCGTTCAACGCCTGCTCCACCTGGCGCTGCTCCAGCGCGCCATGCTCGGGGCCAAAGCTGACCACCACGCGCTCGCCACTGTCCAGGTGGCCGCTGGCGTGCAGGCAGGCGGTGCCGGGCAGCACCTCCAGTCCGGCAAACTGCAGCATTTGCCCACCCTTGCCGCGAATGCCGGCCTTGAGCAATTCGTCGCGCCAGGTGTGTTGGCGGCTGGTATTGCCGCTGCGGGCCACCGACATATCTGCAGCCAAATCGGCCCCCAGCGCTTGTGGGGTGTGCGCTGAATGCTCTTCAATCGATAGCACCGCCGGAAACGGCACGGCCTCGACAGTAAATGGGCCGGTCACGCGCAACTTGTCTTTGGCCTTTTCGGGCTGGTCGTACAGGGTTTCGCTGTCGGCCTGGCTGGCAATGGAGCGGTCCATTTCGGCCTGCATCTTCTGGCGGGCGGTGTGGAAGGCTGTCAGTGCGGGCTGTAGCTCTGCGGACCAGTCGGCGGGCGGGTCGAACGGCACCTCCCACTCCAGCAGGTCTTGGCCAGCCAGGCCCAGAACCAGTTTCTGGCCCTTGCGCACGCCCTCTGTCACGGGGTAGGGCGCTGCGGGCGCGTGTGCCTTCAGTGCGGCATTGACGGCCGCCAGCGCAGTCTCGATGCCTGGATGCTGTCGCTCGTAGATCGCATCGATCTCGGGGTTGTTGGCAATGCTCTTGAGCGTGACGTGCGGCACGGTCTTGTAGATGAAGCCGCCCTTGAGGCCCTCGTGCGGGTAGCGCAGTGCGTAGTAGTCGAAGCTGGCAGTCATCAGCCGCTGCTTGGCCAGCGTGATGGCGACGCGCGAGGTGTCGCAGGTGATCCAGCGGCGGCCCCATTTTTCGGCGACGTAGGCGGTGGTGCCGCTGCCGCAGGTCGGGTCGAGTACCAGGTCGCCGGGGTCGGTGGTCATGAGGATGCAGCGTTCAATCACCCTTTCTGCTGTTTGGACAACGTACACCTTGTCCTGGCCAGAAAATCCAGCGATTGCGGTGTCTTCCCATTCATCGGTGATTGGATAGACCGGAAAGTCCTCGACGTAGCGCTTGTAATTTGGCAGGCCGCCTAAAGTGGCAAGGCGGTTCGTTCGCGACAAACGTTGCAGTCCCTCCATGTGTGTTTTCCAGTTGTGGTTATCCCCCGAATAGTGGCTGGCGCCTTGGTGCTCGAAGCTACCTGTAGTGTTCAAGCGCACTCCTTGAGACCGCAGGTTTTGAGCTGAAAAGATCGACCAGCCTTTGAGTGAAGACCAGTCTTGTATCTCGGCTTTTGTCAGCTTCCTTGATTTGCCAATGCTTCGATCCTCGGCAAGGTTATAGCTGGCAAGTTCGTTTGACTTTTCCCAGAACAATTGCCGATATTTCACTTCGCTTTTGTTTTTCGCATACCAAACGATTAGATCGCTTGTGGTGGGCAACAGCGCCGAGGTTGTAGCGGTGGACTTTCGGAATTTGACCGTGGCAATGTAATTTTGAGGTCCGACCAACTCGTCCAATAAGTTCCGTACAAGGTGTTCGTTCTCATCCGAAATCTGCACAAACACGCTCCCCGATTCACTCAGCAAATCCTTGGCCAATAACAGCCGATCGCGCAAGTACGTCAGATACGAGTGAATCCCCAGTTCCCAGGTATCCCGAAACGCCTTGATCATTTCGGGCTCTTGCGTCAGGTCGGCGTCCGAGCGGTCTTTCACATCGCGCTTGTTGGTGAACGGCTGGAAGTTGCTGCCGTACTTGATGCCGTAGGGTGGGTCGATGTAAATCATCTGCACCTGGCCGGCCATGCCTTCCTTTTGCAGCAGGCTGTTCATCACCAGCAGGCTGTCGCCGGCCACCAGGCGGTTGGCCCAGCCCCGGTCGTGCTTGTAGAAGTCAAGCGCAGAGCGCAGCGGCACGCTCTCAAACGGCGCCTCGAACAGGCCCGGCTGAAAGCGTCCGGTGGCGGTCTTGCCTTGCTTGCCCTGGCGCTTGCCCACGGCCGACAGGATGCTCATGGCGTCGATGCGCTCGTGCACATGCAGGCTGACGGTATCCACCTCAAAGCTGGTGCGCTCGGCCTTGCCAGTCCACTGCAGGTAGGGCGCGCTCATGCGGCGCAGGGATTCGAGCGCGTGGCGCATGGCGGCCGGGTCGTTGCCGGCCAGGGCGTCATCGATCAGCTTTTCTGCGCTGGCGCGGGCTGAGTCAAACTGCAGAGCGGGGTCTAGATGGGGGTCGTAGGCCCAGCGGGTCTTGGGCTGTTCGGGATCGCTTGCGGTGCTGACCAGGCCCACTTCGGGGTTGTTCTTGCGCCGGTCCGGGTGGCGGTAGCTGAGGACCTGCGGTTCGCCTGACCCTTGCGCTGTGGGTGCGGCTGCTTTGGTCTTGGCGGGGGCGGGCGGCCGGGCAGGCGCCAGCATGTCGGGCGTGACCACCTGGCTGTGCAGGTCAAATGCAGGGCGTGCGGCGCCGGTGGCACGCGCGGTGGAGCCGCCCCGGCCTTTGCCTTTAATGGCCTGGCCGCTGGCTACCAGTGCATCCCGAGCAGCCTTGAAGGCCGCGCCGTCGGGTTCGGTGCCCAAGGTGCGAACGACTTCGAGCAACAGGCTTTGGTTGCCGATGAAAGCGTGGTCAGGCGGAAGCGAATCAAGGATGGCTTGTTGCAGTTGGTCTTGGTCCGGTGCCGCCATGTTTCCCCCAGTTTTTGTTGGCGATAGCGTAACCCACAACAAAACGTGAATGAAGCAGGCTTTCAACAGCGGAAGCGCCTCCTAGCTGTCGCATCCCGGATGATTGTATAGACTCTAACCGCTACCCGCTGTTCATGGCCAGGGCCGTTCTGCGGGAGTTGATAGAGTCGTTGTGATCCATCAGGAGTGTCACGCCATGATGATTGCCTTGCACAAGAATGCCCGCACCACCCCTGCGATTCGCGCAGAGATTGCTGCCAGTTCAGATACCGCTTCGGTGCTCGCTAAGCGCTACGGCATCACCGAGCAGACCGCCTACAAATGGAAAAAGCGCACGAGCGTTGCTGACCGCTCGCACACAGCGCATCACCTCCAAACCCAGCTCACCAGTGCCCAGGAGACAGTCGTGGTGCATCTGCGCCGCACCTTGCTGCTGCCGCTTGATGATTTGCTGGCAGTAACCAAGGAGTTCATCTGCCCCAGTGTCTCTCGCTCTGGTCTGGACCGATGCCTGCGCCGCCATGGCGTGGGCAACTTGAATGCTCTCAAACCCAAGACGCCCAGCGAGCCCCACAAGAGGTTCAAGCTCTACGAGCCGGGTTATTTGCACATGGACGTGAAGTATCTGCCCCAGATGCAGGATGAGACCAAGCGGAGGTACCTGTTTGTCGCCATTGACCGGGCCACGCGTTGGGTGTTCGTGGCTATCAAGGACAACAAGACAGCAGCGAGCGCCAAAGCCTTCTTGCGTGCCCTACAAAAGGCGTGTCCCATCAAGATTCAGAAGCTGCTGACCGACAACGGCAAGGAGTTCACTGACCGGTTGTTTGCCAACAGCGAGAGCGCGCCTAGTGGCAACCATGAGTTTGACCAACTGTGCCAGCAGTTTGGGATAGAGCACCGACTGACCCGGCCCAGGACGCCCAAGACCAACGGGATGGTGGAGCGCTTTAACGGACGCATTGCTGATGTACTCAAGACGCATCGATTCATCGACAGAGAGGACTTGCAGCAAACATTGCTGCGCTACGTGGCGCTGTACAACCACCAGTTGCCGCAGTCAGCTTTGAAGAGCAAGACGCCGATGCAGGCCATGAAAGAATGGCACCAATCGCACCCGCATTTGTTTAACAAGCGTCCTTATGATCGTCCGGGATGCGACACCTAGCACTCAACCTGAAGCGCAGTCAACGCTTCACTCACGCCCCGCCTGCCGGCGTCTTCGCACGCTGCCATCTTGATCGCTCCATTTTGCGAAACAGATTTGCCTCTCCAGCAATTTGCACAGAATGCCCGGCTTGCCGCCGTCACCGTGAAACATCACTGCGGCCAGTGGCTACCATGGCGTCTTTCGTGGAGGGCGTGAGCCATGACGGACGACGACGCAAAGAATCTGCAGGCACTGACCAAGGAGCAGCAGGTGCAGTATCTGCAGCGCGAGATCGAGGCGCTGCGCAACCGGCCGCCACCATCACCGCAGGCGACGTGCTGGACGCCGTGGATGGACGATCTGGAGCGGCTTGAAAAACTCAAGGGCATGTTGTTGAAGCTGCAGTAGCGCAAGGCGCTGCGCCAGCGGGCAGCCCATAAAGCAAGGCGCAAACACCCGATCAGATGGTGCGCGCCAGCCGATTGCCACAGGCGTGCCGATATTCACCGGCTGGTGTACGGACCCCATGGCGCAGCGCGCCTCTGACAAAATCACCAAGCAGGCATCCGCTGAAAACTCTTTCCAGTCCGTGGCCTTGCTGCGGTGGGACCACTGGCACGGTGCCAAGAGCGCGCGGCATGCGGATGACGTGAGGCGCCGCCCTCGTGGCAGCTATCGCCAGAAGCAATCAAAATGGCGGCAGCGCTGCTGCTCAAGCGGCACCAGCGATTGAATCCTCCCTCTCGAACTGACCTCGCCCACCGCTGCCGCCATCACCGCGCAGCAGGATAGGGCCGAGCAGGCAGCCAAGGAAGATCAGGCAAACACTAGGCAGCGGACGCTAAGGCGCGCCGTGAGGCCGACGTGAGCGAGAACCCTGTGTCTTCCGAGTGCTAAATTTCTGCACCAGAGCACATGCAAAGAAAAGCACCCGTAAGGTCACAAATGACATTCACCGATACCGACCCGACCTTTCCCTACCAGTCATCGGAAGCGACTAGCCAACTTGGCATACCAGACTCCCCTGAGATTCATCTGGCAGTTACCCGACTTGCTGAAAGACTGATCCCGTTGGCAGTGGGTGATAACTTGCCTGATTCAAGGGCAATAAGAATTACTGCGCTGCGCTCAGCGTCTGGTGGTGTGCTCTTTAGCTATCCATTTGAAGAGGTGGTCACGCGCTTCCGTCTAAATCTGGGGTTGCACATCGAACAGGATGAAATTGACCGCAGCGTCGTCCCTTCGGCGAAAACAGACTGGCTTGGGCAAGCCGTCCAGGACCTTAAGGCTGAGGGTGTTGAAATACCAATTAGCTTTAGGCGGCAGGTTAGCCACTACGGCTGGGTAAAAAGGTAAGTTGCTGAAACCCGAATACCACGGTAGTACCACGAGGTCGCTTGGTCCAGTCATGAATCATTCCGAAAGCACGACGTTTGTTCCTGTCCTCACCGTATTGGTTGAGTATGGCAACGCGCCGTTTTTGTGGCTGGTCGATAGCCCCAACCTAGGCGGTGTGGGACCAAATCTGTGCGACGGTACGTTTTGGGATGAGTCGTTCCCAATGTCTGAAGGTCTTTGGCGTAAATTCGCGGACTGGGCCATCGAGTTTGATCAAACGTCGTTCTACTTGGAAGACTTCGACGACAGTGGCTGGGATTGGGTTGCTTTTCACAAGCGCGGCCTGCAACTTTCCCGCTGGCTCAAGGAGGAGGTTGGTGATGCATATCGCGTCGTGTACTACAAGCCCTTCGAAGACCCGAATCACCGCATGGACGAACGCATGGAAGTCCTTGCCGACGGAGCGCTGTTGCCGCTGCTGCCGTTTCGAAACCACCTCCGCGAACCGCCTCGCTTCTGCGAGCACATCGTCTCTGGCGGGCAAACCGGCGCAGATCGTGGTGCGCTGGATTTTGCGATTGAGCACGGGTACACGCACGGAGGCTGGGCACCTAGCGGGCGCCAGGCCGAGGACGGTCCTGTCCCATTGAAATACCAACTCGCCGAACTGACCGATGGTGGCTACCGCCAGCGCACCCGCCGTAACGTAGAAGACAGCGATGGCACATTGATCATCAATATCGGCGGAATGGAAGGTGGGACACTCGCTACCCAAATTTTTGCCGAGCGGATGGCCAAACCGTATCTCGTCGTTCAGCTGGACGACGG